>Ga0316206_1000120_pt1 | contig 158656 bp, 157 predicted proteins | sample 6monthpyrite_MG_FD_204942 | JGI IMG/M metagenome (GOLD analysis project Ga0316206, IMG submission 204942) | Microbial mat bacterial communities from mineral coupon in-situ incubated in ocean water Damariscotta River, Maine, United States -... | ecosystem: Environmental > Aquatic > Marine >... | reverse complement strand
CAGGCGGGAATCTAGTAGTGTTTAGTCATGGAATGAATTAACAGGTTTTTATTATAAATTAATGAATTAACAGGTTTTTATTATAAATTATGGTCTATTCAATAATATTATAAAGTAGTTAAACTATCTCGTAATAAATATTTTCTATCAATTTAAATGATAATACTTGATGCCCGTCATTCCCACGCAGGCGGGAATCTAGTAGTGTTTAGTCATGGAATGAATTAACAGGTTTTTATTATAAATTAATGAATTAACAGGTTTTTATTATAAATTATGGTCTATTCAATAATATTATAAAGTAGTTAAACTATATCGTAATAAATATTTTCTATCAATTTAAATGATAATACTTGATGCCCGTCATTCCCGCGCAGGCGGGAATCTAGTAGTGTTTAGTCATGGAACGAATTAACAGGTTTTTATTATAAATTATGTCTATTCAATAATATTATAAAGTAGTTAAACTATATCGTAATAAATATTTTCTATCAATTTAAATGATAATACTTGATGCCCGTCATTCCCGCGCAGGCGGGAATCTAGTAGTGTTTAGTTATGGAACGGATACCATGTGTTTATATACTAGCAAGTCAGCGTAATGGAACGCTCTACACAGGAGTAACTTCAAATTTAGTTCAGAGAATATACCAGCACAAAAATTCACAAGTGGATGGCTTTACAAAAAATTATAAGGTTCATAAGCTTGTTTGGTACGAGCTTCACGAAACAATGGAGTCTGCAATTCTGCGTGAAAAAAGGATTAAGAAATGGAATAGATCTTGGAAGCTTAAATTAATTGAAGAATTGAATCCTAAATGGGACGATTTGTATCTAAATATAGTATGCTAATTAGCACATCCTTGTGCAATTAGGTCTAAATGCGATTTTTAATCTAAAACCCGCACCCCATCTTTTCCACCCAGTAATAATACATCAGCAGGCTTAATCGCAAACAAGCCATTTGTAACAACGCCAGTGACATTATTTAATAGTTGTTCAACTTTTGTTGGTTCCATAATTTCCATATTATGAACATCTAAGATTACATTACCGTTGTCAGTGGTAAAACCTTCTCGTAATACAGGTTCACCGCCCATTTTTACAATTTCACGAGCCACAAAACTACGCGCCATAGGAATAACTTCAATCGGGAGTGGAAATTTTCCTAAAACATCAACCAATTTAGAATCATCAGCAATACATACAAACTTTTTACTTGCTGCAGCAACAATTTTCTCTCTTGTTAATGCTCCACCACCACCTTTTACTAAATGAAGGTGTCTATTGGTTTCATCTGCACCATCAACGTAGACTGAAATTTCACTAACATTGTTTAAATCAAAGACCTCAATGCCATGTCCTTTTAGTCGATCGGCACTGGCAACTGAGCTTGCAACGGTTCCATCAATTTTGTGTTTTACTTTTGCTAATTCATCAATAAAGAAATTGGCGGTTGATCCGGTGCCTACGCCGATAATCGTTCCAGCTTCTACATATTCAATTGCGGCTTGCGCAACAGCTTTTTTCATTTCATCTTGTGTCATTTTGTCATCTCCGCTTAATTCGGTATTGGTGTCCTAATTAGGAGCAGATGCTCTTAAATGTACGAAAAACATTGTTCATTAGGAAAACCGACATTATAGTAAGCATTGACTCTAATGTCCTGTATTGAAGAAGAATTTATGCACAATGAAATTATAAAGATGATAGATAATGCCTCTGTTTATGAGGTTGCTACTAAATCTCCACTTGAGCAGGCTATTAAACTGTCTCGCCGCTTAAATAACCGGATTTTCCTTAAACGAGAAGATAATCAACAGGTATTTTCTTTTAAATTACGTGGTGCCTATAACAAAATTCGACAATTGAGTGATGTGGAGCGTAGTCAGGGTGTAATTACCGCATCTGCAGGCAATCATGCTCAAGGCGTGGCACTTGCAGCACAAAAATTACAAATTTCAGCGGTTATCGTTATGCCGAAAACAACTCCCGATATAAAGGTTAAGTCGGTACGTGATCTTGGTGGTGAGGTTGTTCTGCATGGTAATACCTATGATGATGCTTATTCAAAAGCACGTGAACTAGCTAAACAACAAAATAGAGTCTTTGTTCATCCCTATGATGACTTGGAAGTTATTGCAGGCCAAGGAACCATCGCTAAAGAATTGCTAGAACAATGTGCCAATATGGATATTGTTTTTATTCCCGTTGGCGGTGGTGGTTTAATTGCGGGTATTTCTGTTTATTTAAAGTCAGTCAATCCGAAGATTAAAATAGTTGCCGTTGAACCTGAAGATGCTGCATGTTTCGATGTGGCGATGAAAACGGGTGAACGAACAATACTCGATCAAGTCGGTATATTCGCAGATGGTGTCGCAGTCCGGCAAGTAGGCAAACTGCCTTTTGATATTGCAAAGCATTGTGTTGATGAAGTAATAACAGTGAATACAGATGAGTTATGTGCTGCAATTAAAGATATTTTTGATGATACACGTGCTATTGCCGAGCCTGCTGGTGCTTTAGCGGTTGCCGGTGTTAAAAAATATTTAGAAGATAATACGATAGAATCTAAAAATTTAATCGCAATTGTTAGTGGTGCAAATATTAACTTTGATAGATTACGCCATGTCGCCGAACGAGCTGAAATTGGTGAGCAACGCGAGGCAATATTAGCTGTTACCATTCCGGAAGAGCCAGGTAGTTTTAGAGCATTTTGTAAAATCATTGGCCATCATGGTATTACTGAATTTAATTATCGATATGCCAGTAATGAAAAAGCACATATCTTTGTTGGCGTTAAGTTAGAAAATGGCGATGAGGATAAAGCAAAACTAATCGAACTATTAAAATCTAAAGAATATCCTGTTATTGATATGAGCGATAATGAAATGGCAAAGATTCATATTCGCTATATGGTCGGTGGCCATAATAACGTTAGCATTCAATCTGCAGAGTCACCCCAAGTAACAGAATGTTTGTATCGATTTCAGTTTCCTGAACGTCCTGGTGCATTATTGCGTTTTCTTGATCATATGGGAGAAGAATGGAACATTAGCTTATTTCATTATCGTAATCATGGTGCGGCGTATGGACGGATTTTAGTCGGGATCCAGGTTCCAGTTGAACAAAAATCAGATTTCGATGAATTTCTCAATGAAATTAAATACCCTTACTGGGATGAATCGGATAATCCCGCATATGCGCTTTTTTTAAGCTAAACATGCAGTTATAGAAACATTGAGACAAAAAAAAGCCTGTATCACTACAGGCTTTTAATTTTATAGCTTAAGAAACGCTTATTTACGTTTTTTAGCTTTTTTCTTTGTTACTTTTTTCTTAGCTACTTTCTTTTTAGCCTTTTTCTTAGCTACTTTCTTTTTAGCTTTTTTCTTAGCTACTTTCTTTTTAGCTTTTTTCTTGGCTACTTTCTTTTTAGCTTTTTTCTTAGCTGTTTTCTTTTTAGCTTTTTTCTTAGCTACTTTCTTTTTAGCTTTTTTCTTGGCTACTTTCTTTTTAGCTTTTTTCTTAGCTACTTTCTTTTTAGCTTTTTTCTTAGCTACTTTCTTTTTAGCTTTTTTCTTAGCTACTTTCTTTTTAGCTACTTTTTTCTTAGCTTTCTTTTTAGTTACTTTTTTCTTAGCAACTTTCTTCTTTGCTTTTTTCTTTGCGGCCATTTTTCTATCTCCTAGAGTTTGAGCACTGATTCGAAAGAGAGTATAGCTAAGTTACGTTAAAATGCTAGTAATGATTATAGTTTTATGTTGTTAAGCATTGTTATTGCTAGTTTTTGTTGTTTTCGTACATATTTTTATAAAAATTTTGTTAATTAAATAAAATATTGTCTTAAAAGTTAATTTTTTTATCGGAATACTAAAAAAGTAATTCAAAAAACTTTAATTTTTTTACTATTTGTAAGTTTTAAGGCCGAATTCTTATAAAAAACATAAATTTTAAAAAAATTCTTAAGTTATTCGTTAATTATTTTGTAAAAAGTTTAAAAAAACTTTAATTTTTTTATTATTTGTAAGTTTTAAGGCTGAATTCTTACAAAAAACATAGTTTTTTTAAAAATTCTTAAGTTATTTGCTAATTATTTTGTAAAAAGTTTAAAAAAACTTTAATTTTTTTATTATTTGTAAATTTTAAGGTTAAATTTTTATAAAAAACATAAATTTCTTTAAAATTTTTAAGTTATTCGCTGTTTCTTTCGTAAAAGTCTTAATAAAAACTTTAATTTTTTATTATTTTTAAGTTTAAATTCACATTTCTTTTAAAAATTTAATATTTTTACGCTTTTAAAGTTAATTTTTTCTAAAGTTAAGTAAAAATAGCTCGATAATAGACTTATAAAGTCTCTTTACGCATATAAGATTATTATTTTTCTATTGAATCTTATGTTTTGTATGCAATTCAAAATATAAAGTGAGCCCAATAACTTCTTTTCTTCCAATTTTTTCTTAAAGAATCATTAAAATGTCTCTGTTTTTATTTTTTAATGCCATTCAAAGACAATTTAAGCTTAATCACTCCTTTAAAATGCTTAACGTTTACTAAAATAGACTCAAACTTGTTTTATTTTGATTTTTAGTCGATCTTTTAAAGAAAATTACTTATGTAATTGTATTTTTAAGTTTACAGACTACGTTTTTTATAAAAAATAACATCGTTATTATTAAAAAATAGTTTTTTAATTCACTATTTTAGTTTTTTATAGTTTAAATATTAAATAAAACCGATTTCTTGTTATTTTATAGGCAAAAGTTAACGTTTTTATAAAAAAGAGAGTTGTAAGCGCGTAAGGAAGGGTTTAGCCAGAGTATGTTATTAGTTTACATTGATAGCTTTTATTTTTTAACGCGGTATACGGCTTTATCTGTGCTGATAAAGTGCATTGGTACGTCCCATTCATTCGTTATGATGTTTTGTTGTTGTTGAAACTCGTATCCAACACCAATTAAGTGTGGCCTTAACCAATGTGAACGTGTTTTTAAATGTTTTAAGGTGCGATCATAGTAACCGGCACCCATTCCTATTCTATTTCCGTGTAAATCAAACGCAACTAAGGGCACAAAGATGCTATCAAGCGTTATTATTTTCATCTTGCGTTGTTTTTTATTGTGTTGAGGTTCTAATATGCCGTAACGGTTAGGAATGAGCCGTGTTGTTTGTGTAAAAGCTGCAAACCAGAGAGGGTGATGGTTGCGTGGCTGCAATACAGGCAAGAAAACGTTTTTATTTCGTTGCCAACAAGCATAAATAAAAGGCATTAAGCTTAATTCACCTTCGGTTGCCAGGTAACAGGCAATATTTTGACTATTTTTGAACGTTGTATGGCTTATAAGTTGATCTGCTAGTTGATCTGCTGCTATTTGTTGTTGCTTAATACTTAAATGTCTTCTTTTGGAGCGAATCTCTTTACGTATTTTTTTATTATCAGTCATTTTCTTTAGTTTGCAGTGTTTATTAATATTTTATGCGTTTAATGTTGATATTAGATGTGGATTGCACTTTTCGCGAATAATTTATCTTTAATGCAACGATATAAAATATTTTAGTGTTTGTCATCGTTACTGATGTTTTTTCAAATAGAGGTGAACGAGTTGTTTTTGCTTAAATAGAAACAAAACTTAATTATTCTCATTAAAGTGCATTAATTGTTCGATTGTGTACTTAGAAAGATTTTACGCGTGATAATGAGTTTGAGTTAAGTGAGATTGCGTAAAATTAAAATAGATAAAAAGGTTCTTCCCCATACACACCGGTTCGATCTTTGTCTTGAACCAACGGTTCAAGTGGGTGCTTCAGTAAGCTATTAGGCTTCCCGCTACAAGGCGGGCTTGCACACAAGCTAGCGTCCACACCCTAAGGTATAAATTACGGCTCAAGAGAACTCGACCAAGTATCGAATGCAACAGGGAAGAACCATGGGTGTATTTTACTATAAAAAATCATATTGCGCGGTATTAGATCTTTAATTGTAGGCTTGATTTTTTCTTTTAATGGTCTCTATTTTGCCCGGATAAGATAGGATCAGATGGGCGAAGATGAGAAAAGATGGGATGAAATGATACGAAATCGGGTTAAGTTTCAAAAATTATCTTTTGTGCTTTATGCCAAGGATTTGTACAGATCTAAATTTAGAGCTGAAAATGCGTAATTAATTGAAAAAAGATGAATATTTGAAATAAAAACGTAAATGAAGGTTTTGATGATAGTACAGGCTGAAGAAAGACTAAAAGGGAAGAATGAGTTGCTTTAAAATTCCATTTGTTGGCTTTTAAACAAAGCTTGCTCAATTTTTTCTTGTAAGCCTTTTATGCGAGTGCCAATTTGTTCATTGGAGCCACTTTTTCCTGTGGTTGTAGTCTCATTATTTAGCAAATCGTGTGAAATATTCAATGCGGCCATAACGGCGATCCTGTCTGCTCCAATGACTTTACCATTGTCACGAATTTCACGCATTTTTTTGTCTAAAAAGTCAGCTGAGCGCATTAAATCGTGCCGTTCGTCATCGCTACATGCAATAAGGTATTCTTTGTCGAGAATGTTTACGGTAACGCCAGGATTTTTAACTTCACTCATTTTCCAATGCCTTTAATCGTGTAATCATTGATTCAACGCGCGTTTTAGCGAGTTCAGTTTTATCAATAAGTTGATTCCGTTCTTTTGTTAAGTGAGTTTGGCTATCACGTAAGGTTTTATTTTCGTGCTGAAGCCTATCGACCGCTTTAATTAAATCGTCAACGCGTGTTTCAAGTTTCTTAAGATCTAATTCTTCCATATGCAATGGTACAGCTCTTATAGTTATGTCGAATGTGCTTTATCTATATAGGGCAATATAGAGAGAGTATGGTCGATGGTCAACGGAAATAAAGCAGTTTTTTAGTGATTTTTTACTGTTAAAGCCTATATCAAGCATTTAGGATCACGTATTCTATAATTTTATACAAGTTGAATATTTTTTATGAATAATTACCCTGATTATGACCTCGTTAACGACGCTTTAACCCGAATTGAATGTGAGCAAGATGCTGCAGAACAACACGGCCAGTTATGCGCTTTATTATGTTTAATTGAAACGATATCACTTGAGCAGTGGCTGGGGTTCGCATTACCAAAAGGTGAACGAGGCGATGCTTTAGTGGGGGAAACGCGCAGTATTTTGAGTGAAATTTACCAAGCCACAGTGGATTCGATTGATAGTGAGGTTTTTGATTTTCATTTGTTATTACCTGACGATGACATGCCTTTATCTCAGCGTTTGCAGGCCGTTAGCCACTGGTGCCAAGGGTTTCTAATGGGGATTACGCATGCAGGCATTACCGATATTGAAAAACTATCTTCAAATTTACCGGAAATTGTTCGTGATTTTGTGGAAATTTCACGTGCAGAGAATTTTGAAATTGAAAATTCTGAAGAAGATGAAGCATCCTATGTTGAAATTAGTGAGTTTGTTCGTATGGGAACGCTGTTATTCCGTGTTGAATTTAAACAGTTTTTGAGCAAACTAGCAGAAACTGAGTCGGATAAGAAACATTAACAATATCATCACAAAATCGAGCTGCGTGCTTTAAAGGTGTATTATATAAGGTATGAATATTAAAGAATTTGCCCGCCGTCGTAAGCGTCTTATGCAAATGATGGATAAGGACTCCGTCGCTATTTTGCCTGCTGCGCCTATTCGCATGCGTAACCGTGATGTTGAGTATCAATATCGTCCTGATAGTGATTTTTTCTATTTAACTGGTTTTGAAGAACCTGAAGCGGTAATGGTGCTCGTGCCTGGCCGCGAACATGGTGAATATATTTTATTCTGCAGAGAGAATGATCCTGTTATGGAAACGTGGAATGGACCACGGGCAGGCCAGGATGGCGCGATTGAAGAATATGGCGCTGATGATTCTTTTCCCATCGATGATATCGATGATATTTTACCGGGTTTGCTTGAAAATAAATCCCGTGTTTTTTATACCATGGGTATTCACAAAGATTTTGATTCTCGATTGATTGGTTGGGTGAATCGTTTACGCGAGCAATCTCGAGCCGGTATTCATACTCCTGGTGAGTTTGTTGCTATTGAACATCATCTACATGATATGCGCCTGTATAAAAGCAGTTATGAAATAACTCGGATGCGCAAAGCTGCGAAAATTTCTTCAAAAGCGCATATTCAAGCAATGAAAGTCTGTAAGCCCGGCATGAATGAGCATCAGATTGAAGCGGAGCTACAACACCAATTTGGTATTCAAGGTGCGCGTTTCTCTGCTTATTCTTCTATTGTTGGTGGCGGTAAGAATAGTTGCATCTTGCATTACGTAACAAACAATGATGTTTTAAATGACGGTGATATTTTATTAATAGACGCAGGTGCTGAATTAGAGTGCTATGCATCTGATATATCACGAACCTTTCCAGTCAATGGCATTTTCAGTAAAGAGCAACGTGCTTTATATCAATTAGTTTTAGATTCACAATATGCAGCTATTGAACAAGTGCAACCGGGGAATCATTGGAATGAACCGCATGAAGCTGCTGTTAAAGTATTAACAAAAGGTTTGATAAAGTTAGGCTTGATTAAAGGTACACCGGCTAAAGCAATAAAAGAAGAAAGTTATAAAAAATTCTATATGCATCGTACTGGCCATTGGTTAGGTATGGATGTGCATGACGTCGGTGATTATAAAATTGATGAAGAATGGCGCGTATTAGAACCCGGTATGGTGTTAACAGTTGAACCAGGACTTTATATCCCTGCGATGAAAGGTGTTGCAAAAAAATGGCACAACATTGGGATTCGAATCGAAGACGATGTATTGGTTACCAAGACAGGGCACGATGTTTTAAGTAAAAATGCGCCGAAAGAAATTGATGATATAGAAGCGTTGATGCAGGCTTAAGTCGTCATTCCCGCGAAGGCGGGAATCTAGAAGCTAGCAGGGTTAGATAACTCGATGGTAGTTTTTTATATATTAAAAACACTATTTTATCGCTTAATATCAAGCAAATAGAATAGTGATACACTGTTTATATATACTGGATTCCCGCCTTCGCGGGAATGACGGAAATAAATAAAGTGGCAATGTAAAATTAAATTAAAAAGTGGCAATGTAAAATTAAATTAAGATGACTAAACAAACCCAAACAGATTTTGATGTGATAATCGTCGGTGGTGGCCTTGTAGGTGCTAGCCTTGCTTGTGCATTGTCATCTGCAAAATTGGATGCACCTTTAAAGATTGGCGTCATTGAGAATTTTGAGTTTGATGATACTAAACAGCCAAGTTTTGATTCAAGAACGGTCGCTTTATCGTATAGCTCTAAAGAAATTTTTAGCAGTCTAGGTGTATGGGACGGTATTGAAGATTTAGGTGCGTGTGCAATTAAAGAAATACATATATCAGATAAAGGCCATTTAGGTCTTTCGCATTTACGTGCATCTGAACAAGATACAGAGGCATTAGGATTTGTTGTTGAAAATCAAATCTTAGGCTCAGTATTGCATAATAAATTGAGCCAAGATAATAATATCAGTCTGTTTTGTCCTGCCTCATTAAATAGTTTTTCGATAAACTCAGATTTTGCAGAAATTGAAATTAGCCAAACAGGTGATAATGATTTAGTTGAAACGAGTCATTTACAAGCTAAATTACTGGTTGCCGCCGATGGTGCGCAGTCTTTTGTACGAGAACAATCTGAGGTTAAAACAAGGCAGCTTGATTATAACCAAACTGCAATAATTACCAATGTAGCTTGCGACCAGCCACATAATAATATTGCATATGAGCGTTTTACTGATAGTGGGCCATTAGCTCTATTACCTTTAAATGATAGTGAGCATGATCATAATCGTTACTCTCTGGTTTGGACTTTAAAAGATAACCAGATAGATACATACTTAAATTTAAACGATGCTGAGTTTTTAGATGAATTACAAGATCGCTTTGGTCTTCGTGCAGGAAGATTTATTAAAACAGGGTCACGAGTAAGTTATCCGCTGGATTATATGCGTACTAAAGAAAGCGTGCGACCACGCTTAGCGATTATTGGAAATGCGGCACATACCTTACATCCCGTTGCTGGTCAGGGATTTAATTTAGGCTTACGTGATGTTGCTTCATTATCACAAGTAATTGTTGATGCAACGAGAGATAAAAATGATATTGGTGATTTATATTATTTAAAAATTTATGAATCATGGCGACAACGTGATTTGATACAAACGTCTTTAAGTACCGATAGTCTAGTACGATTATTTACAACACGTCTTCTCCCCGTTGTTGTTGCTCGAAATATGGCTTTACTCGCTTTTGATTTGTTTCCTGGTTTGAAGAAACAAGTTGGCAGACAGGCAATGGGCTTTATTGGTAAAGTGACACGGCTTGCAAGAGGTTTGCCTTTATAAATGAGTCAATACGATATAACAATTATTGGTAATGGAATGGTAGGGGCAACGCTTGCTTGCGCTATTGCAACTGAATTAAGCGATCTATCTATTGCTGTTATTGATACAGCTGCTTCAATTGAACAACCGTCAACGGATAATTTTGACTTACGTGTCAGTGCCATTACTCGCGCTAGTGAAAATATATTTAAAAACATCGGTGCTTGGGAAATGATTAAAAACACCCGAATAAGTCCTTATCGTGATATGCATGTTTGGGACTCAAAGGGCAATGGTGTTGTACATTTTGACAGTGCGGAACTCGCCGAACCAACGCTTGGACATATCATTGAAAATAGAGTGATGCTTTATGCATTACAACAACAAGTACAATCATTCGACAATATTACTGTTATTGCACCAACATCGTGTAAGAAACTGGTTGAAAATGAAGAGCAGGTGGTTTTGTTGCTTGAAGACGATCAGGTTATAACAACATCATTGTTAGTCGGTGCCGATGGAAGTCGATCATGGGTTCGTCAACAAGCAAATATTATGGTACGTGGCTGGGATTATGATCAAGCTGCTTTGGTATGTTACGTTAAAACTGAAAAATCACATCAAGAAACGGCATGGCAACGTTTTATGCCATCGGGTCCATTAGCCTTTTTACCTTTACAAGAAGGGTATAGTTCCATTGTTTGGTCAACCACACCTGAAGAAGCCATTAAATTAAAAGAAATGGATGAAGCTGAATTTAAGAAAACATTATGCATTGCTTTTGATAATACCTTGGGTGAAATACTAAGCTGTAGCGACCGTGCTGTTTTCCCTTTACGTTTTTTTGTTGCAGATAATTATATTAAACCCAACCTCGCTTTAGTCGGTGATGCTGCGCATACAGTCCATCCACTTGCCGGGCAAGGGGTGAATTTAGGTTTAGCCGATGCAGCGGCCTTAGCTCAAACGATTATAGATGCATCTCGACAAGGTAAATCAATTAATTCGATGTCAGTTTTACGTCAATATGAACGTTGGCGTAAAGCTGACAATCTTGCGATGATGGTTGCGGTCGATGGTTTTAAACATTTATTTGGAAGTGAGTTAGGGCTTGTTCAAGAGTTACGTAATTCGGGTATGAATTTAGTGAATAACTTACCAATTGTTAAAAATACAGTTATAAAACAAGCGATGGGCTTGACCGGAGATTTGTCGCGGTTTGCTCGAATCTGATTCTAGTATTTGATCAATATTAGGCTTGTCATTCCCGCGGAGGCGGGAATCCAGTACATTAAATAAAAGTGACTTTAATATACTGTCTGGATACCCGCCTTCGCGGGTATGACGATCTAGCTGGATAGCGATGGTACATAATCTAAAATGATAGTACTCAATTAAAGATAATAATTATGGATATATTAAATACACTTTCTTTACTCATCACGTTGGCAGCTTTATTTAGTTATATAAATTATCGTTATATTAAGTTACCAACAACGATAGGTATCATGCTGATAGGTTTAATCATGTCGGCAGTGTTAATTATTGCGGGTAAGCTGGGCTTTGAAAGTTTATTTATACATGCTGAAACAATTCTACGTGGGATTGATTTCCATCAAACTTTAATGAATGGCATGTTAAGCTTTTTATTATTTGCTGGTGCTTTACACGTTAATTTAAATGATCTTGCAAAACAAAAATGGTTGGTAATGTCGTTAGCCACATTTGGGGTGGTTATATCAACTTGCTTGATTGGTGGTTTAAGTTGGTTAGTTTTTTCTGCTTTTGGTTTAAAGGTTTCTTATATTTATTGTTTATTGTTTGGTGCATTGATCTCGCCAACAGATCCTATCGCGGTAATGGGGATTCTTAAAAAAGCAGGAGCCTCTAAAAGTCTGGAAATAAAAATTGCCGGTGAGTCATTATTTAACGATGGAGTAGGCGTTGTTATCTTTGTTGTTCTGCTTGGCGTTGCGGCTGGTGGAATGGAACCAACTATTGGTAGTGTCTCCTTATTTTTTATTCAAGAAGCGGTTGGTGGTGTTGTTTTTGGTTTAGTGATTGGTTATGCCGCATTTGTTATGTTACGAACAGTGGATAATTATCAAATTGAAATCATGCTTACCTTAGCCTTGGTGATGGGAGGCTATGCCCTGGCGCATGCGCTACATGTTTCCGGCCCCATTGCTATGGTTGTTGCCGGTTTGCTAATAGGAAATCACGGACGTGAACATGCAATGAGTGATGGAACCAAAACGCGATTAGATGATTTTTGGGAATTAGTGGATGAAATTCTTAATGCAGTATTGTTTGTTCTTATTGGTTTGGAAGTTTTAGTGCTTTCCTTCAAAATAGAATACATTTTAGTTGCCTTGGCTATTATTCCTTTAGTACTTGGGGTGCGTTTCATCAGTGTTTCTTTTCCCGTTAAGTTACTTAGTCGGTTACGCAGCTTTAGCCCGCGTGTTGTTGAGATTATGACATGGGGTGGTTTACGAGGTGGTATTTCTATAGCGCTGGCATTATCTTTACCGCTAGGGGCTGAGCGAGAAGTCATTCTTACTACAACCTATCTGGTTGTTGCCTTCTCAATACTTGTTCAAGGTCTAACAATAAATCAAGTGGTAAAAGGCAATCTATCGATGTCTTAATTGGGATGTGCCACGGATAATCTATAGGTGCAGATAAATAGAATACTTAATACCCTTCCTATTTTTATTCTCTGCATATAATTTCATTAATGACGGCATGAGTATTTCTCGCTAATTCTGAACGAGTATAGGTTTGACTTTGTAGCACGCTACAATACGATAATTGCACTTCAATTTTAGATTGAGCCATTATTTTAATTAACGATATAATAAAGTTGTCTTTATCAATATAGGCGGCTATACGATCGGGTTTACCATTACGAACATATCTTAGCGCAATAGGTTGTACAGGAACATGTTTATTGATTGCTGCCTGGAAAAGTCCGTTATGGAATTTTTTAACCTTATCACCTAGCGTCGTTGTTCCTTCAGGAAAGATGATAAGAGAATGTTGTTGCTCTAGTGCTGTACTAATAGTTTGTATTGTCTTATGGATAACTTGACGATTACCACGTTTAATAAAAATTGTTCCAGCACTTGATGTTATAAATCCGATGATAGGCCAATGGCGTAGAGTTTGCTTTGATAAAAATCGTGCTGGTGTGGTACTTGCAATAACAATAATATCTAAAAATGAAATATGGTTGGCAGTGAATAACGTTGTTGTTTTTTGAGGATAGCCGTACTGAATTACTCGCAAGTTCAAAATATTAGAAGTTCGAGAAAACCACCACTGGCATAACAGCATTCCTTTTTCAGTTTGATACCACTGATACCCTAGTGCTAAGGGGGCAATCATACTGATAATGAAAGCAAGCATTATATGTATGATGAAATGCGCCCCTTTATAAAAAACACGTATGGGTATGAAAAACAAGAGTTACACTTTATTGTTGATAAAGTGTTTTGTATAACGATTACTGATTTGACTCGATTCCAATAAGACAAATACATCGGCGACTCCAAAAGCAGCATCCCAGTATGGGTTGCCACAAATAAGAGCACCTTGGCGTAAATATCCTTTTAATAAGGTAGGTAAGATAACATTATCCGGTTGTGGTTCATCTAAACATAATCGAAGTGGAACTAGAGGTTCTACTCGTAAGCTTTTTGGCGCGTAATAATATTTGTAAATATTTTTCATAACACTTGTAATGTATTTCTCGCCATTTGATACAGGAATGCTGGCGCAACCAATTAGATAATCGATATTCTTAGATATAATTTCACCTGCAATACCATGCCATAACAATGCGAGTACTGCACCACGGCGGTAAGCTGGATGTATGCAGGTGCGACCAACCTCCATAAATTTAGCATCTGAATTGAGAATGTTATCTAAATTGAATTCAGTTTCAGAATAAAACATACCTGTTTTCTCTCGTCCTGCATTATCGAGTAATCGAGTGGTTGCAACTAATTCGCTTGTATTGTTATCGTAAACAACAACGTGTTGGCAATGATCGTCAAAACGATCTTTATCGATACCTGTCTCTAAATTTTTAAGTTCAGCACCTAGTTCACTTGCGAAAACGTCATAGCGTAGTTTATAACAGAGCTGCTTCGTTAATTCATCATCAGCAATAAAGACACTGTATTTTTCTTGTTTGTTAATTCGGTTAATTACATCATATGCTTGGGTAGCCATTTTCACTCTCCAGTTTGTAAAATCAGTGAGGGAAATATAGGCTTGCAAGGTGACTGAGGAGTTAAACTTTTATTACATTTAGATGAAGTTTATCCTGATCTAAGACTATGATTCCTCAGTACAATTCGGTGAATATTTGGTAGTAATAATGCGCAGGCCAGTCAGTACAGAAATAACCGATATATTTACAATTACTTGCGAAGTAGTGTATTCGCCGTACCACAAACTAATTAATTCACCGATGAGTACAACTAGGGCAGCATCTAAAATAAAGGTCACTTTAACACGACCGACTGCAAGATAAGATTGCAGCGTTCGAATAAGCTCAAGTGCTGCAAGCATAATGACAACGTCTTTAATCATTGATTCTGCACCATGTGTCCAGTTAGAAATAGCAAATTCGAATAGGTGACGAAGTAAGTTAGTGACACCACCTATAATCCACAAGTAAATACTTAGCATTAATATACCAACTAAAATGCCGATGATTTTTGAATGCCATTCGTTATTTAATATGAACGTCGAATAACGAGGGAGGTTGTTTTTATTTACCATTTCGAATTCGAGGAATAATAGAGAGAAATTTATTAATCATCGCGTAATGACATGCTTTATTAAAAAAGCCACTTAATTTAATGTCAGCATTAAAGACTTTATCATGCATGATTTGACTTCCTTTAGATTATGCCGCGATTGATTCAGCAGATAGCCTATCTTGATTGATAATATATAGCATTTCAGACCATGTGATTAAGTTAATCTCACCTGAAGTCGTTTCAACTAATGCAGTACAATGTTCAACCCAGTCACCGGTATTGAAATAATCCATATCATTGAAGGCTTGAATTCTGGGCGCGTGAATATGCCCACTGATCACACCATTAACTTCATAATCACGAGCGAATCCGGAAAGTAAATGTTCATAGGTCGATACATGCTTCATTGAATTTCTCAGATTGTTCTTAATTAAACTCGCTAATGACCAGTGTTTCATTCCAAGAGCTCTTTGCACTCGACCCAGATGACGATTAATCCGTAGTAAAAATTCGTATCTCGCATCTCCAAGATAATTTAATAAGCGTCCACAATTCGCTTGCATTAACGAGTCGATTTGGTCGCCATGTAATACCAGTAACTGTCGTCCATCCAGAGTATTGTGTATAGCATGTGCTTCTACACGTATATTTCCTATTCGTTTGCCACAAAATAAGCGCAGTTCATTATCATGGTTGCCTGGTGTATAAATAACGTTTGTATCGTTGTCCGCTTTATCCTGAATCAGTCTTATTATTTTGGTATGTTCTGTTGGCCAATGAATTATTTTTTTCATAGCCCAGAGATCCACTATGTCACCGACTAGGTATAAGTATTCGGAATCAGTAGCAGACAAAAATTCCAGCAATGATTCGGCATGACAATTCTTGGTTCCAAGATGAGTATCTGAAATCCATATTGACCTGAATCTATATTTACTTTCTTGAAGTTGTAAGTTCATAGCGTAATCCTCTCACTCTCTTGCTAATAAAGTGAATTTAATACTATTTTTGTGACAGAGAGGTTTAAATAATTTGAAATTTTTATGACAGGTGAGTTCTGATGGGAGAATTGATGTTATTGATTTTAAGTTAGTGCAGATTTATTCATGTGAATATTGTATTTAGTTTTGTTATACCTCGCATCATTTAAGATTACAGCGTTGACACTCGTAATTACAAAATAAATATCAGTTAAAACTAATTCGAAGGTGTTTAATTTCGCACGCTACAATGTTATCTAAAATAAAATTTTTATTAACTCTGCATGTAATTCATTTTTGTTATGGCTCACATGGACATTAAGTGCATCAGTTGCTGGATCTTTAGTGCCATATATTATCGTGGTTATGGTCATTAGGTTGATTAGAAAAATTTTTACGAATACTTTCATGTTTAAGACCTTCTTATTTAATATATTTTGAATGAGAATATAAAGATTTTTTATGTCAGTAATGTTGTATAAAGATGGTCGGTACATGACAAGATGATTTTTAAGGGACAAAAAAGAAGCTACTCATTAAATTGAGTAGCTCCATTGGCTTTATCGAGAAAGCTTAGGCTCACCTGAAGTTAGTTAATCGTTACCACGGGTAATTGCCCAAGTACCATCGCCGTCTTCGGCTGCAGAATGTTGAATGTTAACATAAAGTGTTTTTGGATCTGTAGGACTGAAATAAATACCAGTGCCTTCTGCTTCTGGATCGGTTAAAGAGCCAAACAGTTCAACTTTTGTAGATGCACCTAGCTTATTCGTTTTAGTTGAAGCAAACCAAATATCAGAAGGTTTGTTGTCTTCAATCATTATCAAACGACCATCTGGTGACTCTGCCAGATTATCAATACTGTCAAAACCTGTTTGATGACCTTCTTCACCGGGCTTACCTATTTCAACGGCTACGTTAACATCAGGCTTAACGAAGTTAGTAACATCCATATTTTCTAAATTGACAGCTAGAACACGGCCTTCATAGTATTCTTTACCGTATTCGTCACGTGAACCTTCAGTGATGGCTACATATAATGTGTCGTTAATAATTTCCAGATCTTCAGGACGTTGATAGCTTGCACCGCCAATATCAGTTCCAGATTGTCTTGCATATGATGCATCGATTGGACCTAACCATTCAGCTTGGCCAGTATTATCACGGCGAGTGGCTGCTTTGATGCCAAGAACATATAAAGAACCAGAAGAAAGATCACCATAAACATCAGGTATAAATTTGTACACGCCACCACCACACGGTGTTATGCCATCGCAACCTGAAGTCCGTCCACGATGTTCATCGACAACATAAAGGTTACCGTCTTTATCGATATCAATACCTTCATGTGCTAGGCGACCTACTGCAGGACGATCGATAACTTCAACTACTGCCATCGGGTTATTAGGATCTAAAATAATTTCAAATAAGCGACCACCAGCTGTTTCTTCTGCAAATATCAAGCTTCCCCAAGGCGTCCAACGAATACCATCGAGTGCATTCCAGCTAACATCTTGTGCGAGTATTTTAGTTTCGCCAGTTTTTAAATCAACAACAGAAATAGCACCACCTTCAGGGGCATTACGTACTTCATGAGTGCGGTACATGTACCGACCTGCATCGCGGCCTGTTTCGTTGACTGTATTCATATCATGCCAGTCATCACGACCACCATCATAAATATTTAAGGCTTCTTCATTAGATACGACGGTTTGAGTGAAACCTTTAGGTAGTTTCCAGGGTGCAGCGGGGTTCCAGTCTGCACTATTTGCAGATTCAGTTATGGGTTGAAAGTTAAAATTTCCTTCATGTTTACCCTGGTCAGCAATGACTGTACTGGTACAGCCCATCGCGACTGTAAAGGCACAGATTGTTAAAGTATTTCTAATCATAATTATTATCTCCAAAAATAAATTAAAGTTATTAGGATGTTTGCTCAAAATAAGAGAATCAGTGCTTATTAAGGGCTGCATTAATTTGCCCTTAGAACTTAAAATATCCATATGACAGAAAAGTGAATTGAAGATGACATTATGGTTAAACATTTTGATTTGAATCATATAATCATGAAAGTCTAATATAAATGAAATTAGTTCAGCCTGATACTGCTTTAATTGATTTATATTGCCTATACTTTTGATGACAGTAACTTGAAAGTGGAAAAACATGATTGCAGGTATTGCTCGTATTTTATGGTTGATTTGGTGTTGGATAGAATTATCAATACTTTCGCTTATTTTATTCGCACTGTCCTGGGTGCCTAAGCGTTTTATTCATACTTTTTATCATCCATTATCTCGAATGTGGTGTCGATTTTTCGTGCGTGCATTAGGCGTTAAATTGTACTTGCATGAAAAGAATTCGAAGCCGTTGCCTAAGCAATATATTCTTATTGCTAATCATCCAAGCGCCTTAGAAGATTTTGCTATACCAGCATTGTTTAATGTTTATCCTCTTGCCAAGCAAGGCGTTCGTGATTGGTTTGTGATAGGTCGAATTAGCTATGTTGCTGATACCATTTATGTGAAACGGGATAACCCCGATTCGCGACATGCTGCAGTTGATTCTATGATAGAAGCCTTAAGCCAAGGAAAAAATATTGCTTTGTTTCCAGAAGGGGGATGTAAAGGTCGACGTATTTTTGAAACGTTTCAATATGGAGCCTTTGATATTTCAATTAAAACTGGAATTCCTATCTTACCGGTTTTCTTACACTACGAAGCACAAGATACTTTTGAATGGCGTGATCCACAGACCTTATTGGATAAATTCTGGCACTCTATGAGAAGTAGAAATAATCGCGTGAACTATTATGTTTATGATTCTTTAAATCCTGAAGAATTTTCAGATAAGAAAGTATTCTCTGAATATACACATAATCTTTATTTGCAATGGCAAACTCGATATCTGGAATAGTTTTATGCGAAGAGATATTATGGACATAATTGCGGCAAATAACCTGAAATCCTGAAAGAAAGTTTAACGTGTATAGAAAGGAAGCATAATTTGATCTAACTCAAGGTAATATATTTTTTTTGAGCTATCTTTATAGGAGAAGTCGTCTATATTAGTAGGGTGTTATTATGATGGCTAAATAATATCAAAGATAGATAGTCTAAAAATAAAAAAAAGCGTTTCTCCAATCTTTGTAATTTATATTTCTTCATGTCTTGTGTAATTCTGAGCAATGTGGGAGGTAGTATGAATAGAGGACATACGCATCACGAGCATGGCCAAGGTATAACACTCGTTGTGTTATGGGGTTTAATTGTTTTTTTTACCTTGTTTGCTTTACCGATTCAAGCAACAGAAAAATCAAAAACTCCAATTGCGAGAGGCGAGATTCTGACATTAAAGCTATGTCAGGCATGCCATACTTTTGACGGTGCCAATCAGGCGGGCACTCTCGGCCCTCCATTTATCAGCATGTCACAACGTTTCCCAAATCGAGAGCGTTTGCGAAATATTATTCATGATCCACAAAAGGCAATCAAGCCGCATACTATGATGCCGCCATTTGGGCGTCATGGTTTTCTTAGCAAAAAGCAAACTGAAGAATTAATTGATTTTCTATATACCTTGTGATAATTGGTAAGCTGAGTGCGTGAGGACTGGAATATGAAAAGATTATTTGTCGTAATGTTAGCATTTATATTATCATTTGCCATAACGCCAATGGTGAATGCGAGTCCTCAAGAAGATCTTATAGCTTATAAAAATTATTTTAAAAAGAAATTTCCGAAGTTGTCTGTGGTGGATTTGTCGAATGGTATGTATAATTTTAATGCGGATAAGCGTTCACAATGGGACGATATTATGTCTTTCCCGCCTTACGAAATCGCAATAGATGAAGGCAAGCAATTTTTTAATACGCCCTTTATAAATGGAAAAACCTATGCGAGTTGCTTTGTAAACAGTGGTGTTGGTATTGCGCATACGTATCCTCGCTTTGACAAGAGTAGTGGCAAGGTTAAAACACTGGCTGCTGCGCTCAATGAATGCCGGATAAAAAATAATGAAAAGCCATTGCGATACCTGAAAGGAAAAATCGCATCTATCATGGCTTATATGGCAGACACTTCAAGAGGTAAAGTGATTAAGATTGAGGTTCCAAATACTCTCGCTGCCTTAGCTGCATATGAAGATGGTAAACGTATTTATTTTACTCGTCGTGGACCAAGAGCATTTGCCTGTTATAGCTGTCACTGGGAAGCAGCAGGTCAAAAAATTCGCGGCAACGAGTTAAGTACGGCAGTGGGTCAGGCAACACATTTTCCCAGCTACCGTTCTAAGTGGGGTGGCATGGGTACTATCCAACGTCGATATAAGGGATGTATGAAAAATATTGGTGCTAAGCCGATTAAAGAACAAACTGAGGCAATGAATAACCTTGAGTACTTTCATACATTTATAAGTAATGGCATTCCTATGAATGCACCGGGAACACGTTTTTAAGTATGTCATTTAATTATAAAAGGGTTGAGAGGCTTATGTTATGAAAAAGATAAATATCTTTATGGGTATATTGAGCCTGACATTTATATTTCCCCCCGCTGTATCAGCAGTGGAATCTTCGAAAAGCGTACTTTCAGAGTCAAAAATATTATTTAAAAAGGCAGATAAGTTACAGGGTGCCTGGGTTACTACCTGGAAATTAATTAAAAAGGCAGAAGCTGCAATAAAAAAAGGCAATCAGAAAGAAGGCTTAAAGTTAGCAAAGAAAGCAAGGTCAGAAGCTAGAATGAGTATTGAGCAGGCTGAAGAGCAATTAAAAAACTGGGTCGAGCCACCTTATATAGAACGTTAATAATAATTTATAGATGTTGCGCATTCAGTTTTATTGAGAAATAGTTAGTATTAATATGAATACGATTAGCATCCCTTCTTTATCTAATACTCCAGACTTTATTCTAGCCATGTTGCAACCGAAATTTTATGAACAACCCTGTACAATCTTGTGAATTAGTTGAGACTTAGCGTTTATTCGGCGCTATATTCTTAATATTTATTGCGAAAGCGCTATGAACTGTTGTGTTAACTGGCTTATAGATTACTTTTGTCGATGCGAGATCTTTGCCGAGGTAATTATCATCTTTTAAATTATTTTGTGGTCGTATCGGCCGCTTGCAAAAACCACCTCCACAATTTGGACAAACATTATCTAATATCTCGTTAACGCACTGCTGACAGAATGTGCATTCATAGGAACAGATCATTGCATCAGTGGAATTTGGCGGGAGAGCTTTATTGCAATTTTCACAAGAGGGTCTTAGCTCAAGCATTTTATTCTCCTATTACTTTCCCGTTACTTTTTGGCATGAATATTTTATTTAGTTGTTGCTAGTGGAATTTGATGCGACTGTAAAAACCATTTGTCGGTAACGATTTTTTTTGTGAACCAGTGAGTTTTCATTAATTGAGATGCTGCAATTTTTTTAATAAATAATGGTAAGCGTTCCATAAGATCGGGTGCTGGTAAACGCTGGCCAAAGCGTAAAACCATTTTATTATTATAGGCTTCTAGGTTATTTTTAGAATAATCGCTTTTGCAACCTTGAATCACTTGCGCAGCAAGAATTGCAGATTCTATTGCAGGTCGAATACCTTCACCACTTTGAGGGTAAGCGAGGCCAGCTGAATCTCCAATAAGTAATGCATTATCAGAAACCATTTCACGAACAGCATGAGGGTAAAGTAAGTAGGCATGCCCATTAAATTTTTCAGTAATGTCAGCAGGTATCTTTTGTTGTGACACTAAATAATCACTAAAGGCTTTAACATGGCTAGAAAGCATACTTTTGTCTTCACGACCTAAGCCTATATTTAAGAAATTACCTTTACGAAAAACCCAGCCATACCCTGCTAAATCGGGGGTGAAAAATAATTCAGGAACTTCTTCTTTGATTGTGCACGCTTGTTGTTGCTGCGTTGTCATTTCAAACTCAATTTCTTGAGCGGCAACGGCTAACTCACTCACGCCTTTTGAACCAATAGCACGAGCAACAGGACAAAAGTGACCACCGGCACCAATGACTAATCTTGCATTGTACTTTCCATTGACTAACCAACCGTTACTGGTTTTTTCCATTTCTTCAAATGATTCACCTTGAATCAAGTCGGCTTCGCATCGTTGTAAAAGATAGTCATCAAACTCAACGCGACGAATACCATAACTAACAGGTTTGTTCGGATAATGAGATTCAACTTGTTTTTGTCCAAGTTGACTAATTTTGAAACCACTTATTTTTTGTAATACGTTGTTAGCAGCGTAGTGTTCCAAGTCGATATTCAACATGCGCATAACTTCAGGTGTAACCCAACCGGCACATATCTTTTGTCTTGGGAAGGTTGCCTTGTCTAATATTGCAACCTTAAGGTTGGTATCTTTTAGACAGTGAGCAAGTGTTGAGCCGGCTGGTCCGCCACCAATAATGAATACATCAAATATTGTGGACATAGTCTTTATTCTACCGTGGAAGTAGAGGTATCTAATTTAAATTTGTTAGGCGCATGGTCGGCATCGTAAACGTGTAGACGTGACCAAGGTATATTATTATTTTCTGTATGGCTAAATACAACTTGAAATAATTGTAGTTCTCCAACATTAAATGCCGCTGTTGAACCATGCAGATATAAATTATAAGCCTTGTAAAATTCTTCATCCATGAGTTCTACAATAGCTTCTTTGTTATTTTCATAACGTTCGGCCCACATTTGCAATGTACGTGAGTAATGCAGTCTGATATTTTCTACATCTAATACTGTAATTTCATTAGGCTCAAAAATTTGCATCACCTCAGTTAAGGTTGGAGGGCAGGCTCCAGGGAATATGCGGCGTTCTATCCATGCATTCATTGGCCCTGTAATTACTCTGCCTATACTATGGATTAGGCCACGACCTTCGGGTTTTAAGCAGCGCTTAACAACTTGCCCTAATTCTCGGTAATCACGTTTCGCTACATGCTCTAACATACCGACGGATACAAATACGTCATATTGACCTTGTATATTTCTGTAATCCTCTAAAACGTAATCAATTTGACTGGATAGTCCTTCTTCCTCGGCACGTTGACGAGCGTATTCAACCTGTTGCTTAGAGATATTATAAGCCGTTACTTTTACGCCATAATGTTTTGCCATAAATCGAGCAAGACCACCCCAGCCACAGCCTGCTTCAACAACCGTTTCACCTGGTTTTAAATGTAATTTTCGGCATATATGATGTAGTTTAGCAACTTGCGCTTGTTCTAATGTCATATTTTCAATTGGAAAATATGCGCAGGTATATTGCATTTCTTCAGTATCTAGCCAAAGCTTATAAAAATCATTGCCAATATCATAATGATGGTGGATATTTTCCTTTGCTTGATCGAAGGAGTTAAAAATACGACGGTGACCAAGCCACAAAACCATTTTCCGTAACCAGCTTCCTTTGCCTCGGCCACTAATGCCTAAGTAAACGGCTTCCATAAATTTGGCCATATCTCCTTTGAATTCTACTCGGCCAGAACAGTATAAATCACCCCAATGGAGTTCAGGATCAGCTATCGTTTTTAGTAAGGCGCCTCGGTCACAATACACTAATACTGCAACGGGATTTTCACAGAGTTGGCTTGCTTCCATTCCGTCCCACAAGCTAACCCTAATAGGAGGATTGCCTACAACACTTAACATTTTCTTCGTTAGCCAACGGTCAAACCAAGTCACTCGGCTATGAAAGATGGGAGACTTTGAATGCTGAATTTTTAACGGCGACGGGGTTTGCTCGTTTGATTGGGTATTTTTTGAGGTATGCGTTGTGGCGAAGTGCTCAGGTTTCGCTTTTTTATTTGTTTGCATATTCAATGTCTTACTCCTTAAAACGTCGATGCTATCTATATAGACTAAACATATCTTAAGCTGTAGATGGACACAAGATAGTATTTAAAATCAAAAGAAAAATAAGCCTATTTGCCTTAATAAATGAGAATTATTAAGATTCTGGTAATATTTTGGGACGTTGATAATGAATATTACTCTTTATAGATGGTGTAGTATGTGAAGTATGACCATATATTTAAATATAAGAATCATCATTATTTATATTGCATTGCTTGGGGGGATTTTCTGCATTCCTGAGTTAAGTGCGAAAGAAGTATCGTTGCTGATTTATTCAGGACGAAGTGAAAAATATATTAAACCTGTTGCTGAGGCATTTTCTGAAGCTACAGGAATTAAAACTATTATCACTACAGGGACTTCTACCGGACTATTAAATAGGCTAAAAAAAGAGAAATCAAAAACCGAAGCCGACATTTATATTAGCAACGATGCCGGCAATTTATATCGTGGTAATAAATTGGGTTTATTTGCGCCGGTTACTAATAAAATTGCATCTGTTATACCTCAACAGTTTCGTGGAGATAATAATAACTGGCTAGGTTTATCTGGAAGAGCTCGCGTTTTAGTTGTTAATACAAAAGCAAAAGGTATTGATTTTGTACACTCTATTTTTGATTTAGTCGATCACCGATTAAAAGGTAAAATTGCTCTCACAAAAAGTCGTAATGAAAATTACATTGCAGGTGTAACGGCTTACATGTTGTCTACGGACAAAGATAAAGCAAAGGAATGGCTTGAAGGTATGAGGAAAAATATTAAAGCTCAAGTTTATCGTTCACAGTCTAGTGTTATTAAAGCGGTAGCCAAGGGGAGAAAGTTGGTAGGCATCGTTGACCACTATTCTATATATAGTCATCTTAATGAGTATCCTAATGCCTCGATTCGAATTCTTATACCCGATCAGAAATCTGATTCAGGTGAAGCAATGGGGGTTGCATGGAATATTGCTGGTGCGGCGATTGTATATCATAGTAAACATAAAAAGCTGGCCATGAAATTTATGGCTTTTGTTAGTTCAGTTCAAGGTCAAAAAATACTTACTGAATTGAGGCGTGAATATCCTACGCGTACCGATGTATCTGCTGTACCTATGCTGCCTAAAGAAAACAGTTTTAAACTTGCGCCAGTGGCTATGTATCAGTTGGGCGAGCAGCGTAATGCTGCGATTGATTTAATAGAATCAGTTGGGATGCCTTAAGTTAAGGCTGCCCTATAAATAAAGGACAAATGCCGGATAAATGCCGTATAAATACGGGGTTAAAGCTAGAATATTTTAAAAGCGAAGTCTATTTTTTGAATAGTTGAATGGACTGACGTCAAAACGGAGAGCTAAGACGCCAGTCAATCCATCGATGTCGATTAATAAAGCTTACTTAGCTTTAGGTTTATTAACCGAACCACCAATTTCTTCACAAGCATGTTTAGACATACCTACAAAACCATGACCTTTACATGATGCCTGACCTTTACAAGCATTTGTTGCAGTTTTGCAGTCATTGTGGCCCTTACATTTGTTAACGCCAAAGCAATGAACCTTTGCATCTGCGCCAGCTTGAACTGATGTTACAGGTGCAACTGAAAATAATGCTGCTGCTGCTGTCGCTACTGCAATCGTGGTAAATTTTCTTCTTGTAGTCATATCTTTCTCCATTGTATTTTATGTTATATCGTTAAGGCTTTGGGTCAATTTCATTGACTCCAGCCAAGGCATCATTAGGACGCTCTTCGCATTATTAGTTCAAAATGACACAGAAGTATCACGAGCAGCTAACAACTTTGACTCAGTGCAAACTTCTTCTCAAACATAGAATAAGGTGGGGCTGGTGATATCGATAAATAGTTGCCTGATTATAGTTTCTTAGCTTGGTTTTCCTTCTTTAAACGATTAAAATGCATATTCAACGTTATGTTCTATGGGAGAGATTTTGTTGGCGTAAGTAAGTACTTACTCAGCAAAACGCCGAAGGCGCAACCCGCTCGGAAACGCTCAGGCAAAAGGACCACAGAATAAAAGTTGACTCTGGAGAGATTCTGCTAAAGGCGTATACCTTATATACAGGTTGTATGTTTTTATGTGAGAACGCCGAAGGGGCTAAAGCTCTCAGGTTACAGGACAGAGGGGCGACAAAAGTATGTGTCAGTGCTATATGCCAGAATACATACTTTTGTCGCTTTTTTTTTGCACTAAATTATATAGCCCTTAGATTGGCTAAGGTAATACGAGATACTATGACAACGCATTCAGTAAAGCCCGTGTTTGATTTTTCAGACAAGCCTAATACCAGTCGAATGCCGATTTGGATTCGTCAGTCTTTGGGAAATAATTCTACTTTTGCTGAGACTTCTAAAACAGTAAAAGGGAATACTTTGCATACAGTTTGTGAAGAAGCACGTTGCCCGAATATTGGAGAATGCTGGAGTCATGGCACCGCCACCTTTATGATTCTAGGTGATACTTGCACTCGAGCCTGTGGTTTTTGCGCAGTTAAAACAGGTAAACCCACCTGGTTTGATGAAACTGAAGCACAACGCGTAGCGGATGCCTCGATGCAAATGGGCTTGGATTATGTTGTTATTACCTGTGTTAATCGAGATGACCTAGAAGATGGCGGAGCAAAAGTTTTTGCCGATACGATTGTTGCTTTACGAAAACATAAAGCCGATATGGGAATTGAATTACTTTCTTCTGACTTTCATCGTAAACAAGAACTTGCAGTAGATATTATTATGGATGGGCTGAATCAGGTTCGTTGTGCTGATTTAGATACGCAAATGGTATGGGGACATAATGTTGAAACTGTACCTTCTTTATATAAAAGTGTTCGTAAGGGTTCAGATTACAAACGCAGTTTAGATTTATTAGAAATAGCTGCCGCACAAGATGGTGTTGAGGCAAAATCCGCAATTATGATGGGTGTTGGAGAAGAGCGCCAAGAAGTCATCCAGGTATTAAAAGATTTGCGTTCAATCGGCGTGCATCGTTTAGCGATGGGGCAATATTTACGGCCAAGTCGTTACCATTTGCCGGTTCAACGTTATTTGGAACCGGTTGAATTTGAAGCGTATGAAAAAGAAGCGAAAGAATTAGGTTTTAGTTGGGTTAAGGCCGGACCAATGGTGCGCTCCTCATACCACGCCGAAGATTAGAAATGATAAGGAGCCAGATCACTGCGTTACAAACTAACTCTCAATGCTCATTTACTACGTGTAAATTCCGCTTGTTCGTTAGTTTGTGCCTTGTGCTCTAACTCCTTATCATCCCTAATGAGAGCGTTGATAGTGTGTACGAATAGGATTTAGTTAAGAAATTTTAAAATATTTTTGAAGGAAAAAATTATGGGTAAACGTACCCCGTTATACGACATGCATGTTTCTCATGGCGCCAAGATGGTTGATTTTGGTGGCTGGGATATGCCTATTAATTATGGCTCACAAATTGAAGAACATCACATCGTACGAAATGATGCCGGTATGTTTGATGTCTCGCATATGACCATTGTTGATTTAACAGGTGACAAAGTTAAAGACTTTCTGCGTTACTTACTTGCAAATAATGTTGAGCGATTAAAAGATTCTGGCAAAGCACTGTATTCATGCATGCTAACCGAACAAGGTACTGTAATTGACGATTTAATTGTTTACTATATTGATGATACTTTTTATCGCATGGTTGTAAACTCAAGTACTCGCGAAAAAGATTTAGCGTGGATAAATAAGCAGGCAGCAAGCTTTGATGTCAGTGTGACAGTTCGCGATGAACTCACCATGATTGCCGTACAAGGGCCCAACGCACGTGATAAAGCACATCTTGCACTAGGCTCTGATACGGCCGCACAAGTCAAAGATACGGCTGTGTTCTTTATGACTTTTGCAAATAATAGTGATATGGGTGAAATTGCAGTTGCTCGAACAGGTTACACCGGCGAAGATGGTTATGAGATTATGTTACCGAAAGATAAAGCGGCAACATTCTGGGCTAAACTTGCAGAGCAAGAAATTGTACCTTGCGGCTTAGGCGCGAGAGATACTTTGCGTTTAGAAGCCGGTATGAATTTATACGGCTCAGACATGGATGAATCGATTACACCTTTGGAAGCAGCATTAACATGGACGGTAGCATGGGAACCCGCCGATCGTGATTTTATTGGTCGTTCAGTACTCGATGCTCAACGTGAAAAAGGCGTAGATAAGAAATTAGTTGGTTTAGTATTAGAAGACAAAGGTGTTTTAAGAGATCATCAAAAAGTATTTGTTGATGGTTTGGAATCAGGTGAAATTACCAGCGGTAGTTTCTCGCCAACAGTTGGTAAAGCAATTGCCTTTGCAAGAGTTTCGTCTAATATTGGTAACACCTGTAAAGTTGAAATACGTGGCAAGCAGTTGTCTGCAACTGTCGTTAAGCCGCCGTTTGCTAGAAACGGCAAGTCATGCATTTAAAATAAAACAATTTAAGATTAAAATATAGAGAGTAATTATTATGAGCGATATACCACAAGAATTACGTTATACAAAGTCACATGAATGGATCAAACAAAATGACGAAGGTACCCTAACGGTTGGGATTACCGACCACGCACAAGGATTATTAGGTGACTTAGTTTTTATCGAAGTTCCTGAAGAAGGCACAACCTTTCAAGAAGGTGATGATAGTGCTGTTGTAGAATCTGTTAAGGCAGCATCAGATGTTTTTGCACCAGTTGATGGTGAAGTAACTGCAGGCAACGAAGCCTTAAGCGATACACCAGAAATTATTAATAGCGACCCTTTTGGTGATGGTTGGATTTATAAAATTAAACCAGACGATGCAGGAGCTTTTAATGGGTTGATGGATGCGGACACATACAAAGAGCTTATCGACGCGGACGAATAACGAGAAACTAGATTGCGGCGTTAGAAACCTCCTTGAAATGCTCACTTACATTTGTAAGCTGCGCGTTCGCGTCGGTTTCTGCCTTGCACTCTAGCTTCTCGTTATCCGTGAGAGTTTGTACTTTGTCATTAGTTTTAAAAAAAGTTAATAGGTAACGATATGCCGTTTATTCCACATACGGAAGAAGAAGTTAAAGAAATGTTAGACACGATTGGCGTGAAGTCGATTGAAGATTTGTTTGACGAAATTCCTGAAGCCTTACGTTGTGAAGGTTTAACGAAAGTACCGGAAGGACTAACCGAGTTTGAGATTGGTCGCGTCATGCGTGAGCGTGCTGACCAAGATGCATATCGATTATGTTTTGCCGGTGGTGGTGCGTATGAGCATCATGTTCCTGCCGCCGTGTGGGAAATTACAACCCGTGGTGAATTTTATTCTGCCTATACACCTTATCAAGCAGAAGCGAGTCAAGGCACTTTGCAGCTGCTTTATGAATATCAAACGATGATGGCCAGCTTAACAGGCATGGATGTATCGAATGCCTCTTTATACGATGGTGCGTCAGCACTTGCCGAAGCAGTCTTAATGGCTGTTCGTGCAAATCGTAAGTCAAAATCAAAACGCATTTTAATGCCTCGTACGGTTCATCCTAATTATCGCAAAGTTGCTTACAATATTGTGCATAACCAGGGAATTACGCTAGAAGAACTTGATTACGATTCTAATAGCGGTGTTATTGATATTAACAATCTACCTGCCGAGCCTGGTGACTTTGCAGCACTCGTTATTCCTCAACCCAATTATTTTGGTTCGTTAGAAGAAGTCGACGCATTAACCGATTGGGCGCACAAACATGGCGCACTTGTTATTGCGGTAGTTAATCCAATGTCACTTGCGATGTTAAAACCACCTGGTGAATGGGGTGCCGGTAATTATAGTGCTAGCGATTCAGATGTTGTTGGTGCCGATATCACTTGCGGCGAAGGTCAACCGTTAGGTATTCCTCTTTCGTCTGGCGGTCCTTACTTTGGGTTTATGTGTTGTCGTCAGGCATATGTACGACAAATGCCGGGTCGTATTATTGGTCGTACCGTTGATTTAGATGGCAAGCAAGGTTTCAGTTTAACCTTGCAAGCACGTGAACAACATATTCGTCGTTCCAAAGCGACCTCTAATATTTGTACTAACCAAGGTTTACTTGTTACTGCTGCAACTATTTATATGGCTGTTGTGGGGCCTCAAGGAATAGAAAATACAGCCGAGCAATCACATAACAACACGCAATTGTTAATGGCCGAATTAGAAAAAATAAATGGAGTGCAGCGTGTCTTTAACACACCAAACTTCCATGAAGCGGTCTTTAAGTTTGACCTGCCACTTGATGATGTTATTCGTTCGCTTGCTGCGGATGGAATCGTTGCTGGAATTCGTTTAGAAGAAGACTACCCTGAGCTTGGTAATTGCTTAATGGTTTGTGCGACTGAAACGAAAAGTGAAGCAGACATTAAAACGTTTACTCAAACATTAGAAACAACGTTATCACGTTTACAATCTGCAGCATCTCCTGTGCAGCCTAAAACGGCATAAGAAGAAGGTTATTAAAATGTTAGTATTTGAACAAGCTAGATCAGGACGTGTTAACACTGCACAAACTGTAAAAAAAGATAACTTAAAAAATGTTATTCCTGCAAACTTGAAACGCAGCAAACGACCGTTGTTACCTGAAATTTCAGAGATGCAAGCAGTACGTCATTACACTCGACTTTCACAAAAGAATTTTTCGATAGATACACATTTCTATCCATTAGGTTCATGCACAATGAAATATAACCCTCGTGCTTGTAATCAATTATCAATGTTACCGGGTTTAGTAAATCGCCATCCTGCAACACCTGATTCAAGTAGTCAGGGTTTCTTAGCATGCATGTATGACTTACAAGAAATTTTGAAAGATGTAACGGGTATGTATGAAGTATCTCTTGCGCCAATGGCGGGAGCACAAGGTGAGTTTGCCGGTGTTGCGATGATTCGAGCCTATCACGATGCGCAAAACGGTGGTAAAGGTGATCCAGAGCGTAACGAAATTTTAGTGCCTGATGCGGCACATGGAACTAATCCTGCAACCGCGACGATGTGTAACTACAAAGTAAAAGAAATTCCAACCAATAGCGATGGCGATGTTGATATCGAAGCATTAAAAGCAGCCGTGGGTCCACACACTGCGGGCATTATGTTAACCAATCCTTCAACGCTTGGTGTATTCGAGCGTAAGATAAAAGAAATAGCAGGCATCGTCCATGATGCCGGTGGTTTGTTGTATTACGATGGTGCCAACTTAAATGCAATCTTAGGTAAAGTTAAACCAGGCGATATGGGTTTTGATGTTATTCACATGAATTTACATAAAACTTTTTCAACGCCACATGGTGGCGGTGGCCCGGGCGCAGGACCTGTTGGTGTAAGTAAGCGTTTAGAACCTTACCTTCCAGTACCAATGGTTGTTGAAAATGGTGGCGATTACCATGTCGTAACCGAAAAATCTCGACCACAAACAATAGGACGTTTATCCACGTTTATGGGTAATGCCGGTATTTTGTTACGTGCTTATATATATGCTCGATTATTAGGTCGTGAAGGAATGCATCGTGTTGCCGAGTACGCAACCTTAAATGCAAACTACATGTTACATTCAATGCAAAAAAGTGGTTTTGAAATTGCGTATCCTAATCGACGCGCAACCCATGAATTTATCGTGACCTTAAAGAAACAGACGAAAGACCTTGGCGTTAATACCATGGATTTTGCAAAACGATTATTGGATTATGGTTTCCATGCACCAACAACTTACTTCCCATTGTTAGTGCCAGAGTGTTTGTTAATCGAGCCTACTGAAACAGAAACTAAACAAGAGCTTGATGACTTTATGGCCGCAATGGTTGAGATACAAAAAGAAGCAGAGAATGAACCAGAAACGGTGACTACGGCGCCGCATACTTTGCCAGTTAGAAGATTAGATGATGTAAGAGCAGCGAAAGAACTAGATCTAACTTGGTCTGGCGAATAGTGTGAGGTTCGATTACGGCGTTGGAATTAAAATTTAAAATACTCATTTACTAATCGTAAACTCCGTTTTTAAATTTTAATTCCGCCTTGTACTCGAACCTCACACTATCCGCTTGTTGAGCTGGGGTAAACTCTGCTTCTGCGTTGGCTTGCGCATTGTACTTTAGCTTCTCGTTATCCGTAGTAGTTTGTGCAAGATTTCAGAAAATAAAATTGCATTCGTCATTCCCGCGAAGGCGGGAATCCAGTACTATATAAAGCATTATTAAAATAAGAATAAAGGATCATCATGCCCAAGCCCGGTAAAACAGGTTTAACACGAATCATTTACGCTTGTGGTTATTCTATGCAGGGGATTCGTGCTGCTTTAAAACATGAAGCGGCGTTTCGACAAGAAATGTTGTTGGCGATTATTCTTATTCCTCTCGCTTTTTTTATTACCCAAGATGTCGTTAAGCTTGCTTTGTTAATCTCTACACCACTTCTTGTTCTCGTTGTTGAAATATTAAATTCTGCAATCGAAGCCGTTGTTGATCGTTTTGGTGAAGAGCTCCACGAGCTGAGTGGTCGAGCTAAAGATATGGGGTCGGCGGCGGTATTTTTTAGTCTGCTGATAGTGGCTGTGGTTTGGGGTTTAATTCTCTTTGAAACGTTTTTTAAAAATTAAATTTAATTATAAAATAAATAAGGATTCATTATGTCAGCGTTAATTTGTGGTTCATTTGCCTACGATACGATTATGGTTTTTCATGATCAATTTAAGAATCATATTCTTCCCGATAAGGTGCATATGTTGAATGTATCATTCTTAGTACCCGATATGCGTCGCGAGTTTGGTGGTTGCGCCGGTAACATTGCTTTTACCTTACATATGCTAGGCGGCAAGGCTGAACCAATGGGTACCGTTGGTAATGACTTTGCTCCTTATGCTGCTTGGATGGATAAAAATGGCCAAAGTCGTAAGTATTTAAAAGAAGTTGATAGTTATACCGGTCAGGCCTTTATTACTACTGATATGGATGATAATCAAATTACCGCTTTCCATCCGGGTGCGATGGGTTTTTCGCATGAGAATAAAATTTCAGATGCGCCGGAAGCGACGATTGGCATTATTTCACCCGATGGACGTGACGGTATGATTGAGCATGCTGCGCAGTTTGTTGAACAAGATGTACCTTTTATCTTCGATCCAGGCCAGGGTTTACCAATGTTTGGTGGTGAAGAGTTGTCAACCTTTGTTGAACAAGCAACATGGGTAACGGTTAATGATTACGAAGGTGAAATGTTATCTGAACGTACAGGTAAATCACTTGAAAATATTGCGAAGCAAGTAAAAGCACTAGTAGTAACACGTGGTGGTGAAGGTTCAGATATTTATGTTGATGGTAAGGTAATAAAAATCCCATTAGCAAAAATTAGTGAAGCCAAAGATCCTACTGGCTGCGGTGATGCATTCCGTGGTGGTTTGCTATATGGAATGATGAACGGTATGGACTGGGAAACATCGGGTCGTATTGCATCGCTTTGTGGTGCGATAAAGATTGAGCAGTTAGGACCTCAAAATCATAGTGTTACAATGGATGAGTTTAAAGCGCGTTATAAAGAAAATTTTGGTAGTGAGTTTTAAATAAAACAGAGCATCTTTGAGAACAATGGCATCTAAGAATTGTAAAGTAGAAAACTCAACTACTGCCCGTCATTCCCGCGGAGGCGGGAATCCAGATAGTAAAAAATAGCTGTTTATAATGTTCTAGATTCCCGCCTCCGCGGGAATGACGATACTGTTACACTTGTATTTTGAATTTGTTTATTTGGGAATAACGATTGGTAGTTTTTAGTCTGTATATAATGACTAAATTATTTTACTTTTCAGCCAACACAACAACACGCTTAGGCGCAGGGTACCCTTCGATCGTAAAGTTACTATCTTCAGGATCTAAAAAATTAGATAAAGAATTAAACGTCATCCATTCGGTTTGCCGTTGTTCTTCCATTGAAGTTTGATTGACATCAACAACACGAATGTTTTTGAATTTACAACGCTCTAGCCATTTAATGAGTAAGGGTATGGTTGGCAAAAACCAGACGTTATTCATTTGTGCGTAACGGTCTTTAGGGAACAACACTTGATCACTATTGGCATCAGAGCTTGTATCAGAAGGGGTGTCGATAATTAGAGTTTCTAAAACTAACTCACCTTCAGGTTTTAAACATTGATGTAGTTGCATAATATGTTCAATCGGAGACTTTCGATGGTAGAGAACGCCCATAGAAAAAACGGTATCAAAAGCTTGTAAATTTTTAGGTACGTCATCAATGCCAGTTGGTAATACAAAAACATTTTCAGATTGAATATATTTTTGCATTAACTGATATTGCATTACAAAAACAGCAGTTGGATCAATGCCGATAACCAGTTCAGCACCAAGCCCTGCCATTCGCCAACAATGATAGCCATTACCACAACCGACATCTAAAACAATTTTCCCTTTTAATGGTTTAAGATGATCTTTAATGCGATCCCATTTCCAATCAGAGCGCCATTCAGTATCGATTTCAATATCAAAAAAATTAAAAGGCCCTTTACGCCAAGGGTGTAATTGTTTTAGTTCTTGTTTGATATTTTCAATAGTATTTTCAGATAAGCTGTCGCTAGTCGATAATTTAACTTCCGTATTTAACTCAATATTAGAAATAGTTAGATTAGGTAAATTATTAATGGCAGTTTGCCATTGGTTAAATTTACCAAAGCGTTTCGGATCTAAACCAGAGATAAGTTGATCAGGAATTAATTTTCCCCATGAACGAAGCGGGTGATCGTCTGTATTAATTATTTTGAGTAAAGAATTGTAAGCAGTCATTTTATAGCAAGAATTGAGACGAAGTTAAAACATTGAAACCATGGAATTACTTTTGTAAATCCAATGTCGGATAATCGTTGTTGATGGTAGTCCAAAGTATCAGGAATGAGCGTGTTTTCTAAAGCACTGCGTTTTTGACTTATCTCTAAATCAGTATAGCCATTTGCTTTTTTAAATGACTCATGCAGTTCAATATTCATATTGCGTAGGATTGGATCAGTGAATGTGATTTTTTCTGAAAGTATTAAAGCCCCGCCATCATTCATTCCTTTATAAATATTTGTGAGTAAATTTAAACGCATTTCAGGTTCAAGAAATTGTAACGTGAAATTTAAAACAACCATGGATGCATTTTGGATATTGATATTCTGTATATCTTTACAAATGACATCGACATTTGCTATTGATGTATCTTTAGCAATATTGTTGCGACAGCGGTCGGCCATAGATTTTGAATTATCGACAGAAATAATGAATACATCATCTTTGTGGATGTGATGACGCATCGCCAGTGTGGCAGCGCCTAAGGAACAACCGAGATCATAACAACGAGAATCACTTTGTACATATTGTTCAGCGAACAAGCCAATCATGGTAATTATATTTTCATAACCCGGTACTGAACGACGAATCATATCGGGAAATACATTCGCAACGGTTTCATCAAAAACAAAATCGACTAAATGTGACTTCTTGTTTGCGTAGATATTGTCTGGCTTATTTTTCATTATTTCGCAAATGCTTGTATTTATTGAGGAATGGATTTTAGCGGAATTGGGAATGATCGACTAGTATATATTGATAGAATATAGTTTATTTTAAGGATTTAAGTGCATGCGATTTTTCAAATTATTCAGTCAATTTGTAATATTTTCACTAATACTAGTCCTGTTTTCTGCTTGTAGAACCATTCCTATTATAGCGCCTGGTGTACATGTTACAGGACCTCATCATTCTGGGGATAATCGGCGAAACCATAACTATTATTATTATCCTGAATCTGAAGTGTATTATGACGTTGGAGGCAATTCATATTTCTATTTTTCAGGAGGTACTTGGGTATACTCAGCAGTACTTCCACATAGATTGAGATTACACTTAGGTCCGCATGTCTCCTTGGAATTAGAAACGGCAAGACCTTATGTTCACCATTATAATCATCGTCGGCATTACCCTCGTGGTTATTTTAAGAAAAGACATAAGAAAGGCAAATGGAAGAAAAACAAAAACAAAAAACGTCGAAAAATAGATCTTCGCCCAGGGCAAGAACTTAAATTACTTAAAGGTCTTCCTCACTAAGTGTTTTTTTGAAATTTTCAATGGTAGTAATGGCTGGTTTACAACTGGTTCCCGAACAGTAATATGCAATAGAGGTATCGGCTGTTTTTCGTTCTTGTAATGTACCCGGTAATGTTGATATGGTATTAGGAATAGAAAATATTAGCTGGTTAATTTTATAATTGTCCTGAAAAGTTTTTTGCCATGAGTCTTGATCGGACTCAGCTCCTCTTAAAACAACAATAGTCGGTGGATTTAAAGTTTCATCGAGTGCAAATAATAATGCTGCGTGTGCGTAGGGAACTTCATTAATTGATTTCCACGCGTAGTAAAGTGTATTTTCTGCTGCATCAATATAACGCTGCTCACCTATAAGATGGCCTAGTCTATTTAATGCATAAGCAGCAATACCATTTCCTGCAGGTATTGCTTCATCCATTAATGGTTTGGGTCGTTGAATTAAGTTTTCATGGTCATCTGCAGTAAAATAAAATCCACCGTTATCTTTATCCTGAAAATGGTTCATCACAACTTCTGCTAATTCAATTGCAAATTCTAGATCTTGAGTTCTCCAGCGAGCTTGTAATGATTCAAGTAAAGCATCGATTAAATATACATAGTCATCAAGATATGCCATTAAGTGTGCATTACCATCTTTACAGGTTGCTAGTAGTCGGTTATCTACAAATAACGTTTCACGAATAAAATCAATAGCATTATGTGCTGAAATAATAAAACTATTCAGTTCTAACAAACGTCCTGAAACAGACAACCCTTTTATCATTAATGCATTCCATGATGTGAGGATTTTCTCGTCACGATCAGGATGGATACGCTCGCTTCTTTTAGTGAATAAGGATTTTTTAATGTTTTCCAGTGAACGTTGTACATCGCTTTCAGATTGATGTAACTCTTCAGCAATAGACTTAGCTGATGATTTGATATTAAGGTGCCATTTTCCTTCAAAATTAAAGTCATCCTTTAAACCAAAATATTTTTCAGCGATGCTATATTCGTTTTGATCTAATACTTCTTTTATTTGTTCGTTAGACCAAATATAAAAAGTACCTTCTTCACCTTCTGAGTCTGCATCGAGTGTGGAATAGTAGGCTCCTTCTTTCGATGTCATCTCGCGAATGACCCAGTCACCGGTTTCTTTTACGACGTGATTAAAAGTATTACCGTCATCCGTTAATAAAATACTTGCTTGGGCGTAAATGCTTAATAATGGACCATTGTCATATAGCATTTTTTCAAAATGTGGAATAGCCCATTCATTATCAACTGAATAACGACAAAATCCACCGCCAAGTTGATCGTAGATACCACCCTTCGCCATAGTCATTAGTGTATTTGATAACATGGTGTAGGAAGTTTCATCTGCATGGCCACTTTTTTTAGTAGCGCAATAATGACGTAATAAAAATTCAAGATTGGTTGGGTGTGGAAATTTTGGTGCATCTCCGAAACCACCAAATTTTTTATCATAGGTCTTTTCTAATTGTTGACGACAACTATCGATGGGAAAGCCGGTGAGTTGTTGAGATTCATCAACGGGTATATTCGCTATGCTTTTTAAGGCATCTAATAATGAAGTATTCTGTTTGTCGATATCTGCAGGATGTTGTCGATAAAACTCTTCAATTCGTTCTAATACTTCGGTGAAAGCGGGCATATTATGTTTTGCTACATCCGGGAAATAAGTGCCAGCGAAGAATGGAATTTGCTCATCAGGGGTGAGAATGACTGTTAAGGGCCAGCCACCTCCTCGTTGATTAAGAAGGTTATGTGCACTTTGATAAATTTTATCCAAATCAGGACGCTCTTCGCGGTCTACTTTAATATTTATAAATAGCCTGTTCATTATTGAAGCAATTTGTTCATTTTCAAACGATTCATGAGCCATTACATGACACCAATGACATGCAGAATAACCAATGGACAATAATATGGGCTTATTTGTTTGTTTAGCTAGGGTTAATGCTTGTGTATCCCAGGGTTGCCAGTGTACGGGATTATCCGCATGCTGCTGTAAGTAGGGGCTGGTTTCGGTTGCTAATCGGTTGCTTAATTGAGTCATGCTAGCGATGCTTTTTTAATTAATATTAAGGGTTTGAGTTTCTGATTGTTTGGGATTATGACATAAATACATTCATGATATGATATTGGCTTTCAATACAATATAAGAGTTACGTTAATGATAGTCCTCGATTTTGACCCTGTTGCACTCACCGTTTTTAGTTGGCCTATCCACTGGTATGGCATTATGTATTTAATTGGCTTTTTAGGGGGTTGGTGGTTAGGTCGCGTCCAAGCAAAACGCCCTAATTCCGGTTGGACAGCGGAGCAAGTCGATGACTGGGTATTCTATGTTGGGATGGGCGTTATATTAGGCGGACGATTTGGTTATGTCTTCTTTTATGGTTGGGAACAGCTTGCTCATGATTGGACCTTTGCATTTAAGATATGGGAAGGTGGAATGTCATTCCACGGGGGGCTCATAGGAGTTCTTGTAGGAATGTGGTTATTTGGTCGTCGTTATAAGAAGAGTTTTTTTGCGACAGTCGATTTTACCGCACCCTGCGTCATTATTGGTTTAGGTGCTGGCCGAGTTGGTAATATTATCAATGGCGAGTTATGGGGAAAACCGACCGATTTACCTTGGGCAATGATTTTCCCTCATGCTGATATGCAACCACGTCATCCGACTCCAGTATATGAATTTATTTTAGAAGGCATCGTGCTATTTATTATCGTTTGGGGCTTTGCGAAAAAACCACGCCCAACCATGGCGATATCGGGTGTATTTGCAGTTTGTTATGGCAGTTTCAGAATGCTCGTTGAAACAGTGCGCTTACCGGATGCACATATTGGTTATCTAGCCTTTGATTTTGTCACAATGGGGATGTTGTTATCCTTACCCTTGGTTTTGGTCGGTATTGTATTATTGTGGCTAGCCTATAAAAAAACATAAGCAGTAATACCTAAAAAATTAAGTAGCGCGTATTAAGAGAGATAATAAGAATGACAACGCATCCTGAAGAACAATATCTAGATTTACTAAAGAAACTTCTTGAAGAAGGTAGTGAGCGAACAGATAGAACCGGTGTTGGCACAAAAGCCTTGTTTGGCCAGCAAATGCGTTTTGATTTAGAAGATGGTTTTCCTGCCTTTACAACCAAACGGGTTTATTGGAAGACGGCATTTAAAGAAATGTTATGGATGCTCTCTGGTGGAACTAATATTCGCGAATTACTCCAACAAAACGTACATATATGGAGTGAGTGGCCTCATAAAACCTATTGTGAAAAGTCAGGTGAAAATATTCCATTAAAAGAGTTTGAGAATAAAATATTAGAAGATGATGGCTTTGCTGAAAAATGGGGTGAGTTAGGCCCAGTATACGGTAAACAATGGCGTCGATGGAAAACAGAAGACGGAAGAGAAATTGATCAAATAGCGCAAGTGATTGATGACCTAAAGAATAACCCAAGTTCTCGTCGTATTATTTTTGATGGATGGAATGTTGGCGAGTTAGATCAAATGGCCTTGCCGCCTTGCCATAAGCATTACCAATTCTATGTAGACCCAAATACAAATAAGTTAAGCGGCGGCATGATTCAGCGAAGTGTTGATAGTTTTTTAGGTTTGGCCTTTAATATTGCAAACCTTGCATTAGTTACTACACTTTTAGCTGAACAAACAGGGTATGAAGTTGGAGAAATTGTCTGGTTTGGCTTTGATGTGCATCTCTATATGAATCATTTAGAGCAAGCAAAAGAACAATTATTAAGAGAACCTAAAACGTTTCCTAAATTAATTATTAAAAGAAAGGCGGATTCATTATTTGATTACACAATTGATGATTTTGAATTGGAAGGCTACGATCCTCATCCAGCCATTTCTGCCCCTGTTGCGGTGTAATATACGAATTTTACTAAAATACTATCTATAGAAAGACTTCTGAAAAGGAAAGCTGAATATACTTATGGATTTTATTAAGCCAAAGAAACCCAAACAGTTTGTTAATATTTTAAAAAATGCTGCATTAATTGTAATTATATGTATTGCAGTAACTATTATAGTATTAGAAAGTTACTTTGAGTTCGCTTCGTTTTCTTCACGTGCCGATAAACTTGAATCCGAGTATTTAGACTCTAAAAAATACTTAATAAAGCAAGAAGTCATTAAAGTTATAGATTATATCGAGCATAAACGCACGGAAGTAAAATTTAAAACGGAAGAGCGTATCAAACAGAGAGTATATGAAGCTCATGCTATTGCTTCAAATATTTACACGAAGTTTAATGGAACTTTACCGAACAGTAAGATAAAAACCCTCATTATTGAGGCACTGCGTCCAATTCGTTTCTTCGATAATAACGGCTACTACTATATTCACTCTCTAACAGGTGTAAATCAGCTACATCCTTTACGCCCAAGTATCGAAGGTAAAGAACGCTTCGGTTATAAAAATTCAGAAGGGCGATTTTTAGTGAAAGAATTGGTTGCCTTGGTGAAAAAGTCAAACGAAGGTTTTTTATCATACGCCTTCCCATCATTCGAAGATAAAACCAAAGAAAGTCCTAAGGTTGCGTTTGTAAAACATTTTGAGCCCTTTGACTGGCTTATTGGTTCCGGTGATTATTTAGAAACAATAGAAAAAGAAATACAACAAGAAATGCTTGAATATATTGAACAAGTTAGGTTCGGTAAAAACAGTTATATTTTTGTAGTCGACTATCAGGGTGTTGTTCTTATGAATGCATCTCAAAAATACTTAATTGGTAAAAACATATGGGACTCTAAGGATCCTAGTGGCGTTATGGTCGTTCAGGAAGAGCGAAAAGCAGTTGAAAATCCCGAGGGTGATTTTATTTACTATTCCTGGAATAAACCGTCAACCTCAACACCTTCACCAAAAATTTCATTTATGAAAGGCGTTAAAGATTGGCAGTGGATGATAGGTGCAGGATTATATGTTGATGATGCTCAACTTGTTATTCAAGAGCAGAAAAAAAAATTAAAAGAGGTGCTTGTTGAGCTAGCTATTAGTATCTTATTAGTTAGTTTAATTCTTGGTGTAATTGTTGTTTATATTGCAAATAGATTTTCAAAAAGGATTAGTAGTGAGATTAATCTTTTTTTAGAATTTTTTAAAAATGTATCTGTTAATGCGGAAAAAATTAATGTTGATTCTCTTCAGTATACGGAACTTCATGCATTAGCTGATTCAGCAAATAAAATGTTAGATAAACAAATTAAAATTGAGACTGATCGTTATAAAACTGAATCGTCATTGCGTGCGAGTGAAACCAGATTAAATGAAGCTCAAAGAATTACTCATTTTGGAAGTTGGGAATATACAGCGGCTACTGATAAATTATTTTGGTCAGATGAGGTGTATCGAATTCTTGAGCTTGACCCAGATAAAGATGAGCCTAATTATGGACTATTCGTTAAGTTGATTCATCCTGATGACAGAGAGTTAGTTGATACTACTTATAAGAATTCACTTAAAGATAAAGTCCATTTTTCTTTAGAACATAGATTGAAATTAAAGAGTGGCCGAATCAAGATAGTACGTGATCATGCTGAAGCGAAATATAATGATTCAGGTGAAGTCGTTAGCTCGGCTGGAACAATGCAAGATATAACCGAGTTACGTGAAAAGGAAGAACTAATTAAACGTACTCAAAAGATGGATGCTTTAGGTAAGCTCACGGGTGGAATTGCACACGATTATAATAATATGTTGGGTGTTATTTTAGGTTATTCTGAGCTTCTCCTTGAGGATGCAAGTATTTCAGAACGAGGTGATAAATACGTAACTGAAATTCGCGGAGCAGGCTTACGTGCTAAATCTCTTACGTCTAAACTAATGGCCTTTTCTCGTCATTCGGCTGCACATATTGAAACAGTAAATATTAATGATGAAATATTAAATCATCTGCATTTATTAGAAAAGACATTGACGGCTCGGATTAAACTGGGCTTAGATTTAATGAATGATCTATGGCTTGTAGAACTTGATAAGGGTGACTTGAATGATACCGTTATAAATTTAGCAATTAATGCATCTCATGCCATTACGGGTAATGGTAAAGTAACGATTACGACAAAAAATGAATTTCTAGACGAGGAAGAAGCCACTTTACTTAACTTAGATTCTGGAAACTTTGTTTCTCTTAGTATTAGTGATACTGGTACAGGAATGGATAATGAAACAATTGCTAAAATATTTGATCCATTTTTTACAACTAAGGGTGATAAAGGTACCGGCTTAGGGCTTAGTCAAGTTTATGGTTTTGTTACTAGAAGTGGCGGTGATATTAGTGTTGAATCTGAATTAAATGCGGGAACAGAATTTAAATTATATTTTCCGAAAAGTGTTAAGGACACTTTAGAAGGAGATGAAACTGAAGTAGATAAATCGGTTGATAATGGCAATGAAACGATTTTAGTTGTTGATGATGAATATTCATTATGTACGATGGCTAAAGATATCTTATCATCACATGGGTATCGAGTGTTTATTGCCACAAGTGCAATACAAGCTTTAATGTTACTGAAAATTGAAGACGTCGATTTGATCTTCAGTGATATTATTATGCCTACAATGAATGGATATGAACTCGCTACGGAAGTCACTAAACTGTACCCTCATATTCTTATACAACTTGCGAGTGGATATAATGATGTTTTAAATATGGATAACGGTATTGATGCTTCAGCTTTTAACGTTTTACAAAAACCATATACTAGTAATGACTTATTAAGACATGTTCGCGAGTTACTGGATAATGCTAAAAAATAAATTCCTTCTATATTATTATCAAACTATTTCAATGATATAATCTCTAACGTTTTAATCTTAACTACTTGGTGTTGTAATTATGCGTTTATCCTTAATTGCCGCGATGGCTGATAATCGAGTCATCGGAATTAATAATAGTTTACCGTGGAAGTTGCCATCTGATATGAGTTGGTTTCGTAAGCATACTTTAGGTAAGCCAATTATTATGGGACGTAAAACATTTGAGTCTTTCGGTGGAAGGACTCTTCCAGATAGAACGAATATTGTTATTACACGCGATCCAAATTACCATTCAGAAGGTATTGTTGTTGTCTCTTCTATTGATCAGGCGATTGACCAAGCACACAAAGCAGCTGCAAATGTTGATGAAGCCATGATTATTGGTGGAGCATCTTTTTATGAGCAAATGTTAACGCGTGTTGATCGTATGTATCTTACCTTTGTAGATGCTAGTGTAGAGGGTGATGCCTGGTTTCCTGAGTATAACCGTGATGATTGGCAACAAACTCAATGCATAGACGTTAAAGCCGATGAAAAAAATGCTTTTAATCATAGTTTTGTTATTTTTGACCGAAAAGAAGCTAAATGAGTTTCACCATAGATAGTTGATGAAGTGGCAGCTCGAGTTTAGTTAAGCTGGTTAAAATGTGAGCTATGCACACTAACTATTTGTTATTGCTTGTTAAAATAATTCGTATACAGAAGCAGTCACATTAAGTAAAACATATAATTAATGAATATATTATGAGCCTTGCTATTAAACTTCATAAAGTCCAAATTCGTAGCGGTAGTGAGCGTCGCATCCATATGGATCGACGTAAGGATAAGCGAATTGGAGCGGTAGATGACCGACGTACGCTACAAGACCGCCGTTCTCTTTAGCTCGTTTCAATAGGTAAACCGGCTAACTTCCATTCTGGAAATCCATCTTCAAGTCGCCTGGCATTGAGTCCCTTTTCTCTCAGTTTGGAAACCGCATCAAAAGCAAGAATACAATGTGGCCCTCGGCAATATGCGATAATCTCTTGATTTGTATCAATTTTTTTCAAGTATTCTTCCAACTCATCTAAGCAAACATTAACCGCACCGGGAAGATGGCCGGCTACATATTCTTTCGCAGGTCGTACATCAAGAACGGTCACGAGATCATGCTGTACACGTTCTAGTAACTCTGCTCGTGTAATTGGTTCCAGGTTATCTTTTACGGTCAAAAAACTACTAACGAGTTTATCTATATCGGCGATATGTCTTTGAGCGACTGACCGTAGGGTGTTTAGTAGCTCTAAAACATCGTTCCCACTTATTCGATAGAATACACGTAGTCCTTTTTTCTCGCTCACTAGCATTCCAGCCTGTCTTAAATGCTGCAAATGTTGTGAAGTATTGGCTACACTGACTCCCGAGACCTTCGCGAGTTCTTCTACACTACGTTCTCCTTGGGCTAAAAATTCAAGTAATTCCAATCGGTTAGCGTTGCTAAGAGCTTTACCAACACGTGCAAATTGGCTCAATAGTTCATGTTTAAAGTTGATTGACATCTATACTCATATCTCTATAATTCTATTCAAGTAGTTAATTGAATAGTAGTCTGACCGAATGATGATTATAGCTGTCCTAAAGCAAACCCAGCAAGTAAATATGTAAAAAAGGTAAATTATGAATATTGATGACGTTGTAATGCAGTATGAAAAAGAGATTCGAATGGGATTCTTTTTTGGAATGTTGGCACTTATTGGTTTGTGGGAGCTTATTGCTCCACGGCGTGCATTAACCGTTTCTAAAACAGTGCGTTGGATAAATAATCTCGGCCTAGTCTTTGTTAATAGTTTTATCGTAAGAGTAGTTTACCCCGTTGCTGCGATTGGCGTTGCTGCAACCGCGCAAGAGAATCATTGGGGCCTATTTAATACAATCGGGGTTAATACAATCGATATTCCCATTTGGTTAGCGGCCATTTTGGCAATAATTATTATGGATCTCGTGATTTATATACAACATGTGATGGTACATTCAATACCCCTTTTATGGCGTTTACATAGAGTGCATCATGCTGATCCCGATTACGATGTTACTACTGGTTCACGTTTCCACCCGATAGAAATTATTCTTTCGATGGGAATTAAATTCTGTACGATTGTGTTATTAGGTCCTCCCGTATTTGCAGTTATTCTTTTTGAAATTATTCTTAATGCTACAGCTATGTTTAATCATGGAAATATTCGTTTAAATACAAAAGTTGATAAAGTTTTACGTTTATTTCTAGTTACTCCGGACATGCATCGTGTTCATCATTCAATTGAAGATGATGAAACAAATAGTAACTTTGGATTTAGCTTGCCTTGGTGGGACAGGATCTTTGGTACTTACCGAGATCAACCTCGAGCCGGTCATACTGATATGGTGATAGGAATTCATAAATTTAGAGAAGCAAAAGATGTTTCATGGATTAGTGGAATGTTAACGTTGCCTTTGAAAGGTGAAATGAGTGGTTACACTATCAATCGCCGGAGTTGGTCTAAAGACACGATAGAAGAAGTAAATGGTAATGAAAATAATGAATAAAAAAACAGTAAAATATTCTTTATTGGTTTTGCTGATCATTGGGATTACATATGTAATTCAAAATCGAGAATTGATAAATGTAGAAGCGCTAGAGAACTGGGTTAGTGATGCTGGTGCAGCTGGGCCATTGGTTTTTATGTTGATTTATATTATTGGAACAATATTTTTCTTGCCGGGTTCTTTTTTAACCTTAGCTGGAGGAGCATTATTTGGACCAGTATGGGGAACATTTTATAATCTAACAGGCGCAACAATTGGTGCGATTATTTCATTTATAGTCGCAAGATATATTAGCCATGACTGGGTAGAAAAACAATCGGGGAATCGTCTTAAAGCACTCAGTGAGGGTGTCGAAGCGGACGGTTGGAAGTATGTTGCTTTTGTGCGTCTGGTTCCTTTATTTCCATTTAATATTTTAAATTATGCATTGGGATTAACAAAAATTAAATTAAGTCATTATTCCATTGCAACGTATATATGCATGTTACCAGGTGCTATAGCCTACACGTATTTAGGCTATGTGGGGCGTGAGGCGGTTGTAGGTGATCAAGAGATTATCCAAAAAATATTAATAGGTATTTCACTACTCGCGACGGTTAGTTTACTCCCGGGGATTATGAAAAAATTTCGAGAAAAACCTATGGTAAGCGTTGATGACTTGCAACAAAAAATTGATTTAAATGAAGATTTTTTATTACTCGATGTAAGATCTGAACAAGATTACATTGGCAAACAAGGACATATTAAAGGTTCAGTGCTTATTCCTTTAGAAGAGCTCGATAACCGAATTAATGAAATATCCGAATATGTAAATAAAACAGTTTTAACTATTTGCCGTACGGATCGACGCTCAGCGAAAGCTGCTGCGTTATTAGGAAAGAAAGGTTTTACTGATGTAAGTGTTATTAAACAAGGTATGACAGATTGGAATAATAAAGACTATACTGTTAAGCAATAGATATATTATTGGGGTAGTGTACGTTGTGGACAGTCAATGGAAACCATTTCTGTTTTAAGCTTACTACTATTATCCATCTCAATTTTTAATGCGCTTAAGGTGCCTCCCCAGACACAACCTGTATCAGTAGCAAAAACATTATCAGGTATTGATAAATTATTTTGTTTTTGGAAATAGCCTAGTGTCGACCAATGGCCGAAAATTATTTTTTCATTTTTGCAATCACGATTAGGGATATCAAACCAGGGAATTAAATCATTATTTTTAGCGCCACTTGCATCAGGTGCATCATTAGAACCAAAATCTAACTTACCATTTGCATGACAATAACGCATTCGAGTAAAACTATTACAGATAAAACGCAGTCTGTCCCAACTTAATAATTTTTCAGACCATTTTTTAGGTTTATTTCCATACATCTGATTCAAAAAATCGAGATAATTATCTGAGCTAAGTACACTTTCGAGTTCATTAGCATATGATTTAGCCTGCTTTAAAGACCAATGAGGGTAAATGCCAGCATGAACCATAATAAAATTTGTTTGTGAATCGTGAAATAACACGGGTTGCGTGCGCAACCAATGAATAAGCTCATCGCAATCAGGAGCATCCAGAATTTCTTGTACGCTACTATCTTTATTTTTTTTAATACCATGATATATCGCCAATAGATGTAAATCATGATTGCCTAGTACAACTTGAGCATTATCACCTAAGCTTTTTATAAACCTCAAGGTATTTAGTGAATCGGGTCCACGATTAACGAGATCACCAACAAACCAAAGTTCGTCTGTTAAGGTATTAAAGTTAACTTTTTCCAATAGGTTCGTTAAGTCTTTATAACAACCTTGAATATCACCAATTGCATATATTGTCATAGAGCTATTATCGATTTAATAAAAAAGCTATTATGCTTTAATTCTTAACATCTATGAAGGGATTAATTGCGATGTATGCTGTTATTTTTCGTGCAGAAATTAATAAATTAAATAATGTCTATTTTGAAATGGTTAGTTCCTTACGAGAATTAGCTAGAAATAAATATGGTTGTGTTGAATTTACATCGGTGACGGAAGGAGATAAGGAAATAGCAATTTCCTACTGGGAAAATTTAGATAGTATTAAAAAGTGGAAGCAAGCCCCTGAGCATATTGTTGCTCAGGATTTAGGTCGTTCACAATTTTATAAATCAGTTCAAGTTCAGATTGTTGAAATTCAAAAAGAATATAAAATTTAGTTATATATTACGACCCTTCCATTTCAATGTCATCTCGCACGGCATCTAGCCCAGCTTGTGCACATTTTTCATCTGTCTTTCCTGAAGGTGCGCCACTTACCCCTATGCCACCTAAGATGGAGCCACCAATATTAATTGGGATTCCACCTGCGCTGATGACCAGACCATCAAGCTTCGCTACTTGAAAAGGTTTCGTAAAGCGATCTTCAAGTTGAGATAATGGGGTATTAAATGCCATTGCCGTATGCGCTTTTTGTTTACTTATTTCTAAAGTGATATCCATTGCTAACACATCACGTAATATAACTTGCGGGTGTCCACTTCGGTCGACGACCGTTACAGCAATTTGCACACCTTCTTTCCGGCATTGTGCTATTGCTGCTTGAGCTATACGTAAAGCAGTTTCCATTTTTAAACGTTTAACACTAATCGTCATACTTTCTTCCGCAATAACGGAAGTGGGTGCAAGTGCTAGTAAAAGGAGAAAGCTTAAAGTCGTTTTGAAATATTGGCGCATAATTCTATCTCTACGTAAGTTGAGTTTCGACTATATCTAAGAATGTTAGAGGGTATCAATGTGTATACGCACATAGTTACAAACAATACTGATTAGGAATATTAGTGAATAGTATTAGGCATTGATAAGGTAAAGGGTTGAATATCTGCAATAAATTCATTGCCATCGTCGGCAATCATATTGTATGTTCCATACATACTGCCGACCGGGGTCTCAAGAATAGCGCCACTGGTATACCGAAAGCCATCGCCTGGTTTTAGATGTGGCTGTTCACCAACAACCCCATCACCTTTGACTTCTTGAACTTTTCCATCAGCATCAGTAATTATCCAATGACGAGCTAATAATTTTGCTGGTACTTGGCCTTCATTACGAATCGTTATGGTGTATGAGAAAACAAATCGATTCTCATCCGGATCAGATTGTTCCACAACATACGTTGATTCAACATCAACTTGGGTATTGTATAACTCAGTGCTGTTTGACATTTAATAGCCTGTTTCGAAAAATTGCTTGTGAATGAATGTTGCTAGTTAGTTAATATTGCCAGTTAATTAATATTAATAGTTTACTACAATTGCATGAACTGGGATATATTATGCTTCACTTTCATGATGGTCTCTATGTTGACTAACATACTCAATTGCATTGTGTACCGCATTTGAGATATCGGTATCTATTTTGGTGCGTTCTTCAATAGTCATATAAAAAGCCATATCAACTTCATGGCGTACGTATTTTGCTGGCAAGTGGTTTAGGGCTACACAAGCAACGTCTTCAAGGAAGTTTTCATCTAATGGACTTGGGACGCTAGTTATAATTTTTCTAAATACGAGTCTCTCGTAATAATTGTTAATTGTACTAAATGACATGTTCTTTATCCTAAATAGGGATGCTATTAGATTGATATCGGCAAATCTGACATTTTGTTTATAGTAAATTGTAAGGTTTTAATGATTTTGTAGCATCCAAGTGGGAACATTCTGGTTATTTATCAAATTCTTGTTAATAAGCCACTCTCTGGCATCCTCGGCATCTTCTTCGAACCAGCGTTTGGCACTTCCTAGGCGGAAGCTATATCCCCAGTTATCCATGTCTTGGAAGTGCCGAAGTTGGGTATAACCCTCAAGATAATTCGACAAAAGGAGTTGTAAATAACAAACAGCATTTTCTTCATCATAGTCGCCTCCTGCATTGGTATCTAACTGGTTTCGGCGAGTATTATCCATGCAAATATAATGGCAAGCTTCATGCAGTGCGGAATGAATAGGCGTTATATTTTGTAGGTAGAGTGTATTGCCGATGAGACCCGCCTCAGAATCTCCCCAGAAACTTCCCGGTATGTCAGCATTACTGTTTACCCATTTAACCTCAAGTTTAAAGGGGGATAGCAAGCTAACTAATGCCTCGGCTGGCAATTCTGAACAGGTAACAACATTCATAGTATGTATTTATTTGTTTGATGATTTTTTATAAATAATTCGAACTCGATTACCAGGATAAATTAAATCTGGATTATGTATTTTACTTAATTTAGCGAGTTCAGGATAGCGGTATGGGTTAAGTAAATAATATTTTGCAATAGCCCATAAGGTATCACCTTTAACGATGATATGAACTATTTCAAAAGAATTTGTATCTTGTTGGATATTTTTAGGAATACTCGATGTCTGGGTATTTATTTCTTTTGATTCAGAGGGTTCTATAACGATTTTTATTTCATCCGTAGGTTGTTGAGCTTCATTTTCTGGTTCGGAAAAATCAATGGCATTAGACTTTTCGCTACTAATTTTGTCAATGTTGTTTAGCTTGTCGGTATTTATTTGGGGGGGAAGCGGGCCATCTAACTCAATGGTAATGGTATCATCATCATGTTGAATACTTGCATGGTATTCATTTTTAGTATCCTTAGTGCTTAATAATGTAGATTTTCCGTTGCTTGAATCTAATGGGGCGACATTAATGCCAATATTGTTTGATTCAGACTCGCTTGATTTAATCTTATTGATGGACTGATTTGCAATAATCTCTTTTTTAGTTTGGTCATCACTTTCAGTGATGATATTAGTGTCAGGAAGTGCAGTTGTTTTATTATCAGTATACGTAGTGGACGTATCTTTATAGCTTCGTGCTAAGGGTTTTTCATTTTCTACAGGTGAGGATTCTGACAAATAACCAGATGAATAATTTAGTGCGAAATAAACTGCAGCGGCTATTAAAAATAGAAAAAGAAAGATTATAAATATAGGGAATATACTTGATTCATCTTTTGAGATATCGGGTGTTATGGATTTATTTTTAGCCGTTACTTTATCGTTAGGATAATTTTCGGATGAAAATTCTTGTACAGATTTAATATCAGTTTTTGTTGTTGTTTTAGAAGGCAATGAATCAATTGTGTTTTTTATGCTGGCATTTTCAGTAGAGTTTGTTTTGTCATGTGTATGGTTAGCTTTTAGACCAACTTTCAATTTAGATGGAGTTGGTTGACTTGTTGCTGGTGGTATATTTATTGTAGATTTTTTAATTGTTCCTTTATCAATAGTTTCTGATATTTTTTCGCTAACTTTCGTCGCTGACTCATTTAACTTCTTATTTATCTCATTTGCTAATGCCGTGGATATTTCATTATTAGATTTATCCGGATTAGATTTTTTCGAATTAGGTTTATCTGGGGTAGGTTTATCCAGATTGAATTTATTTGGCTCAGTACTGATTTGTGCTTCTGAGGTGACTTCCTCGATTATAGGCAACTCAGCCTCAGCTTTGCTTGAAGATGAAAGGCTAGATGATTTTACTTGAGAGGTATTAATTTGTTTTTCAGACGTTTTCAATGTTGAAGTAGTTTGTTTTTCTATACTAGACTTCGCGGTAGATTTTGTAACTGCCTGTTTCTTTTCTTCTTCCAATTTTTCAAGATGAATAATGTAGTCAGTTAAATATCCAGTACCTTGTAGCTGCGATAGTTTTTCGAATTCGGCGTATAAGTAAATATGATCGTTGAGTAAAAGTGTTCGGCTAAAAACACCTCGTGGTAAGTGAGTTGGAAGTTGTCCCCATCCTTTTTCAGGAAATCTAATAACATCTTTAATTTCATCAACAAAATAACCTCGAGTAAGCTTAAGGTCATCGTGTTGAGCAATAATAACTTTTGCCGGTTGATTCCAGTTTTCTTGTTTAACCCCAAAACGATGTCGTAGATCAGTCGCGCTTACAATATAGGTTCCGTGTTTGAAAATTCCAGGCTCGGCTATGTTTGTTCCTGGAAGTTGCGTTAATGCAGGTGGAGGGATAATGGTAACAACGGGTAATGTTGGCCCACAGCATAATACAGGGCCTACTCGATAGGTGAGTAGAGCATCATTATCATGCAAGCTTGGTTTTGATGTATCCGACATCTGCCCATATTAAATTAATATATATTAAGAGTAATATCGGTCGAAAATTGAGAATTTTGAGCTCAAATACGCAAATTTGACCCATATTTGAACCAGATCAAACAATATTCTTAAATTACATCAGTTTTAATTAAGTTGCTGAGATTAGCGAAGTCGGTTACAGAGAGTGTTTCAGGGCGAGCAGTAGGTGATATTCCTAATGATAGAATCTCATCTTCATTAAGGTAATTTTTAAGTGTATTTCGCAAGGTTTTGCGGCGCTGTTGAAATACTCGACTAACTAATTTTGAAAACTGGCTTGTGCTATTTAATTGCGTTAAAGGAGCGGCTTTAGGTGTAAGCCTAACTAAGCTTGAGGTCACCTTTGGTGGAGGATTAAATGCGCCAGGAGGAATATCAAACAAATAATCGACATCACAGTACCATTGCAGCATAACCGTTAGGCGACCATAGGTTTTACTGTTAGGTTCAGCGGCCATTCTTTCTACTACTTCTTTTTGTAACATGAAATGCATATCAGCAATGAGATCAATGTATTCCAGTAAATGAAATATAATGGGGGTCGAAATATTATAAGGAAGATTTCCTACTAAGCGTAATTTATTGTCGGATTGTGCAATTTGATTAAAATCAAATTTAAGAGCATCGCCTTCATGAATGGTTAAGCGGCCATGTTCTGAGCTTTGTTGATTTAATATTTGAATAAGATCCCGATCAATTTCAACAGCATTAAGATGCCCCAGTCTTTCTAATAGAGGATAGGTTAGTGCGCCTTGGCCAGGACCAATCTCAACAATATTCTGTGTGGGCTTAGGATTGATCGAACGAATGATTTTATCAATAATATTTTGATCGTGTAAAAAATTCTGACCAAAGCGTTTACGAGCTTTATGTTCGGTTTGATTTTCAGTATTAGAAGTGTTGTTGCGCTGAGTCATAGTAAAAGCTTATGCATTACTCATTTGATGCGCAAGCTCAATAGCATTAAAAAGACTGTCTGCGTTCGCATTGCCGCTACCCGCTAATTCTAAAGCGGTTCCATGATCAACGGAAGTGCGTATAAAAGGCAAACCAAGAGTTACATTGATACCTTTACCAAAACCTAGATGTTTTAGCGTAGGCAAGCCTTGGTCATGATACATTGCGACAACGGCATCGGCCTGTTCTAAATTGTTGGGTACAAATAGTGTATCGGCAGGTAATGGTCCTGTTAAATTTAAACCTTGTGAACGCAAATTATTTAAACAGGGTTCAATGATATTTTGTTCTTCTTTCCCCAGATGTCCATCTTCTCCTGCATGTGGATTTAATCCACAAACATAAATCTTGGGTGATGGAATTTTAAAATACATAACTAAATCATGATGTAGTATTTTAATCGTATTTTCTAGTTCAGCGGTTGTGATTGCTTCACTTACTTGAGATAAAGGTAAATGCGTTGTAACAAGCGCAACACGTAGATTGTATTTTGAACTATTCTCACAAAGCATCATTACTACTTTCTCTACTTTGCTTTTATCAGCTAAATATTCTGTATGTCCGGTAAAAGCAACTCCTGAATCATTGATAATACCTTTATGAACAGGCCCGGTAACGAGAGCTGCAAACGTATTATCCAAACAACCTTGAGTCGCTACTTCCAGGCAAGTTAAAACATGAGAGCTATTTCTTTTATCAAGTGTGCCGGCTGTTGTTTCTACTATAGTTGGTATATGTAAAACCTGAATGGGCTGTTTAGTCGATTGAGCTAGAGTAAACTCTATAAAATTATGATTAATCCCAAGTTGTATTGCTCGTTTTTGTAAAAGATTTTTATCGCCGATAATAACAAAATTTATATTATTAAATTGAGGTAAACTTTGTTGAGAAATAAATTTAAGGATAATATCCGGTCCAATACCAGCCGGCTCACCATAGGTTATGGCGATAGTTTTAATATGAGTTTGTGGCTTAGCTGGCATTTAGAGGAAGACCATGTGAAGATAAAAAGACGGAAAGATAATAAGAAGAGAATATATTCCCCCATTTTTTAATTTTAATCGTCGTTACTTATTCATTCGGTATTCAACGTAAGCTTCGCTTCGTAAGCGCCTTAACCAGTTACTAACAGCTTCTTCTTTTTTGCGTTCACCAATTTGCTTTCGTATTGTATTGCGAAGATAAGCCGTTGTATCATCATGCTGACGTCGTGCAATAACCTGGATGATATGCCAACCATAGCGAGAACGAATAGGACCGCTTATTTCTCCAGGAGACAATTTAGACATTGCTTCTTCAAACTCAGGTACGGTAACTCCGGGGTTGACCCAACCTAAATCGCCACCACGTGCTGCAGATGCTTTGTCATCTGAATTTGCCTTTGCAATTGGCGCAAAAGCATCGCCGCTTTGAATACGATCTCTTAGCCGAGTTAAAGTTTCTTTTACGACGGCACTATTTTTAACTTGATTAGGAACAATAAGGATATGATTCGCTTTTGTTTGTTCTACGATGCGACGATTTTCTTTTGAGCGTCTTTCTATAACTTTAACAATATGGAATCCAGCGGGGCTTCGAATTAAGCCAGTTAATTCTCCCGCCTGAAGTTTGATCACATTATCAGTAAAGATAGATGGAAGTTGAACTGCTTGACGCCATCCCAAGTCGCCACCGTTTAATGCATTTTGACCATTAGAACTCGCTGCTGCAGTTTCAGAAAAATTGGCACCAATATTTAAACGTGCGAGAACTTGTTCTGCTTTTAGTTTCGATTCTTGAATTTGCGCAGGTGTTGCTGCCTCAGGGGTCGCAATTAAAATGTGGCCTAAGTTAAATTCATCAGATAGAGCTTTATTATTATTTTGATTTTTTATTTCTGTATCGATTTCTTGTTCAGTAACAACAACACGATTTTCAACTCTACGTCTTTTTAATTGGCTGATGATAAGTTCGTTTTTTATGCTAAGTCGAAATTCAGAATATTCAACACCATCTCGACGTAGTACATCTCTAAACTCAGAAAGAGACAGCTTATTCTTTTTTGCAATATTTTGAATAACATCATTAACGTTTTCATCGCTAAGTATAACGCTTGCCCGCTTGGCAAGTTGTAACTGGATGCGTTCGGTAATGAGTTGTTCTAATATTTGACGATATAATACATTTTTAGGTGGAAGCTTTTTCTTTTTATCTTTTAACTGAGTTAGTACGTGCTGAACGCGTTTTTTCAAGTCCGTTGTTGTAACAACATCGTTATTTACAACGGCGAGTACAGAGTCTAACTCTTTAATTTCGCTTGCTGCAATTGCAGCTTGGCTGAAAAGGGATAAAACAAGGAGGCAAGAAACAGTGAAATAAGTACGTACAACTGGGAACATTTTAAGACTCTTAAGTTTAGTTTTGAAATAAGTTTAATTTTGAAATAATATTCTGTGCCAAATGAGACAGAAATCTGATTTGGCGAAAAGGGCAGAAATACACTCAATTTGAATAGCCTAATATACCACGATTTAAGAGTGAATCGATCTGCTTTTTCTGCCCAAAACTGGATAATCCTTTTAATTCAAATTCAATAAAAAAGGCATCCTGATATGGCTCCGTTGGGTAAGCATCGGTGTAATAGCGACGTTTTACAAAGCGCAGCCCCCAACAGCAACTGTCATATTGGACGCCATAAACGGTTTCAAGTTCACGATCCTGGCGTAAATCTTCATGTTTCCGTGCGAGTAAAACCCATTGTGGGTGTACTTTCCAAACACCTGATAATTCTCTTGTTTCCAGAGTGTCTCGTTGAAAACGGTAGTTGATATTGAAGATATGGTCAGCGTCGGCTTTATATTGCAGACGTAGATTTCGTTGGTCAATTTCGCGACTTTGCTGGTTTCGAATAAGCGTGCCATCGATTTTTAAGCTAGTAAAAGGCTGGTAGGTGATATCAAGCTGCAAGTCAGACCAGGATTCTCTTCGTACCGGTTCACCACTAAGGGTGACTCGACTGTCTTCAAATTGATAACTCTGACCAAGAGTTGCTGTGAGAATTTCAGCGCCCGAGTCGAGGCTAATATAGCGACTTGTTAAACCGTAAGTGATCTGGTTTGCGTCATTAATTCTATCCGCACCTGAGTAACGGTTTGAGCTAAAGAGTTGGTTTATATCGGAGCTAATCGTCGCTGAGTCAAATATTGGTAGTGATGATTGTTCACGATAGGGAATGTAGAGATATTGTAATCGCGGTTCTAACGTATGCAAATAAGGATTGTTATTAAAGCTGGAATCACGTTCAAAAAACACACCACTATCAATACTGAAAATAGGAACAGTACGCGTCGGGTTTTGTTTTTCAGTGGCATCGATACGATCAAGATTATATTGAGTGTAATGTAGTGATGTTAAAAAAGTCGCATAAGCAGCTGCATTTGATAGTGGTAAACTTGCACTAGGTTGTAAGACTAACCTATCTCCAATGGGCTTCTTAGTGCTATGACTAAAACGTGTTAATTCAGATTGGAAAGCTAAATTTAAATCATTGGGTTGAATCGTTTGGCGTGTATTAAAATTAAGTTGAGGTAATCGTTTAGTTTGCTCATTCGAAACAAGAGTTTGAAAACCTTGTGCCCGTCCACTAAAAACCCAATTCTCAGAGTCATAACGAATATCAGCACGTCGTTCAACATTGGTTTGACTTGCTGTTTCTAAATCTCCTCCAAAATCATCAAGATAGAATTCATCACTTACATAATTTATATCAAGATCACCAGACCAACCGCCATTTGGATTTTGACTGTGTTGCCAGCTAAAAAGTTGACGATCAGTTTTTGTTAAAGCATCGTTACCCAGATAGTCGTAAGCAAATTGACCTTTAGTTTCTGTCGTTAAATAACGAAATTCATTTTGCAATTGAGTACCACGATGTTGCATATAGTGAGGGGTAATGGTGGCATCTACTTGTGGATGAATATTCCAATAATAAGGAACATATAGTTCTGTACCGTTTTTATCAGATGAACCAAAACTTGGAAATAAAAACCCTGATAAGCGTTCGTCGCCTATTGGAAAACGTAAATAGGGTAAATATAAAAAAGGAACATTCTGGAAACGAACCACAACATTGCTTGCACTACCTTGATGGGTTTCATTATTAAGGTTTATTGTGGAGGCACTTAGCTCCCAATCGGGGTTATCCCCAATGCAGGTTGTATAAGTAGCATTACTCATTTCAAGCTCAGTTTTACTTTTTATAGCAATACTTTCGGCTTTACCTTGAGCTTTGCTCTTGGTGTCACGGTAGCTTGCTTTGTTAATTTCTCCCTGGTCATTTTTTAGATTCATTTTAAGAGAATCACCTGAGAGGTTAAACGTACCTTTAGTGAGTTTCACGTTACCGGTTGCATTAATATCTTGTTCAGTTTTTTTATAAAGGGCATTGTCAGCAGTTAATCGTGTATCGTTTTGCTCGATAACGACGTCTCCATGGAATGTGGTTACACCTTCTTTGCTCATATCCGCTGAGTCAGATTGTAGATGGATTTTATTGTCTGTTACTTGTTTAGTAAGGATCTTGGCAGGAGGAGTGCAAAGTTCTGTCTGAACAGCTTCGGTTGCCATTTCAGTTTGAAGGTTTGTTTCAGCAGCATAAGCTGAAACAAACGGGGATATACTCAATATCCAAATCCAGCAAAGCTGTTTTGAAGCAAAACGCAGCTTGTAGGAATTAAATATGTGACTTGAATAATGAATCATGCAAACAGAAGCTTATTAGTATATGGAATGCACAGTTTACCAAACTGTTAAGATAACATCAGGCTTAATATGTATAAAAGAGCCATAAATATGGGTTGATGAATTAAGTAAATAATCAGACTGTGACGTCCCATGCAGCTAATATGGCGTTGATATTTAGTATTGGTATCATTCCATCGCGAGAATTGGGCCGTTATCCATTTATTACCTTGTTCTTTAAAAATAAATGCAGCACTAAAAATACCAATTAATACCAAGCCAAACCAAGGAAGGAATGGAACATAATCTTCAGTTATTGGCCTGTGAGTCATTAATCCAAACCATTGTAATGCGCTTGTGTTAAATATTGGATGAGAATACGAGGTGCCAATGGCGATAAGTAATAAGCCCAATATCAAATTTGAGTAATATAAACGAATAAAGAGAAGGCCTACAATGCTGGCGACCAGAATGAATTGTAGAATACCAAAGAAGATATAACTTTTTGGAAAAGTTATATAACTTGAATAGCTAACAATAGCAGAAGCGATTACGAGTAAGCTTAATCGTTTTAAATATCGTGGTAGATTAATCTTTTTGCGTGTTGCTAGCCAAAGACTTAAACCAACGAGCCATAAAAACAAACTGACGATGACAGTTCGAAAGTTAATCCACCATGAGTTATTATTAAAATCCGTTTGAATGAAGTTAAAATAATCTAAATCAAAACAGAAGTGATAAATAAACATTAACAATAATGCTATGCCACGAAGATAATCAATAAATGCATAGCGAGATGATTTTTTACTATTTGAACATGTTATATTTAGCATGTTATTACAGAGACCTTAGTATTAATAAACAGTTCGGATAGTGAGGGGCGAGAGAACAAGGCAAAAGCTGACGAGGAAGCGCAGTTTACAAATTGTAAATGAGCATTTCGAGGAAGGTTTTTAGCATGCCCCAACATTATTATATATGACGGGTAAACGCAGTTATCTCGCCTCTCACTATTCGAGTTAGGTTAACATTGATGAATTAAGGAATATAGGTTTGGATACAAGAAGACAACAAATAGTTCAATGGATTGAAAGAGATTTGGGCTATAAAAAATATGCCTTGGAAACGGCTTCGGCTGATGCCAGTTTTAGGCGATATTTTCGGCTTGAAGATAAGATTAATGGTGATTCTAAAATTATCATGGATGCTCCACCTGAAAAAGAAGATAGTCATCCCTTTATTAAAATAGCTAACTCTCTGGAACAGCTTGGATTGAATGTACCAAAGGTTTATGCACAGAATTTTGAACAGGGTTTTTTTCTATTATCAGATTTAGGGAGCACTGATTATTTAACCAAAATAAATAATTCTAATGCAGATCAACTTTATCAAGATGCAATGCAGGCATTACTAACACTTCAGTCTGAAAATAAAATATCTTTACCAGCATATAATTTAGAATTACTTAGTCAAGAAATGCATTTATTTATTGATTGGTTTTTATTAAGACATAAGCAGCTTGAGCTTTCTACATCGGATATAAAAATGTTAAAAGAAGCTTTTGATTTTCTTGCTCACACAGCTTTGGCTCAGCCTCAAGTATCGGTGCATCGAGACTATCATTCGCGAAATTTAATGGTAACCGCAGAGCAAAATCCAGGTGTATTAGACTTTCAAGATGCGGTCATTGGGCCAGTTACTTATGATTTAGTTTCTTTGCTTCGAGATTGTTATGTTACGTGGCCAGCGAATAAAGTAGATAAATGGTTAAAGCATTATCACCAAATTGCGACTAAAAAAGGTATTTTGCAGCAAGTATCTTATCAACAGCTTGAAGTATGGTTTGACCTTATGGGATTGCAACGACATTTAAAAGCAATTGGTATTTTTTCCCGATTAAACTATAGAGACGGTAAGGTTAGCTATTTAGATGATATTCCAAGAACGATGAACTATGTCACATCAGTAAGTGAAAAATATGCTGAACTGAAGGAATTTAATGCGTTTGTTAATAAACTTGCCTGAAATAGGCCGTGTGTAGAATACGTTGCAAAAGGATTAGGATTAAGTAAATGAAAGCGATGATATTGGCAGCTGGCCGTGGTGAGCGGATGCGACCCTTAACAGATGACTTACCGAAGCCATTATTGAAAGTTGCTGGAATCGCTTTAATCGAACACCATATTAAGGGCTTATACAGAGCCGGTATTCGCGATATCGTGATTAACTATGCTTGGTTAGGGAGCAAAATCGAAGAAGCGCTTGGCAACGGAGAGCGTTTTGGCTTAAAAATTCAGTACTCTGCCGAGGATTCAGCCTTGGAGACGGCTGGTGGGATACGTAACGCCTTGAATTTACTAGGAAATGAGCCTTTTCTTGTTGTAAATGGCGATATTTGGACCGACTACCCCTTTATTAGCATCATAGGCAGAGCGAAATCTCTATTATCACCGTCAATTTGGGTTCATTTGGTATTTGTGAAAAATCCTTCGCATCATCCATCTGGAGACTTTCAGTTATTGGAAGGAAATCCTCTCGTATACGAAAAAGAGTTGTACCCCGACATACCTTGTAAAACCTATAGTGGTATTGGACTTTTCCACCCTAAAATATTCTGTTTTCTAGAGGACGGTCCACAAGCTTTGGGGCCTGTCCTAAGAAATCTAATTTGTGAGCAACATGTTCACGCTGAATTCTACGATGGTGAGTGGTTTGATATTGGTACTCCTGAACGATTAACAGAAATAAATGCATATTTAGACGAAAAGTCACCATAGTTTCTTGCGACTGTTCTGTAAGTTGTTATAATTTAAAACAAAATCAGGATAAATAACAAGGAGAACAATGCGTGCCAATGCATTCCCCAGTACAGCTGCTTAGTAAAAGCAAAGGGTCTATCTCTTTAATGCTCAGTTGTTTTATTCTTGTCTTATTGAGTCGAAATGCCTTCGCACTTACCTCTAGCGATACCCTGTCAGATAAAAGCCGTTTAATATTAAAAAATGCGCAACAGCACATTTTAAAGAATAAATACCAACGAGCATTTGATTTGAGTTCGGATGTTTTAGAAGACAATCCTCGTCAATATGAAGCGCAATTTATAAATGCACAAGCATTGGCTCATCTCGGAAAGTCGAATGAGGCAATCGAGTTATACAAACTAATGTTAAAAACGAATCCAAATCAGCCTGAAATATATAACAATCTTGCAAATCTTTATGCTCAGCAAGGCGAACTAGACTTAGCGCGCCAAACACTTGAAAAAGGTATTGCGACGAATGAGCAATATAAAACGTTATATGAAAATTTAAGCGCGATCTATGTTGAAATAGCAAGAGGCTCATATAGTAAAGCGTTAAAGTTGGGAGTAGAGCCCAAAGCGGTTCAACTTAAAACCTTAAAAATTGCTTCGATAGCATCAGAACCTAGATCAAAACCAATTTCTGTTGCCAAAAAAATAGATACAAAAATTAGTGCTACAAAACCTGGTACTGTAAAATCGAGCGTGGCTACTACAGAAAAAACTCAAATAGCAATGGTCAAGAAGGAAGTAAAAAAACTACCGGTTAAAGCTCCTCCGATTAAAACGATTAAACCAAAAGTAGCAGAAAAACCTATTGCCAGACAGAAACCTATATTGGCTACACGCTCAAAACAAAAACCAAAGATTAACAAAGAAGAAGTGATTACGGCTTTACAGGGTTGGGCAGCAGCATGGTCTGCTCAGGCAGTTGATTTATATCTATCATTTTATGGTGAAGATTTTAAACCGGTAAAATTGTCAAAGAAAGTATGGGCTGTTCAACGCCGTATACGAATAAAAAAACCTCGATGGGTAAATGTTCGTTTAGCAAATTTCAAGGTGCAAGCAAAACCTTCAAAAGAAGGTTTTGCGGTTGTACAATTAGTACAAAATTATCGTGCTGACAATTATCATGACAAAACAAAAAAACAGTTTGTTATGAAACACACTATGGATGGCTGGAGAATTCTTTCTGAACAAAGCTTGGCAGTGTTAAAATAGTGATTAATCATCTGTATCAAAAAACGACATACTGGATAGCCGGTTTAGCTGTTATTTTTATTGTGTCTTTTGCTTTTGCTCAAAAAGAAGAGCCCATTAAATCACAGCTTAAATCCCAGTTTGGGCTCTCGAATCAAAAAACAACATATGTAGCCAAGTTAACAACACCAACAACAGTGACTCCTGAAGAGTTAGGTGCAACGGAGAATAGACTAGAGACATCTATACCTCTATCGCTACTTAAAGAACTTGATCAACGTATTCAAGCTTATCCACAAGATTATGAAGCAAGTCTATTAAAAGTACTTGCTTATATCGAAGCGGGCGATTTTAAGGCTGCAAATATTTTCCTAGATGAACTCATTCGAAAAAGTCCTGAATTTACATTAGCACACTTGGTAAAAGGTGACTTAATTGCGATGCAGATTAAGCCAGTACTAGGTGTTGGCCAAAATGATATTCTGGCAAGTTATATAACTGATAAGCAGCAAGCTAGCTTAAGAAAATTACGTGATGAAGTTAAGATTCGTTTAGAGAATTATCATAGTAAATTTTCTAAACAAAAAATACCTCGCTCGCTATTGCTAATGTCGAAGTCGGTCGATGCAGCAATTTTAATTGATAAATCAAAAAATCGATTGTATGTATTCAAACGTCAAAATGACCTTTTGCCTCCAAAACTTATAAAAGATTATTATGTGAGTACAGGTAAGCTACGTGGAAACAAACAAATTAAAGGCGATTTAAAAACACCCGAAGGTGTTTATTTTGTGACTAGATGGATACCTGATGGAAGCTTGCCGGATAAGTATGGTATAGGCGCTTTCCCAGTCAACTACCCAAATGAATTGGATAGTCGCTTAGGTAAGACTGGCTATGGTATCTGGTTACATGGAACAACGAGCGACTCATATAGTCGACCCCCACTAGATAGTGAAGGCTGTGTTGTTTTACCAAATATCGATTTAGCATCGATAAAGCATTTAATTGAGCCCGGAAAAACGCCGATGATTATTGCTGAAACAATTGAATGGGTTGATTATGCTAGCTGGAGTAATATTCGAAAAGACGTATTATCGTCTATTGAGGAATGGCGTAGTGATTGGCAAAGTCTCAATGTTGATAAATACTTAGGACACTATGGCGAGACATTTTGGAGTGGACGACATAATATTAGAACTTGGCGAGCAAGAAAAAGACTATTATCGCACTCCAAAACTTATCAAAAAATTAATTTAGATGATATCTCATTATTTGCTTACCCTGATACTAAAACTAAACAAAATATTGTTGTTGCACGTTTTCATCAGTCTTACCAATCTAATAATTATAAAAGTGACATGCAGAAGAGAATTTACTTAGCCCAAAATAATTCAGATGAGAATAATCCAAGTAAAAATAATATAGTCAAAAAAAGAAAAGATTGGAAAATCATTTTTGAAGGAAAGTGATTTCTTAACTCATCCATTTATATCGTAGTAAATACCAAAGATATCCAACATATTCATGCATTGCAGAGCTGCAAAGATTCATTGCATGTGCCGAGGGTAAAAAATCTCTAATGGTATAAGCGATGTCTCCACGATTTTTAGCTTTAAATCCAAGGGGGGCAGCGGTAACATTGAAACCAAAATGCTCGAAAGACATACGAGCTCTTAATAGGTGATCTGCGTGGCTTACCAGAATAATATTTTTAATTCCCTGTTTATTTAATATTTCGTATGAATTTTTAGCATTATTCCATGTGTTTATACTTTTAGATTCTAGCCATTTAGCTTTGAGGTGAAAAAGTTCCTTAAGCGTTGTTTGACTAATTGATGCTTCAGAAATAATTTCGCCATTAGTACTTCCGCCAGAAATAAGTAAGGGTATCCCACTTTTTTTATGTAAGAAAACTCCATAGCGTAATCGTTCTAACGCATTTTTAGAAATCGAATCTTTTTTATCGGGATACTCAATGGAATTTTTATATCGACTGGCACCAAGGACAACGATTGCTCCAGCATTACTTTTTTTAAGTTGTTTAAATGTTAGTACATCTTCACGCTCTAACGTTAGATTTAACCCTTGCGCAGTTATTGGTAAGCTCAAGATGATCATTGAGGCGAAACCTAAAATAATAAGAATTTTACCTGTAGCATAAAAATAACGTATTATAAAAAGACCGATGATCATCATGGCAAAACTTAGACCAGGCGGTAGGAATAGTGTTTGCAGTGTCTGGTTGATTAGTATTTCAATATCCATATTAAACCATGCTTAATTATACTATTTTTATTAATGTCAATTTATAAGTATATGCGATTTTTTAAGATTGGTATGAATTTTTGTATGATTTTTTCAAAAGAATCTATTGAACTGGAATTTGATAAGTAGCAGTCAGAAATTTGAGTAACTTTTAAATCGGGATAACCGCAAGGATTTATATCATTAAATGGTTTTAAATCCATATCAATATTAATCGATAGACCGTGATAGGTACAATTGCGTTTTACTCGTAAGCCTAGAGCAGCAATTTTTTTATTGTCTACATAAACACCAGGCGCTTTATCAACTAGGTGGCTTTTTATCTTATATTCAGACAATAATTCCTGGATACTACTTTGTAAGCGAATAACAAAATCTTTAATGCCATAGCCACGTCGCTTGAGATCTACCATGCAATAAACAATAAGTTGTCCAGGAGCATGGTAGGTAATTTGACCTCCACGATCAATTTTAACAATAGGAATATTGGAGGGGTTTAGTATGTGCTCATCTTTACCATTTAATCCCAAGGTGTAAACCGGAGGATGTTGGACAATCCACAGCTCGTCCTTAGTTGATTCGTTACGTTCTAGCGTGAATTTCTTCATTGCATCCCATGTAGGGATGTAATCTTGTAATCCAAGATCTTTAAGAATAACGCGATGCATCGACATTTTTACAAGGACATAAGAACATGCTCAGAAGCATGAAGCTCGCGATAAATATTATCTAGTTGTTCACGGGAAGTGACATGCACAGTAATGGTTAACGATGAATATTTATTATTGCTGCTTGGTCGTTCATTGATATGATCATCAATAAGTTCAGGTATATGTTTTTTTACAATTTCTATTACTGTAACTTTAAACACGCCAGACATTGCTCCCATAACTTTTATTGGGAAGTGGCAAGGAAATTCTAGTGGGCTATCTTTTTCATTCATAAGCTTTATATGTGGGTTCTTTATGTTTAAAACAAGGCTTTAGAAACATTACTGTTGTTTAAGTATAGCCTTATAATCTTGAAAAAGTTGATACATTTTACGCCAGTAGGGCCCAGGCAAACCATCTGCGACAGTTTTGTTATTGATCATACAGACAGGGGATACTTCTTTTAATGAGCTACTTAGCCATACTTCATCGGCATTCAGCAATTCTTCTTCTGTAATGGAAGTTTCTTCACAAGCCAAGCCTTTATCTTTTGCAATCTCAACAATTAAGTCTCGTGTAATACCGGGAAGCAGTTGATGATCTTTTATTGGAGTTTTAATAACGCCATCTTTTACTATAAATATATTACTTGATGAGCCTTCTGTTAGATGACCCTCTCGAATAAGAACAGCTTCATCGGCATTATTGTCGGCAGCTTCTTGTTTTAAAATTATATTACCCAATAACGAAATAGATTTAATATTGCAGTATTGCCAGCGTATATCTTCTCTAGTTATTACGCTCAAACCTTTTTCTAATTTTTCAGGGTCAGCGGAAGGCATAGGGTTAAGCATTACGAAAATAGTAGGTGTGGAATTTTCTGGAAATACATGATCGCGCTTAGCAACGCCACGAGTTACTTGCATATAAATAGAACAATCAGTATTTTGATAATTATTTCTATCGATTAAGTCTGTAAATATTTGTCGCCATTGATCGGCAGTAAAAGGATTCTCAATTTTTATAGCCGTTAAATTATCATTTAGACGACTAAGATGATGTTTTAGTCTAAATGGCTTTCCGGCAAAGGCGGGTATAACCTCATAGATACCATCAGCAAAAATAAAACCACGGTCAAGTACGGATACTTTTGCATCTTTTAATGGTAAAAAGTCATGGTTTAAAAAACACGTACTGCTGTCTTTTAGAACTTTTTGGTGAGGTGATTGTTCCATAATAATTAACCAAATTATTTAAACATTAAGATTATATTATCGATTAAGGTGCTAAATAACCCGCCTTCTTTTACTGGTGTTAAGCTGACAAGTGGTCGTGTTGTTATGAGCTCTTCTCCAAGCATAACGTTAACGCTACCAAATTTTTGTCCTTTAGCTACCGGCGCTGTAATCATTGCATCAAGTTTCATATGAGCCTTTATCTTGGTACGACTACCTTTAGGAGCTGATATATATAAATCTTCGGTTAAGCCTAAATTTAATTTTTCTTTATCGCCTTTCCATACGCGTTGAGTTGTGAGAGTGGTATGGGCTTTATTAAACAAAAAAGTTTCATAAAATCGAAAACCATAACTGAGTAATTTACGTGAAGAAGATTCGCGTGCAGTCTCATTGTTTGTACCTGTTACAACCGAAATGAGTCGCATATCTTTTTGTTTAGCCGATGAGACTAAGCAATAACCTGCTGATTCAGTATGCCCGGTTTTTACACCATCAACACGGTCATCTGTCCATAATAATCTATTACGATTAGGTTGTTTTATTCCATTGTAAGTGTAATGTTTTATTTTAAAGAGGGCATAGTGCTCTTTAAAGTCGCGAATAAGTGCATGTGTAAGCAGTGCTAGATCACTTGCTGTCGTATAATGATTTTTATTTGGCCAGCCAGTACTGTTTACAAAATGAGTATTTTGCATTCCAAGATTTATAGCATGTTGATTCATAAGATCAGCAAAAGCCGATTCACTACCCGCAATATGTTCAGCAAGGGCAACACTCGCATCGTTGCCTGATTGAATGATAACGCCATATAATAATTCCTTTACACTTACCCATGAGTTAACTTCAATAAACATTCTCGAACCTTTCATTCTCCAGGCTTTCTCACTGATTTTTACCTGGTCTTCGAGTTTAATGTTACTTTTACTTAATTCGTATAGGGTTACGTAAACGGTCATTATTTTAGTTAAACTGGCAGGCTCTACACGTTTATCTGCATTTTGAGAAACGATAACGCGTTTACTATTAAAATCCATTAACAAGTAGGCATGGGCTTTGACTTTAGGTGCAGCAGGAACAAGGTTTGCGGCTTTTGCCTCAGTCAAAGATGCTCCAGTAAAGCTGATTAGAACCAGGGATAGAACATAAAAGTTAATTGATAGTATAAATTGTAATTTTGAATATCGAGCTTTCGACATGAGCATTCCTGAACATTGAATAAATTAAGTGTCTATTGTACTCATTCACTGCAAGTAAGCCTAGGGGTAGCCTTAATTTTGTGTGTAAAGTTAGACGTTCTCGAGTTTTCTGGAAAGTGAAAATGTATTCCAAAGTTGTCAGTAAATTTGACTATTAAGCTGGGAGATAAACGGGGTTTAAGCTTAATTAGTTCACTACAACATAGGCTTCAATATTTTGATTCAGTTCAAGTTTTTCTGTTAGTGCATCAGCTGCGCTAACACTGGCAAAAGGGCCTAGTTTCACTTTGTATAAATCTTGTTTGTCATCAAATTCAATTTTAATATTATAGGGTAAACTGAGGTTATCGATTCTATTTTGTAATGATTCGGCATTTTTGTGCTGACTAAAAGCACCTACTTGTAGGTAAACTTGATAGTTCGTACTCGTGGTAGCAAAGCGATTTCGTAAATGGGTTTTATTCTTTTGATGTCCGACACTACGAGCACTAAGTTTTTTAGAGCTGATATTTTTAGATGACCGCTGATTAGGATTGATCGCTTCTATTTCGACCAACCCAGTACCGGTGGCTGTTATCCCCAGTTTTTTAGCGGCGACGTAGGATAGATCGATGAGTCGATTGCGGTGAAATGGACCTCGGTCATTAACTCTTAAGACAACACTCTTGCCATTTTTTAAGTGAGTTACTCGTACAAAGCTAGGTAATGGCAGTGATTTGTGAGCAGCTGACATTTTGTACATGTCATAGACCTCTCCGTTAGAGGTACGGTGACCATGAAATTTTTTGCCATACCAGGAAGCAATCCCTCGTTGTTTATAGCCGTTACTGGAATTTAATACTTTGTAATACTTACCATTTACTCGATAGTTTTTGTTCCCACCTCTGCTCTTTTTTTCACTGCGCGGAATTGCATCTGCAACACTATGATGATCGATATAGCGATCAGGGCCAGTATCGTCTTTTAATGCATATCGAGAAGGTTGGCTGCTACAGCCAGAAAATAATAGGCTTGTTGATATTAGGACAAAAAGATTTACCAATAATGACGTGGTTAAATGCTTATGACTAAAATACATGGACAATGCCTTTTAAATTGAACAACTGTTTTAGCATATCCCTGCATCACTCTGCGTTGTATAGTTTATATATTTTTTCACTAAGCTGAAAAACAGCCATAGAGTAAAGAGCACTATGGTTGTATCGAGATATAACGTAGAAATTATGCCATACAACCCAATACTCATTTCCAGTTTTAGTTTCAAAAGCAACGAGTCGTCCTTTCAATTGCTTCGGTAAGTCATTGGGTAGGACAACACCATTATCCAATAATTCCTGTATTGTTTTATTAGGTTTTATTCCTTTAGAAAGCAGTAATCGATAGCGTTCACCATGAACGGTCACTTTAGTTGCGATAGGTTCATCTGTTCGCCAGCGGTGTTTCTTGAAATAATTTGCAACACTTCCGATAGCATCGGTTGGGCTTTCCCATAAATTACGTTGTCCAGATTTATCAAAATCGACAGCATAACGTCGAAAGCTGCTTGAGATAAACTGAGGCATGCCCATTGCGCCAGCATAAGAACCTTTGAGCGCAAGTGGGTCGAGGCGTTCTTCACGAGTCATCAAAAGGTATTGTTCTAATTCACTTCTAAAAAACTTACTGCGAGGAGGGTAGGCGAAGGCTAATGTTGATAGTGAATCAATAATTGGATATCGCCCAGTGTGTTTACCATAGCGAGTTTCTACGCCGATAATACTTGTAATAATTTCTTTAGGAACACCATAAACATTGTTTGCTTGTTCTAAGGCTTTTTCGTGTTCTCCCCAAAAACCGATTCCACCTTTAATCCGAGATTTAGTAACAAAGATAGGGCGGTAGTCATACCAGGGCTTACCTTCAGCAGGACGAGATATTGCTTCAAGAATACTAGGATGTAATTTTACTTTTTGGAACAGTTCTTCAAGGTCAGTTTGTTTGAATTGGTGTTTTTGAACCATTTCTCGAATAAACTGATTAATCGGTTTTACGTCTTCAAAGCTCCGAGGGCTAAGATCTTTTGAATAACCAACAGATGATAGCGATAGAAGAAAAGCACAGAAAAAGCTTGTAAGTAAGAACTTGTTTTTTACACTATTTGTACTGCTAAGATTTAAAAAAGTAAACAACATCATAATCCCTATAAAATAACTAACTTCCGATGAGTCGGCGATGGGTTTGTATTGACATCAATATCCCAAAGGCAACCATCAAAGTAACAATTGAAGTGCCACCATAACTAATCAGTGGTAGTGGCACACCTACTACTGGAAGAATACCAGAGACCATTCCAATATTCACAAAAATATAGACAAAAAAGGTCAACGTTAGGCTACCAGCTAACAATCTGCTAAAGGTATCTTGGGCTTGGTTAGCTATAATCAAGCCCCGAACAATGATGTATGTATACAAAATTAATAAGAGAATACAGCCTATAAATCCGAATTCTTCACTGAAAACGGCAAAAATAAAATCGGTTGAGCGCTCAGGTAAAAAATCGAGATGAGATTGTGTACCGTTCAACCAGCCTTTTCCATAGAGACTACCCGAACCAATAGCAATGGTTGATTGTATTATGTGATAACCGGCACCCAGAGGATCGTTATCAGGATTGATCAGCGTTAAAATCCGAGCTCGCTGGTAATCATGTAACACATAGCCCCATATAAGAGGGGCACTTGCAATAATCATTATCGTAACGGAGATTATCATTTTCCAACTTAAACCCGCGAGCAGTAATACAAAAAATCCTGCACTGGCAATCAGTAATGCGGTACCTAAATCAGGTTGTTTGGCTACGAGAAGGGTCGGAACTGCCAACATAAATATTGCTGTTATGACACGTTTACCACTAGGAGGTAAGCTTAGCTCTGAAATATACCAGGCAAGCATCATCGGCAATGCCAATTTTAAAATTTCTGACGGCTGGAAACGGAAAAAGCCTAAATCAAGCCAGCGTTGTGCACCTTTGCCTACATCACCAACGATTAAAACAGTAATAAGGAGAATAATTCCAATAATAAATAACCACGGAGCCCAAAATTGAATCGTTTGTGGACGTACTTGTGCAATGGCTAACATAAGAACTAATGCAATAACGATATGTGTAATCTGACGATTAACGATTGCCATATTATGGCCGGTAGCACTATATAAAATAAACACTCCTAGAGTTAGTAGGAGTAATAAGGCAACAAAAAGAGGTATATCAATATGCAATCGATACGATAATTTTTTTCGTATAAACGCATTACTGGTTGTAAGGCTTTGTTCTTGATCAAGAATCATTATCAGTATCTCGAGCTAAATAATCATCTATAATTTTACGGGCAATGGGAGCTGCAACAGAACCACCATGACCACCATTTTCAACAATAAGGGCAACGGCTATTTTAGGAGCATCTGCTGGTGCATAGGCAATAAATAAAGCGTGATCACGTAATATCTTTTTCACTTTCTCCTCGTCATATTCCTCATCTTGTTTAATTCCATGCACTTGAGCTGTACCGGTCTTGCCTGCCATTTTATACTTTAAATCTCGATTTATGCTTCTCGCTGTACCATAAATACTATGAACAACGGCTTTCATAGATTGTTGTACATATTTCCAATTTAATGGATTTATAACATCAACTTTAGTTAATAATTTAGGCGGACGTTCATTAAGAATTTCTATCTTCGGATCTTGTATTGCATAAATCATTTGTGGACGTTGGCGATGTCCATCAAGAGATAATGTGGCGGTAGCTGAAGCAAGTTGTAACGGAGTTGTAAGTAAGAAACCTTGCCCAATCCCCGTAATTAACGTTTCACCAGGGAACCAAGGTAAGTTTCGAGTTCGCCGTTTCCATTCACGTGAAGGAAGTAATCCTGATGATTCTCCATTGATATCCAGGCCGGTTATTGCTCCAAAGCCAAAACGTGTTAAGTAAGATGACATTTTGTCTATGCCAAGGTTAAGCGCAAGGTCATAAAAATAAACATCACATGATTCTACAATAGCTTTGTGTAAGTCAGTTTCTTTGTGTCCCTTCTTTTTCCAGTCGCGATAACGACGTTCATCATTTTTAAGCATGTAATAGCCGGGACAAGTTAACTTTTCATTGTCTTTTATGATATCGAGCTCTAAGCCAGCCAAACCGATAAAAGGTTTAATCGTTGAACCGGGAGGATATCTGCCTTGAATGGCACGATTAAATAAAGGCTGATGTGGTGAGGATTTTAAGCGAGTGTAGTTCTCGGTATCGATACCATTCACAAATAAGTTGGAATCAAAGCTTGGGAAACTAGTGAGAGCTAAGACGTTACCATTGTTTGGATCGATAGCCACTAGGGCACCCTTATGGTCAGCAAAGGCTTCTTGAGCAATAGAATGTAAGCGTATATCGATATTTAAATAAATATTTTTACCTGGAACAGGTAATTCACGATCGAGTACTCGTAAAATTCTACCACTTGCATTGGTTTCAACTTTTTGTAAACCAATTTTTCCATGTAGAATTTTTTCATATTTCCTTTCGATGCCAATCTTACCAATTTGACTGGTGCCACTATAATTGGATGCATCTACTTTTTGTAATTCTCTTTCGCTAATACTACTAACATAGCCTATAGAGTGGGCTGTTAATTTTCCAAGCGGATAATGCCTTGATAGTTCGGCTTTTATTTCTACGCCAGGTAGAGTGAATTGTTTAACTGAAAGTCGAGCAACTTCGTCTTCCGTTAATTTATAGCGCAATGCTACACCTTCAAAACGACGTTTACGTTTTAATCTCTTATTAAAATATTTTATATGAGATGGAGTGATGCTGATGATGTTTTGTAGTTTTTTAATCAGTACAGGAATATTTTTAATATGTTCGGGGACGAGCTCTAGAGTAAAACTTGGAATATTTTCTGCCAGTAAAATACCATTGCGATCATAAATTAACCCACGTATAGGTTGTATTGGTTTGATACTAACTCTATTGTTTTCGGAGAGCGTTGCATAATGTTGTTGGTTTATTATTTGAAGATAAGTCAGTCTGGCAACAAGTATTAGAATGAGAATAACAATAAAAACAGTCGTTATAATTAAACGGCTACCAAAGACTTGTTCGTCACGTAGATGATCTTTTAATGCAAGAGAATCAAATTGAGCCATATTATTCAGGTAATGTGGTTTGTACGTCGTATATTACGTAGTACAAGATAAATAAATGGCCAAAAAAGCGAAGAGGTTAATGCAGGGATGATTACCATCGCTATATGAACTTCTGTACCAGCAAGTGCTTTTATCCAAACAACTAAACTTGTATGAATTAGCATTAATACAAAAATACTAATGACTTGCTGACGTATGGGAAAATTTCGTATTCGCTGGTACAGACGTAGAACAATAAAAATTGTTAATGCAAAAGCTAGTGCATATTGACCCAGTAGCGTGTCGCGTAAAACATCAAGTAACAAACCTGTAAACCATGCTATGCCAACCCCAACACGTTGAGGTAAAGCCATTGACCAATAAATTAAAACTAAAATAAGCCATTCAGGTTGATAAGGTGCAATAATCGCTGGTAAGGGGAGCTCGGTTAATAATAGAGCTACAACAATTGTTAATATAATAGTGAAGCCACCTTGTTGCTTTAAAAGACTCATTATCTAGAATCCTTCTTATTACTATCGGCGCAAGCTATGCTTATTTTCATCCGCGATTCATCTGACATCCAAACAAGTAAAACTTCACTACTACGATCGAGTTTAGCTGTGGGACGAGCGAGAACTTGAGCAAAGGGTAAACTTGGATTGATATTAATTTCAATAACTTCAGCAGCAGGGTAGCCGGCGGGAAAGACACATCCCATTCCTGATGTAACCAGTTTGTCGCCAATTTTTATATCAGTATTATTAGGTAGATTAATTAATTCAAGAAGTCCATTCGCTCCATTACCAACAGCAATAGCGCGAATACCATTGCGTAAAGATTGCACGGGTAGAGCGTGATTAGGATCGGTTATTAGCATTGCAGTACTAGTAACGGGGTTTACGTGAACAACTTGCCCCATTATGCCATCTGCATCGAGTATGGGTTGCCCTTTAAAGATATCTCTTTCAGTTAACCCTTTGTTGATAACCACTTGCTGACGGAAAGGGTCAAGGTTAACGGAAAGCAATTCTGCAATAAGAATACGTTCACCAACACGTTTAGATGATTTTAGTAAGTTACGTAAGCGTATATTCTCGGCTTCGGTAAAAATTGATTTTTGTAACTGTGCTTTTAGAATTTTATTTTGCGTGAGCAAGGTCGTATTTTGTTTCTGTAAACTATCACGACTAACAAAGGTCGTTTGTCCCCATCCAAAAATATCGGAAGGTACATTCATCAAGTAACGAAGAGGGTAAACAATTAAGGATAAACCAGAACGAACGGTGTTAACGTATTCAGTACGATGATCAACGGACATTAAAACAATTGACGCGATAGCCAATGTTAGCATTCGTGTCGATATTGAAGCACCTTGTCCAAAAAGCAGTTTAACGGGACTATCTCCAAGAAAGTTATTGATTTTTTATTATAAGAGATCGTAGTACGAAGTTGGAGTTAGACTTTAGTAAAAAATGTTAGCCACAAAATATTTCAAGTGGCTATATCAATGTCATTAATTACTTATCGTTATTCAACACTAAATAAATCGCCACCGTGTTCGTCAATCATTTCGATTGCGCGACCACCGCCCCGTGCAACACAGGTAAGAGGATCTTCAGCAATAATAACAGGCAGCCCAGTTTCTTCCATTAGCAGGCGATCTAATTCGCATAGTAGCGCACCACCACCGGTTAAAACCATACCACGTTCAGCAATATCGGAAGCCAACTCAGGAGGTGTTTGCTCTAGTGCGGTTTTTACCGCGCTAACAATACCGGATAAAGGTTCTTGCAAGGCTTCAAGAATCTCGTTGCTATTTAATGTAAAACTTCGGGGAATACCTTCAGCAAGATTTCGGCCTCGAACTTCTAACTCGCGAACTTCATTGCCAGGATAGGCTGTACCAATTTCATGTTTAATGCGTTCAGCAGTAGAAACACCAATTAAGCTACCGTAATTTCTACGAACGTAGTTGATGATTGCTTCATCAAAACGGTCTCCGCCAATTTTAACGGATGCAGAATATACGATACCACTTAATGAGATAACGGCGACTTCAGTTGTTCCGCCACCTATATCTAAAATCATTGAGCCGCTAGCTTCGCTAATCGGCATACCTGCACCAATAGCTGCTGCCATCGGTTCTTCAATTAAGAAAACTTCACGAGCACCCGCACCATTAGCAGATTCTCGGATTGCACGTCGTTCTACTTGGGTTGAACCACAAGGAACACAGATAAGTACTCGAGGGCTAGGACGGAAAAAGCGTGCTTCATGGACTTTTTTTATAAAATGTTGAAGCATCTTTTCGGTGACGGTGAAATCAGCTATAACGCCATCTTTCATTGGCCGAATCGCTACAATATTACCGGGGGTTCTCCCTAGCATGCGTTTCGCTTCCATCCCTACAGCAGCAATACTCTTTGGGCCACCGGGACCGCGTTCTTGACGAATCGCTACAACTGAGGGTTCGTTTAGAACAATACCTTGGTTGCGTACATAAATTAAGGTGTTCGCTGTACCAAGATCGATAGATATGTCATTTGAAAACAAGCCACGTAAAGATTCAAACATAGGGTCTACTTTTATATTATTTAAGTTATCTGCAAAATTTGCGCCCGTACTTTAATCAATTTACGGGGCTATGGACAAGCTTGTAATTATGCTAAATTACCGCTTTGCCTAATCTATCACAATTAAGCTGAAATCAGCATACAATCGTGCATTTAGTGCAGCATAATACGAATAAGGTAAAGTGTAAAATAAGGATGCTTAGGGGTATTTTGTCTCCCTGTATTGAAGTTTGAAGTAGCATGCTCTTTGTATCACTTTGTAAAAATCTGGAGAAGATTCCGTGGATGAAAAAAATGTAGAGCAAATTGCGCATCTCGCGCGTTTGGATATTAATAAAAAAGATATTCCTGAATATGTAACCAACTTGGGAAATATCCTGGCTTTGGTTGAGCAAATGAATGCGGTTAATACCGATGATGTTGCTCCCATGGCACACCCAACTGATGCTGTTCAACGGCTTCGAGAAGATGTTGTTACAGCTGAAAATCAGCGAGAGCATTTCCAGGAAATTGCTCCTCAAGTAGAAGATGGTCTTTATCTTGTTCCGCAAGTTATTGAATAATATAGACTAATTAACAGAAAGTTAGAATTAAAATGCATACAAAAACCATTGCTCAATTAGCAGCAGGCTTAAAAGCGGCTGAGTTTTCAAGTGTTGAATTAACCGAACACTATATAAATAGAATAAAAAAGTTTGATTCCAGCTTGAATAGCTTCGTTACGGTGACCGCAGACGAAGCATTGGCTCAGGCTAAAAAAGCAGACCAGCTTATAGCCAAAGGAGAGGGCAATATTCTTAGCGGCATCCCCTTTGCGCAAAAAGATATCTTTTGCACCAATGGTGTGAAAACGAGCTGCGGATCAAAAATGTTGGATAATTTCATTGCTCCGTATAATGCAACGGTTATCGAGTCTTTCAATAATGCGGGCTCGGTTATGTTGGGTAAAACCAATATGGATGAATTTGCTATGGGTTCGTCCAATGAAACCTCTTTTTATGGTGCGGTGAGTAACCCCTGGGATCATGATTATGTACCCGGTGGCTCATCGGGTGGTTCGGCAGCATCGGTTGCGGCACGTTTAGCACCGGCTTCAACGGGTACAGATACGGGTGGTTCAATTCGCCAACCAGCTGCACTGTGTAATTTAACCGGACTAAAACCATCTTATGGTCGAGTTTCTCGCTACGGTATGATTGCCTTCGCATCAAGTTTGGATCAAGCGGGTACTTTTACCCAAACAGCAGAAGATGCTGCGTTAATGTTAGGTGTGATGGCGGGTTTAGATACAAAAGATTCGACCAGTATAGATGAACCTGTGCCGGATTATGCTGCAAATTTAAATGCAGATATGAAAGGTTTAAAAGTTGGTTTACCGAAAGAATATTTTGCAGACGGCTTAGATGCGGATGTTGCAAAACGTATTGACGATGCGATTAACGAATATAAAAAATTAGGGGCTGAGTTTGTAGAAATCAGTTTACCTAACACGCATTTGTCAGTGCCAGCCTATTATATTGTTGCGCCGGCTGAATGCTCATCTAACTTGTCACGTTTTGATGGCGTACGTTTTGGACATCGTTGTGAAGATCCAAAAGATTTAGAAGACTTATACAAACGTAGTCGTGGCGAAGGCTTTGGCGATGAAGTGAAACGTCGAATTCTAGTGGGTGCGTATGCCTTGTCATCTGGCTATTACGATGCATATTATTTAAAAGCGCAAAAAATTAGGCGTTTAATTGCAAATGATTTTACTGAAGCGTTTAAAAAAGTTGATGTCATCATGAGTCCGACAACACCAACACCTGCTTTCAAAATTGGCGAGAAAAATGATGATCCGATATCGATGTATTATTCTGATATTTATACCATCGCAGTAAACCTTGCCGGTTTACCAGGAATGTCGGTACCTTGTGGTTTTGTAAATAATTTACCTGTTGGTTTGCAAATTATTGCGCCCTATTTTGGTGAAGCAAAATTATTAAATGTAGCGCATCAATATCAACAAGTGACTGGCTGGCATCTAGAGATCCCAGAACAATACAAGTAACAAGAATTAAGTAACTAAAAAGAATAAAGGTAAGAATAGTATGCAATGGGAAGTTGTTATCGGTTTAGAAATTCACGCACAGCTTGCGACGAAAAGTAAAATATTTTCGGGCTCATCGACTGCGTTTGGTGCGGAACCCAATACACAAGCAAATGAAGTGGATTTAGGCTTGCCGGGTGTATTGCCAGTAATGAATAAAGAAGCTTTAAATATGGCGATAAAATTTGGTACTGCTATTGATGCTGAAATTGGTAAACGTTCGGTATTTGACCGTAAAAACTACTTTTATCCTGATCTTCCTAAAGGCTACCAAACAACGCAATTAGAATTACCCATTGTAGGCTTTGGTGAAGTTGAAATTGAATTAGACGATGGCTCAATTAAAAAAATTGGTGTCACCCGTGCGCATTTAGAAGAAGACGCAGGCAAAAGTTTACATGAAGATTTTAGTGGTGCGACTGGCATCGATTTAAATCGCGCTGGTACACCTTTAATTGAAATTGTATCAGAACCGGATATGCGTTCACCCGAAGAAGCAGTTGCTTACATGCGTAAGATACATTCTATCGTCACTTACATTGGTATTTGCGATGGCAACATGCAAGAAGGTTCTTTTCGCTGTGATGCGAACGTATCGATGCGACCTAAAGGCCAGGAAGAATTTGGTACTCGCGCTGAATTAAAAAATATTAATTCGTTCCGTTTTGTTGACCGTGCGATTAATGTCGAAATAGAGCGTCAAATCGATATCCTCGAAAGCGGTGGTACAGTTGTACAAGAAACACGCCTTTATGATTCCAACAAAAATGAAACACGTTCTATGCGTTCCAAAGAAGATGCAATGGATTATCGTTACTTCCCCGATCCGGATTTATTACCGATTGTAGTAACCGATAAAGAAATTGAAGCTATTCGTAAAACCTTACCTGAATTACCTGATGCAAAAAAATCACGGTTTATGGAAGACTATAAACTCAATACCGAAGATGCGGGAATATTAACTGCCACTCTTGAATTAGCTGATTATTTTGAAACGGTTGCTAAAGAATCCGGCGATAGTAAATTAGCATCTAACTGGGTGAGTGGTGAGTTAACTGGGCGTTTAAATAAAGAAGGACTCAGTATTAAATCATCCCCAGTGACAGCAATACAATATGCGGGATTATTAGCGCGTATAAAAGATAATACTATTTCAGGAAAAATAGCCAAAGAAGTCTTTGATGCTATGTGGAGTGAGGGTGGTGATGCGGATAGCATTATTGAAAGTAAAGGCTTAAAACAAATTAGTGATACAGGTGCACTTGAATCAATGGTAGATAAAGTCCTTGCAGACAATCCTAATCAAGTTGAACAGTTTAAAGCGGGTAAAGAAAAGCTAATGGGTTTCTTTGTTGGTCAAATCATGAAAGAGACACAAGGAAAAGCAAATCCCGGTCAACTTAGTCAGTTATTGAAAAAGAAATTATCTGAGTAGCTCTAAGTGAGGGTGAGGGCGAGGGCGAGGTCGTTATTTATAACCTCACAATTTCTTTATTCTTTTTCACATCAATGAATATTAAATAGTATGAATTCTTCAAAAGACACTTTAAAGCGTTTTCTTTTCGAAAATATTTCTATTCGAGGCGAACTTACGCAATTAAATAAAAGCTGGCAAGCTATTATTGATAAACATGACTATCCTCCCGTGGTTCGTGATGTTCTTGCACAAATGCTTGTGGCAGGCGTTTTGCTTGCGGCAACTTTAAAATTTAAAGGTCGAATTACTTTACAAATTCAAGGGAGTGGTGATTTACCATTTGTTGTCGCTGAGTGTTCGAGTGATTATGCTATTCGAGGTCTGGCTCATTATAACCAGGATATTCAAGATGCCAGTTTAAAAAAATTAGTCGGTGACGGGCAGCTGGCTATTACTCTTGAAACTGAAAACAGTGGTGAACGTTACCAAAGTATTGTTGAGTTAGTTGGCGAAACAGTTGCCGATGCGATTGAGCACTATCTTGAAACGTCAGAACAATTATCAACACGTCTTTGGTTGAAATCGAATGATAATGCAGCCGCAGGTTTACTTATTCAAAAGTTACCACCTGAATCAATTGATGAAGAAAACTTAGTACAAACCCAACAAGATGAAGATGGTTGGAATCGAGTAGAACAATTATCAGCAACTATTCATGAAGAGGAGTTATTAAGCTTAAGTGCAGACGACGTGATCCACCGCTTATATCACGAAGAAGATGTACGAGTATTTGATCCGGAACCTGTTTTTTTTCGTTGCTCATGTTCTAAAGAACGTGTGGCTAATATGCTAAAAAGTTTAGGGCATGAAGAAATTAAGGCAATGCTTGTAGAGCAGAGTATTATTAGTATTAGTTGTGAGTTTTGTAATCATCCGTATGATTTTGATGCAGTGGATGCGGAGCAAATTTTCACCGATTCTGTTGTATTGAATACTTCGCCAACACAACATTAACTTTAATTTTAGTTTTAGCTAAACCATAATTGATATGTCCCTTTCGATAAAAGATGTCATACATGCAGCGCAACAAAGATTGGAATCTATATCTGATTCTGCACAATTGGATGCGGAGTGCCTGCTAAGTTTTGTTCTCAATAAAGAAACTGTTTACCTGCGAACTTGGCCGGAAAAAATATTAGAAGATAGCATTCATGAGGATTTTTTAAATTTGCTTAAACGCCGTGAGCAAGGAGAGCCGATAGCGTATATCGTTGGGAGTAAAGAATTCTGGTCATTTAATTTAAATGTTTCAAAAGACACCTTAATTCCTCGCCCAGAAACTGAAATGTTAGTCGAGCAGGTTATTAAGATAGGCCAACAACAAAAGTTAAATTCGATTCTAGAATTAGGAACGGGAACCGGTGCGATTGCTATTGCAATTTCTTCTGAACTACAAAAACTAGAACACCAGCCTAAAATAGTTGCTACCGATATTTCTTTGCAAGCTTTAGATATTGCAAAACAAAATGCTGATCGATATAAGCAGGAAATTGAATTTATTGAAAGTGATTGGTTTAATTCAATAGAGTTACAAAAATTTGATCTGATTGTTTCAAATCCGCCTTATATTCAACAAGGTGACGTGCATTTAAAGCAAGGTGATGTATGTTTTGAGCCAACCCGAGCCCTCGTATCAGGTGATGATGGTTTAGATGATATTCGAACGATTATAGATCAGGCGAAAAACTGGCTGAATCCTGGAGGTTATTTAATTTTTGAACATGGCTATGACCAAGGATCGGCTGTTCGTACGTTGTTTGAAGCAAACACATATACGCAAATACAAACACATGCTGACTTCTCTGAAAATGAGCGTATGACCTTTGCGTTGCATCATTAATTTAAAATATTATTAAATGTTAATAATTGATAATAAGGCCTAAATCACACTGCAAAAGCTAGAAATTACATAGCCAAACCGCTAACATTTTAAGTAGGCTATCTATTAAGCGATACTGGTCAATTTAAATTCTAGAGGTGGTATGCAAGACTCATGGAATCTCTTACTAAACAACGAGATATTCATTTTATTACTAGGCACCAATCTGAGATGGGTGAGGTGTTAGTAGGTGAGTCTGTTTTTGCCGATCCTTCATTTGACTTAAAATTAGCGCTAAGAGCTGGTATTGATAGAGATATTGATTCCGATACTGAAGCAGTATCAGAACAAGATCAGGCCAAACTAGCTATTTTCTTACTTGCCGATGTTGAAGGCGTACTTGATTTAAAATACTTGTCTGAATCAAATTTGCTGATCACTTACGATATTCGCATCCTAACCTTAAATACTATTCAGCAAGCACTCTGTTCAGTTGGCTTTCAGCTTGATAATAGTCTGATTAGCAAAATCAAAAATGCGCTATATGCATATACAGAAGATACCTTGCGTGAGAATTTAGGTATTTCAGGTTCTAAGTTAACACGTGATATTTTTATGCAAGGCTATCAAAATCGTCTCCATGGTTGTCGAGATCTACGTTCAATGTATTGGCGTCGTTATTTATAACATTTATTCTTTATATTAATACGAGCACTCGTTCATAAGCCTGTTTTTCTTTATACTCTAAAGCCATGAATGATGATCAACTTCTTCGCTATAGCCGTCAAATAATGCTCCCTCAGGTTGACGTGGCCGGTCAGCAAAAATTACTTGATTCGACAGCTCTTATTATTGGCATGGGTGGTCTTGGCTCGCCTGTTGCCATGTATTTAGCGGCTGCTGGTGTTGGCCATATCGTGATAGCCGATTACGATCATGTTGAAATTTCAAACCTACAGCGTCAAATTATTCACAATGAATCGAATCTAGGGCAGAGTAAAGTTGAGTCAGCTAAGCATACTCTTGAAAGTCTTAATTCTGAGATAAAAGTTAGTACCATTGTTGATAAATTAACGAAAGAAAGCTTAGCTCAGTGGCTTACTACAGTTGATTGTGTCGTGGATGGAACAGATAACTTTGCTGCCCGTTTTGCTATTAACGAGGTCTGTGTTAAATCAAAAACCCCGTTAATATCGGGTGCAGCGATTCGTTTTGAGGGTCAAGTGAGTGTCTTTATGAATTCAGGAAACGGCCCATGTTATCAATGTTTGTACGCTGATACCGGCGAAGAACTCGATCAAAGTTGTAGTGAAAATGGCGTTTTAGCTCCTGTGGTTGGGATTATCGGTTCAATACAAGCGACCGAAGCTTTGAAAGTTTTGTTAGAGATTGGCACCTCGTTGCAATCTCGTCTGCTTCTGCTCGATGCGCTTACAATGGAGTGGCGCTCGATTAAATTGAATCAAGACCCCAAATGTCCAATTTGTGGTCAATAAAGTCAGAATTAGCCTCAAAATAAGCTTCTTTAAATATCAAAAGACAAGAAACAGGCATTTGATTTGGTTCTAGACTGGTTGAGGCCGAGCTTACTTTGCAAGCTCAGGTATAAGTACGCGTACAAAAAACGCGTACTAAACATCATAAGTGCCAGTAAAGATAAGAAACTGGCATCCAGTTTGGGTTCTAAACTGGTTGAAAAACATCATAAGTGCCAGTAAAGATAAGAAACTGGCATCTAGTTTGGGTTCTAAACTGGTTGAAAAACATCATAAGTGCCAGTAAAGATAAGAAACTGGCATCTAGTTTGGGTTCTAAACTGGTTGAAAAACATCATAAGTGCCAGTAAAGATAAGAAACTGGCACTAAATGTAAATATTTCACAGAATATACGAATTTGTTATTGCTACACTTTATTATCATAAGGTGAGCAATCCAAAGTTGGAACATACCAATATTTGCCATCAAGATTGTAAAAGTAAATATTGGGAATAATTAAATGTCTAAAATGACAGCAAAGCAGTTAGTGCAAGATCGTATTGATTTGGTTTCTCTGCCAGATATCGCCTTAAAGCTAAATACACTCTGTGATGATGTGAATACCACAGCCCAAGATATTGCCGATGTCATATCTATGGATGCTGCTCTGACTGCGCGCCTACTTCAGATTGTTAATAGTCCTTTTTATAATTTCCCTCAGAAAGTTGATACCATCACGATGGCCATCACCATTGTCGGTACTGCTCAGCTACGTGATTTGGCAATGGCAACACTTGTTATTCAGAAGTTTAATAAACTTCCAAGTAACCTAATTAGCCCTGAAACATTTTGGAGTCATAATATTGCCTGTGCAACCGCTGCACGTACTATAGTGATGGAGCTGGGTATCAAGAAATCGGAGCGTGTGTTTGTTGCTGGCTTGTTACATGACATTGGAAAGCTAATGATGTATTTGGCGCATCCTGACTTGTCGTATGAAATACTTAAGTTAGCAAGATCAAATCCATCGCTGGATATACTTGAGCTTGAAGAAGTTGCTTTTGGATATAATCATGCTGAATTAGGTGCTGCACTATTAAGTGAATGGGGTTTGCCTGATTCTTTGATTGAACCTGTTAACTATCATCATACGCCTGACCAAGCGTCTTCTTTTGCAATTGAAGCAAGTGTATTACATCTTGCAAATGTGGTTGCAAACGATATTGAACCATTGTCGGAGAATTTAAGTGGCTTAACGTTAGATGACAAAGTTTGGACTATTTTAAATAGTACTTCTGATCATCTCTCGGATATTACGTCGGTTACACAAACAATCTATAATGAAACGATAGGAATCTTTTATCCTAATAGAAGTGCGGCGTAATTAAATAGTAATACAAAAACGTTTTCTCTCTTTAATTATCGCCCATTGCAGCAAGTAAATCTGCTTGCTCTTCACTAATAAGTGGATCGATAACTTCATCAAGATGACCTTGCATAATATCATCGAGTTTATACAAGGTTAAATTGATACGATGCTCGCTTAATCGACCTTGTGGGAAGTTATAAGTTCTTATTCGTTCCGAACGATCACCACTACCAACTAATAATTTACGCGTTTCAGATTCTTCAGCATGTTGTTTGTCTTGTTCTATCTGAAAAATTTTAGCTTGTAACACTGACAGCGCTTGAGCTTTATTTTTATGTTGCGAACGCTGATCCTGACATTCAACAACAATGCCGGTTGGGATATGAGTTAAGCGAATCGCCGAATCGGTTTTATTAACATGCTGTCCACCGGCTCCGGATGCTCTAAAGGTGTCAACGCGGATGTCGCCCATGTTGAGATCGCAATCTTCCACTGCATCGGCTTCTGGCATTACCGCGACTGTACAGGCAGAGGTATGCACTCGGCCTTGTGATTCTGTTTCTGGAACACGTTGGACACGATGACCCCCTGATTCAAATTTCAATCGGGCATAAACATCGTCACCAATAACACGCACAATAATTTCTTTATAACCACCGTGCTCGCCACGATTCTCATTTACGATTTCAACCTTCCATTTACGTTTTTCAGCATAACGGGAATACATTCTGAATAAGTCACCTGCAAAAATAGATGCCTCATCACCTCCGGCACCTGCACGAATTTCAAGAAAAACGTTTTTGCCCTCATTCGGGTCAACAGGCAACATTAAAATTTGTAATTCTTCTTCAAGCTGTTCTTGTTTTTCGGTAGCAGTTTTTAATTCTTCTTTAGCCATCTCACGCATATCATCATCATCATCTTTGAGCATGATTTTCGCTTCTTCGATATCGTCAAGCGTTGTTTGGTAAGAATGAAAACACGTTACAACAGGATTAATTTGAGCATACTCTTTCGATAAAGCCCGAAATTGATTTTGATCGCTAATAACACCAGGGTCGGCCATCAACGCATTTATTTCTTCTAAGCGTTCGGCAATATGTTCAAGTTTGGCTTTGATCGAGGATTTCATGATAGGACTACTTATATTATCGATTTATCTAATTTAGGAATAATTTTTAAGGCGCTATAGTACATCTAAAGCAAGCACCACTAAAGCGGGTTTAAGTGTTATCTGAATTTAAATTGAAAAGTTCTTGTGCTAAATCTAGCAGTTCTTCTCGCCCGTCATAGGCTGCACGGCTTAGCTGTACGCTTGGATCATGAACAAGTTTATTGGTGAGTCCTCGTGCTAAATCTTGAAGAACTTGTTCGGGATCCTTGCCTGACGCGAGTTGCTTTTGCGCAGCCTGTAATACATCTTCACGAATAATATCGGCTTTATCTCGATAAGCTCGAATCGTATCGACCGCATCAAGTGAGCGTAACCAGCCGAGAAAATGTTCAGTTTCATTTTCTATTATTTCTTCAGCTTGTTCAGCCGCGTGTTCACGAGATTGCTGGCCTTCTTGAATAACATCATGCAAGTCATCCACGGTATATAGATATATATCTCGTAAATCACCTACTTCAGGCTCAATATCACGGGGTACGGCAATATCGACCATAAATATTGGACGATGTTTGCGAGCTTTAAGCGCGCTTTCAACCGCACCCTTACCTAAGATAGGTAACTGGCTTGCCGTAGATGAAATAATAATATCGGCATCGACAAGGCGCGAAGGCATATCGGCTAAAGCGATGGCTTCGCCATCGAACTGCTCAGCAAGAAGTTGTGCTCGCTCTACCGTGCGGTTTGCAACAATAATGTTCTTTATATTTTGGTCTTTTAAATGCCGCGCAACTAATTCTATAGTATCCCCTGCACCAATTAATAACGCGGTGTGCTCTGATAAATTGGCAAAAATACGTTTCGCCAACGAGACCGCGGCAAAAGCGACTGAAACCGGACTGCTACCAATAGCAGTATCGGTTCGTACTTGCTTAGCGACCGAAAAGGTATGTTGGAATAAACGGTTAAGTTGTCGGCCAATAGTGCCTGCGTTACTAGCGGCACCATAAGCATCTTTAATTTGGCCTAGTATTTGAGGTTCACCTAAAACGAGAGAATCCAGGCCACTGGCAACCCGTAAAATGTGCTTAATCGCTTCTTGATCAGTAAAACTATAGATATAAGGTTCAAGCGTTTTATGCTCGAGTTGATGGAAATTTTCAAACCACTGGATAACAGCATCTTGGTCGTTGGCATGAAGTTCGCAGTATAATTCAGTACGGTTACAGGTAGAAACAATGGCGACTTCAGAGGCTGGAGAGTGATCGATTATCCCCGTTAAGGCACTAGGCAGCTTTTCCGGGGTAAAAGCAACCTGTTCCCGTATATTAACAGGAGCGGTTTTATGATTAATACCTAATGCAAATATTGCCACGTTTGAACTTATGTCATTAATTCTAGTCTAAAAATCAGTACCTTAGACAGAAAGAATTATCTGCGAAAGGGGTAAAAACAGTTTAACAGGTAAATGCTAAACAGGTTATTGCCAAATATGAGTAGGCGCGTATTATAAAGCTAATTTCAATGAAAGTTGGTTATTGTTGGTCAATTGAGAACATTTTTTTATGCAAATAGTAAAAACACACCTAATTCTGGGCTTTTCAGCTGTCTTTTTAATCAATTGCGGCGGCACACTCGTTCCCAAGTCATCAATAAGTGATGAAATTTCTCGGGTTGAGAGTCAAGAAACAGTCGCAAAATCACCATCGGTTGAAAAATCTTCTTCAGATAAGCCTGTCGCAAAAAAGACACCTTTGGATGAATCTGTCTTCTCACCAAAAGGTAAGGGCTTAAGCGCAGAAGTTTTGCACTATTTGATGGTCGCCGAAATAGCCGGTCAGCGAGGTAAAATTAATGCTGCGGTGGCTAATTACGTGGAGGCTGCAAAAATTTCACAAGACCCTAAAGTGGCTGAGCGGGCAAGTCGGATTGCTGTTTTTGGTCGAAAGGATCAAGCTGCGCTAGAGGCCGCTTCAATCTGGGTGAAGTTATCACCTAAAAGTGCAGAGGCTCATCAAATTGTAGCAGCCATGTTGGTGCGTACTGGAAATATTGAAGGTGCATTGATGCATTTTGAGAAAGTGCTGGCATTAAGTGATAAGGGTGAGCAAAAAACATTTATGCTGATAACGTCTTTGTTAGGCAAAGAACGGGATAAGCATATTGCTTTAGATATTATGAAACGTCTAATGACAAAACACAAAAACAGCGCAAGTGCTTATTATTCATATGCCAACCTCGCGCTATTAACAAAAGAGTATGAAACAGCAAGAGTCGCTGCTGAAAAAGCATTATCGTTGAAGCCGAATTGGCATGAAGCTTCTATATTAAAAGTAACCATTTTATCGCGTTTAGACAGAAATGGTGAAGCGATAGCCTGGTTACGCCAAAAATTAAAAAATGATTCAATTAATCAAAAATTACGTATGTATTTTGCACGTAAGCTAGTCGATGATAAAAAATATGATGAGGCTTACAAAGAATTTAAGAAAGTCTATTCAACGACTAAAAATGACGACGCACTTTATGCGATGGGTTTGCTTGCAAATAGAATGAGTAAAACAGCATTAGCAAAAAAACATTTTAAAAAATTAACCAAAGTCGAAGATAGAAAAAATGCAGCAAGTTTTTATTTGGGACAAATTGAAGAAAAAGGCAATAATTTATCTGAAGCGGTTGAATGGTATTCACAAGTTCGTACGGGTGTTTATACCTTTGACTCACGTTTAAGGATAATTGTTTTATTAGGAAAGCAAGGGAAAGTAGCAAAAGCACTTGAACAAGCAGGAGCCATTCAAGTTACAAAGCCTGCCGAACAGGTTAGGTTGTATATCGCCGAAGGCGAAGTACTACGTGTAAATAAAATGTATTCAGAAGCACTGGATGTTTATTCTGAAGGATTAAGTTCTATACCTGATAATCTCGATTTAATTTATGCGCGTGCGTTAATTTATGAAAAATTAAATAATGTTGATGATGCAATTAGTGATTTACGCAAAGTGGTTGAGCTCGATCCTCAAAATGTACAGGCTTTAAATGCCTTAGGTTATACTCTTGTGGATAAAACAGATCAGATTCATGAAGGGATAGAATATATTAAACAAGCTTATCAGTTACGCCCAACAGATCCGGCTATTATAGATAGCATGGGTTGGGCTTATTATCGTTTAGGTAAGCTTGACAAGGCCATAACATTTTTAAAGCGTGCATTTGCTGCATTTAACGATGCTGAAGTTGCTGCACACCTTGGCGAGGTCTTATGGGTACGCGGTAATAAAGATGAAGCAAAAAAGATTTGGAAAAATTCATTACGTGAAGCACCAAAACATGATTCATTGTTAAACGTTATGAAACGTTTCATACCTTAACGAATACAATATAAATTATGTCTAAATATTTATTACTGTGCATCACTTTATGCACAGGTTTGCTTTTAAGTTCTTGTGCTTCATCTATTCAAAATAATTCCCAGGGTGAAATAGATTCACTTTGGGAACAACGTCAACTACAACTATCAAATTTAAGCGACTGGCATATGAAGGGTCGAATGGTCGTTGTTAATGGTGCTGAGCTATGGGCAATGTCGGTCGACTGGGAACAAAAGGGCGAACAGTTTGTTATATTTTTATCGGGACCTTTTGGTGCTGGTAAAGTACAGTTGGCCGGCAGTAAGAATGGAGTATTATTAAAAAATTCAGACGATCAAATTTTCTATGCCGAAACAGCTGAAGAATTATTATTAGATCATACCGGCATTGCGATGCCTTTAAGTCACCTACGGTATTGGGTAGTAGGTTTGCCGCATAATGGAAATAAACGAACGTTAGATTCACTTGGCCGACTGGAATCATTGAGTTCAGCAAAATGGGATATTGTTTTTAAGCGCTATACTCAAATTGAAAATAAAGACACGCCGACTGATTTTAAAAAATCAGGAAAGACTCTGGAATTACCTGATAAAATTTTCATCCATCAAGGCGATGACATTAAAGTACGTGTTGTAGTTGGCGAGTGGTTGTTTGATAAAACGTAATTTACTTATGTTAAATTTAATCAAATTAAAATTTTAGAGTTCGTCATTGCGAGCGCCCATATATATAATGGCGCTCACAATGACATAATTTTTATGTACAGTGTTTGAGTGACAGTAATAATGAATGAGTTGCTCTTTTTTAAAGGCAGCAGTAATAACAGAAGTAACAAATCAGAATGAAAATTAAAGTATGACATCATTAAATAGTCACCTTAAATCTTGGCCTGCCCCCGCAAAACTTAATTTATTTTTACATATTACGGGTCAACGTGATGATGGCCTGCATTTATTGCAGACAATTTTTCAGATTCTGGATGTATGTGACACCTTACAATTCGAACTACGTGATGACGGCGTTATAACGCGTGTCACCGAATCAGATATTCCACATGAGCAGGATTTAATCGTAAAAGCTGCTCGATTGTTACAATCACATACTAAAACGACTCTGGGTGCCTCCTTATATATAGATAAACAACTGCCAATGGGTGGTGGTTTAGGGGGAGGCAGCTCCAATGCAGCAACAACCTTGGTCGCTTTGAACAAATTATGGGGTTGTGGGCTCGAAATAGATGAGCTTGCCAAGCTTGGTTTGGCGCTAGGGGCGGATGTGCCCATCTTTGTATATGGTATATCGGCGTGGGCAGAAGGCGTTGGAGAGCAGATTTCTGCCATAAATTTGCCAAAAAGCCATTATGTGGTGCTTTTTCCGCAAATATTTGTCTCTACAGGCAAAGTTTTTGCTCACTCGCAATTGCGGAGAGATTGCACAAGCATTACAATACGCGACTTCTCGGAAGAGCTGAATTCGAATGGTTTTGAAGCAGCTTTTCAAACAGTTGAAAATGTTTGCGAACCGGTGGTTCGAGAGATGGTTCCAGAAGTGGATGCAGCCTTAAATGACTTGGCAAAGTTTGCATCAGCTAGATTAACTGGAACGGGAGCATGTGTTTTTGCTCGATTTGAATCAGAAGTAGCTGCCCAGCAGGCTTGGCAGGTACTACAGCAAAAGTGGACAGGATTTGTGGCGCAAGGCGTTAATCGTTCCCCGCTGTACACTAGTTTAGAGTCAGTAACAGCGTAATAGTCTGTTTACTGCAAATGAGTTTTTTCAATTAGCATATTTGTTAATTGTATTTTGGGCCGTCGCCAAGCGGTAAGGCACCAGGTTTTGATCCTGGCATGCGCAGGTTCAAATCCTGCCGGCCCAGCCATATTTAATAACCTGCAAGTATTAGGAGCTGGGCATGCCCCACCGACTGGACAACAGAACAGAAGTCTCCGATTCCAAAATGATGGTCTTCACTGGGAACGCAAACCCAGAGCTCGCGAATGCCATTGTTCGACGCTTGCAGATACCATTAGGCCGCGCTGTTGTTGATAAATTCAGTGATGGTGAAATTGCGGTAGAGATCTTAGAAAACGTACGAGGCAAAGACGTTTTCGTGGTGCAGCCAACGTGCGTGCCTACTAATGATAATTTAATGGAATTATTGGTAATGATTGATGCACTAAAACGTGCATCAGCTGAACGTGTTACTGCCGTCATCCCTTATTTTGGTTATGCGAGGCAAGATAGACGACCTCGTTCTGCTCGAGTACCCATTACCGCCAGTGTTATTGCGCGAATGATTGGTTCTGTTGGTGCAGACCGAGCATTAACCGTCGATTTACATGCTGACCAAATTCAGGGCTTTTTTGATATCCCTGTTGATAATGTATACGCATCACCCGTACTTTTAGGCGATGTATGGCGACAAAAGTATCCAAACCTAATCGTGGTCTCACCCGATGTAGGTGGTGTTGTTCGTGCAAGAGCATTAGCAAAACGATTAGATGATGCAGACTTAGCTATTATCGATAAACGTCGACCACGTGCTAACGAAGCCAAAGTAATGAATATTATTGGTGACGTTGATGGTCGTACTTGTGTCATCGTTGATGATTTAGTGGATACCGCAGGTACACTCGCCAAAGCGGCAGACGCCTTAAAAGAAAAAGGTGCAGTAAAAGTTGTAGCATATTGTACTCACCCGGTTTTTTCAGGTAGTGCAATAGAAAATATAGAAAACTCAGCGTTAGACGAAATTGTGGTAACGAATAGTATTCCATTAAGCTCTGAAGCTCAGGCATGTAGTAAAATTCGTCAATTGAGTATAGCAGAGATGCTAGCTGAAACGATGCGGAGAGTTAGTTCCGATGAATCAGTCAGCAGCATGTTCGTAGACTAATCTCGCGTAGCGAGAAGCACGATCGCGGCGTTGGAAGTAATTTTTAAAATGCTCACTTACTTGTTGTAAGCTCCGCTTTAAAAAATTACTTCCGCCTTGCCCTCGAGCTTCTCGCTACCCGAGATGGAACATCTTTGTTACAAAGAATTTTGGTTAGCTTTTTATATTTTGAGTTAACTAGTATTAGTTACCTGGGTCGAACAGGTAGCTTAGTTGTTATAAACATAAAGTTTATAACGTTATTTTAAAACTTAGGAGAAATACCATGAGCGAGAGCTTTGAAATTCAAGCAGAAGTTCGCAACGACACGGGGAAAGGTTCGAGCCGCCGCCTACGTCATGCGGATAAAGTACCAGCTGTATTATACGGTGGAGGAGCAGATCCTGTTGCATTAACGCTTAGCCATAATGAAATGTTTCATCATTTAGAAAATGAAGCATTTTATTCTCATATATTAACAATCAATGTTGGTAAGAAAAAAGAAAAGGCTATCTTAAAAGATTTGCAACGTCATCCAGCTAAACCACGTTTAATGCATGCAGATTTTCAACGTGTAAATATGAAAGAAAAACTTCGTATGAATGTTCCATTACATTTTATCAATGAAGAAACATCTCCAGGTGTTAAAGCCGGTGGTTTGGTTACACATAGTTCAACAGAATTACATATTTTGTGTTTACCCGCTGACTTACCTGAATTTATCGAAGTTGATTTGGGTACATTAGAATTAGATGCAAGCTTACATATATCTGATTTAACGTTACCTAAAGGTATCGAGTCTGTTAATTTAGGTCATGGCGCAGATAGCTCACACGATGATATCGTTGCAGCAATTCACTTACCACGTGCAGAAAAAGCAGAAGATGAAGATGAAGCTCCTGCTGCAGCTGCTGATGCTGCTGAAGGTGCTAGCGAAGAAGAAAGTTAATTCTTCCTTTGCTATAGCTTTTAGTAACACAGAACGAGAAGCCGGTATTGAGTCAAAGTATTAATTTAATTGTTGGTCTGGGAAATCCAGGCAATGAATATGTTGATACCCGACACAATGCCGGCTTTTGGTTTTTAGACGAACTGGCAAAAAATTACCACGGTAATTTTAAAGCCGACAAAAAATTCTTTGGTGATGCTGCGAAAGTTAATATAAAAGGGATTGACGTTTGGTTATTAAAGCCAACAACCTTTATGAATTTAAGCGGTCAAGCACTGCAAGCTTTAGCCCAGTTTTACAAAATCAAATTAGAAAATATTTTAGTTGTTCATGATGAACTTGATTTAGAGCCTCTTACTGCACGTTTAAAAAAAGGTGGCGGTCATGGTGGACACAATGGTCTGCGCGATATTAGTGAGCGTATGGGTAAAGACTTTTGGCGACTACGCCTGGGTATCGGTCACCCTGGTGATAAAAACAAAGTCAGTGGTTACGTTTTAAAAAAACCATCGCTGGATGATAAAATTTCAATTGAACGTGCGATAGATAATGCACTGCGTGTTGTTGACGACATCGTTGTTGGCGATATGCAAAAGGCAATGAATACACTTCATAGTGACGTAACTTAGTATTCAAAAGTAAAGGTATTAATTATGGGATTTAAATGTGGAATTGTTGGCCTACCTAATGTTGGTAAATCAACATTATTTAATGCTTTAACAAAAGCAGGCATTCAAGCCGAGAACTATCCATTCTGCACAATTGAACCTAACGTGGGTATTGTTCCCGTTCCTGATCCTCGTCTTGATGCTTTGGCTGAAATTGTAAATCCAGAACGTGTGTTACCAACGACTATGGAGTTCGTGGATATCGCCGGCTTGGTTGCCGGTGCATCAAAAGGTGAAGGTTTGGGAAATAAATTCCTCGGCAACATTCGTGAAACTGATGCGGTTGCACAAGTGGTTCGTTGTTTTGAAAATGATGACATTGTACATGTAGAAGGAAAAATTGATCCCTTACATGATATTGAAATTATAAACACTGAATTAGCTCTAGCTGATCTAGACAGTATTGAAAAAGCATTATTAAAAGTTCAAAAAGTTGCTAAGTCGGGTGACAAAGAAGCTAAATTAAAAATGGTGGTTTTGGAGCAACTCAAAGAACACCTTGATAAAGGTGAACAAGCAAGAACCCTTGATTTAGATGAAGACCAACAATTACTCGTACGTGATTTAAGTTTATTAACAATTAAACCGTTGATGTTTATTGCTAATGTAGCGGAAGATGGCTTTAGCAATAATCCATTTCTAGATATCGTAAATAAATTTGCAGCAAAAGAAGGCGCGCCAGTTGTTGCGGTATGCGCATCAATAGAAGCTGAGATGACTGAGCTTGAAGCAGAAGAATTAAATGAATTTTTAGCTGACCTTGGTTTAGAAGAGCCTGGTTTGAATCGCGTTATCCGAGCAGGCCATGAATTACTTGGTTTACAAACCTATTTCACAGCAGGTGTAAAAGAAGTTCGTGGTTGGACTGTGAAAGTAGGTGCAACCGCACCACAAGCTGCTGGCGTTATTCATACCGATTTTGAAAAAGGATTTATCCGCGCCGAAACGATGGCCTATGATGACTTCATCGAATTCAAAGGTGAACAAGGTGCGAAAGAAGCAGGCAAGTTACGCCTGGAAGGTAAAGACTATATCGTTAAAGATGGCGACGTTTTACATTTTAGATTTAATGTTTAAAAATAATAAGAATTATTTTTAGATTTAATATTAAAGAACTTTAATTTTTAAGCCATTCATGTTTAAGACGGCTACTTAATTGTTTTGGTTTGTGGATATGCATACCTTTGCGATTAATCTCGACTATCCCCGCACGTTTATACTCACTAATAATACTTGATACTGTTTGACGGCAGGCACCAATCATATCGGCAATGTCTTGATGAGTCGTTGGTATATCTATGTAAATACTCTTGTTGTTTTCTTGACCATAATTATTACTTAAATATTGAATAAGTTTTACAAAGCGTATATTAACGCTGTCGCTCGCCATATATAAAACCATATCACCAAGTGCATGTATACGAGATGATAGCTGATCGATAACGAGTAAGCTCAGTCTTGGTTTTTTTAACATGAGTTTATTAAAGTCGGTTTTTTTTATTTTTAAAACAGCGCAATCGGTAATGGCTTGTGCGTATACTTTGTTCGATAAATTATTTTCTCCTGATATTCCAAAAATATCCCCTGGCATACAAAACCATTGAATCATTTCATTTCCAAGTAGAGACATGCGTGAAATTTTCATCCGACCGGTAAGCATAATATAAACAGATGGATCACTTTGATCCGCAGTAAAAGCGTATTCCCCTTTGATTAATTTATGTTCATGTGAAATAGATTGTATCAATTGAAATTCACTCGCATTCAACTGCTTTACAAAACTGTACGGTAAACATTCTTTTTTGCTCAAATGCTGTCTTCCTTCGTTATTAGTAGATTACGTTATAGTAATGTAGCTTTTAAATGAATCTTCTAACTGTCGTTTATACGACAGATTAAATTTTCATGCTAGTTAAAATGGTATTTCAATTTGTAAAATCTAGATAAGAAGATAAGAGTATTAATGTTTTCTTAAAGACTTATTTTAATTTTTCGTGATGATTTATAAAGTTGAAAGTAAGAAGCTATTCACGTGTAGTATTGAATATTTCATTATTAACAAAAGCATTATATTTATGTGGTTAAGTCATTTATTTTTGATGGTTTGAATTTTAATTTTAATTTGTATAAATGCTGACCTTCTTTATTTTGAAAGATAGGCTACTATGCAACCTTGCTTTGCGGTTATTGTATTGTTTAAAACTATAGCAAGGCAGTGTTCGGTAAATCTACGCAAATTAATTTCGATGTTGTTGTGAGATGAATACAAAGTAAACGCCACTTCCTTAAAGTTTAAGGAATGGGTAGTTAAAATAATTTAAAAAAACACGGAGTAGTAAAATGAAAAAATTATTAAATCTAGTGATTGGGCTTATGCTAGTAGGGGGCCTCAACAGTGCTTACGCAGCCGACTATCCAAGTCGTCCCATTACGTTTATGACGATGACCCAACCCGGTTCACAAATCGATCGCTTAACGCGTGGTTTGAGTCAACGCATGAGCAAGCTTATGGGACAACCAATTAATGTGAAGAACGTGAAAGGTGGACACGGTACCGTAATGGCAACTGAGCTTGGCAAGTCGAAGAAGGATGGTTATTCCATCGGAGTGACATCGTTAACCGCATATACTTATTCACCACACCATGACAAGTTACAATACAAGTACAAGGACTTTGACTTTTTAACACTGGTTGCGTTGAACTCTAGCGGCTTTATTTCTACGCCGGATAAACCATGGAACACATTGAAAGAAGCTTTCGCTTGGCACAAGAAAAACAACAAGGCAATGGTTGCCATGTTCCACGGTGCCGATGACCGCGATGCACTTCAACGTATGGCAAAACTGGAAGGCGTGAAGCTATCGTTAACACCATCCAAAGGTGGTCCATCAGTGATTAGAGCCGTAACCGGTGGCCATGTTTCTATCGGCTATGTCGGAGCGATTCTTTACAAGAATGTTGAAGCCGGCAAAATCAAGCTGATCGCTGCTGCCTTGGGTAATCGCCTACCACCAATTCCTGATGTGCCTACTTTGCGTGAACAGGGATACGATGAACAGATAGAAATGATTGTTGCTTTAGTTGCGCCAAAGGGGCTGGATAAAAAAGCGAAGGCTAAGCTTCTTGCCGCAGCTGACAAACTCGCTAACGACGTAGAAACTCAAGAATTCATCACGGGTAATCTGTTAATGCGACCTGTTAAATGGGGCGAAAAACATGCTGATAAAACAGCGAAACAGTTGTACAAAACATTTGCTATGCAAGCGGGTAAATAGGCCTTAGTTGGTTTTATTGATCGCCGGATTTGAATGGGCTCTAAACAGAAAAGAATGGAACAGAACATAAAGTTATTCAACGCTGTTTAGAGTTCGTTTAAAACTGGCAATATCGCTCCCGTTACACAGTTGTGGGAGAGAGGGAAAAAAAGTGACAAGAATTAAAAGAGACTCAATTGCTTATCTGGCAATCATCGGATTTTGCATATTAATGCTAACCTGGGGAATACCCACCTATACACCTGATTACCCTGGCTATGGTGCTTCACCAGCATTGGTGGCAAACGTATCTGTTGGCATCATGATGTTCATGGCCTGCCTTTCACTATTAAATATTGGTGTTGCTGTCTATACGAACAAGCCTATACCTGCCGAGGAAAGTGAATTTCCAGAAGATATGGAAGGGGACGCTGGTTTTACACAAGTAGGACGAGTGAAGCTGAAGCATCTTGCTAGCACCATGATACCGTGCGTATTACTGGTTGTAGCGATTGAATATGTTCCTTATATATTTGTGTCTTTTATCTTTTTGATGGTTTTTCAATACGTCATTGGTAGCCGCAAATGGGTTCAGTCGATTGTGGTATCGGTCATCCTGACGGCCGTTCTCTATATCGTGATGCGATATGGTTTCGGCGTACCGATACCGGGTCCCCAAATTTTTTAATAAAATCTTTTATTAAAACAAATAAGAACAATAACAAGAAGTAGGATACAAAAACCATGGAAATGATTATTGCGGGGCTGCTTGACTCCCTTTCACCGGCCAGTTTGATGTTTGTGTTTCTCGGGGTTGCCATCGGCGTTTTAATCGGTGCTATTCCCGGTATCAATGGTCCCATGGCCATCGCGTTATTTATTCCGGTTACTTATTATATGTCGGCGTTGACTGCGATTGGATTTTTGGTGGGACTCAACAAAGGCGCATTCTTTGGTGGTGCGGTATCAGCCGTACTATTGCGAACACCGGGCACGCCCGAAGCGGCGGCAACATCCTGGGATGGTTATCCGCTCACCCAGCAAGGCAAGGGTGAAAAGGCATTACGCATGGCACTTTATAGTTCGGTGACTGGTGACTTTGTTTCAACAGTAGTACTGATTGCAATTGCATCGCCTTTGGCAGCCGTCGCGTTATTTATGGGGCCAGCAGAAATCTTTGCTTTGATTTCATTGGCACTAACCGTTATCGCGGGCATTGGCACCAGTTCCATTAGTCGTGGTTTGATGGCGGCTGGATTCGGTATTTTCATTGGCTTGGTCGGTACCGAACCGGTTACTGCATTAACCCGACTTACCTTTGATGTCTATCAACTTGGCAGTGGTTTATCGTTGATTCCAGTGGCCATTGGACTACTCGCATTTTCTGAAATCCTGCTACAACTTGAAAAATTCACCGTTAAGGGTGGTGGTAAACAAACAATCCATGAGTCTTCGACAAAACTTGAAGATCGAATGTTAACGTTCAAGGAATTTTTTGCAAGTAGTAAAACATTGCTGCGCGGTAGCATGATTGGTATTGGTGTGGGTGCCATGCCGGGGCTCGGCGCACCAGTCGCATCGTTTATGTCCTATGACCAAGCGATGAAACGTTCCAAAAACAGAGAAGAATTTGGCAAGGGTTCTCTGGAAGGTATCGGTGCGTCCGAATCAGCAAATAGCGCGGTGGTGGCTTCCAGTATGATACCGCTGTTTGTTTTAGGTATTCCCGGTAACTTGGCCGTTGCCATGTTGATGGGTGCATTTATGATTCACGGTATGCAACCCGGTCCATTGATGTTTCAGGAAAATGCCCAGCTTATGTACGGCATTTATGGCAGCCTGTTAATAGCGAGCCTATTCCTTTTAGTTATTGGACGATTAGGACTGCGTTATTTTTGTAAGGCGGTTAATATCCCTGCGATGATCTTGTATCCCATTGTCGTATTCACCTGCATTATGGGTGCTTATCTCGGCAGGTCTTCTATGTTCGACGTGGGTGTTATGCTTGCATTCGCTTTCATTGGCTACTTTATGCGGAAGTTCGATTACTCTTATGTTGCTTTCCTTATTGGTTTTATTTTAGCTCCAGAGTGGGAGCGTGCTCTGCAACAAGTCGTTATTATTTCTGAGTATGACACTTATATGTTCTTCCAACGCCCGGTTGCCATGGGACTAATGGCGCTTACCTTATTTGTGATTGTACGTACCTGTAAGCTCAACATTCAAAGCGGGCGCAAGAAACAAGTGGAAGCTGCTGCCGCCAAAGCAGGGCAACATAAAGCCGACTAGATAAAGATGGCAATAAACAAATTCTAAAATTATATTAATATTAAAGTACAAGTGATGAGGTTTTATACATGAAAAAAATGACAGACGCTGAACTGAAAGCGAAGTTGGGCGATAACTACACCGCACCGAAAGGACTGTATGCTAAAACGAAAGACATGCCTTTTCTGGGTTCAGTCACATGTAATACCGAAGAGATGGTTGCCGGTTCATGGCAAGAAGTCATTATTACATATACCTTGGGCCAATCAGGTATGGCCGATGGTTCATGGTTTAAAGCAACCTTTCGTTTTTATTCAGATTGGGAATTATTTCAAACCACTGATCCTAAGGGCGCGAATTATGTTTCAGCTGAATATCATGCATGCCCTACAATGGAAGGACAAAGTCCTGCCTCAGTACAAAAATTGTCGGTGCGTTTTGACCAAAAAGGTCACGAACGTCCATTTCAGAAAGCAATCATTGTTGATACCTATGATGGTTATTTAAAAGCGGGTGATCAGATTGTTATTCGTATGGGTGACCGCCGCTTTGGTGGAGCCGGTACGCGGGTGCAAACGTTTACTGAAGAGTTTTTCAAATTCCGCTGCTACGCCGATCCACTCGGTACATCACGCTTCGCTGCTGTTGAACCTGATTTAAATATTAATATTAAACCGGGTCATCCCGCTTTATTACAATGGTCTGGGTCGCGCTTAGTTAAACAAGGTGAAAAGATTCCACTGCGTATTCGTGCCGAAGATGAGTGGGGTAACACTTGTTGGTCACGTCCGGAAAAAGTACATGTAAAAGCAACTCTGGATGGTAAAGACTGTTATGAGAAAGACATCATCATGCCAAAAGAAGGTTGGTCTGTGCAGTTACTTGAAGATATGCCAACGGATAAATCGGGTGAACTAGTCATCACTGCGGTCATGCCAGATCATCAAGCTGTCAAACAACATACTTTTTATGTCACGATTGATAAAGATTTATCATTCCCTCGAATTTATTATACCGACTTGCATGTTCACTCAGAAGATACCGTTGGTACGAACTCTACAAGTTATAATCTAACCTATGGACGTGACGTAACGGGTCTGGATGTACTGGCCTTTGCTCATAATGATTTTAATATCACGCATGAACGCTGGGATAAAACAGTTGAGTTAATTCGCGAAATCACTGTAGACGGTGAGTTCGTCGCCTATCCGGGAACAGAATGGTGCGGTAGCTCCTGTGCGGGTGGTGACCATAACGTCATCTTTTTGCATGATGGTGAACCCGAGTTTCCATTTTTAAAAGACGGCACCAATGTGCGTTCGGTTGATTGGAATGAAGATTCAGGTACGACCGAAGCCGTTCCGGGTGCCTGGCCATTGGAAGAATTATGGGCAGCCTATATTGATGATCCAGAAGGTCATTTGTTAACGCCTCACGTTGGCGGTCGTCGTGCCATTATGGATTGGCATCATCCTGAGTTAGAAAAATTAATAGAAATTGGTTCTGCCTGGGGTCACTTTGGCTGGTTATACCAAGATGCTATGGAACGTGGTTACAAAATAGGTGCAAGTATGGCCGGTGACGAACATCGTGGTCGTTGCGGTGGTGGTGTTCCTGGTACCGCAGTATTTGGTACTAAAGGTGGTATCTCCGGAGTTATATCACCTGAATTATCGCGCAAGGCTATTGGTGTTGCATTACGTGAACGACATACTTTTGCATCAACAGGTGAACGGACCTTTGGTTTAACCACTTGTGACAAGCACATTATGGGCGACGAGTTTGAACATAAAGGTGCTGCACAGATAAATTATCGTTTCCTTGGTGATGCAGGTTGGGATGAAATTGTGGCCTTCGATCACGACGGTGAAATTTGGCGACGTGACTTGCAAGAAGAACTAGGCTATTCCGAACGTAAAATTCGTTTCCGTTGGGGCGGTGCTCGCATTAAAGATCGTTATCGTTGGGCAGTATGGAAAGGTAAGATTACCATCACCAATGCCGTCATTAATGAATTCGAAGGTTTAGGTTTTGAACACAAAGAAGAAACATGCTGGCGTGAAACGCCGACCACTATCGGCTTTAAGAGTGATACCTATGGTGATATCGATGCAATAGAGATGGATGTCTCGAATATAGAAAACGCGACAATAAAAATCGAAGGTACAATTGATGGTTATGTGAAAGTCGGTGATCCATTAAAAGGTAATCCATTCGTTCATTGTCCAACCTTTAACTGGGAGTTCACTGGTGCAGAGTTCATGGAAGCTTGTCGAATGAAAAAAGAACTACCAGGAGTAGAAATGTTTTTAGCAATGGAACGGATGAGTGATTCACCCGCACCACGTGAAGTGACCGGTAATTTTGAAGTGAGTCCTAAGAATGGTCCGCATGGACATCGTCCGGTATATATTGTTGCACATCAAGTCGATGATGCAAAAATCTGGACGTCAGCGATGTTTATAAAATTTAAAAAATAAATTTTATATTTAAACCTTAAAGAGTAAAGGCAATAGACGATTTCTATTTCTTTTACTCTTTTTTTATGAACGTTAATAATAAAAGGCCGTATAATGTCTGAATCATTTATAAGTGTAATGGGATATATTGTTAATTTTATAGACGGTATTTTCGCCGAGGCTTCAATAGTTCTTCTATTATTAGGGGTTATTTTCTTTTTGCTTGGTGTAGTAATATTAGTAGCTTCATTACATATAAAATTCACCGCTAGACATGTTGATGGGGAAGTTATTGGTGCGATAAAAGATACTCGTATTAAAGAAAGAACACGTGATGGTAAGGTGGAGAAGGAAACGAAAGTAAATTATTTTGCCGTATTCGAATATTTACGCTCAGACGGTACGTTACATAGGGAGAAATCCAGCAATGGTGGTAATGGAGTATTAAAATATAAAACAGGTGAAGCAGTGAAGTTGTTAGTAATTCCTCAAAATGAATTCGATGATGTTTATGACGAAAATGATAAGTCACCCTATATTATGGGTGGCCTTCTATTTTTATTAGGTGCTTTTATGATCGAACGAGCTACAAGCTTATATGCCTCATTAAGTATCGGAGCATTTTCTTTGTCGGTTATTATTATTTCATTTTCCTTTCGTATGATGTTGGGACGGAAGAAAAAAAAGAAAAACCTATCTGTTAAGCAAAAGCACTATAAATATTTCGATCCAGATGAAATTCGTCCGGTTGAAGAGCTTGCTATAGAGGAAAAAGATCGTCGATGAGCAACTGTCAAAATGAATGGAAAATACTTCACAATGATATAGAAGAATACGAAAGATTATCTCTAAAGATAAAACTTTTCACGGTTCTAATATGTGTACTCTGCGTAGCTTATAATATAGAAGTGGTCTTTTCTATTATATTAATTTCTATTTTATGGCTGCAAGAGGGAATATGGAAAACATTTCAAAAGCGAATGGAGTTAAGAATTATTTGTATCGAGCAACAATTAAAAGAAGAAACCGAAAAAGCATTTCAATTTTATTCTCAATGGGAAGATAATAGAGCAGGTATTGTTGGTTTGGTTAAAGAATACATAATAAATTCTCTAAAGCCCACTGTAGCATACCCATATGTATTACTTGGATTTTTTATGTTTATATTTTATGGGTAGAGTTATTTAATTTTAACTAAACACACTTAAAGAGGAATTTTATATGGAATATTTTATTGACGCACTAAAGAAATATGCAGATTTTGAGGGAAGGGCTACTCGTAAAGAATATTGGATGTTTATTTTGTTTTATTTAATACTTTATGTTGTGTTAATTGTAATTGATAGCTCAATGGAATCATTATTATTATCAACGATATTTTCTCTTGGTTTATTGGTTCCAAGCATCAGTGTAGCCGCTCGACGATTACATGATACTGGTCGTAGTGGTTGGTGGCAGTTAATTTCTTTGATTCCAATAATTGGAACAATAGTCGTGATTATATTTTTGGTGCAAGATAGCCATGAAGAAAATAAGTATGGGCCAAATCCTAAAGCCGTTTAAAATATAACGTATTTAATTTATTTGTTATCGGCTTTTGGCTAAAGGTTGTCAGCTTGGACTACTTTTAAACGATATTCTTTTCCAGCCATTTAGTGACAATACTAATCCCCAACACCATTCCAATAACAGCAAGTAATGATTCCAACGAGAGGGTAGAGATACCACTTAAGCCTTGGCCAATATTACAGCCATAAGCCATTATTGAGCCGATACCCATTAACGAACCACCAAGCAACGCTACTTTCACCATTCCTTTATGTGGGGCTGTTACTTTAAATTGTTTAGTTGCTAATGCAAGTAGTAAAGATGCCACTGCGGTACCGATTACAAATGAGATAGAAAAAGATAAAGCAGGTATTCGACCAGAAGTAATAATATAACCAAAGCGCGCTAGTGGCCCCGAGATAGTCATTGCTGAAGGATTCGTTGGATCAAATTCATCTTGAGCCAATACCCCTGTTATATACCAACCACATACAACTAACAGTCCAACAATGACTCCTACCATCAACGTGGGTTTGTCAGGATTGCTTTTACAGCCTTTAATAATAAATATGAGTAAGCCGATAACGACTACTGCCAATACAAGCCATGAAGGTAATGATAAAATAGAAGCAATGCCTGCATCGGTGGTTAACTCAATAGAAGTTGCATGGGTAAGATCGATACGAGGTGTTTCAAGAAAACCAAACTGGGCAATGGCTGCAATAATGGAAAATGAAAGTAGAACAATGAGTGAGTGAATACTTCCTTCCATTGTTCTAACGATTGTACGCGCTGCGCAACCACCTGCTATCGCTGCGCCTATACCGAATAATAAGCCACCAACCGTTGCGCCAAACCAGTCAAGTGTATTGTTACGGTAAGATGAATCCGCAATAGCTACAACGTCCATCATTTCTAATAACTGTGTGCCGGTAATGCCAACCAGTAAAGCCACTGCAAAGGCATTGGCCTGACGGTGATCTTTAATAATTATTAAATTACTTATTCCTGCAACTAAACAAAAACGGAAGCGTTGAACCATGATAGCGAAAACGACACCGACAGAAAAACCACCACCGACTAACCAAATATTAATGCCTTCCATATTATTACCTTAGCTATTAAGCTTTTGTTAAGCCATGTTTTACATAAAGACTTAAAGCCTCTTTGTTAAACATGAAGTCCAGGAATGATTTACCCCATTCACCACCATTGTCAATTAAACCAATATGATAATCTGAACATATATTGGCATTGGTTTCTAATTCAACGAATTCAAAATCATTTGGGAAAATTCGTGTGTAACGTAAAGCTAGGTGATAATACACTATAGCAACATCAGCACGTTCGGAAAAAATAGTTTGAGGTACTTCACGGTGGTGAATTGATTCACCAAAAATAATCTGCGTAGAATCTTTATCAATAATTTTTGATATCGCAGCCACGTCGAGCCCTTGTTCTTTTGCAACCCCTAACAAGGTTTGGGCATACACTGCATAACTGGCCGCTTCTGTTATTGGGTTCGACATCGTTAGGAGAACATCATCTCGTAATAAATCAGCAACGCCCTTAATGTTTTTGGGATTACCTTTTTTAACAAGTAAAACATTGCCACAACTGCTAGCGAAAGCACGATGTTCGGTCATCCGTTTTTCTGCAACGAGTTTATCGAGAATATTGGGTGGGCTAATAAATACATTCGGTACAACATTTAGTCGTAAATTACCCATTAACAAGCCTTCTTGTAGTACGGATTCTGAGATCACTTTAGGTGGTGTTGTGGCGTAAAATATATCCGTTATTTCAGGATGGCGCTGCAAGAAGGCCTGGCAACAAGCTTCAAGTGCCATATGGTGATTTCCATCAGAGAAAATGACCAGTTTGGCAGTCGTTGGATCACCATGAAAATCCAGACACAAGTTAGAACCTGCCTGATTCCATCGGAAGCCTTGGCTAGAAGCCCCATGGCTTGCTTCAATCGGCCAATTTAATCGTTTATCCATTAGACGAATATATGTAACTTATTGATTAAAAGCAACTTTTCTTATTGTTTTAGATCAAATTTTTGCTTAAATTACGTAACTTTTTAGAGTATACTAGCGCGCCTTGTTAGGGAAGATACCCAGACAAGAGAGCCGCCAACTTCCAGCTAGGCGGCTGTTTTATATGGCCACATAGCTCAGCTGGTTAGAGCACATCACTCATAATGATGGGGTCCCTAGTTCGAATCTAGGTGTGGCCACCATGTATTTCAACGACTTAGCTCGACTTTCTTGTTAAAAAGAAGTCGGGCTTTTTTGTGGGCAACTGTAAGCAGCCACTCATGAATAATTTAGATAGACTCTTCTCGAGCAAAGCTGGCTATTCGATAAATCTAATGAAGCTCTCTAGGTAGCCATTTGGAGACGTTGATAAATATCTAATGATGTGTGTTCCTACTGGTTGAACTCGATCCTGAAATCTGTCATTTCTATTCAAGAACAACAAAAAGAGATAATGTATACTTGCTAACTTATTATAACTTGTTATAATAAGTAGTATAAAGATTGAATTTAAGTAAAAAAAGTGAGGGTTTATGCCACTTTCGGCTGAAATGTACTTGGCAATAGTAGCGGTTTTGATAGCGGGTGTTTTACGTGGTTTTTCCGGTTTTGGGGCTGGAATGGTGCTGGTGCCGAGTTTGAGTTTGTTATATAGCCCAATAATTGCGGTTGTTACGGTTGTGCTTTTAGAGATTATTCCATCAATTCAGCTGTTGCCCAATGCTATTTCAAAATGCGAATGGCGTTCGGTAGTGCCTATGTCTTTAGCTGCGTTGGTAACGATACCGCTAGGTTCTTTTATATTGGTGTATACCGATGCGGATGTTATGCGCAGTAGTATTTCAATTCTGGTGTTACTTTGTGTTGTGGTTTTAGCAACAGGTTGGCGCTATAAAGGCGAGTATACTTCGCGAGAATCAACTGCCACTGGCTTTGCGAGTGGCTTGATCGGTGGTGCGACGAGTTTAGGTGGCTTACCGGTTATTTTATATTATTTGTCTGGTAAAAATACCACGGCAGTCACGCGTGCAAGTATTGTTGTTTTTCTTGTTGTTACAACGTTGGTGTCAGTTGTGACCTACCTAAGCCATGGCATTGTTACATCAGACGTTGTGTTACGTACTGCCTGGTTAGCACCGTTCTTTATTTTTGCTATTTGGATGGGTGGCCATTTATTTGGAAAGGTATCTGAATCATTTTTTAGAGCGGTAGCATTAACTCTTGTTGGTAGTGTTGGTATAGCGATGTTGTTCGCGTAATGTTATTTCAGTAAATTAAAATGAAAGAGTAGGCGCTATGGAATTACCTGAACTAATAAATAAATCGCATGACTTACATGAACAATTAAAAACACTACACGCTCAAGAAGCAAGTGTAAAAGAACAAATCGACATACTTGATGCAGAAATTAAAATCAAACTGGATGAAATAGGGGAAGATTATGAAAATCTTTCGGAGCAAGACTTTCAATTGTTAATGACAAACCTTAGTGATCCAATGCAAGTGACGGTTGAGGTTGTTTATGCAACTAAAGACGAGCAAATTATCACTGAAGTTCAGTTGTCACGTGGTGCAACCATTGAAGATGGAATTTTCATATCCGGTATACTAGACAAGTGTAAAGATATAAACCTCGATGATAATAAAGTGGGTATCCATGGCGTTATCAAGCCACTCACTGAATCATTATCCGATGGTGACCGTATCGAAATATACCGACCGATTACTGCTTCGGTTACTTGATTTTCTCTAAACGATATTTTTTTAAACCAACCTACCAATACTAATTTACTTTTCAAGTATTACTACATCAGCAACTACTACTCCTTCAATATTACTACATAGTTAACTACTTCTCTTTAGTACCAGTTGTACTTATCTTATATTTTAATCTTAACGCTCACATTAAAGAATTTTTATGGTGCACTAATTTTTTTGTTGCACTAAAACAGTACATTTTGTAATAGATTTAAAATCACTTCTTTAGTAGTACAACTTTAACTTTAATTATTAAAAATAATGGCTTACCTATTTATAAGTTACCTTTAACAGGGTGTGGCACGGTAGATGCAATTATATAACTGTGTAGATATGACACGTTATAACAAGTTCTCGTTATGGCATTAAGACAACGGTTAAAAAATCTTAGTAATGGAGAGGAAGCAATGAAAGAAGCGTATAAGTTGGCAGCAGCTCTCACTATAACATTCGGTCTATCGAGTGCGGTTAGTGCGGAGACTATTCGAATTGCAGTCGGGCATCAGAGTAAATGTACTGATACCTATTCTGCGGGCATTATCCTTAAGGAACTAAAGCTTATTCAAAAGTTTTTACCAAAAACTGGAAAATATAAAAATGTAAAATTTGAATTTAATTGGAAAGATTATACTTCAGGATCACCGATTACTAATCAGATGATGGCCAATAAACTGGACTTTGGTGTAATGGGTGATTATCCATTAATCGTAAACGGTGCCAAGTTCCAGGCAACTAAAAGTTTAGAAACATTGTATGTCGCAGGTACAGGCTATAACCAAAGAGGATCCGGTAATGCGATTGTTGTGCCGGTTAAATCAAGCGTTCAAACACTAAACGATCTTAAGGGTAAATCAATTTCTGTTCCTGTTGGTAGTGCTGCATGGGGTATGACGCTTAAAGCATTACAAGATGCTGGTATTAGAGATGATGTGACAATTAAAAATCAAAGCCCGCCTGTTGGTGCTGCAAATATTGCGCAAGGAAAAATTGCTGCACATGCTGATTTTTGTCCATGGTCAGAAATTATGGAATTCCGTGGTACAGGACGAAAAATATTTGATGGTAGTGAAGCTGGCGTTGCTTATTTACACGGTGTCGTGGTTCGTAAGGACTATGCCGAAAAATATCCTGAAGTCGTTGTTGCTTTCCTGAAAGCGGTGATTAAAGCGGGAGAGTGGGTTCGTAAAGATCCACTTATGGCAGCAACCAAACTTGAAAAATGGACAGGTGTAGAACGTGAAGTTCAGTACTTGTACTTTAGTAAAGGTGGAGCATTAACACTTGAGCCAACACTTAAAAAAGAATGGGTAGATGCATTGAAATTTAATCATACTGTTCTTGTAAAAGAAAAAGCGATTCCACCATTGGACTTTAATAAATGGATCTACGATGGCTATATTCGTAAAGCATACAGTGAGCTTGGTTTAGATTATGAAAAAGATCTTAATCACATTTATATCGCTAAAGAAGAAAATATGAAATTAGCGCCTGCTGAAGTCTGGCATAAAGATAGAGGTATTATCTCTTACAAAACAGTTGCTGCAATGATGAAGGATTCCAAGAAATTTAAGAAACAAGGAACCCTACGTGCATCATATGTTTATGATAATACTACTGGCCTGAAGATTTTTGGTAAAACGGCAACTTATGTAAAAGGTAAAGGAGGCGTAGTAACTACCTTCATGAGAAAGTCTGATGCTAAGAAATTTACAGCCTCTAAAGGTGGGGAAATTCTGGCTGCAAATGATTTCACTCTAGGCAGTGACAAGATGGAAGTAGCTTTAGCAAAATAATAAGGAATGGATGCGGTCGGTATGAGAGTGCCGATCGTTCATTTAAGTAGTTTAATAATTATAATAAGCGGTGAGCACTATGAGCTTTGAGTCGGTAAATACTTTAAAAAACATTGACGATGAAATTGAAAATGAAAGTGCAGCGTCAAGTGGAAACGACGCTATTTCAAATGCTACTGGTGAATCCATGAATAGTACCAAGAATAGTAATAGCGTAACAAAATTCCCGACACCATCTCGGTTCTCGAAAGATAATATGTTCTCAAATTTTAAAGCACTGCCTTGGAGTAGTTTTTTCATCGGCTCTCTTGCCGTTATGGGTGCATTGATTGTCTGGCAATTATTGTCTTTTTATCAAGTTAAGTTCATTCTTAGTTTTGAAAATATTCCTACGCCACTTATCGTTGGCGAACAATTTCTTAAACTCATTGTTACAGAAGAATTTTATAAGCATATCGGTGCTAGTTTACAACGAATCGGTATTGCCTTTTTTACAGCTTCACTGTTAGGTGTTGTTATTGGTATCTTTATGGGGCGCTCGCGTATATTCAGAGTGATCATGCTTCCTTATATAGAAATTCTCAGACCAATTCCTGCGGTTGCATGGATTCCACTTGCCATTTTGATGATGCCAACAGAAGAGTCGAGCATTATATATATAACTTTCCTAGGTGCATTTTTTCCTGTGGTACTTAATACCGTTCATGGTGTTGAGCAAACACCGGACTCACTTGTTAGAGCTGCAGAATCTTTAGGTGCAAGTAAACGCGCCATTATGTGGCATGTGATTTTACCTGGTGCATTGCCCAGTATTATCGCGGGACTTGCAATTGGTATGGGTGTGGCCTGGTTTTCTTTATTAGCAGGGGAAATTATCAGTGGCCAATACGGTATTGGCTATTTCACCTGGAATTCTTATACCCTGGTTGAATATCCCAATATTATTATCGGTATGTTGACCATTGGCGGACTGGGTACATTATCGACCTGGTTAGTAAAAAAAGCCTCAGTTCCGGCTCTTCGTTGGCAGGAGCATAGTGATTAATGGCTAACTATTTGAACTTACTCGTTAACGCCGTCAAGCAACGTTGGAATATCTTGTTATTAACAAGTTTTGGATTTCTAGTTTTATATTATGTTGGTTTGTTATTAGTAACGATGTTACGTTTTGGCGAAATCCCTAATTATGTTGAGTTCTATGATGTTATTGGTACGTATCGTTTAATTTTTGAAGGTACACCTTCGCTTCAGGATGCATTGCCTATTCTTGTCGATGAACCCTGGTTCGAAGCGGGTTATAAGAATCCAGAATATTATGGTGTTGCAACATGGAGTTTCATGTTGATTCCACCAAAAATGTTTCTTGTTTTTATAATGGGAATTTTACTGGGTATTTTTGCAGTACTAGTTAGCTACTCTAGAAATGTAGCTTGTTCAGTTAAAACAGATAAACGACTTTTTGCAGCAGCGGGTATGGGGTCAGCTTTAATTAGTTTGACTAGCGCAACGTTAACATGGGTGGTTTGTTGTGCCACACCATCGTGGGTTGTCGCATTAGCAATGTTGGGTATGAGTGCTTCGTTGGCGCTATGGCTTGAACCATTAGGACATTTTTTATCAGTCGCTGGTTTGGGGTTAATGTTATGGATTATTGTTGTTCAGTTGAAGAAAATTGAAAAATTTGAACATGAAGGTTTCGCCAAAGCTTAATAACGCCAGAATATAAATACAATAATTTAAAGATGTTAGTTAATTGCAGGTATAGGTATTGAAAATGAGTGAGTCTGTAAACGTGCTAGAAAAAAATAATTATGTAGAGCAAGCTGATGAGTTGGAATTACCATCGTTAGGGGCTACACGCACACAAAAAAATCCCGTTTTAAAAGGTCATATCGTCATTGATGATGTGAGCGTGATTTTTGGTAAAGATGTGGTTGCAGTTGAAAATGCATCGTTAGATATAAAGCCGGGAGAGTTTGTTTGCCTGCTTGGGCCTTCAGGTTGTGGTAAATCAACACTTATGAATACGGTTGCGTCTTTTGTTAAACCTACAAAGGGTTCTGTGTCACTGGATGGCGAAAAAGTAACGAAACCCGGCCAGGATCGTGGCATGGTTTTTCAACAACATTCATTATTCCCATGGAAAAGTGTTTGCGACAATGTGGCCTTTGGTCCTTTAATGGCAAATAAAGGTAAAGATGAAGCAAGAAGTATTGCGCGTAGTTTTATCGAAATGGTTGGTTTGAGTTCGTATTTAGATAGTTACCCGGGAATGCTCTCTGGTGGCATGAAGCAACGCGTTGGCATTGCGCGTGCTCTTGCTAATTATCCCAATGTACTTTTAATGGATGAACCGTTTGGAGCGCTTGATGCACAAACGCGTGCCATGATGCAGGAAAATTTATTACAAATTTGGGGCGAGTTTGGAATCACAGTAATTTTTGTCACGCACGATATTGATGAGGCTGTTTTTCTTGCTGACCGTGTCGTGGTTATGAGTGCAAGCCCTGGTCGTCTTATTGCCGATATAACCGTTGAACTTCCTCGTCCGCGTACTCCTGATATGGCAACCAGTGAAGAATATATAAAAGCTAAGAAGAAGTGTATGGAACTTATTCGTAATGAATCTATTCGTGCATTCGAGATACAAGGTAAGAAAAAATAAATCGTTATTTTAATTGAAAAACTATCTGGAATAATATGTTAACAAAATTGATAAATAAAAGAATGCTGATGGTATCGTTAATTGTAACGATATCGTTTGCGGTCATTTCTATTTATTTATCTTCTGATAAAAATACATTTCCTGAGTTACTGCGTGCAGTCGTAGTTAATCCAGCTAAACCAGTTCAATCGGTTAATCTTACTGATCACCATAATAAGGTTGTAAATGTAGAGCGCTTGAAAAATTACTGGACGTTTGTCTTCTTTGGTTACACGAATTGCCCGGATGTGTGCCCGGCAACAATCGCACAGTTGAAACTTATTAAAAGAGGTATTAAAGAAAATACAGCTTACGCTAAAAGCACACAGTTCTTTTTTGTCAGTGTTGACCCACAACGGGATACTTTGGCTCATTTAGCCAAGTATATGAAATATTTTGATTCTTCTTTTGTTGGTATGACCGGCTCTGAAAAAGCTATTGCAGATTTTGAACAACAACTTGACTCGTATCACCGTATTGGAACTAAAAATTCAAATGGTGACTATACCGTTCAACACAGCGGCGAGATTTATTTGATTGATAGTGATGCCATGTTAGTTGCAAAGTTTCAACCACCGATGGATACAGCGAAAATAGTAAAACAGTTTTCAGAATTTGTTTCACTTAAAAATCAAACGCTAAGTTGAATTGATTTGTATGACTAATATTAACTGGAATATGTACACCGAAATATATGTGGATTACTCGAACTCTTTATGTGGCTTTTATGATGGTGGCAAATAGCATGGTTAATGCAGGCACGATTGATACCAGCGAGCAAGAGCCGTTTGAACAATGCGGTTACTGTCATGAGTATGATGGTAACTCCGTAATGCCGAATTATCCGAGGTTGGCCGGGCAACAAAAAAACTATCTGGTTAAGCAATTAATGGATTTTAAAAACGGTAAGCGCAAAGGTTTGATGCAGGCAACGGCAGAACTTTTAACCGAACAGGATATTAATTCAGTGGCAACGTATTTTAGTCAGCAGACAGCGAGTTTGTTTAGCCAAAACACGTCACTCGCTGTGGATGCATTTGCTGATGTAAATAGAATATTCATGAAGGGCGATGCTAAACGCGGCCTAATTGCATGTGATAGTTGTCATTCGGCCAATATAGATAAGTCTGGGATAAATAATTCTAGGAGTGATAGTAAAATTCCTGAATTGTTCGGACAACACGAAATGTATATAGCGGCGCAGTTAATCTCATTTAAAACTGGTCAGCGTAGTAATGATCAAGACGGTGTGATGCGTAGCATTGCAAAAAAACTATCGTTTCCGGAAATTAGGCTGATGGCTACGTTTTTATCTAGATTCGCCCCTGTTAAAAACGACACTTCATTCGTTAGCAACAAGCCTAATAATGTAAATAAGAGTGAAAGAAAACAATGAAGTTAACTTTTGTTAATCGTGCTGAAAGTCCTCTAATACGTGAGCAATCATGTGTTGACTTGGACAATCTTATGCATATACTGACATGTTATAACATGTAATTATAGGTAGATAAAATGAATGCAGATAAACAAAAAGTAAAGACTCTTCGTAACGAATCAGTCCAACCACTTTATACGCAAATTAAAGAAATTTTGAAGCAGCGTATTTTAGATGGGGATTATGAAATACACGAACGACTCCCTTCGGAAAGCGAAATGATGAAGGTATTCGGTGTGAGCCGTATAACTGTGCGCCAGGCTTTACGTGATTTACATACGGAGGGTTTGGTTTTCAGTGTACAGGGTAAAGGGACGTTTGTTTCCAGACCGAAAGCTGTGCAAGACATACAAAGCTTGCAAGGTTTTGGAGAGGCGATGACTCCAAAAGGGTATGAAACCTCGGCGCGAGTAGTGGCTGTGCAGGAAGTACATGCAACGCCCGATGTCGCAGAGGCTCTCAAACTTTCTCGAGGCAGTTCGGTTATAGAGCTAACGCGTATTCGCTACCTTAATCGTGAACCTATTTCTTTGGATAACAGTTTTTTTCCAATTGAAATCGGTCAACGTTTATTAGGTCGTGATTTAACCCAGGATGTTTTCCCTATGATGGAGAATGACTTTGGTATTGCGCTTGGACATGCGGATATGAAAATAGAAGCCATGTCTGCAACCGAAGAATTAGCACGACATCTTAATGTTGAAAGTGGCTCGTCAATTTTAAGAATCCAACGATTGGTATTTTCTGAAAATGGAGATCCAATTGATTTTGAATATCTGTCGTATCGCGGTGATGCGTTCCAGTATCAATTACGTGTTGATCGGCAGTAATTAATTTTAACTACTAATGCAGGTAAAACATTATGAATGATAAAGCGACAACTGATGAAATTCTAGAAGTGGATATTCTAGTTATTGGTGGAGGTACCGCCGGCCCGATGGCAGCTGTTCGGGCAAAAGAAATGAATCCTAACTTAAAAGTTGCTGTGCTTGAAAAAGCTAATGTCAAACGTAGTGGTTGTATCAGCATGGGAATGGACGGATTGAATAACGCCGTTATTCCCGGGCATGCAACGCCTGAGCAGTATGTAAAAGAAATTACGGTTGCGAATGACGGTATCGTTAACCAAAAAACAATTATGGCGTATGCAACACGCAGTTACGACATGATTAACAAGCTTGACGAGTGGGGCGTTAAATTCGAAAAAGACGAAACCGGTGAGTATAACGTTAAGAAAGTACATCACGTGGGTACCTACGTGTTACCGATGCCAGAAGGGCATCACATGAAAAAAATTCTATATCGTCAGTTGCGTAAAAAGAGGGTCCAGGTTATTAACCGTTTTATGGCAACGCGATTGTTTAAAGGCAAAGACGGCCGAATTGCAGGCGCACATTTACTCAATCCACGTACCGCAGAAACAGCAGTTATTAAAGCGAAAACTGTCATTCTTTGCACCGGTGCAGCAGGTCGATTAGGTATGCCTAGTTCGGGTTATTTGTTTGGTACTTATGAAAACCCAACTAATGCCGGTGATGGTTACAGCATGGCCTATCATGTGGGTGCTGAGTTGAGTGGACTTGAATGTTATCAAATTAATCCACTGATTAAAGATTATAACGGTCCAGCCTGTGCTTATGTTACGGGACCGATGGGTGGATATACTGCTAATGCAGATGGTAATCGATTTATTGAATGTGATTACTGGAGCGGCCAAATGATGATGGAATTTTTCAAAGAGTTAGAAGGTGGTAAAGGGCCGGTATTCCTGAAAGTTGATCACCTTGCTGAAGAGACCATTGAAGAGATTGAAGAAATACTCCATTCAAATGAACGCCCTAGTCGAGGCCGTTTTCATGAAAACCGCGGTACAAACTATCGTGAGCAAATGGTGGAAATGCACATTTCAGAAATCGGTTTTTGTAGTGGCCATAGTGCATCAGGTATTTGGACAGATGAAAATGCACGTACCACTGTTCCAGGACTTTATGCTGCAGGTGACTGTGGCTCGGTACCGCACAATTATATGTTGGGTGCTTTTGTATACGGTGCGATTGCCGGTGAAGATGCCGTAAAGTATTGCGCTGAACATGATCATGCTGAAATTGACGATGCCGATATTGCAGCTGAAACAGAACGGGTACTTGCACCAACTAAAGTAAAAGATGGTATTCAACCAGAGCAAATGGAATACAAACTTCGACGTATGGTGAATGATTATTTGCAACCACCCAAGGTTACAAAAAAGATGGAAATTGGTATGGAACGCTTTGCAGAAATTCGTCGAGACTTATCGCAACTGCAAGCAAATGATCCACATGAACTAATGCGCGCAATGGAAGTACAGTTCATTCTTGATTGTGCCGAGATGGCTGCAGTGTCGTCAATGTATCGTACCGAGAGTCGTTGGGGTTTGTATCATTATCGTGTTGATTACCCTGAAACGGATAATAACGAATGGAATTGTCATGTACAGACAATGAAAGGTAAGGATGGTTTACCTTTCTGTAAGAAGCAGGAAATTGAACCGTTTATCATTGCTCTGGATGATGATGAAAAAGAAGCCTATAACAAATTGCGCGTAACTAAAACCACAGTAGAAGCTTAAGGAGAAATTTATGGCATTAGCCACAAGTGTTAGACAAGTTCCGGTAACAATTGATGCAGATGCTTGCATTGCAGATAAAGGTTGCACGGTATGTGTTGATGTATGTCCGTTGGATGTATTGGTAATAGCAGATGATAAGAGTACTGCATACATGAAATACGATGAATGCTGGTATTGCTTACCATGTGAAGCGGATTGTCCGAAAGATGCAATTAAAGTTGAAATTCCTTACTTACTTAGATAATCGTTAGGATTAAAAAGGAGAAATAAAATGGGTTTGATGTTTGATGAAGCGCCGGATATTTCAGATGTTCTTGATCGTCTAAATGATGATGACGCTGAAGTGAGATGTGTTGCGGTAATGGATCTTCGTGAAATTGATGAAGAAGAAGCTATTCCTCTGGCAGTGAAAGCGTTATTGGATGCTGATGCTGGTGTGCGTGTAGAAGCAGCACAACTGATGGATGAATATACAGGTGAAGAAGTTGCGCAAGCATTGGTGGCTGCTCTGAGTGATAGTGATGAAGCTGTGCGTAAGGCAGCGGCAGAAACTTTAGCTGAAAATAAAAATGAACAAGCAGGTGATGCTTTATTATCAGGGATGAAGAATGACGATCCGTTTGTTAAAGCTTCATGCTTGAGAGCATTACGTCCACTGTGTTTACCTGAATCACAAGGTATCGCACTTGAATGTCTTGCAAACTCCGATGCAAGAGTAAGGCGTGAAGCTGTTGGTGTGCTCGCTTATCTTAAAAGTGAAGATGTGTTAATAGCACTAATGAACTCTGCACGTAAAGATACCGATGAAACGGTTCGTAAAGTTGCCATGGGTTCGCTCGTTTTTAGTAAAAATGATAAAGCAACCGAAACTCTGATTGACGGCTTAAAAGACGAAGATTGGCAAGTGCGTGAGGAGTCTGCTTTTGTAATTGGTAAAGTCGGTCAGGTTGCTGCAGTGGATGCTTTAATTGATGCGATGAACGATGAGTTTTGGCAGGTACGGGTTAAAGCAGCCGGCAGTCTTGGTAAGCTTAAAGATCCAAGAGGGGTTGATGTTCTTGGTCAGGCGCTTTCGTACAATATTAGTAATTTACGAAAAGAAGCGGCAGCATCTTTAGGTCAAATTCAATCTGTTAATGCATTACCTTTTTTGAATGTAGCAAAAGATGATGTCGATCCGGATGTGCGTAAAATTGTTGAGTGGGCGATAAATCAAATCAACAGTAATAATTAATCAAGAATTACTAATAGTAAATAGTGGAGAAATAATATGGCATTTGTAGTTGCTGATGGTTGTGTTCGATGTAAATACACCGACTGTGTTGATGTTTGTCCTGTCGATGATTGTTTTAGGGAGGGGCCTAATTTTTTAGTTATTGATCCAGTAACGTGTATTGATTGCACCTTGTGTGTTGCCGAGTGCCCTGCTGAAGCAATTTTTGCACTTGATGATGTGCCTGAAGATCAAAAGGAATACATTGCTATTAATGCCGAACTTGCAAAAGTATGGCCGGGCATTAATGGGGCGAAGGAACCGCTAGACGATGCAGATGACTGGGTTGATGTGAAAGGTAAGCTTGAATATTTGCAACGTTAAGCTATTTAAATAATCACACTTAACCGTTGAATGTAACAGGAGATACACTTGGCTGAATATTTAACACTACTGTTCACTACGATTTTTGTTAACAATCTGGTGTTATCAAGATTTCTTGGTTTATGTCCGTTTATGGGTGTTTCAAAAAAACTTGAATCTGCAGTGGGAATGGGAATGGCAACTGCATTTGTGCTGACGCTCTCATCGGTGTTGAGTTATTTGGCCAATACGTATCTGTTGCAACCGTTTGACCTGGGCTACTTAAAAACAGTTACTTTTATTTTACTCATAGCCGTTGTAGTTCAAGCAACCGAGATGATAGTACACAAAACAAGCCCGTTACTGCATAACGTTTTAGGTATTTTTCTACCTTTGATTACAACTAACTGTGCTGTCTTAGGTGTTGCTTTGCTAAATGTTCAGGAAAGCAATAACTTTATAAATTCAGCGCTGTATGGTTTTGGTGGTGCTGTTGGTTTTACTTTGGTTATGGTGCTATTCGCTTCAATTCGTGAACGACTTGAATTGTCGGATGTTCCTGTGTCTTTTCGCGGCGCTCCAATTGCACTAGTCACGGCCGGTTTTATGTCGGTTGCCTTTATGGGCTTTGCAGGAATGGCATAGGAGATTACGAGTGGCGATAATAATTCTTACTCTACTCGCATTAGTTTTTGGTGTAGCGCTTGGTTATGCGGCAATTCGTTTTCGTGTAGAAGGTGATCCTATAGTTGATTCAATTGATGCCGTATTGCCGCAAACACAGTGCGGCCAATGTGGTTACCCGGGTTGTCGACCTTATGCCGAAGCCATTGCCGCGGATGAAGTAGAGATTAATCAATGTCCGCCGGGTGGCGAGTCGGGCGTTCAGGCATTAGCAGATTTACTTGGCCGTGATCCTCTTCCACTTAATCCTGAAAATGGTGTAGCAGAAGAAGGGTTGGCATTGGTAGCGATTATCGATGAAGAAACTTGTATAGGTTGTACTAAGTGCGTTCAGGTGTGTCCGGTTGATGCCATTGTTGGTGCAGCTAAACATAAACATAATGTTCTTGATGCGTATTGCACAGGTTGCGAACTTTGTTTACCTCCACTATGCCCGGTAGAAGATTGTATTGTGATGCGATCAGTCGATCTCACTATTAAAAACTGGAAATGGTCTAATCCTGAAGTGAACGCCGAGGAACGTGCCGCGTGAAAAAGTTATGGCGCTTCAAAGGTGGTGTTAAATTACCCGGCTTTAAATCACTTTCAAATACGGAAGTGAAGCAAGCGCCTATACCAGAAAAAATTATTTTACCATTACGTCAACATATAGGTGAAGCAGCTGAACCGATAGTTGCAGTTGGTGATAAAGTTTATAAAGGACAACTGGTAGCGACTTCACATTCTTTTATTAGTGCGCCGATTCATGCTTCTAGTTCTGGCACTGTTGTCGACATCAATAAATATTCTATTCCGCATCAATCGGGTATTTCTGAGATGTGTGTCGCTATCAAGACGGATGGTGTCGATGAATGGGACCCGATGATCGAACCTAATGTCCATCCTGAATTGTTATCTGCTGATGAAATGCGAGTACGTATTAGAGAAGCAGGTATCGTTGGCTTAGGCGGTGCCGTTTTCCCATCCGCTGCTAAACTTAAACCGACACGAAGTATCGATACACTTGTTATCAATGGTGTTGAATGCGAACCCTATATAACCTGTGACGATGCATTAATGCGGTCGCGTCCTGAAGATATAATTCGTGGAATTCTATTGCTGCGTAAATTATTAAACCCCGTTGAATGTATCGTTGCTGTTGAAGACAATAAACCTGAAGCAATAGCTTTGTTACAAGATACACTTGTTAAGTTAAAAGATGCGGGAGTAGGGAGTGTTAATACTATTCGTGTCGTAAGTGTGCCAACTGTTTTTCCAACGGGTGGCGAAAAGCAGTTAATAAAAGTATTAACTGGCAAGGAAGTTCCACAACATGGCCTGCCTTATGAAGTGGGTATCGTTTGTCTTAATGTTGGCACAACAGCAGCTGTATATGATGCACTCTATTCGGGTAAGCCATTAGTATCACGCTTAATGACCGTGACCGGCCCTCAAATAAAAAATCCTGCTAATTTTGAAGTTCTTATTGGTACTCCTGTTGAAAATATATTAGCAGCGGCAGGTGGCGTCATTTCTGATAAGCATACGCTAATCATGGGTGGTCCCATGATGGGCATGTCGTTACTCAACGCAAAAGTTCCAGTGGTGAAAGCGTCTAACTGTATTCTTGTTGAAACTTCAGCCGAGCAATTAAAATCCACTGCCATGCCATGTATTCGTTGTGGAACATGTGCAGCTGCATGCCCAATGAACTTGCTGCCACAACAACTCTACTGGCATGCACGCGGTAAAGAGTTTGATAAATTAGCACATTACAATCTTTCGGATTGTATTGAATGTGGCTGTTGCTCGGTAGTGTGTCCTTCAAAAATTCCGCTGGTACATTATTTTCGTTTTGCAAAAACAGAAAAAATGGAGCATGAAGTTAAGGCCAAGTTTGCCGATCAATCCCGTGTTCGTACCCAAGTACGAGAAGCAAGATTAGAACGTATTACGCAAGAACAAGAAGCACGTAAAGCTAAAAGAAAAGCTGATAGACAAAAAAAGAAAGCTGCAAAATCTGATGTAAATATAGGTGCAGTTACAGATACCGATACAGATCTCAGCAAACAGATTTCAGCAGGTTGATATAAAATATGCAAGATACGAACACAGTAGATTCATCGGTAACAAGTTCACCCTTTATTCCTTCGTCTGCTTCGGTTGCGCAGATAATGCGTACGGTTATTTATGCACTTATTCCCGGTATTATTATCTACATCGGGTTGTTTGGTTGGGGCGTGCTCATCAATATTGTTATTGCTTCAGTGAGTGCACTTGTTTTTGAATGGTTAATGTTGATAGTACGTGATCGACCTGTGCGTGTATATTTGTTAGATGGTAGTGCCATACTCACAGCAATTCTATTGGCACTAGCCATTCCACCTGCGGTTCCCTGGTGGATACCGGTAGTCGGTTGTTTTTTTGCGATAGTTGTTGCAAAACATTTATATGGTGGGCTTGGGTACAATACTTTTAATCCTGCAATGGCAGCCTACGCGATATTACTCATTTCATTCCCACGAGAATTAAGTTTATGGAATGCACCACTGGATCAGGTTAAGCATGCATTAGATTTTATAGAGTCACTGCAGTTTTCAATGTTTCATACTCTTCCCGCTACTGTGCAGTATGATTCAATAACTTCTGCAACGCTGCTTGATCACGTACGAACAGAAATAGGGCTTGGAAAAAGCATCGAGGTAATAAGTCGTTCTCCTATTTTTGGATATGTTTCAGGTGCTGGCTATGAATGGGTTAATGCAGGATTTCTATTGGGTGGGCTTTGGCTTCTTTATCGTAAAATAATCAGTTGGCATATTCCTGTAGCAATGTTGTTTGGTCTTGCAATTATTTCAAGCATTAGTTTTCTTGCCGATGCAAATACCTTTACTAACCCTTTAGTGCAATTATTGGGTGGTGCCAGCATTCTTGGCGCGTTTTTTATTGCAACCGATCCTATCACTGCATCAACCACACCCATTGGACGGATTATATATGGATTAGGAATTGGATTAATTACATTTTCGATTCGCGCATGGGGTGGTTACCCTGATGGGGTCGCGTTTGCCATATTGCTTATGGGCTTAACCGTGCCCTTACTCGATCATTACACTGCGCCTAAAGTTTTTGGTGCCAGAAAGAGTAAATAAAGAAAGAATATATAAAATATTAAAATCAAGCATTGAGTTGTTAATGATAAAAATAGTATCACAAAAAAATGTATTCACAGCTGGCTGGCTGCTTGCGCTTTCTGCATTAGTTGGTACAAGCCTAATGGTAATTGTTAATGGGCATTCGAAACCTTATATTGCAGAGAACGAACGTCAGGTTTTATTACGCTCGCTAAATTCGGTTATCTCTCCCGATACTTATACCAACAATATTTTAAATGATGTTCTAACAGTGCAAGATAAAGAGTTACTTGGCAGTAAGGAGCCAATACTTGTTTATCGTGCAAGACAAGATACAAAACCGATTGCAGCCGCTCTTACTGTTATTGCACCAAATGGTTACAACGGAAATATTTACTTATTAGTCGGGATTGATTTTTCCGGGCACATTACCGGAGTACGTGTAGTTAAGCATCGTGAAACTCCCGGACTGGGTGATGCAATAGAAAGTAAACGAAGTAACTGGATAGAGTCATTTAGCAAAAAATCGCTGACTAATCCAGGCGATGCAGGTTGGAAAGTAAAGCGTGATGGCGGCGAATTTGATCAGTTTACAGGTGCAACCATTACACCCCGTGCAGTTGTTGGTGCCGTCCATAAAGCATTAATCTATTTTAAGAAAAATCGTAAACTTATATTTACAATTCCCAATGTTATTAGCACAAACAATAAATAGTTATAACGTATTCGAGGCACATGATGAGTGATATAACGGCTAAAAATATTATAACGCAAGGACTTTGGAGTAAAAACCAAGCGCTGGTTGCTTTGTTAGGGCTATGTCCATTACTCGCGGTTTCCTCGACAGCTATTAATGGCTTAGGTTTGGGCATAGCAACGATGGCGACATTAATTATTACCAATTCTATCGTTGCTCTAATCCGAAACTGGATCCGTACTGAAATTCGAATCCCTATGTTTGTAATTATTATTGCCTGTGTTGTAACGGCTATTGAACTTTTAATGAGCGCACACTTTCATGATTTATATTTAATCCTGGGAATATTTGTTCCTTTGATAGTAACTAACTGTGCCATTATTGGTCGTGCAGAAGCGTTTGCTTCCAAGAATAAACTTATTCATTCAGCTCTAGATGGTTTAATGATGGGCTTAGGCTTTATGCTCGTGTTAGTAACACTTGGAATTGTTAGAGAAATTATTGGTTATGGTACTGTTTTTGGTAATGCAGATTTAATGTTAGGTGAATGGGCATCTGTACTAACTATTACAATCTTTGATGATTATAATGGCTTACTCTTTGCCATTCTTCCTCCCGGTGCTTTCATGGGGCTAGCCGTACTAATAGCAATAAAAAATAAAATAGATCGGGTTCAAGAAGCACGTACTAAGGTTTTAGATGGTGTACCCGTATCATTGGAAATCAAGAATATCTAAGAATTATATAAGCCACCAAAATTCTTTATAACTAACTTCAGGTTAAACAAAGGTATAAAAAACCACCCGAAGATGGCTTTAATGTATTTGGTAGTGGCGCTAGGGGGAGGATCGAACATGAGTCCTAATACTATATTAAATAATTTTTTCAAGTAGTTACAATATTGTGCATAGGGTGTGTGGCACATATTTATAGTTAGTGATTAACCAATTAGTACTAAATATGGTTGATAGCTCAGATGTAGTGAAAGGTGCCTATAGATCCAAAGTCGCCATTACTAAAAATTTTGTTTATGTCTACTGTTGGTTGAGCTTTCCCTAATAAAGATATGATCTCAACGACTACTTCCGCTGAAAATTCGAAGTTAAAGAATAAAAATTAATAGGAATCTAGGTGTATCCACCATATCTAAAAGGCTAGGATAGTATCCAGATATTTTTTATTAATATATTTAGAATTCATTACCTTTGTATGCAAGCAAGTTTGTTGCATTGGTTTCGATAATTCTTCCATTACCAATCATGGGTGCTGCGGATAAGGCATCTCTTAGATGTCTTGCAACAGAGTAGGGTGAATTATTTAAGTAGCCTGCAAAACCACAAACAGTCATTGCTCGCATACATACATCAACGACTAACTGAGATGCGTTAAGTTTTAATGCATTTATTTTAAGGCTAAATGAGATACTGGATAAGAATTCAGAATCATCAGCGTTATGCGCTTTAAGATAACACTCACCAACACTTTTAACGGTATCTTTAAATCGTTCAAGCCGAATTTCTAGTTGAGCTAGTTCTCTGGCATTCTCAGGTAACTCCGATGGGTTTTTGCGCGCTCTGGATTGTACCAATGCTCTTGCTCTTGCAGCTGCATCACAGGCAATGCCTAACCAAATAGTTGACCATATATAATGAGTATCAGGAACCATGGTTCTTGCTGCAATATCTGCAAAGCTTGGTTCGAATACTTGCGAAATACTCGCATCTACTTTTACTGAAAAAGGAGGGCTGCATGTGCCACGCATTCCCATAGAATCCCATTCACCTTGTTGCTCAAGTGTGAGGTCATCTTTAAGTGCGAGTACAACAACTTGATCTGACGCTGCCGCATCTTTATTTTTTCTACAAGTAATTAATAAGTCATCAGCATAAGCTCCATAGGATAGACAGGTGCTTTGCTTAGTTAGTGTAAATCGATCTGTGTAGGGTTCAATTGCTGCAATACTGTTTCTTAAGTTGCCACCAATACCTTCTTCGGACGTTACTGAGCCGACTATTCGTTGTTGCTCAACGATAGAACGTAGATATTGTTCTAATTGTTTATTTCCCTTACCAAAATGGACAATGCTGGAAACTTTTATAAGATGCATTCCTAACACCATTGCGGATGAAGCACATTGAGTGGCAAGAATCCTGCATATTTCTCCTTGCTCGATAATGTTTAGCCCAAAGCCTCCAAGTTCTTCAGGGACTCCAGCACTAAACATCTTTGCAGATTTTAGAGCGGTTACAGATTCAATTGGAAAGCGTGCATTTTTGTCTACATCTAATGCATTAGGATGAGAAATTTCTTTCGCTATTCTCCTCACTTCCGTAAGTATTTTTTCTTTATCCGTCATAACGAAGTCCTTTCTAGTGAACTATTGTTTATTATTGAGAAAATATGAAGAGTAAATGATCCTCCAATCAAGGTAAAAGTACTTTGATATAGATCAAGTAGATCGATGGTCTTTTTAGAATGAGACTAATCTTAGAATTATTTTATATTTTAGTAGAGCTGAAGCAGGAAACGCTAATATTGAAGAGGCTGTTTTTAATTTAAGTTACTTTATTTTGAATGGAGCTAATTATTAAAAGAAACAATGATGTAAATTTCAAGATTGGGTCTTATCTATTGTTGAAGTCTCATTCTCATCAGTGGAACAACCATCGTGAGAATATTTTTGTAGACGAGGAATAGTTTGTGTATCTGTTTGTAATAGTATCATTGAAGCTTCAGTTGTTCGCATGCAAAGTTGATAGCCTCGTATTATGTAGGTACGAGGGTCATTAAAGACAGATGAAGTGGGAGTAGCAATAATAGTACCTGCTAGGACACCCATAGATGCAAGACGTTGTTTAAGTTTCTCGTCACCAATAACCGTTAAGATAACACCTTCTTCGCCCCGTTTAAGATCAGCTGCACTGTAGCTTTCACCAATAGAAGCTGCCGCAAGTAACTTATCTCGCTTGTAGATAGCCCATGTACGCTTCGCATACATCCAACAACCGGTGAAAGATAAAACCAGTAAGAGCACGGCAGAGAGATCCATTAACAAAGGGCCGGCTTTACCAAGGATACGGCCACTGTGTATATCGAGTAGCACTCTTTCTTTGCTAAGACCTTTACCTATATATAGCTTATTTAAACTATTTTCTATAGCAGGCGTTAGCTTAGCGGTTGTTGCCCATATTATATTTGTGTCGTTGCTTTGTTTCCATTCAGTTACATCATTATTGGCGACGTATATATTAGACTGTGCTTTAAGTGTGAGTTGCTTAAAGTGATTGATTCCTATCGCTGTAATATTAGCGGGAACACCCGTTGTTGCATCGAGTTGTTCTATTTTTTCTCCAGTCGGCGTTAATAGAATAACGTCAGTTTGTGTTGCTACAGCAATAAATTCTTCTACGCTAACAGCACCTGTTACGATTGATATTTCTTTAGCGACGAGTACATCATTGAAATAAACTTTATCCCCTAAATGACTAATCCAGTTTTTTTCAACGGGAAAACTTTTAATAGTAGGTTTTTTAATGTCATACCAATCTAGTAAAAATTTAGATTTAATGTATTGTGAGTCGAGCTCAAATTTTTCGGTATGATTGAGAAATATGCCCGTGATAGAAAGAATAATAACGAGAAGTGATACGGCAAGACCAATTTGACGATGCCACTGGAATAAGGAACGCCTATTATTTTTTTTTGAAGTATTTTTTGGCAAGTATCTAACCCTTATTACTCGTTAATTACTTTGTCAAAATAGAGCGCTAAGCGAGCGAGCTTTTTGAGTGCGGTAACAGATAATGTAGCACCTGATATGCTATCAATGTGTTTTTCTAATTTGTTGTCAGGTGTTATTGTAACCTGTTTAAACTGATTGATGAAAAACGGGTGACGAACTTCTGCACCACGGCTTTCTCTAAATATTAACACTTTAATACGTTGTATCTTCTTATTTTTTATAACAAGACCAACGGTGATAGGGTGTTCTTTACCTATTTCATTAAGTACCCAAACTGTTTGTCCATCTTTTTTCCAGTAACGAATGCGTAGTGCATTGAGCTTATGCCTCATTATTTTATAAATACTGGGTTTAAGTTTATTAGTAATCCATAACACGCTGGACTTTGGTGGAGTAGAGGGCGAAAAACTTTCTTTTACAAAGTCGACAGGTTCTTGATAGGTTCCTTCTGCAATAGATATTGAAGAAACTAAACTAAATAAGAGAAATAAAAATATTTTTGTGGGAAAAGTAATCTTTTTAATATTCATAATAATGAGCAGTGTACTCTTTAATCAAATTATTTTAAAACAAATAAGAGTCTGAAGATTTTTAAATCCTCAGACTCTTAAATAATTAGAACATATATCCCATTCCTAAATTAATTCCATTTTGATTGCTACCACCATCATTATCCTGGCGCTGGATATCCGCTTTGATAACAACACCAGGATCAATCCACCAATTTACACCAACTTCAGTTTGTTGTTTTTCACTGGCGTTACTGTCACCGGCTTTATTGTCATACTTATTGTAGCGTGCAAAGACACCAAATTTTTCATTAATTCTAAAAGAAGGCTCTATATACCAACCATTTTGCTCATCTGCACCAATGCTTTTGGGGCCTGTTCCATCTAATTCCCATTGTGCATAGAGTGCTTTAATTGTGAATGGGCCTTGACTATAAATACTGTGTAATTCAATTAAATTAGCAGCGCCTGCTGTCGAGTCAGTACTTTGAGTAATATCGTTTTGGTGATGATAGGTTGCCGCAACTTCAAGACCAGCAACACCTGTCCATTTAATTCGACCGGTGTAAGCAAGATCTTTTGCAGAAGCATTACCGGTTTTTTGTCGACCACTACGTGGCTTATATGAATCCGCCAATGTTGTATTTAAACCTTCGTGAATTGCAATGTCATAACTCCAACCAGGTGCTAATTCGCCAAGCACGCTTACACCGCCTACCCACCAGGTTGCAGGAACAATATTTTTTTCTACAGGATTACGTTCTACGCCGTAGAAAGTAGTTGGTTCATGTGTTTCGTTAATAATGCCTACAGGAATTAAGAACATACCTATGCGAGATTTGTGTTCCTTGTTTATATCAACTTCGATATAAGCCTGTTCAAGTTCAATTTCACCTGTTTGGCCTTCACCGGCAATAGAATGTTCAACTTCTAATTCAGACCAAAAACGAACCGTTTTACTAAATTCATGGCCAAAGAATAAAACAAAGCGATGGAAATCAATCTTATCAGTATCTGACGCTCCACCTTTACCGTTTAAATTGTTGTAATGAAGTTCACCGTAGCCACCAACAGTCGTTTTACTATCTTTGCTGCTAGATTTAGCGCTTGATTCTACTTGTGAGGCAGTCGCATCAATCTGTGATTCAAGATTTTTAAGCTGCTTTTGCTGCTCTTTAAGTAATTGATGAAGCTCTTTAACGGATGTTTCTGTAGCAGCATATGCGCTAGGCAAAGCCATAATGCATGCTAATACTATAGGTAATACTTGTTTGCTTGTTTTCATTTTGTGACCACGCTTGTCTAGTTCGTTTAAATTTTCGAGTATTATATCTTTTGTTTGTGATAATGCAAGTCATTCTCATTCTCATATTGTGTTATGCTTATTTAGGTGGAATAGTGTTACGGAAGAACGAGCCGTTATGGCGTGTAATGAATAATGGCTAGGCTATTTGTTTGGTTCGTATATAATGGTTAGTCTTTCTGTCAGGTATTAATTTTCTAGTTTAGGGGCTCCAATGAGCGAAAAAAACCATTTAAAACAAGCTGGCTTGCGGACAACAACTCCGCGCCTGAAGATTCTTGATATTTTTAGCAAAAGTGACCATCCGCATCTCAGTGCCGAAGATGTTTATCGGCATTTATTAGATGATGGCGAAGATATTGGCTTAGCAACCGTTTATAGAGTGCTAACTCAGTTTGAAGCGGCTGGTTTGTTGCAAAAGAATATGTTTGGCGACAACAAAGCTGTTTTTGAGTTGGATTCAGGCGTTCACCACGACCATATGATTTGCACAGAGTGTGGCCAGGTCGAAGAGTTTCATAATGCTGATATTGAACGCTTACAAATTGAGCTATGTAAGTCTAATGGTTTTGAACTTCATTATCATGAAATGAACCTATATGGGTCTTGCAATCGCTGCAAAGGCAATGCGTAAGTACTCACTATCCTACTTTCCTTACCATTTGATGATTTATACCGCTATTAATTAAAGGCTACTTAATTAGTACATTGTTATTTTATGATATTCATTTGCTATTTCCCTAAATAAGAATGATAATGGTTCTTATTACCAGTAGATAACAGGTTTGAGTTAAATAACACTATGGCTGATAAAAAGCGCATTTCCGTCGCCCTTTTAGGGAACCCAAATACTGGCTCAACCTCTCTATTTAATAAGTTAACGGGTTTACATGGTTCAGTCGGTAATTATCCTCGAGTTACCGTTGGTATTCGCCAACATACTTTTGAGCATAATGGCTGGGAAATCCAATTAATAGATTTACCTGGTATTTACTCTCTAAGCTGTCGCACAGATGAAGAGCGTGAGAGTCGTAATTTTCTGTATCATGAATCACCTGATTTAATTCTTAATGTTCTCGATATGAGTAATCTCGAAAGGAATTTACTCTTAACGTCTCAGCTTATTGAAATGTCTATCCCGCGTATTTCAGTTCTCAACATGGCTGATGAAGCGAGTGAAAAAGGCGTACAGCTAGATAAAGAAACATTTGCCTATTTATTAGGAACAACGGTAGTCGAAACAAATGCTCGAGATGGTAAGGGGATTGATACCTTATTAAAAGCGATTATGGAATTTGCAGAAGCGAGTTCTCAGCCGGATATCACTAAATTAAATTACGATTCGCATCTTGAAGATGCTATCGAACGTACTCAGGCACACATTGCGGAGTTGCATGATGACTCTATGCGAGTGGAACACTCGCGTTGGTTAGCTATTAAGTTACTTGAAGATGATGAAACAGTTATTAAAGAAGAAGGTGACCACGCAGACTTAATTGCAGCTGTAAAATTAGAACGTGAAGAGTTACAGAAGGGGCATAGCGAAGATGCGGCTATGCTTCTTAATAATGGTCGTTATGGTTTTGTACATGGTTTGCTAGAAGAAACATTACAAGTTGATATTGATACAGCAATAAACCGTATCGATGCGACTCGTGTGATCGATGCCTTCCTATTGCATAAGTGGATTGGAATGCCGATGTTCCTATTTATTATGTGGGTGATGTTTGAGTCAACTTTTACTCTAGGCGCTTATCCAACTGATTGGATAGATGCCGGGGTAATATTTATATCTGAAGTTCTAGAAAATTCCCTGCCGGCAAGTATGTTTAAAGATTTATTGATTAATGGCGTTATTGCAGGTGTCGGTGGAACGATTATCTTTTTACCTAATATAGTCATACTCTTCTTTTTTATTGCTGTGTTTAACGATACTGGTTATATGGTGCGGGGTGCTGTGTTAGTTGATCGCATCATGCATAAATTTGGTTTACATGGTAAAGCCTTTATTCCAATGCTAACAGGCTTTGGTTGTAACGTTCCTGCGATTATGGCGACTAGAACCATAGAACATCGCCGTGATAGATTAGTAGCAATATTAGTTAACCCATTCATTAGTTGCTCAGCTCGACTGCCCGTTTTTATTTTATTTACGGGCGCTTTCTTTGGTGAAAATGCCGGGACAGCATTGTTTGGTATTTATATGGTAAGCATTGCCGTGGCGCTTGGCGCAGCCTTATTTTTAAGTAAAACCATTGTTAAAGGGGCTAATACTTCTCCCTTTTTAATGGAGCTTCCTCCATATCGAGTTCCAACTTGGGCGTCGGTTTCTACTCATATGCGTAGTAATGCGATCGAGTTTTTAAGAAAGGTTGGTGGAATTATAATTGTTGGTTCAATTGTTATATGGTTTTTACAAACTTTTCCTCTTGAAGTTGAACTGTCTAAGGATTATCAACAAGAAATATCAACACTTGAATCAGAAGCCAATACGAATAAAGATTTTATACGTCAATTGAAGTTAGAACGTGCTCAAGAGCTACAGCAAAAACGTTACCTCGGGCAAATAGGAAGCTTTATTCAACCCGTATTCTCTCCAATGGGTTTTGATACGAATACGTCTATTGCATTGTTGACAGGTGTTGTAGCTAAAGAAATTGTAGTTGCAACCTTTGGTGTGTTGTACGCGCAAGGTGATGACGTTGATGAGACCAATATGGGGCTACGTGAATCAATAGCTTCATCAATGAATGTGGTAACGGCTGTTTCGTTTATGATATTTACACTGCTTTATATTCCATGCATGTCAACAATTGCGATTATGTACCGCGAAACAGGTTCGTGGAAATGGACTGGATTTTCAGTCGGATTCTCAATAGCACTTGCCTATGTATTGGCTGCTTCAGTATCCATAATTGGCGGAGCCTTTATATGAGTGTGAGTTCAACCCTAACTATATGGGATTACATTACATTAGGTTCTGCACTTCTGTTTGTTGTTGTTTATACGATAGTGAAAATAAAAGAACTTATTAATCCTTCGTCAAATGGTTGTGGAAGTTGTTCATCTGCTGGAGCCTGTAGTGCTCCACTAACAAAGCAGCGTTTAGAGAAGCAGAGTGAAGCACAAAAGGTTTCACTTTCTTCAATTAAAAACAATCACTGCCCTAAGATGAAGTTGAAGTAAAAAGTTTTATGCTTATAAGCATATAGATAGTTTTTCAGTTTAACCTTGATATACTATAAGTATATTTATTGCTAAGAAGAGGAAGATAGAAAATGGAACATAAGTGTTTATTGTGTGATTATGTTTATGATGAAGAAAAGGGCGATCCGGAACATGGGATTCCGCCTGGAACCAAATGGGAAGATATTGATGATGATTTTATCTGTCCTGATTGCGGTGCAAGCAAACAAGATTTTGATTAACTAAGATTGAAACACTTTGTATTTAATAAAGTGAAAAAATGACGAAGCTTGTAATTATTGGTACTGGACTTGCGGGTTATACGTTAGCTCGTGAGTTTCGTCGTCGCGATAAAGAAACAGATATTGTTTTGATAACTCGAGATGACGGTAGTTCATATTCTAAACCCATGTTATCGAATGCTTTAAGTAAAGATAAGCATGCAGATGAATTAGTGATGGGTGATGCCGCCAAAATGGCAGTTGATTTGAATGCAGATATTTTAACTAATACTCATGTTATTAGTATTAATCCTCAAGAACACTCAATCGAAATTGAAAGACAAGCAGAACAAGAACAAACACAAGCACAAATCTCCAACAAAGAAACAATATCTTACGATGCTTTGGTATTAGCAAATGGTGCTAATACGATTAATGCAACTATTGAAGGGAACGCAGCTAACCGTGTTTTATCTGTTAATGACTTGGAAGATTACCGTAGATTTCGAAATGAGCTAAATGAAAACAAACAGGCTGAAAATAAGCCCGGTGAAAATAAACGAGTCGTTATTATTGGCGCAGGCATGATCGGTTGTGAGTTTGCAGATGATCTATCGAATGTAAATGCAGATATAAGTATTGTTAACCTATCATCGCAAATATTAGGTTTTATGATGCCTGAACAAGCGGCAGAAATCTTGCAAGAAAGGTTAAGTGAACAAGGTGTTAAATGGTATTTAAATAATAGCGTTACCCATGTGGAGTCTGATCCAGAAACCACCTCTAGTTTAATTGTAACGTTGAAAGATGGAACGGAACTCAAGAGTGATATCGTCCTTTCAGCAATTGGTTTACGCCCTAGTTTAAGTTTAGCGAAAGATTCCGGTATCGATATTGACCGAGGAATAAAAGTTAATCGCTATCTTCAATCCAGTCATAAGGATATTTATGCACTTGGAGATTGTGCTCAAGTTGACGATCTTACTTTACCTTTTGTTATGCCTTTAATGACTTGCGCAAGAGCGCTAGCGGCAACATTAACGGGTGAGGAAACAGCAGTTCGTTATCCTGCTATGCCGGTAGCATTAAAAACTCCCTGTTATCCTATTGTTGTCTGCCCGGCACCTCGTCGAGTTGATGGTGAATGGGATGTTGAAATTACTGAGCAAGGTGTTTGTGGACTTTTTAAAGATAGTACGGGTAGTATTTTAGGTTTTGTTCTAATGGGAGAGCGTACAAAAGAAAAAACTGCTTTAGCCAAACAACTCCCTGACTGGTTGCCTTAACTATTTTTATAATGGATTCTAGCGTGGAAAAATTAAATCTATTCTTAATAAATTTTATCGAAGTAAGCCTTGAAGCTGCTCCTTGGTTACTCTTTGGATTATTAGCCGCTGGCTTGATTAAAGTTTGGATACCCGAAAGCTTTATGAAACGCGTTCTTGGTGGGGAAGGTACTTGGCCAGTTGTTAAAGCCGCTTTTGTTGGTGCACCTCTACCTTTATGCTCATGTGGAGTCTTGCCCGCAGCGATTGGATTAAGACGATCAGGTGCTTCTAATGGCGCAACCTTGTCTTTTTTAGTTGCCACACCTGAAACAGGAGTGGATTCTATTGGCGTATCGTATGTTTTACTTGGGCCCTTTATGACCGTTGTGCGCGTATTAGCGGCTATCGCAAGTGCAATTATTACAGGTATGTTGGCTGTAATGGTATTGGGTCGTCAAAGAAATCCCATCACTGAAGATTCTACTGAAATTGAGTCATGTTGCAGTAGTGGTAGCTACAGCGAACCAGTTGTAGATGAAGTTAGTGATTGTTGTAGTAAGGGTAGTCGTTGTGAAAGTACCAATGAAATTGATAATAACAGTATTACTTTTATGGATCGTAACCTAAAAGGTTTGAAATATGCTTTAAGTGATATCTGGGATGATATTGCTTATTGGCTACTATTTGGCATTGCACTAGCAGCCTTACTATCAACCTTTGTTTCCGACCAAGCATTAGCTCAATGGGGTAGTGGATTGCCTGCTATGATAATAATGTTATTGATTGGGATCCCAATGTATATTTGCGCAACGGCTTCCACACCTCTTGCGGCAGGCTTACTGATTGCGGGTATTTCGCCTGGCACCATTCTGGTTTTGTTACTAGCCGGGCCAGCAACAAATATGGCAACGATTGCAATTTTATATAAAGAGATGGGGCGAAAAATAGTTATTGTCTATCTTGTTGGTATTGCAATCAGTAGTATTTTTTTTGGCTTGTTAACAGATTATGTTGTTGCCATTAACGAAATAGATATTGACGCACAAATAGAATATGCAACGGAAATTTTACCTGAATGGCTAGCGGTACTAAGCGTTTTAGTATTAATTATTGCTACAATAAAGCCCGTTAGGCGAAAGTTAATAGGTTGTTGATTAGCATTATTGACTGAAAATGAATGCGAATACGATAAAAAAATATACACTTATCAATATACGTATAAGTACCATTTTAATTTCAGTTTGTTATATTTACACTATTGTTAACGATGCGGGAATATACTCTATATTATCCAGTATCATTATTTATATTGTCCCTATTTTATTAATCTTTATTATTTTAAATTTACTTACTCTTGTATTTGTAATAATAAAAACAAAAACATCTAAAAAATAAACATAGTGAAAACCTAGTTTGCCTCAACAATACTCGAAAATAAGAAAAATCCTTTCTCAGGAGAGCGATAGAACACTGCATCGGAGAATATTTATTCTTTGTGGTGATGAATCATGGCAAAATATTAGTTTAGAAAAAATACTAAGCGGTTATGAATCGGATGCTCTTTGGGTTTGTGGCGAAGAAGAGGCTGTAGCGTTAGATAATATAGATACTATCTCGATAAAAAAATATCATTCCTGGTTAGGAAAAGAAAAAAAAGTAGTTATATTTGATGCCAATAAAGATATCTCTCCAGATTGCTTTGCAGCTATAAGCGGTATTGTTGTCGGTGGCGGTTTGTTTTTTATGCTATTGGATACAAAAGAGAATTGGAAACGTATTTATCTTTCTGCCTTTGGTCAGAGATTCATAAATAGTATCGCAACAACGCCTGACATAATAACGATTTATCAAAGTAATGAATTTGATGACATTATTATCCCTGAATCAACGCAACAAATCTCTCAAAATATTTCCCCTCCATTTTTAACAGAAGACCAAAAAAATGCTGTGGATTCTATCGGAAAACAGGTCTTAACTGATAATAATGCACCCATTGTATTAATTTCTGACCGAGGTAGAGGGAAATCTGCTGCATTGGGTTTTGTTGCCGCGGAGCTACTTAATCATGGAGATAAAAGAATTGCAATTACCGCGCCACGGCGTGGCGCAACCGATATTGTTTTTAGACACTGTGCTGAGCAATTAAATGAGTTAGAAATTACACAGGGAATCATTAAGGTTGGTGATAGTTCAATAAAATTTTATGCACCTGATTATCTATTAGATAACGAGATTGATATAGATGTGTTGTTAGTAGATGAAGCCGCTGCTATACCTGTACCCATTCTTACCAAATTTTTAGATAAGTTTCCACAATGTGTTTTTGCAACAACGGTTCATGGATACGAAGGTACAGGTCGAGGTTTTGCCGTTCGTTTTAATAAAACACTGAATGAAAAATATCCAGATTGGATTCAATTACAAATGGTCTCTCCCATTCGTTGGCCAATTAATGATCCACTCGAAAACTGGGTGTTTAATTTATTATGTTTAAATGCTGAAGTTGTTGATGTAAAAGAAATAACTTATGAAACTAATGATGGATTAGAACATAGGTTGTTAGATAAAGAGTCATTAATTAACGATTCAGCGTTATTGAGAGAAATTTTTGCATTACTCGTTCTGGCGCATTATAAGACGCGACCTCAAGATTTAAAGGATATGCTGGATAATGATGAAATATCCATTTATGTAACGCTGGTTGATCATCATATTATCGCTGTTGCACTCGTAATAAGAGAGGGTGGTTTTTCTGAATCATTGTCAACCTCGGTTTATCGTGGTGAACGTCGGCCACAAGGACATTTACTGGCACAAACTTTAACTTACCATTGTGGTATTGAATCAGCGGCAACACATCATTATGCAAGAGTGATGCGAATTGCTGTTCATCCTGATTTACAAAATAAAGGCATTGGTTCTGAGCTATTAAGATTTATTGTAAATGATAGTAAACTCGCAGAGTTAGATGCAATAGGCACGAGTTTTGGTATGAATGAGGATTTGTTGAATTTTTGGAGAAATTTAAACTTTAACGTCGTTCGTATTGGCTTTACTCGTGAACAAACTAGTGGTGAATATGCTGTTGTTATGTTGTTACCTTTATCTAAAGTAGGCAGTAATGATAATGACGAGGCGCAAGTTCGTTTTAATTATCAAATATACTACTGGTTTAATGATGTACTTAACAATTTATCTACCGAATTAAAAAATAACTTCAGCTATACAGAAAATAAAGAACAAAATTTATCATTGTTAGAGAATAAAGATTTACAATCTTTTTTAAAGTATTCGAGAAATTATGAATTATGTATTTCAGCTTTAAATAAGTTCGTGATGATTCATCTAAAAAAAATTGAGGATAATGGTTTCCCTGAAAACTTCAGAACTATCCTTGAATCTAAAATAATAGATAAGCAATCATGGAAAGATATTTCCAAAAAAATGAAATTATCAGGACAAGCTGAAGCAAGACAGAGTTTCTACTCCGCTATTTGTTTCCTGGTAAAGTGAAATCATAAAATTAAAAAAGCGAAATAAGAATTATGTCGTTTCAGCATCGTGATAAATATTTTGAACATCATCGACGTCATTTAATAAATCAATAAATTTATCTAGTAATTCAACATCATCACCGCTTATTGGTGTTGTACTTTTAGGAATAAATTGAATCTCATCGACTTCAAAATCTATCCCTTCAATAGCATCGGTTAAAGCTTGCTTCGCTTTAAAGTATTCAGTATGTGGGGCAAATACGGTTATGTTACCGTCTTCAGATTCAATGTCGGTTACATCCACATCCGCTTCCATTAATGCTTCAAGAGCAGCTTCTTCATCGTCACCTTTAAAAACAAATATGCTGGCATGATCGAACATATGGCTTACACTACCTGAGCTACCTATCTTACATTTTATTTTATTGAAGCAGCTGCGCACATCGCCAATGGTACGATTAACATTATCGGTTAGGCAGTCAACGATAACCATGCAACCACCAGGGCCGAAGCCTTCGTAACGAGCGGGAACGAAATCTTCACCACCGCCACCTTTAGCTTTGGTTAGGGCCTTTTCTATAACATGAGCGGGTACTTGATCTTTTTTAGCCCGATCAATAAGACTGCGTAATGATAAGTTACCATTTGGATCAACACCGCCAGCTTTAGCGCAGACATAAATTTCACGGCCATATTTGCTGTAAACTTTTGCTTTGGCATCTGATGTCTTTGCCATAGATTCTTTGCGATTTTGATACGCTCGACCCATTGTGTACTGCTCCGATGATGTATTTGGTGTGTAAATTCTACAGATATGGTCTAGTGTTGTGAACTATTATTAATCGATGGAGGGAAAATATAATATAAATCTATGTGGATTCTTTCCACCATTGAGCAATAACATTGCCAATAGCTGGATTAACCAGATAGCCATAGGAACGATGACAGTTTAAACCTTCTTCATTATGGAAAAAGTTATAAATACCTTCACAATGATCTTCAATTGAATCGATGATTCCTAGTGATTTCATTGGATTAAAGCTTACTGATAGAACTTTTTCTAAAGCAACAACATCACCTACAGATGAAATATTAACCCATTGATGAATATTTGTGGGATATTTACTTTTGCCATGACGCTGATGCCCCATTAATCTATTTTGAATATATCGAAGTCCAAGAGGACTACCTAAGGTTAAAAATAGGTCAATCTTTCCTTTCAAATGCTCTAAATGTGCTAATTCCCATAAAGTATCATAAGCTATGACTGAACCTAAGCTGTGCCCGATAAGAAGTATTCTCTCATTATGTAAGAATGCTGTACGTAATTGTGATTTTAATAACTCTCGAATCTGACATGCAATATTATTTCGATTCTGAAAATAATGCTTGGTCTCAACAATTGACATTGTGATTGGCTTAGGAAGGAGAGGAATAATAAAGGGAAGCTTATCCGCCAATAGTACGAATAATCCATTCAGTTTTCGAAGCCAATTATGCGCAGCTTGAATGTCCAAATTTGAGGCGGTATGAGTATTTATTAATGAGTCAATCCAGGGAAGGTCACGGCTTATGTCCTTGTTCTTTTTATAGTAAAGGTAGTTCCAGGCAGATAATTGAAATTGGCTTTTATGTTTTAGAATATCTTGATAGCAGTCAGGGTCGGCTCTACGAACACCCTCTAACAATGTCCGCCACAACAATTCCTGATGCTGCTCAGTTGGCGGTTTAGGATTTTTTCCTGGAACAAATATGATACGTCTTTTATTCATTTCCAATACTTGAGCTCATAGTCAAAAAAATTGTATTTAAGGTATAGCCGATAGAATTCAAAATATAGCGATTTTCAAGTAATAAAACGGTTGCCAAGGGAACTTAATATAACTTAATTACTCCAATAAATCTTCATCGATATGGAAGGTGGTGTATGAAAATTAATTCAATTGTAAGAATTTGTTTCAGCGTTGGGCTTATTCTTATATTCAGTGCCTGTAGTATTGATTTTCAGAAACACTTTTCGGCGAATGAATCAAAAATGCGCAAAGCATGGCCGAATACAAATTTTGATAAACGAAGTATAAATTTAGATGAAATTGTATTTCAAGCTGTTGAACGTGATGGCATTCCACCGATACACTCGCCTAACTATGTAAAAGCAAACTCTGTGACATGGTTAGATAAACGTGAGCCAGTCATAGTTGTTGAAATTAATAATGAAACAAAAGCATATCCATTACAAATTATGATATTTCATGAGATCGTTAGCGATAAAATTGGTGGTATACCAGTGATTGTTACGTTTTGTCCTTTGTGTAATGCTTCAATAGTATATAACCGGAATGTTGGGGGGGAAGTACTGAATTTTGGTGTGAGTGGTTCATTACGCAAAAGCGACCTTATTATGTATGACCATCAAACAAAAAGCTGGTGGCAACAATTTACAGGAAAAGGAATTGTTGGCGAATATACTAATACGCAATTAGAACATTTACCCTCAAAGGTAATTGCGTTTGAAGATTATCTTAAAAGATTTCCAGCGGGAGATGTGTTATCTCGAGAAACCGGTTTTAATCGCTTGTATGGGGAAAATCCGTATGCGGGTTATGATAGTGTCGATCGTTCCCCATTTTATTTCGATCCTCATGACCCACGTATACGAGCGATGGAACGAGTTTTAGCGATACAAGTTAATGAGATAGCAAGAATATATCCTTTATCAAGATTAGTGAAATATCCTGTTGTTAATGACATGTTGGAAAAAGAACCTGTCGTCGTTTTTAGTAAAAAAGGAATGCTTTCCGTCGTTGATAAAAGATGGATTGATGAATCTAAAACATTACCTTCTGCATCTGCATATAGCCGTGTTTTTAATAATATGACTTTAGAGTTTAAACTGAATGAAAAGGGTATTGTTGATATAAATACCGGATCACAATGGAATATACTTGGTTATTCAACACATGGTTCTCTAAAAGGTACGCAGCTTAAGCAGATTGATCGAGGGGTTTACTTTGCATTTGCATGGCTAGCATTCAAACCTGAATCAGAAATTTATGTCGAACCAAAAAAATAAACTATTCAAGCCATTCAGATAATGGACGCGGTTTGCCTAAATAGTATCCTTGTCCATAAGTAATACCAATTTTTCTTAATTCGTCAACGTCTTCTTTTGTTTCTACATACTCGGCAACAGTTTCCTGATTTCTGAGTTTACTGATTTCATTTGTATAGCGAATCATTGCGTGGTCGACAGGGTCGGTGAGCATATCACGAACAAAGCTACCATCAATTTTTACAATATCAAAAGGTAGTTTTTTTAAGTATTCAAAAGAAGACATACCTGTACCAAAATCATCTAAGGCAAAACCAATGCCATGACTTTTGCAGAACGTAATAAATTCTTGCGCTTGGACTAGATTACCAATACTGGATGTTTCTGTAACTTCTAATTCAAGACGTTCCCATGGGAAATCATAGCTATTGATAACATTCTTCACGCATGCCTGGAAGTCTGGATGATTTAAAGTTCCTCCTGCTAAATTTATATGTACAGAGTGTAGTTTATTGATATGTTCAGGATTTTCTATAATGGTATTTAAGTAGGTTGTTAATACATGAATATCAATATCAACCATAAGTTGATAACGTTCAGCAGTTGGTAAGAAAGAATCAGGAGGTAGGAAGTCTCCATTACTATCCCACATGCGTAATAGTATTTCATAGCTTATTTTATCTGTATCAATTTGCAGAGGAACAATGTCCTGAGCAAATAGTTCGAAGCGGGATGGACCATTTTTTAGTGCTTCTTTTATATAGCTGGCAATATGAATTTCCGTTTTTATTTCATTGTCATTTTGTTCTTTATCATCAAGAACGTGTAGCTTATTTTGACCTTTAGACTTTGCAGTATAAAAAGCAATATCAGTCGATTTAATGAGATCAGTAATCGTGTATTCAAATGGTTTAAATTCCACTAAACCAATAGAAGCGGATACAGACAGTGTTTCACCTTGCCAGACAAATCTAAAATCACTCATATCTTGAAGAAGTTGCTTGGCTATTTCAATACCTTGTTGTTTACTGGTATCTTTAAGAAGAATAAAAAAATCATCCCCGCCAACGCGAGCTATATTTGCACTTACAGGTAAGTTAATTACACAGTGATGGGCAACAAGTTGAAGTAATTCATCTCCTGCAATATGCCCAACAGAATCATTGATATTCTTAAATTGGTCGAGATCTAAATTGAGTAAAACATGAGTTGTATTATTTTTATCTTGCAGAGCAGTTTTAATTTCTTTTTCAATGGCAAATCGGTTAAGTAATCCAGTTAAGCTGTCATGATAGCTTTGAAATTGCAATACTTTAGTTGTTTCAATGACTTTTGAAATCATTTTATTATAACCATCAAAAAGATGGCCTATTTCATTCTTGGCGATGGTTTTTACTTTATTGAATTTATTATTTTCAATATCATTATGTTGTATTGCATCAGCAAGAATTTCAAATGGACGAGTGTAATATAGGCTTATTCTCCATGCGATAAGAAATCCGATTAATAACTCGAGAGGAAAAATCCATAATAGTGTAATGAAGTTTTCTTTAATTCTAGTATTGTATTGTTCTGGATTAATAATAATAATTGCTTCGCCATAGTTATAGCCTTCGGCTGTAACGGCTGTTTTAATAAAAAGTCGCCCATTTGAATCAAATGAAGGTTTTCCTGTTACTAATTTTTCAATATATTTTGAATTTAAGTATTTTTGTTCACCAAATGAAAATATTGGATCCTGTTTTTTATTGTAAAGTTGTAAAGCATCAACGGATTTGAAACCTTGAATCCGAAAACTTATATCAGACAATATATCTGCTTTTGTGTTTATTAAGGCTTTTAATAAATCGTTATTAAGAGAGCGTTCAAGTGTATCAGCTTGTTCGATTGCAAGTGTTTGTCTTTCTTGAATATCAAACCAATTCACAAGTGATAACGTCGCTAACTCTACAATCGTTAATAGTATAACCATCAATAAAGTAAGCTGGGTACGAATACTCAGACGTTTCCACATTCCATCTATCCTTTTTATTTTAGAGCGTGTTCTTGGTTGTAATTAAATTAAGTACTTTCTAAGTTCATTATTTCTCCATGGATTTTATTTTTCCATGGGTATTATCTTTCTATGGGAAGAGTATCGTCATTACCCCATTCTCTCCAGGAAGCATCGTAATTTGATACATCATGCCCTAATTCTCTTAAAGCAAAATAGTTGGTGGATGAAACTCTACCAATTTTACAATAAATAATTACTTTCTTTCCAATAGGGATGTCGGAATATATTTTTTTAAGTTCAGTTATTGGTTTTAACGATTGGAAGTTTGAATCCTTAGTTATATTATGGAAGAAAGGGACGTTAATGGCAGATGGAATATGTCCAAAACGTTTTGCTACGGATGTTTCGCCTTTATAAGCTGGTAATGATCGTGCATCTATAATTAATTTTTTTGAATTGTTAATTGCAAGTTGTGTGGCAAATTTGCTGGAAAGTCGTTGATTATTAATTGTAGACACATAGTGGCTTTCTTTTACCTTGGGTATTTCTTGAGAAGTAGCTAGATTTTTATCTAGCCAGTAATTAAATCCATGATCGAGGACTTTTACATTTTTCAGACCGTAAACTTCAAGAGACCAAAAAACTCGGGCAGCATCAACTAATTGGCCTCCATCGTAGACAATAACATTTGATTTAATGTTAATACCAGCTTTACGTAAATACTTTTGCATTTGCACCGGTTGTTGAATTTGGCCATTTGTTTTTAGATTAGAGTAAGTCAAATTTACAGGGAAGTTGATTGCGTTCTTAATATGCCCAACATCGTAATCATTTTTTGAACGTACATCTAAGATAATTAACTGCTTATCATTGATTTGTTTGTTTAATTGTTCTGGTGATATACGAAGCGTTTCCGAATAGGTATTTGTACTGATAATGCTGAGTAAAAAGAGGGTGAGGATTGATACGTTGCGCATGTGATTTTCCATTGAATATAAAATATTAAGTTTCCATACAGTGATGTAATTAGCATATGGACATACTATATATAGCGTATTTTCAGGAAGAAACTTTAGTGATATTTAGCTGTTAGAATATGCCTAAATATCATGGTATTTCAATAAGTTAGGTGCTATCGCTTTGCTTTAACTTGAGCTTCGCCCATATAATGCTGATTAAAATAATAATTAATAATGGAATGACTCCAATGTTAACAATTTGCCAGCCAAATTTGTGCTGTAAAGCACCTGCAGAGAGTGATGAAATAGCAACGGTTGAGAACACGGCAAAGTCATTTAATGCTTGAGTCTTGGAGCGTTCATTGCTGTGATAAGTTTCAGTTATTAGCGTCGTCCCACCAATAAATAGAAAATTCCAGCTTATTCCTAAAAACACCAGAGCAGTCCAATAGTGGCTTACACTAGTTCCTAGTAAGTTAATTGCCACACAACCAACACCAAGTAATGCCCCAATTAAAAGAATATTGTAGATGCCAAAGCGCTTGATTAAATATCCGGTAAAGAATGAGGGTGCAAACATACCCAGCGTATGCCATTGAATAACGAAAGATGTATCACTAAAGCTATGAGCGTGATGGTGCATTGCCAGTGGTGTGGCGGTCATCACGAAAGACATTACTCCGTAACCAAACATCCCGCATATTAAACCGACTATAAGTTTCGGTTGTCTTGCAATAATGCTAAGGGGTCTAATTTCAGTTTCTGCTTCTTCTTTAATTGATGATGCAGTATTTGGTAGCTTTAGAAAACTTAAGGTAAACAAAATTAGAATATAGATAACTATAATAGATGCATAACTTCCAGCATAAGCAGTGTTAGCAAGAGAGTCATGTGTGTAATTGGCAAGGTTAGGACCGATAATGGCAGCAGCGACGCCACCTAACATAACATAGGATATAGCTTTACTTTTTTGATCTTTATCAGCCACATCGGCTGCAGCAAAACGAAAGTAATTACCAAAGCCATTAAAAATTCCCACTAGAGCCGCACTCACTACAAACAACCAAAAATTATTATTTATAATCGAGTAAGTTGCAAGCACACCACCTGATGCACCTGAAAATGTAGCTAGCATAAAAGCAGGCTTTCGGCCGATGCGTTTCATCAGTAGTGCAGCAGGAATACTCGTTAACATGACGGCAATAAATAAAACGGCAAGTGGTAACGTTGCAAGTGATTTATCTGTGGCGATGTTTGAGCCGACTAATGCTACGGTGGTAATAATTAAACTCATGCTACTCATCATAAGTGCCTGACTTACTGCGAGTAGAGGAACATTACGTTTAAAGCTATTCATAAGGGAACCTGTTTATTCTTACTTTTCTTAAGTTATTCTTAATATATTTTGAGGAATAAACATATTGTATGCGATACAAATGACAATAGCTTAATTATTTATAAAATTGAAAATCCAATTCATGATTAATTCATGATCGTCTCTTTGGTGTAAAGAGGCCTTTGCTGATTGACGCTGTTGGTTGCTTAAGTCTTTTTCTTGTAATTTTATTATCAGCTTAACGTATTCATTACTAAATTCAGGATGACCTTGGAAAGTTAGAATATGCCTATCGATGCAGAATCCTGAATAAGGCGATAGATTAGTTTCAGCAAAGTTAATGGCGTGTTCAGGAAGCTGAGTTACGTGATCTTGATGACTTACAAGGCTGAAAAAAAATTCACGAGATGGCTGCATCCAATCAAACATTTCATTAATATGTGTAGCGGTGATACCAAGTTCCCAACCCTTTGTGTTTTTTTCTACCTTGCCACCTAAACTCTGCGCAATCATTTGATGACCGAAGCATATCCCGATTAATTTAATTTTTTCTCGGGACAAAAGGCGGATATAGTCTTCTAATTCCTTTATCCATGAAATTTCTTCATAGCTACTGTACTGACTTCCTGTGATGATGTAAGCATCGCAATCATGAATTGATTGAGGATAGTCAGAATCAAAAACATTGTAACGTTTAAAAGAGAGAGGTTGAGAAAACTTGTTATGCAAAGGAGATAGTAGATTAATAAATAGATCGGCATAACATCCATATTTTTTAATAATGCTCGGACTTAGTTTATCCGCATCAAGTATTCCAATCTTCATCTATACTTCCCTAAATATATTACGTATTCTTGAGTTCGCTCTAAGAATGTTCCTACTATAGTGTTTGTAATTGTCTATACTTACTAGACCATAATAAATAAAGATGCACTTATGTCAAATAATCGTAAACACCCGAGATTACCTTTACCAATGACGGTGGAGGTGTCAATTGATAAACAAGGCATTGCTATGACGAAAACTCGTGATATGAGTGATGGTGGTGTATTTTTAGAAAAAACAGATGAGCTGGATTTTGAAATGGGAACCAAGCTTACTATTAAAGTCGTTGAGAACATGCAAGGTGAACAAGCTAATGAAATACCAGCAACGGTTGTGCGAGTTGCTGAGGATGGTGTTGCGGTAATGTTTGATCTTTAAATGAAGTCTGTGATTGAAGTCTGTGATTGAAGTCTGTGGAAGAAGAACGATCGTTGCGTAGCAATATTAAGCTCAATTCCAAAGTGAACTATTCGGTATTATTTTGACACTAGCGTCAAATGAGAACTTAAAAATCCTTTTAAAATCAATTGGATAGTATATTATTATATGCTAACGCCATATTGGTGACTCAATTGCAAATTGCAGTGGAACTAAGTAATTGATTCTCTGTCTTAAGACCTACTCATATTAGTATTTACTGTTGGTATGGTAACTGCACTGTATAGCTGTGTATATTTTATGAATACTCCTTAGGTTAGGTATACTTATGGGCACTTTCCTTCAAAGTGCCCTTTTTTTTGCCTGTAAAAAACTGTTTCAACTGTGTATCTCTTGCAAAAAGATCATTGATTGATAGACTCGTTGGAATGAGCATTTTAGAAGCAGAAATCATCTTTTCAGGAAAAATTATTCAAGTAAATAAAGAAAAAGTGCTGCTTCCTGACAAAAGCATTTCTGATTTAGAAATTATTTATCATCGTGGTGGGGCTGCGGTTGTTGCTCTTAATGAAAAATATGAAATTTGTATGCTTCGCCAATATCGACATGCAGTAAGGGAGTGGGTATGGGAAGTTCCTGCCGGTATTTTAGAAAAAAAAGATGAATCGATATTGAAAAGAGCACAAGCTGAGTTACAAGAAGAAACAGGTTGTAGCGCGCAGTGCTGGAGTGAGCTTGGTGAAGTGCAAAGTTCTCCAGGGGTATTTACTGAGAAAGTACATTTATTCCTTGCCACCGATTTAACCATCGGAGAACAACAATTAGAACAAGGCGAAGTGCTTGAAGTACACTGGATCCCATTAGAAATTGCGATGGCGCAGATCCACGATGGACTGATCAACGATGCTAAAACATGTATCGCTATCTTTCGAGCTGAAAAAGTTTTAGGTGAAAATGTTGTATGACTATCGAAAAAGCCTGCATTGGTATCAGCCAATGCTTAACGAATAGGATTGTTCGTTACGATGGAAAAACACAATTTAATTCAAAATTAATTGATGAACTGTCAAGTCACTTTACCTTACTTGCAATTTGCCCTGAGGTTGAAAGTGGTCTTAGTGTACCTCGTCCACCGATTGAATTAGTTAAAATAGCGGATTCTATTCGAGTGCTTGGGCGCGATAATAAATCAATCGAAGTTACTGATTCTTTAACTGACTATTCGAATAAAAAGGTTTTATCAATATCTCATCTTTCGGGATATATCTTCAAAGCTCGTTCACCAAGTTGTGGAGTTGCAACAACGCCTATTTTTAATCAAGAGGGTGCTGTTAAATATTATTCGAATGGGGTTTTTGTTGATGCGTTATTAGCAGAGTATCCAGAGATGCCGGTTATTGATGATGCCGATATTTTTAAAAATGAAATATTGGCGAATTTTATAAATGATGTGAATTGTTATAGTCGTAAGTAATAAATTATTTGTTTTAAACGTCAACCGTAAAACATATTTTCGCACCACCAAGTTCACTTTGTGATATGAACAATTCTGAATGATACATTGACAATATATCCTGAACGATAGCGAGTCCAATTCCATGACCTGGCGTTGTTGTATCGGCTCTAAAGCCGCGTTCAAGAATTTTCTGCCTGCTTTTTTCTTCAATGCCGGGGCCGTTGTCCTCAATGCAAATAGTTTGCTTCATATTCATTGTTGAAACTGAAATAATAATCTTTGAAGAAGACCATTTGTAAGCATTTTCCAGTAAATTTCCAAATAGTTCGAGAGAGTCGTCTTCGCTTATTAGTATTGTGGTGGTAGGGTTTATTTCATTTTGAACAGTAATATTTTTACTATGTTGGACTTTATCAAGTGTACTAACGATACGTTCGATAGTTTTCTTTAAATCAGTTGACGCTTGGCTAATGGATTGCCCGGTACTTGTTGCACGTTGAAGATGGTATTGAATAGTCGAGTCAATTTTTGATATATGTTCATCGAGTTGTTGTGTTAATTCATTTTGGTTGAATCTTTCGGTAATAGTTCGGATGACGGCTAGTGGTGTTTTTAAACTATGCGCTAAATCACCCAAAGCATTTTTATACCGATTTTGTCGTGTTTGAGCATGCTCAATGAGCTGGTTAATACTCTTGCTTAGCACCTGAATTTCAGAAGGATAATGGCCTTCAATTTTTTGTTGTTTCCCTGATTCAATAGCATTTACTTCATCTTCAACTTTTCGTAGTGGTGATAATCCCCAATATAGCAATATACTCAGTACAATAAGTAGTAACAACGCCATGCTTGCAAGCCAACTCCATAAAGTTGTTCGGTAGTCTAATATTTGTTGATTAAATGTGGACATGTCAGCTTGGACATTAAAAGTGATATGAATATTATTGTTACCTGCGAGCCAGTTTACCCCATAACTTATGCCATGAAAGTCAATTTCATCTTGTTGGAGCTGTCTAAATTCTTGTTTACCTTTTTCCAGGTTAATAGGTGCTGGTGTATTGATCCCTGTAACTGATAGTGAACGCCATAGTATATTATTTTTGTTATCGGTTATGTACGCATATAGTCCTGAAGAGGGAAGACTGAACTTTGATTCGAGCAAGGATGTCGAAGTGTTTATATTGTTTTTTTCATCTATTTCAGTTGCAGCCATTAACAAAAAGAGTTGAGTGGTGAGTTGCTCTTGCAATGATGTTTTATGCGCGGTATAGAAAGCTTTATCCAGTGTATAGCCCGTTCCAATAATAAAAAATATTAGAATTAATAAGCTACTTATAATGAGTCGTAGTTTTATTGACATATTAAGTCTGATATTGGATGGAGATTTTATTCAGTCCGTTGTAAAGAGAATCGGTAGCCACGCCCACGCAATGTTTCAATGGGGTTTATATTGTTATCGGGGTCTAGTTTTTTTCGGAGTCGTCCGATCATTACTTCGATAACGTTACTATCAGTATCTTCGTCATGCGGATACAAGTATTCATTTAAGTTTTGTTTAGAAATGACTTCACCGGCATGGCGAATTAAATATTCTATTGTTCTATATTCAAACGTTGTTAATTCAACCAGTGAATCATTGCAGTGTAGCTGTTGACCCGTTGTATCTATTTTAATCGGCGAGAAATGTAGTGTTTCGCTTGTTGTGCCAACACTTCGTCTTAATAATGCTTTTAAACGAGCAAGAAGTTCTTCGATATGAAAAGGTTTTACTAGATAATCATCTGCACCTGCTTCGAGGCCATTGACTTTATCTTGCCAACTTCCGCGCGCTGTTAGAATAAGTATAGGGATGCTTTTGCCTTGAGAACGAATTTCTTTAATCACATCAATACCGGAGAGTTTGGGAAGACCGATATCAACAATTGCTATATCGATGGGATATTCTATTGCGTTATGCAGACCGTCTTCACCATCTGAGCTGGTATCCACCATGTATTTATTTTGTTCTAAGTGCTCACGAATTTGTTGTTGAAGTGTGAGTTCATCTTCAATGACTAGGACGCGCATAATTAATTTTTGAGTCTCTCGCCTGTTTGGCCATCAACGAGTACGATAACTACATCACTTGAAGTGCTAATAATTTTAACGTGGTAGACACCTTTTTTTAATGTAACTTTTAGGAGTCGTCCTGGTACATATTGCTTTGCTATTCCCACGGCTTGTTGTTTGCTAACCGGAACAGCTGCAACGGATACGGCTATGTCAAAGTTGTTGTTAAAGGGTGATTCTGACTTTGCGTGAGATAACAACGGTAGGCATAAGCTTAAAATTACTATACTGATACGTAACATTAATTGCATGGGGTTCCTCGCCACTATTGATAATACTTATAGCATACACGTTAAAAGCGATATAAAAAAGATGACATTGAGGATTGATGGTTAAGTTCTTTAGTGCTGGAGTATAAGAATATACTCCAGCATTGAGAACAGTATGACATTATAAATCCACTACAAATTCAAATTTAGACGAATGCCTGGTAAGTGCAACTGGCCAGTCACTCTTGGGATTAATAAGTCTCTTACGCTAATATGAGATCGTTGTGGACGACTCTCATGGTTACGTTGGTTGTGACGGCTGTAATAATGGTTATTACGAGCATATCGATTCCAACGGTAATGTTTTCCATAGTGACGATTGTGTCCATAATCACGGCTATGGTTGCGATCATGGCGACGTTCATGACGACGCTGCTGGCGATCTTCAAAGCGATGCGCTTTAGCATGTCCTTTACGGAAATCGCGGCTATGCTCACGTTGACCAACCTGGTTGTTTTGAGAATCTCTATTGTGGTCTCGATTGCCTGCTGTAGCAGATAAGCTCAAAGTACTAAGAGCAGCAATACCTATAACCATAACTACTTGTTTTTTATTGATAATTTTCATAATGTATCTCCTGTAACTCATTTGTTTGTGTTTACAGGTGCTACATTAGCGAATATCAGCTGAATCCAGGCTGAATGGGGCTGAATAGAGTTGATAATTCTTATCTTATTTGGGCAATCGGTTTATTATCAAATATTAGCCTGCTACGACTAAACGAGATGAATCCAAGCGTGCATAGGCTTTGTTCATATGGGTATTGAGATTGTTTTTCTGTGTCTCTAAACTTGTTATTTCATCAATACGAATATTCGGATTATCTTTTTGCAATGCGCTTAAGCGTTGTATTTCATGGTCAAACTCATTCGTCATTTCTGATATTTTAATTTGAGTCTGTTCATTGCAATCTTTAGTGGCAATGTTTTCTGCTTGAGCAAACATACTTTTTAAACGTTCTTGATGATTTCCTACCAGCTGAGTAATAATTTGTTTATTGAGTTGGATAGCCGTTCCTTGTAAAGAATCGAAATCAAATTTATCGGTTAAGTTTATACATTTAGTATCCATAACAACGCGGATAATCGCTGGAGGCAAGTGACGATTTATTTGTAAATTCTTTGGCGCAGTACATTCAATAACGAAAATACATTCTAGTAATATACTACCTGCTTTTAAGTTGGCTAACTTAACAATACTTAATGCAGTATTACCATGTTCATGAGAAACAAAAAGATCAATCATGTTAAGGACCATGGGATGTTCCCATGTCATGAAAAACATGTTTTCGTGTACCAGTGCATGGTGACGGTTAAAAGTAAGCGTTGCACCTTCATCGGGCAAATCCGGGAAATGGGTAATTAACATATGATCGGTCGGATGCACCGTAAAACTTTTTTGAGCATGAAAATCAAAATCGACACCATACATATCGAAAACGCCAGAAAGATAATTCTCTAAGCTTCGGTCATGATCCCAATATTGAATATTTGCTGCAATCTCACTAGCTTCTTCTTGTTGGTAAGGATTAAGTTCAAGAAATCTATCGCGACCTTGTTGTAATTTTTGGGTGAATTCATGTGTATCTGCCTTTACCATATACATAAATTGTTCAATTGAAAATGAATCAAAATCCGGGTTAATAAGATAATTTTTTAATTCATCTTCATGTTTTTGGATAACCGCTTGCCCTACCGGGCATGTATGCATAAAGGTATTTAAACCATTGCTATACCACTGGTATAAAATCGCTTGAGCTGAATTTTCAAAATAGGGAGTATGTAAGTGGATAGTTTCCATTTGTTGTCCTATACGATCAAGTCGACCAATACGTTGCTCTAAAAGATCTGGGTTATAAGGCAAATCAAATAAAACTAAATGGTGTGCAAATTGAAAATTTCTACCTTCACTACCAATTTCAGAACAGATTAGTACTTGAGAACCATCTTCCATATCGGCAAAGAATGCTGCTGCGCGATCACGATCAATGATGTTCATGTTTTCATGAAAGATAGCAGCTTGTTTTCCATGTTTTTCTCGTAATACTTTTGCTAAGTCGATTGCCGTTGTTGCATATGCACAAATAACAAGAATCTTCTCGTTTCGATGTTGTTTGAAAATATCGGCTAGCCAATCTACGCGAGGATCTATGTCAGTCCAATGGCTTCCTTCATCTTCAAACACATTTTGATAAATGATTTCAGGTGTTAATAATAATGGAATATTAAGTTTTTCTGTTTCATTCGCTTCAATGTAAGTTTGGATTAAAGTGCTATAAATTTCAGGCATTTTTAATGGATAAGCATGTGACTCTCTTGAAGGGAAACCTTTAATCGCATTTCGTGTATTTCTAAACAAAACGCGGCCAGTACCATGTTGGTCGGCAAGAATTTGTATTAATTGCTGACGATAAGAATCGTTGTCTTGTTCGGTATTAAATTTATTAATTAATGCTAAGTAAGTTTCATTACCATTAAAGATATTGGTTAACGTTGTAGTGCTTTCATCATTTAATGTATCAGAGTCCAGCAAGTTATCTACGACATGCGCTATGGTTTTAAACGATTCAGTTTCGCTAATAAATTTTTCTAAACTATGATAACGATGTGGATCTAAAAGGCGTAGTCTGGCAAAGTGACTTTCTTCTCCTAACTGTTCTGGTGTTGCTGTGAGAAGCAATAAGCCTGGAATAGTTTCAGATAGTTTCTCTATATAAGTATAAGCTTGGCTAGTAGAATTTTCTGACCATGCCAGATGATGGGCTTCATCAATAACCAAAATGTCCCATTCCGCTTCGATTAATTGATTTAATACCGCTTCACTATGGGTAACAAACTCTAGGCTACATAATAGTAATGGTTCATCAATAAACGGGTTATGATCATCTTCTAACGTATCTTGATAACGTTCTTGGTCATATAAACTCATTTTTAAATTGAAACGCCGTAGCATCTCAACCATCCATTGATACATAAGCGCTTCAGGAACGATTATAAGAATACGTTGAGCTCGATCAGAAATTAATTGTTGATGAATAATTAAACCAGCTTCAATTGTTTTTCCTAAGCCAACTTCATCTGCCAATAAAACGCGTGGGGCACTTCGATTTGCTACTTGATGTGCAATAAATAGTTGGTGAGGAATGAGGCTTACGCGAGGACCTAATAATCCTCGTGTTTGTAATTGAGATAATTCGTGCCGCTTTAACAGTGTTTCATAACGCAAGGTATACCAGAGTTGTTTATCTATCTGACTCGTTAACATTCTGTCGCGAGGCTTATTAAGTTGAGTTGAATGACTTAATTCACCCTCGCCTAACAAATGTTTAGAGCCATCATCTTGAGAGCAGTGGTAAATGATAAGACCGTTTTGTTCTTCTATTTCATCAATAGTGTACTGTTGCCCTTTTTCTGAGTCGATTGTGTCGCCTTCAAAGAATATAACGCGCGTTAAGGGTGCCTGACCAATAGCATAGACTCGGCTTTCTTCGCTGGCAGGGAAAATAATACTAACTCGACGAATTTCGACATTAGTAACGACACCAAGTCCTAAATCCGTTTCAGTATCACTAATCCAACGTTGGCCGACTACAAATTCAGACATATATTCCCACAATTATTTATTTAAAGGCATTAAAGGAGGTAAAAAGCGGAGGCTATTCTATAGTAAAACTGCGCTATCAGTATAGGTTGGATTGATTAAAATACACTCTATAAAAGTAATGTCGTTTAGTTAAGAGCTAGATTATATTCCCCCTCCCATTTCGGGAGGGGGCGTAGGGGGAGGGGATAAGCTTAAAACACCCCATCCTAGCCTTCCCTTGAAGGGGAGGGAACTAATTTTAAATTTTATTCTCTTAACTAAACGTCATTACCCTATAAAAACGTATTTTAGCCTTGACGCCGTACTAGTTAGATTTTTTGAAGACCCATGAAAGGGCGGCACCTATCATGAGGGAGTCTTTTTGCTTAACTAATGGGCTATCGATAAAAGTGGCACTGTTTAAATTGTCATACTTAGCAAATAAACCAAACCAAAGCTTATCGAAGCGTTTACTTAAGGTTAATGTAATTCTTGAGCCACTATAGCCTGATTGAGCATCGTACACAGGACGTGTAGCGGTTGCGTATTGTGGTGCAACTTCATAAAAATAGTCGTGGTATTCCTCACTTGCCCAAACGGGTCCTAGTGAAACGGCTGTTTCCCATCCGCTATTAAAATAACGTAGTTGTACATAAGGTGAAAAAACCCAACCAATACTTTCGGTGTGGCTTAGGTCTGTTGCGAAAGCAGCGCGTAGTGGTAAAGCAAAGCGGAATCGAATATTTTCATCGTCAGATTTGTAAAGTTTAAACTCGACTCTTGGGCCAAGTTCGATAATAGGATCTAAATCCGTCATACCTTCGCGAGCGCGATTGTCATCACTATCAACTGGAAAAGCAAAGGCTGTACTGACATCAATATTAATATCTTCATCATTGTAAAAAAAGAAACGGCCGCCTTCTTTATCTACTCTTAAGCGTTTACCGTGATAGCGAAGATAGGGAATGGGAGCTACGTAATTTGAGCGTTGGTCGGAACCTCGATAATGTGGCAAGCTTAAAGCGCCTAAACCCACACCTAACTCCCAAGTTGGTTTTTTAGACTGAACTGGCTCATCAGCAATAGATATATTAGATAGTGAGAGTAGTATGATAAAGAGAGAGCGTCGTAGGGTAAGTAATTTCATAAGTGTTTCAAATTTTATAGTAATTTTAATTATGGTAGATTTAATAGAGTACAGTATACTCTAAAGGATTGAAGAAGTAAGACTGTTTTATTTATAGGGATTATTTTGTGACACCATTTGAATCGTATCAACATGATTTAAAACGCAGTAATTTCAAAGCGGATATTTCGCAGCAGCATGCGGTTGAGTTAACCAATAATCTATTTGAAAAATTAGTCGAGGCTAATCAACTCGGACAAGATTCTCCTGGCTTGTGGGATCGTTTATTTAAGAAAAAGCCGGACTACATCAAAGGCCTATATTTTTGGGGTGGCACTGGGCGTGGAAAAACATATTTAATTGATTGTTTTTATGAGTGCCTCCCTTTTAAAGAAAAACACCGTATTCATTTTCATCATTTCATGATGGATGTACATGAACAACTTCGTGCATTACCTAAATCAACTGATCCACTTATTACTATTGCAGAGAATTTTTCTAGTCAGTATCAGGTTTTGTGTTTAGATGAATTTCACATACATGATATTGCTGATGCAATGTTAATGGTTGGTTTATTAAAGATGCTAGTGAATAATGGTGTGACTATTGTCGCATCTTCGAATATTGCGATAAAAGATTTATACAAAAACGGTCTGCAACGCGAAAGATTTATAGAAGTTATAAAGCTCTTAGAGCAAGTAACAGTCGAGTATGATCTAGGTGACAGTATAGATTATCGATTTAATACCTTAGAGAAAAGCACAATTTATTTTGTTGGTTTTAATGATGAGACAATAACAAAATTAACAGAATGCTTTGAAAGCATTATACCGACAAAAGCAAAACATAATCGTCAGATAGAAATTAATAACCGGATGTTAGATTATATCGCAGAAGCGGATGACGTAATTTGGTTTGATTTTTCAGGAATTTGTGAGTCAGCTCGATCTGCACATGACTATATTGAAATAGCGCAAATATACACGACCGTGGTTGTGAGTAATCTTCCAGTGATGAATGAGGAATATGATAGTGCCGCAAAACGTTTTATTCATTTTATTGATGCGTTATATGATCACAACGTAAAATTTATTTGTTCCGCAGAAGCGCAACCCGATAAATTATACGAAGGTAAAAGGCTGGCATTTGCTTTTGACCGAACCATAAGCCGATTAACGGAAATGCAAACTAAAAATTATTTAGCCTTGCCCCACTCAGTGAGTGGGAAACGGACTGCTTATATTGAGGATAGTGAGTAGGTTATTAGAGTATGCCAAATCCATAAATTAACATTTTACTTTGTAGAGCAGGCGCATCTTTATAAGGTACGGTATTATTATCCCTTATAATTTTCCTTCCTTCCTTTGATGTAACAAATTTAATAAAGTTTTTAACCTTCGCTGGTGGAGAAGGGCTTGTTACTAAATATAGTGGACGATATAAAGAGTATTTGCCACTAGCAACATTTTCATAAGAAGGTACTTTTCCATCAAAGCCAATAATTTTTACATTACGCTTTCTCGCACTACTGATGCCGGTAATACCCATTGCGTACGTATCTTTTACAACCGCTTTTTCTAATGGCCCGGAAGATTTAACAACGTATTTTGATTGAGTTTTAAATTTCTTATTTCTATTTTTGAAAACATATTGGCGAATAGCGTAACCAACACCAGAGATAGTTCCTCTTCGAACATATAAATTTATACGCGCATTTTTACCGCCAACTTGTTTCCAGTTAGTAATTTTGCCAGTGTAGATCGCTTTTATTTGAGCTGTTGAAAGGGTGTTAATGGGATTCTTTTTATTAACAATAATTGCTAACGCATCCCAGGCGACAGGATGAAGGGTAGCGTGTAATTCGATGCGATCAACTTCAGGTAAGTTCATTCGGCAAGCGCCGCCTAAGTCCATTTTGAGAGATGCTGCATCACGAATTCCGCGTGTCGCACCACCGCCATTAAGCTGAACTTTAACCCCGGTCTTTACTTCATAGGCTTTAGAAATTTCTTTCATAAAAGCTTTTTTAGTTATTCCACAACCAGCCCAGCTAATAGTATTTTTATCTGTTGCTGCAAAACTAAGAGAAGCTTGTATAAAACCAAAGAGAATGAGCATAAGAGAGAACGCTAAGCGTGCCCCTCGAAAATTAAACGACATATTTGACCCCTCAAAACTACATGACCGGTTATTTTACGATATTTCGGCAAAGTATTCTTGATTATAAGTATATTATGATTATGTGATTTTATAAAAGTTTCGAGTGTCACAATAATTTCACAGTAATCAATAAGATAGTCGAGTTTATAGAAGCTAATGAATGTTAGTGCATAACCTATTGAGCTCGCTGTCTTGCAATTTTTCTATTATGGGAGAGCCAATCGTGTTTTTTAATTGGAGAGATAACGTAAAGCAAGTATCAATACTAAGTGTAGGTGTTTGCTTGAGCAAAAGAATAAAGTGCAAATATATAAGATTATTTCTAAAAAATAAATTACTGGAAATCTTAATTTCGAATGAGCATCTAAAAGATAATAAAAAGAAGTGAGATTATGAAAAAGTTAGTGTTTCATAATGATGGCTTGTTATCTATAGATGCTTTTGTGACGGTAAATTGACGATAACTTTATTAGCTTTCGTAAGGTATTGAATTTTAATTACATAATTATTCGCTAGTTATTTTGGAATGAATAAGAATTAAAATTCCACGTTCGCGCTAATATAGTAGAGTTTAAAGTGTGACAAAAAAGAGACTTTTTTGTACCGATTCTTGCATTATTCAAAATAGCGTCTATGGTTAATGCAATATCTTTATAGAACAAATGCTTAATGGCAAAAACACATTCTCAAAACGGCTTTAGTCGACTGCAAGTGGCAAACATTACTGGCCTAACTGCCAGACAATTAAATTACTGGCGACGCACTGAAATAATTAAACCTTCAAATACGACTCAAGGCGGACATGCCCGATATTCATTTACCGATTTAATTGCTTTAAAAACGGTTAAACAATTACTTGAGCATGGTGTGTCATTACAAAAGATTCGTAAAAGTATTTTCGCTTTGTTGCAATACCTTCCTCTTCAGAAACAACCCTTTAGTGAGTTAAAAGTTATAGCAACGGGTGATGTTGTTTTAGTTTTTCATGAAGGGGTTGCGTTAGATGCGGTAACAGGTCAGGAATGGATTTTAGAAGTAGCCGATTTAGAAAAAGAAATTTCTCAACACTATCCCAAAACATATCAGCTTGTGGTTGAGCAAGATGATTTGTTTACACCAAATAATAAGATAGAAAATACAATTATAAAAACGAAGGCCAGTTGAAGGAATAGCTGGATTAAGGAATAGCTGGGTTAATAAATGTACTGAAGAGATAGGTTTTATTCAGTAAATAAATTAATTACATCACTGCGATAGCAGGGGGAAGAATACAATGAAAGTTATAGCAATTGCTAACCAAAAAGGTGGATGTGGAAAGACCACAACGGCAATTAATCTAGCAGCTTGCCTTGGACATATTTCACAACGTGTTTTGCTTATTGATATGGATGCCCAAGGGCATGCTTCGTTAGGTTTTGGTAAATGTGGCGATGAGTTGCCGACACTTTATAATGTTTTCTCAGGTCAACGTAGCATCCGAGATGTGATCGTGCATGATGTACATAAGAATGTAGACTTGATTCCTGGCTCAATGGCATTGATTGCGGCTGAACATCATTTAACAGATTGGTCTCAAGAAGAGGAACTTGATCGTTTATTACGTCCACTCGATGTGACTTATGATTTTGTTATTATTGATTGTCCGCCTGCCTTAGGTCGCTTATCAGTTAATGCTTTGTTGGCATCAGATGAAGTGATTATTCCACTTGAAATGAGCTTGTTTTCTTTAGATGGAATTGAACGAATTAGTGAAACCATTGAACATCTACAGGCTCGCCGAGGTAAACCTTTACCCTTTAAAGTCTTACCTACTATGGTAGATAACCGTACTCGTTTATGTCGTACCTTTTTGCGAAAAATATGGGAACGTTTCCCCGAGAGCGTATTGCCTGTAATGATTCATCAAACGGTAAAATTAAAAGAAGCCGTTTGTTATAGCTTACCGGTTTGGTCTTATGATTCTAAATCGGTTGCGGCACTCGATTATATGAAGTTAGCGGAAGTATCAGTGAAGGCAACTTTACCTCCGAGCTTGCGTGAGCCAATGACTAACTATTCTCCTATAGAACATCATGCTGCTTAATTCTAAAATCATTTGATTTAACCCTAGACTCCTCATGAGTCATTTCCCAACCCTGTTTATGCAGGGTTTTTTTTGTTGATGATGAATAGAGTATCCGAAAAACTGTACAAGGTAGGTTATTGTGATTATGATCCTAGTGTACAAATGCAACTAAAGGAAGTGTAGTGCCCAGCCTTATTGAAAATCGATTAGCAAAAATCATAAATGCAGGCGCAGTTGGTGCGTTACAAGCTAGTGCAATTGGATTAGAAAAAGAATGCTTACGTGTTAATACTAAAGGTAAAATTTCACCGTTAGCACATCCAGCGACATTAGGTTCGGCATTAACTCATCCATATATCACAACCGATTATTCAGAAGCATTACTTGAGCTCATTACACCTCCGTGTGAGTCGGTGGATGAGTCATTGGACTTTTTACGTAACACTCAAAAATTTGTATATGATAATTTGGAAGATGAATTACTTTGGTCTTCTTCAATGCCATGTGTTGTTGCTGGTGAAACAAGTATACCGCTTGCTAACTATGGTGCTTCAAATAGCGGGCAAATGAAACATATTTATAGGCGAGGGCTTGGCTACCGCTATGGACGGGTGATGCAAGTTATTGCTGGAGTGCACTTTAATTTTTCTTTTTCAGATCAATTCCTATCTGCTTATCAAGAAATAGAAGGAAATAAAGAATCCCCTCAAGCATTTGTATCTGAATCCTATTTTAGTCTGTTAAGAAATTTACAACGCTTTGGTTGGGTGGTTCCATATTTGTTTGGCGCATCTCCAGCGATATGTAAATCATTTTTAAATGGCCAAGATACGCCGTTAGAAGCCTTTAATGAAAATACTTATTATCACCCCTATGCAACTTCGTTGCGTATGGGAGACATCGGTTATCAAAATAACAAAGAAAATGAAATGGGAGTTGTTGCTAACTACAATAGTTTACATGAATACGTGAACAGCTTACGTTATGCGACAGAAACACCTTGCCCGGAATATGAAAAAATAGGTGTAATAGTTGATGGTAGTTATCGTCAATTAAATGCCAATATTCTACAAATTGAAAATGAATACTATTCTACCGTAAGACCAAAGCAAATTTTAATGGGAAATGAAAAGCCTTCACTTGCACTCGCTCGGCGAGGGGTTCGTTATGTGGAGCTACGCTCTCTTGATGTAAATCCATTCTCACCATTGGGTGTAGATGCAGAACAACTTTATTTTTTAAGAGCTTTTATGCTTTATTGTTTTTTAAGTGATAGCCCTCCTATATTACGTAATGAGGAGAAGGCAATCGATGCAAACGAAATTAGTGTCGCTCATCATGGTCGTTCTCCAGATTTAAATATTTGTGTTGGTGGTAAATCACTTAATATGCGTCAGCAAGGCTTAGAACTTTGTGATGCTATGCAAGCCTGCTGCGATACTTTAGACCAAGGTATAGAAGGCAAACCATATTCTTCTGCTTTACGAACACAATATGACAAATTTAAAGATCCTGATGTAACACCTTCAGCGATTATGCTAAATGAAATGCGCGAAAGTGGAGAAGGCTTTTTTCACTTGTCAAAGAAACTATCAGAAGAACATTTACAATATTTTCGTGAATTAAAGCTTGATAAGGAGATTAAAAAACAATTTTTAGAACAATCTCAAACCTCGCACGAACAGCAGGATGAGCTTGAAAAGAATGAAAAACAACCATTTGATGAGTATTTAAGCGGCTATTTTGCACAAAAATAACAATAAATCTGAACTTAGCTTAAATATAGGGTCTATGTTGGTAAGTATTAAGTAAAGGTGATTTATTTAATAGGTGTTTAGTATGGTAGGAGAGGTCTTTTGAAATTTACCCGAATAGTTTTTGTATTTGCATTATTAACAAGCTTATTTTTACAGCTACCGGCCGTTCAAGCGGGTGGTTTAACCGATTTTAAAAATACACCAAAATCAATCAAAGACTACACTGGGAAGGGAAAATGGTTGTTGGTGATGTTTTGGGCATCTGATTGCCATATCTGCAATAAAGAAGCACATCAATATGTTGATTTTCATTTTACCCATTCAGATAAGGATGCAACTGTACTGGGTATTTCAACTGACGGTAAAGCAAGGTTTAAAGCAGCTCAGAATTTCATCAAAAAACACAGTATTGATTTTCCAAATCTAATTGGTGAGTTTGAAGATGTTGCGCATGTATACCAAAGCTATGCGAATTCCCCTTTATCGGGTACGCCTGGATTTTTATTATTTAATCCTAAGGGGAAACTCTTAGCGGCAAGTCTCGGAGCCGTACCACCTGAAACGATTGAAGATTTTATGGCAAAAAATTCACCTAAGTAGACTTATAGAAAAAGCCTGGGGGATAATAAATAAAGGTGTAACGTATCACCCCGTACACTTGAACCATTTTGTCCAAGTGGGTGCATCAGAGATGTTTTAGGATTCCCAGTCAAGCTGGGCTTTCGACACCACATCAACAAAGTAGCTCCCGGGTGATATAGAATCGGCTCAAATAATCCGGGGCAACGCGTTACAGTTATTAATACTAGTCTTGATTCATTTTATTGCTATATTGAATTTCATAAAGTCTTTTGCTACTCCCTTTATATTCTAACTATGATCCGTTAATTATTAGATAGTTAGAAAAGATAATTAAAATAATTCTTTTTTAAGAATATTTAAACAAAATCCTTTAGAATAGATCTCATTATCAGCTGGTATGCGGCGGAACTCGGTCTATCCTGTTGATTTTGTAGCTCAATGCCCAAAGGTGTGTTTATGTCCGATATGTTTGTTGTAATTGTTAATGGTGATAGCCAGATTGAATATGATCGCACCAAACCGTTACCAGCTAAGCAATTAGAATTTCTTGATATGATGGATTCCAAAATGTCTAAAGGAATTGCATTGAACGGCAGTACTATTTCCGGCCCAGACCTTGTTCAACGAGCACAATTCGTCGCAATGCAATTAATTGCAGCCTTAATGGATAGTAACGACCAGCTTATAGCTGCGAGCTGTGCTTATCTTGCTAATAGGCTTACAGATTTAAAGCAATTAAAAGTTGATGAAAATTATAATTTTGATCTTGTTTTTGATGAAGAATATAAAAACCAAATCAAAGTGGCTTTTAGTCCAAATGATTTAAAAGAACCTATTCACTAATAAAAAGAAAAAATAATGTTATCAATACTTACAAAATTACGTCCAATGCGAGTTGTTTTACTAAGCCTTGCAATTTTATCCCTTATTTTTAAAGCCAAAATAGGTACGCCTGTTTCTTATGATGGCTGGCCTATGATAGAAACGGTCTTTATTCCCGTAATGTCACCCTTAATTATTATGGTTTTACTTTTAGACTCATTAATATCAACTATTTGGTTTACTCAGACTACTGGGGAAGAGAAAAATAGATATAAATTAATATTAAGCTGTAACCTCGTAATGATTATTGTCATGCTGTCTCTTTGGATTCCTTTCTTTATTGCTCTTTTACTCTAAAGTTGTATTTATGGCAAAGTTGGTACAAATAAAAGATGGAACGGCAGGCATTATTTTTCCTATACAAAAGGCAAAAATAACGATTGGTCGTGATGAAACAAATGATATTTGTTTAAATGATAGCTTGGTGAGTGCTCACCATGCTGTTATTGAAATTACTGTTAATCAAGAGATGAATGGTGTTTACGAATATATTCTGCAAGACTTGGATAGCACCAACAACACTTATGTCAATGATCAACTCGTGAATTTGCATAGACTGAGTGAAGGTGATCGTGTCCGCATAGGAACAAATAATTTTAGCTTTGATGACTCAGAAGACCAACGTCTAGATGAAACTGCAAAGTTACATAAGTCTTGGATACCAGGTGTTTATTATACTAAACCTAAAGACTAAAAGATTTTAGTGCGCGTCTTTTTGTACGCGCACTTATGCCTGAGAGAGCAAAGCGAACCTCGGTAGTCAGTACAACAACGTCCACCGCACTAGTCTTTGCGCAAGCAAAGACGACACTAACAAAGACCACATTTACACGCGCACTTATGCCTGAGAGAGCAAAGCGAACCTCGGTAGTCAGTACAACAACGTCCA
>Ga0316206_1000119_pt1 | contig 160330 bp, 169 predicted proteins | sample 6monthpyrite_MG_FD_204942 | JGI IMG/M metagenome (GOLD analysis project Ga0316206, IMG submission 204942) | Microbial mat bacterial communities from mineral coupon in-situ incubated in ocean water Damariscotta River, Maine, United States -... | ecosystem: Environmental > Aquatic > Marine >... | reverse complement strand
TACCAAAGCGTATCGCCGTTTCTTCATAGGTCAGTCCCTCCTTCTTTCGAAGCGAAAGGACATGGGTGCGGAATTCCAATGGATACTTCATAAAACCATAGTATCATAATTAATTTAAATAGCTATAGCTGTCTTATATAGCTGCTGTAAGAGCCCCTGTATATTCAACCAAAGCTGTCACCGCTTTCCATCACGTCACAGCGTAGCAACCGGCTGTCCGCAACGGCAGCCTGCCTATTTTTGACAGCAATTTGGTACGCCGGGTCCGTGACCATTTCCAGAAATGCGGCAGCAGATGGATAATAAGCCACAAAAGCCATATCCCAAGCTTCAGCACCATCAGATTTTGCTTCGGCATTTGGGCCGATTAACATTAGTTTTGGCTCGCCGCGCCAGATGATCTTGCCACCAACACGACTGAAAATTGGCCCACTTTCGCGAGCGTAGGCTGCGTAAGCTTCAGCCCCACTTGCCTCACGATCACCTTCATAGGCCGCACGACCCCTGAGCCTGATCAGGTTCAGCATATTTACAGGCACATATCTCGGCAAGGCTTTGAAAGCCTCAAACTGCGCACGGCCAGGATCAACATAAATGGCGGGATCGATATAATTCATGGGCAAGTTCCTAAACAGGATTTAGAGCGACGTTATAAATCACGGGCAACAGAGAACGCAGGATAGCGAAGGCAACTTAATATATTCCTTACAGTCCGCTCAGCACCACTCTTCCCTATGCCAGCACCACTCTTCCCTATTGATAGACACCGTATATGAAGGCTTAACTACAGCTTTTCAGTCTCCCCACAAAATCCAGAAATTCAAGCGTTTTAACCTGCCAGCCCTGTGTGCGCGCATGCTTTTGAGCAGCTTTTGCCATAGCCTGCCGCCGCGTATCATTACTTAATATTTCAATCAATGCTGAACTGATTTCGCCAGTGTTATTGCCGTCAACAAATAGGCCGGTTTCGCCGTCAATTACAGCGTCTACGGCGCCGCCTGCCCTGCCCGCTATACTGGGTGTTCCCATAGCCGCTGCCTCAAGGAATACGAGGCCAAAACCTTCGGTATCGCCGTCGGGCATAGTGCGGTTTGGCATGATAAACAAATCAGCAAAGCCATAACAGCTTGCAAGCGCGCCTTCTTCGATCCAGCCCAGCATTTGCACACTGTCCCCAATGCCAAGCTTGGCAATGCTGGCGATCAGCCCGGCTTCCAGTGGCCCCTTGCCGCCTATCACCAATTTTACGCCCGGCATCGCCGCAGCCACTTTGGGCCATGCCTCGATCAATTTGTCGAAGCCCTTGCGTTCAACCAGCCGTCCGCACGAAAATACATACGGGCCGTTGGGCAAACGATATTTTGTCCGGTCAGTTACCCTAAGCACGCCATTGAATGTTTGCAGGTCTACACCGTTGTTTTGTAACTGAATGCGCTCCATCGGTACGCCGTATTTAGTGCTGAGCAAACCAGCCGTGAAACTGCTGACCGCAGTAAGCCCATCTGCCGCCTTCAAAGCGGTTTTGCGCTGGCTTTCGGCTTTATCAGAATATGCGACTTGCGAGACTTCCTCACCATGAACATAAATAATGACCTTGGCATTGGTTCGGTCTTGCAGCGGCTTCACCATCCACCCAAGTGCATCCTGGGCGCCGATACAAACCACATCAAAGTTGCCCCTTAAAGCACAACGCGTTGTTTCTCGCAGAACCCGGCGATTGATCAACAGGCCTTTGAATTTCGATATTATTTTAGCAATTATGCCCGCGCCTGGTGCCAACATTTGTGGCCGTAACGCTGCTAGCCGCGTAATTTCATAAGGAGCATCACGATCAAAAGCCCGCCAGCCGTCCACTTCGTGTCCATTTGTATAATCTGAAGAAGCTGTTAACAACGCAATCTGATCAGGCGCACAGCGCGCAAGCGCGTCATAAACCGTAAGCGCACCGCCGATTAGCGGTCGAAAGTGGGTTGTAACAATGAGACAGCGAACTTGCGACATTTCAAGGCATCCTTTCTGTCACCAAAGCGCCTTGTCTGTGCTTCGTCAAGCACCCACTTGTTTGAGAGGCAATAAAGCTTATAGGTGACGGCGCGTATCATGTGCTGCTATAGTCCTTAAACGTACAATGTATGCAGAGGAACAACGTATGGCGATGATGTCTGAAGACATTGTGAAACTAATCGAAGACGGCCTGCCCGGTGCGGCGGTTAAAATTGAAGACCTGCGCGGGGACGGTGATCATTACGCCGCCCATGTGGTTTTTGAAGGCTTCCGAGGTAAATCAAGGGTGCAGCAGCATCAGATGGTATATAAAAGCCTGCAAGGCCGCATGGGTGGTGAATTGCATGCGCTGGCACTGCAAACGGGTGTACCAGACTAAAATCTGGGCATTTGACGGCTCTTCTGTTACCAATTTAGTTGGATTTACGAATCATCCCTTGGCAAGCCGCCTCCGGGTGATTATGTCTAATGAAAATAGACCAAAATTTAGGATTTAAGTGATGAGTGTTACAGACCGTATTCAAACTTTTGTCGGCGCAAATGATGTTGTGCTGTTCATGAAGGGCACGCCTGTGTTTCCGCAGTGTGGCTTTTCTTCTGTCGTAAGCCAGGTTTTGCAGCATGTAGGCGTAAAGTATGAAAGCTTTAATGTACTTGAAGACGCTGAAATGCGCGAGGGCATTAAGGCCTTCTCAGATTGGCCCACAATCCCCCAGCTTTATGTTAAGGGCGAATTTGTTGGTGGCTGCGATATTATCCGTGAAATGTTCGAGAGCGGCGAATTGCAACAATTGATGACCGACAAAGGCGTCGCAAGCAATTAAGCTCCGCAGAAGCTATGTAGCCTTATAAAATATCCGGTTAGGAACAATCTGTTATGGAAATGCGCAAACTTGGCCGCACTGATATTGATGTCAGCAAAATTTGCCTTGGCACCATGACATGGGGCACGCAAAATACTGAAGCCGAAGGCCATGCACAAATTGATATGGCGCTCGATTACGGCGTCAATTTCCTCGATACTGCGGAAATGTATTCCGTGCCGGCCAAAGCGGAAACCTATGGCGCTACTGAAAAGATCATTGGAAGCTGGCTGAAGAAATCTGGCAAACGTCGTGATCTTGTTCTTGCCACCAAAATCGCTGGCCCCGCCCCGCACTTCAATTATATGCGCCCTCATCTGCACGGCGGCAAAGGCAACGACCTTGACCGCACATCCATAATTGAAGCCTGCGACGCCAGCTTAAAACGCCTCGGCACGGATTATATCGACCTATATCAGTTACACTGGCCAAGCCGTCCGACAAACTATTTTGGTGTGCTGCGATACCGCCTGGCTAAAGAAGATAACAGCGTGCCGCTCGAAGAAACACTTTCAGCGATGAAAGAACTCGTCGATGCTGGAAAAATCCGCGCGGTTGGCCTTTCAAATGAAACGGCTTGGGGCGCGATGCACGCGCTGAAGCTATCGGAAACCATGGGCCTGCCAAGGGTTGCCAGCGTGCAGAACCCCTATAACTTCCTGAATCGATCATACGAAGTTGGCCTCGCCGAACTTGCTGACAAAGAAGATTGTGGACTACTGGCATACTCACCTACCGCTTCCGGTTACCTTACAGGGAAGTACTGTGGCGGCGCTATGCCCGAGAATTCCCGGTTCGGACTTTTCAAGGATACCTTTAGCCGATACCTGAAAGGCCCCGGCACCGCCGCGATGGAGCTCTATGTTGCCTTAGCGCGCTCCAACGGCTGGGATCCGGCGCAAATGGCAAACACATTCGTCAATATGCAGCCTTTTGTTACATCAAATATTATCGGGGCAACCACCCTTGCCCAGCTGAAAACGGCACTTGATACCCATGATATGCTGTTGCCCAAAGAGCTGATCAAAGAGATCAACAAGATCGAAACCCAGTATCCAATGCCCTGCCCATGAGCCGCATTTAAACTACCGTTATTTAAGGCGTTTGTTCATAAATTCTGTAAGTTTATTATAGGCCAAACGCGTTGGATGATCGGGCTTGGCCTGGTAATCAATAGTCAAAACCGCATGGGCTTTTTCCCTGATACTATGCTCGGCGTATAGTGAGCTATCAATATCAAAGCGTATGAAATGCTCGCCGAACTCTTTTTCCATAGTCTGGAACCGTTCCGGCGGGCAAAAAGGATCATTTTCGAAACGCAGCCCCAGCACACTGATATTATCATCTGCCGCACGAGCTTTGGCGCACCTCAATTCGCTATCCGGAATACCCAATGTTGCTGCTTTTTTGGCACTGCCGTTGCCGCCCGGGTGACCGGGTTGAGCCATAACCGGGGCAACCATAGATTTCTCAACCATCAACGACAGCACAAATCGCCCGGTAAGACACATGCCAATCGCCCCCACGGAACGATCATTGTTTTCCGCTGAAATACGGCAACAAAGGGCCCGCAACCAATCGGTGATCGGGCTGGGTTTATGCCAGGCAAGAAAATTAAACTCTTTTTGGATACAAAGCCTTACTGCATTTTTAAGCGGCTCTATCGGGCTACCAATTTTGCCAAACATCAAGGGCAAATAAACGATAAAACCGTCTGCGACCAATCGTTTTGCCAATTTTAACGTATGAACCGTCATGCCCGGCAGTTCCTGCATAATCAGAATGGGCGGGCTGGCTATATCGCCGAGCCGGTAAACGGTGCGATCAAGCCCCGCGTCCTCAAACTGAAAATGTTCGAACTCGGCGATTAATGCGTCTGTGCCCATGTGCCCCTCACTGCTTTATCCCCTAAACTTCCAATCAAGTTAGGCCGCAATGCCCGCAAGGCAAGGGCACCGCGAGCCTTAAATTACAAAAAGGCGGGACAATAAAGTCCCGCCTTTCGTATTTTCCAAATTGCGCGCGCTGTGACGGCGGCAGTTGTTATTTCACAAATTTATAGACAAAACGGCTGGTTTTGCGCCTAACTTCTGGAGCAAATGGCGATTTTGTTGGATCATCGGTTTCATTCTTCAGAATGTCGCTTGTGGCGGCTAATGTGAAGCCTGCATCTTCCATCTGTTTTTGCACAAATGCCGGGTCAATCCGGTGCATCTTATCAAAATCATCAGGGCCTGCGCCGTCAGCGGCGATATGGTCAACAATGATAAAAACACCGCCAGGTTTCAGCGCCTTATAGATCGAACCTAGAACTGCGGGTACATCTTCGCGGGGGCCACCGGGCCGGTCTTCGACTGTCATAAAATAATCATGGTATGCCAGCACCGCCATCGCCGCGTCGAGGCTGCCCGGTTCCATGTTTACTGTCTCGGCACCTTCATGGATCTGTACGACATTTGCAAGCCGCCCATCAGCAAAACGCTCAGGCTCTGTGCCTTTCATAAAGTTCCAGTAAACCGCGCCGTTATGGGCATAGACTTTACCGTGCTCGCCCACTGTGCGCGATAATAGCTCGGTATAATAACCGCCTGCAGAGTTGGTATCCAATACAGTCATACCCGGTGCAATGCCCGCAAAGATCAAGACTTCAGCGCCCTTGCGCGCAGCATCCAACGCTTTGTCTTCGGCTGGGCGGTCGGCATGGTCTTTGGCCGCCATTATAGCGTGGCCGTGATGATCAGCCTGCACAGGTACCGCCCAAAATGTAGTCGCCATAAGCGCTATCACCGCTACAGTTTTCAAAAATTTTGCTTTGTTCATTTTTATTCCCCACGTTTCAGTGCCGGTCGGCGGCACATATCCAGCCTGACCATAACCGTCCCTATAGTCTGTGCAAATAGATATTTGCTCAGACTGACCTTAAGTTTACCCCAAAATAGCCCACATGAAATTTGCGAAGACTAGACCGAATTAACAAGGGTTAGACAGGCTCACCAGCCGGGTCAAACGCCTTCTTGAAGGTAAAGGCCTGCAAACTGGGGCCGTGTTCCCGCAAATACGCCAGCCGGTCGGCAGCTTCCTCTAATGTCGGGATATGGCCTTCTGGCACCCACCACAGCACCATGGTCCCTGCCTTTGGCATCTGGAACCATTCACTGCGCCGCGCAAGAAAGTGCGTATGTGCGCTTTTATACACATAGTCAAACAGGCTCTCGCGGTCGCGCCACATGCTCATATTAGGCAAGGTTTGATCATTAAACATACCCTCGGGCATGGTAATCGACATGGCGCTGCCCGCATCATCCTGCATGCGCCAAATAAAACCGTCCGAGCTGTCGGCCAAGGCGTTGATCTCGTCCAGAGCCCCGATAAATTCAGCCATATCAGGGCTGTCCTTGGCATATTTCATCGTCGCGATATTCAGCTGCACCAGATGATACTGCTGGCTGGGTTGATTTCCGTGCGGCATGCGGCGCTCCCTTTTTCCCGTTTCACTACAATTAGGGAACAATGCGGCAATTTAAACCCAGATATTCTTCACTGTGGCATGAGGAAAACTACAGCCCATACCCGGCTACAAACACCGCCTAAGCACTTGACAGGCGAACAAAAAGGCTAGCCTACGTCGCTGTCTACAGGTGGCTCTGCCAAGGTCTTTTTGCCCGTGAACATGGCCGAAACTAAACCGCCGCCGTATGTCAATTCGGCCCGCACTACGGCCGCCACATGCAGCACAATCAGTGCTAAAATCACATAAAAGCCAATCTCATGGATTTCACCATATGGGCCACGAAAAGCCCGCATTTCTGCATAGGCTTCGGGGTTTACCATATCTTTGGCGTAGGGCACCAGCGAAGCGGGGTCCACACCCGGCGCGGCGATCCATGCGCTGATCCAGCCGCCAAACGGTGGGAAATAAATATCTGTTCCTGCCAGCACCAGCCCGGTTACGGCTTGCGCCAGCAGCACAATCAGCAGCGCGGTTACCGCCAACCGCCCCAAAGGGCTGTGGCCCTTATAGCTGGTTTTTTCGCCCGCCACATAGGCTCCCAGCGCCGCGCCGTAGCCTTTGCCAAAGGGTAAAATCGCCCGCCAGCGTGCAAAGGGCCCACCAATGAAGGCCCATACCATCCGCCACGCAAGATTTACAGCAAACACATAACCCGCATAGACATGCACTGTTTTCAGCAGGATTTTACCATCGGTTGAAACGCCCAACGCTTTGGCATTCAAAATCGCGGTGCCCAAGGCAACCAGTGTTAATATAGCCAGCACATTCACCCAGTGAAATATGCGGGTGGTTTTGTCCCATACTTTGTGGCTGGTTAATGTTGGCGCTGACATGGCATTCTCCCTGAATTTAAAATCCGGCCTTTGCAGGCTATTGCAAAAATCCAGCGAACTGAACACTTATTTCGGCGAAACCTTCACCTGCGACCATTTGCAGCTTTATCCATTTGCGGCTGCGTCCTTGAAAAGGCTTTACACACCGGGCCGCCTTCAATATCAATTTGATCTAGCCAATACCGTGGCTGCTGCCAATATGGGCAGAAATGAAAGTTTACCCCCATGCCAGAAACTGCAGAATTAATCGGCTTTATCGCCGCTTTCCTCACCACCTATGCATTTGTGCCACAAGCCGTCAAAGTATGGCGCGAGGACGAAACCAAGGCGATATCACTGGGCATGTATAGCCTGACGGTGGCAGGCATTGGCATGTGGCTGGTTTACGGCATTATCCTTGATAGCCTGCCGCTGATAATCGCCAATACCATCACCTTTTGCCTTGCCAGCAGTATATTATACAAAAAAATCAAACACGTGCGCGAAGGCCGGGCCTAGCCCTACCCTGCATAAAACCGCGTGCAAACAGCATGGTCTGATCGCATCACTGATTGCTGGCTAAAGCGCGTGCGGTAGGCGGTGGCAACGGCGTTAATGGCGGCCTCTGCCTCGGCGCTTGGCACATATTGCACCAGCAACATTTTTGAGCGTTCGCAGCCACCGGGTAGGTCGGCCACAGTACAGCCTTCACCTTGCCAAAAGCCTGCCGCGTCTAGCACCGTAAAGCCTGTGCTGAAGCGGGGGATGATTTCTGTATTGGTAAAGGCCTGCCACTGGACGCTTGAAACTTCACCGCCGCCCGCAGCTTTTGGTATGTCCCGGCCCATAAACAGCCGGGTTTCCGTCCATGCCATGCTGCCTTCGGCGCAATTGGCCTCAAGCTGTTCGGTGGCATCAGTCAATACAATGGAAAATAGCACAACTGCCGACACTATGCCGACCATCGCAAAAATTCGTATAAGCAAACCGCGTTTCATGTGATGCCTCCTTTATGCTACGCCCCACCATACGCCGTAATTTAATTCACGGCTGTTAATTTGAAATTTGGGCGTATTTTGGGGAAAGCAGGACGGTCGCCTACAAGGCCAAAGAGCAATGCGTTCATTTCATCTACCGGAATTTTCAACTCGTCCGATACCTGATCTTGCGTCACGCCTTCCTTCCAAAGCTCGGTCAATACCTTTTCAAGGACAAACGAACGCTCATGCTTCCCAGTTTCGGGTTCTGTGTTTTTGTAGTCTTGCTTTAGACGAATATAAAAGCCTCGACTAAGCCAATCAGAAATCAGCCCCATTTTATTCAACCTATACGTAAGCGCTGCAGCAGAAACACCCCACCGTTTTTTGTGCCTTATTACATCTTTCAAGGAGCGTACCGGCCCAATCGTTGACAAAACGTCTACACTTGGCATCAAAAATGAGCCTGCGAATCTATCGGCTTCAGCTTCGGCTCGGCGTCCTGCTGGTCCGCCGTGACGATGCATCACCAGATGCCCCAGTTCATGTGCTGCATCAAACCTGCTTCGTTCCGCAGTTTTGAAAGTATTCAAAAATATATAGGGTTGATCGTTTCTCCAATATGAAAAAGCATCAACATTTTTGGTGTCTTCTGTAAGAGAAAATATACGTACTCCCTTAGCTTCTAACAACTTTAGAAGGTTTCCGATTGGTTTTTCCCCAATTCCCCATGATTCACGCACCAGTCGCGCAGCGGCTTCTGGGTCGGAGTGCTTACTACAATCAGGCAAATCCGGCTCGGGCATATTGAATCGTTCATTTATCCACTCGGAAAACTCAAACGCCAAAATGCCAGCCGAAACCGCAGCATCCCGTTCTCTGGCAGTCATGGAACTCAGGCTTCTGAAACTCACAGCCGCGGGGTCAAGTTCATCCGGCTCGTCCAAAAAGAAGAAATCTGCCGAATATTCTAGTGCAGTTGCTAGGCGTTCAATTGTTTCCTTTTCAGGCTCATTCTTTTCCTTGATTATCCTAGACAATGTAACAGGTGAAATCCCCGCTTTCTCAGCCAAAGATTTCCCAGTAAGCCGACGTCTTTTCCGCGCCAGCTCCAAACGTGCGATGCTGAACATAATTATTTGCGTGAAACTACTGGTTCTACGTCCACCGTATCAAAGTCATCTGTATCATTCCTTTGCACTTCGAAATCTCCCCATTCCTCGGGTTTCAAAATAAAAATTCTCTCAATGAAATGAACAAAATTAGGCCCGTCGATACGTGCTGGTCGAGACAATTCTGCCGCAACCTTTCCTTGCACAACGGAAACGCAAAAATACCAGACTGACGAATTTTTTTCTTCCACTGACGGCGGGAGGACTTCCGCAAGCTCGCCCTCCGGAAATAGTGGTAGTGACTGCGCTCTATTAACGATTGCTGCAGAGCCATCGCCTTTCCCTGAAATTGCTTTCGGGCTACGCGTCACGTCACACGCGCCGTCAACACTTTGATACAAAACTTTAACGCCCGTGTCTGGATGCTCAACAAACTCGACCCCATTTTCACGACCATTGACATAACCCGCCTTCTGGAAAACAAAACGAGTGTGTCGCGTGCCATAGATATAAGCGAATTGACCCTCAGCAGTAACAGGGTCGTTAGGCACTGCGTTGGCGCGTTCTGCTACTACTGCTGCAACTACGTCTAGCAACTGATCCCGTTCGACGCCAAACTCCATTAGTATAGTAGCAACGTCCAATGGTTCTTTTACAATACTCAAAACGCGCACGGTAAATTCCTTATGTTAATTTTTTGAACCTCATATGTGGCATAAAAAATTAACATGATCAAGGTATTTTTTATAAAGCTCGGTTTCGACCTACTTAGCCGCTTGAACACCGCTTTCCGCCACTTCCACCTCATCGGCTGGTAAATACAGCTCTGAACCGCGTTTTTTGAACTCTTCGCTCATCGCCTTCATGCCGGTCTCGGCCTCTAGTTTTTTGGCGGCGAATTCACGCACTTCGGCGGTTATTTTCATGCTGCAAAACTTTGGCCCGCACATGCTGCAAAAATGCGCCACTTTGTGGGCTTCTTTGGGCAATGTTTGGTCGTGGTAGCTACGTGCGGTTTCGGGGTCTAGGGACAGGTTAAACTGGTCCTCCCAGCGGAATTCATAGCGCGCACGCGATACGGCATCATCGCGCAGTTGGCTGGCGGGGTGGCCCTTGGCCAAATCTGCGGCGTGGGCGGCCAATTTATAGGTGATAACGCCCACTTTCACATCGTCGCGGTCGGGCAGGCCCAAATGTTCTTTGGGCGTGACATAACACAGCATTGCCGTGCCGTACCAGCCGATTTGGGCTGCACCAATGGCCGATGTGATATGGTCATAACCCGGTGCGATATCGGTGGTTAGGGGCCCAAGCGTATAAAAAGGTGCTTCGCCGCAATGCTCAAGCTGCAGGGTCATGTTTTCTTTGATTTTATGCATCGGCACATGGCCGGGGCCTTCGATCATCACCTGCACATCATGTTTCCACGCGATTTTGGTTAATTCACCAAGGGTGATCAGCTCCGCAAATTGGGCTTCGTCGTTGGCATCAGCAATGCTGCCGGGGCGCAGGCCGTCGCCCAGCGAAAATGAAACATCATACTGTTTCATGATTTTGCAGATATCTTCAAAATGGGTGTAGAGGAAGCTTTCCGTATGGTGCGCGAGGCACCATTTGGCCATGATGCTGCCGCCGCGTGATACGATGCCGGTTACACGCTTGGCGGTTAGGTGAATGAAGGCCAGCCGCACGCCCGCATGGATGGTGAAATAATCGACGCCCTGCTCGCACTGTTCAATCAGCGTATCGCGGTAGATTTCCCATGTTAGGTCTTCGGCAACACCGTTCACTTTTTCCAGCGCCTGATAAATTGGCACGGTGCCGATGGGCACAGGTGAATTGCGGATAATCCATTCGCGGGTATTGTGGATATTGCGGCCGGTGGACAGGTCCATCACATTATCCGCGCCCCAGCGGGTGGCCCACACCATTTTATCAACTTCTTCGGCGATGGATGAACCCAGCGCAGAATTGCCGATGTTGGCATTGATTTTCACCAGAAAATTGCGCCCAATGATCATGGGCTCAGTTTCGGTGTGGTTGATATTGCTGGGGATAATGGCGCGGCCAGCGGCCACTTCGTCACGGACAAATTCGCCGGTGATATAATCAGGAATAACAGCGCCCATCGGCTCACCGTCGCGTTTCAGAGCTTCGGCTTGCGCCTTGCGGCCAATGTTTTCGCGTACGGCCACATATTCCATCTCAGGCGTAACGATGCCGCGCCGGGCATAATGCATTTGCGAGACATTCATGCCGGATTTGGCGCGCAAGGGACGTTTTTTCACCGGGAATTCAGGCGCCAGGTACTCGCCCGCGGCCATGCCGTTGTCTTCGGGTTTGATATTGCGGCCTTCGTATTCTTCCACGTCACCACGCGCGGTTATCCAATCACGGCGGGATTCGTTCAGGCCCTTATTTATATCAATCTCGGTGGTGGGGTCACTGTAGGGGCCTGATGTATCATAAACCCGCACAGGCACTTCGTTTGCCGTTGGGTGCAGATGGATTTCGCGCATGGCCACACGTACGTCGGCCATATTTTCAGACCGCACATAAATTTTCTTGGAACCCGGCAGTGCACCGGTGGTGATGGTGAAATTGGCATTGGTATTGGATGTATCAGGCATGATAAAGCTCCGTCCCTTGCGCTGGTATTAACCAGATCAGGTTCTAAGGGTCATCGGCATACTGTGGGTTGCCGAACTCTCAGCCCATTACCACCATTGGCGTGGGCTCCCCTCGAAACGATTAAGTAGGTGATTGGTTTACCCCTGCCACCGAGCAGAGGCAAGCAATTTTGCCTCGCGCTTAAAGCTGCTTGAGGAAGTAAAACTCGCTAGAGTTTGATATGTCGTTCAGGTCGCGGGTATGCGGGCCTTTCACATAACCCTCGCGATCATAAAAACGGTGGGCGCGGGTGAAACGGGTATCCGACCATGCATCCATTGCTATCGCCCCGGCTTCGCGAGCTATATCCTCAACAATATGCAACAGGCGCAGGCCAATACCTGTGCCACGCAGCAGGCTGCTCAGGTAAAGCCGCTTCAGTTCATAGGTGTCTTCACCGCTGGGGGCACAGGCCACACTGCCAACGATTGTTCCCGCTTCATCTACCGCAACAAAACCACAGCCCCCCATTGAACTGAGCAGCGTTTCATAACGCAGCAGATCCTGATCGAGATCATCAAGATCAATAAACACGCCTTCATATTCGGCAAAACAACCGCTGATCATCGCTATGAGCCCATCAGCATCGGCATCAACAAGCGGACGGATTTCAAGTGTCACTGCACACCCTCCCAATTAAATTCAACTCGGTCCTTGAACATCATAAGGACCATCAGTTTTTGGTAAACTTCTCGCTTCTTACGCATCAAAAGCTTGGCCGGGTAAGCGATAGGCAAGTCAGGATCAATAAAAGAGATGCCGTGTTCTGTCAAAAAAATCCTGCATGTCGCTGCCAAGCACGAATTTCAATTATCAACATGAAAAAGGCCGCAGAACGTATCTGCGGCCTTTCCAAGTTCTGTGGTCACCCGCACAGGTTAGCGAGAGTAGAATTCTACTACCAGATTAGGTTCCATAATCACTGGATAAGGTACTTCGTCAAGCTTTGGAACGCGGACATAAGTGGCTTTGAAGCCATCTATGGAAAGATATTCAGGATATTCACGCTCAGGGCTTTGGGCTGCATCAATCACCATAGGGATACCCCGTGATTTTTCGCGCAGCTCAATTACATCGCCCGGCACAACCATACGAGACGCGATATTACAGCGCTGGCCATTCACCAAAATGTGACCGTGGTTCACAACCTGACGGGCCGCAAAAACGGTTGGCACAAATTTGGAGCGGTAAACTACAGCATCCAAACGGCACTCAAGAATACCGATCAGGTTTTCGCCTGTATCGCCTTTTACCCGAACGGCTTCATCATAATAACGGCGGAACTGTTTTTCTGTAATATTGCCGTAATAGCCTTTAAGCTTCTGCTTGGCACGAAGCTGGACACCATAGTCAGACAATTTGCCTTTGCGGCGCTGACCATGTTGGCCTGGGCCATAATCACGTTTGTTCACTGGAGATTTAGCACGGCCCCAGATGTTTTCGCCCATACGGCGGTCGATTTTATACTTCGCTTGGATACGCTTGGACATGCGAATCGCTCCTTCTAAATAAGCGCCACAGGCGTGTGCGTCCGACTTCAGTTGCACTATGTTGCCCGTGCGGACAGGATCACCATTGCCCTGACCATTCTTTAACGTGGCGGATATATAGGCTGCCGGGCGGTTCGTCAATGATATTCGACCCTAATTTACTCAGTCTTTTCCCCCAGGCATATCTTTGCTGTCGCCTTCGAACAGACGAATTTGATCTGACAGCGTTGCCGCAGTGGAATAGGAGGAGACACAGAAGGGCACTATATAGGTTAAAATTAGCTTCAATATATTGAGGTCAGCCTCTCCGATAACCGCTTCCCACTGATTGATAATGCAAAGGATAGAGCCTACAATCACTGATATTTTAATCGCCCTGACTATGGTACTGCACCTTGCAAAAGCCTGTCCAAAAGTTGGAACGTCAGGCGCGACTGAGGGCTGTTCCGTCATTACAGAGCTCCACATCTTGATAGTGCGATTGCTTCCCTGACCTTAGCTTTTACTATCCTCTGAAGCGTCGAATCAAGCTTGATGTATCGTTGCGGCTGCCCCCCATCTTCTGGACATCGGCATAAAACTGATCAACAAGCGCTGTAAGTGGTAACGAAAGCCCGGTCGTACGGGCTTCATCAAGCACAATACCAAGGTCTTTACGCATCCAATCCACAGCAAATCCAAAATCAAATTTTCCATCAATCATGGTTTCTGCGCGGTTGTCCATTTGCCAGCTTTGGGCTGCCCCCTTGCTGATCACATCAACCACAGCTTTCGCGTCAAGCCCAACTTCCATGGCAAAGTGCAGCGCCTCTGCCAACCCCTGAACTGTACCGGCAATGCATATCTGATTTGCCATTTTGGTAAGCTGTCCCGCTCCAACTTTACCCAATAGTTTCACCGATTTTGCATAAGCATCCATAACTGGGGCTACAGCCTTGAAAGCACTGTCTTCGCCGCCGCACATAACCGTGAGTGCGCCGTTCACAGCGCCCGCTTCACCGCCAGATACCGGTGCGTCGATAAATTCGATCCCTAGTTTTGCGGCCTCTGCGGCCATGGCCCGAGCACAACCGGCAGACGCTGTCGTATGATCAACAAAGATCGTCCCGGGTTTCATGCCGGCAAAAGCTCCTTCGTCGCCAGTACAAATTGCTGCGACATCTGCGTCGGCACCCACACAGGCAAATACAAACTCAGCATCTGCAGCAGCACCGGCTGGCGTTGGCGCAACAAAAATTTCACTTACGGCCTTAGCGCCGTATGCATCGAGCCAAGCCTCTGCCCTTGATGCTGTTCGATTGTTGACCGTAATGTCGTGGCCTGCGGCGACCAGATGACCCGCCATAGGAAATCCCATTACACCAAGGCCAATGAATGCAACTTTTGCCATTTTCAGTTCCCAAACCTTGCGGGCGTTAACGACCCACTAATCAAATTCTGCCAGTCTCCACATAGGACAGCATAACAGCGATTGTCCAGCCCGGCAGAAAGGGCTTGATCAAAAAGGTTAGGACCGCCTATCTTTACAAAACTAAGACTAACCAGAATTCAGAGACTTAGCACTTTTTTAGGAACTCTTTAGTGGCTGATGACGACAATAAAAGACCTATCATCAAAAAGGTAATAAAAGTTCAAGCCGCCGGTCACCATGGTGGCGCTTGGAAAGTGGCCTATGCTGATTTTACCACCGCGATGATGGCCTTTTTCATGCTTTTATGGCTTTTGAATGTTGCCCCCCCTGAAACACTGGCCGGGCTTGCAGATTATTTTTCGCCCACGTCTGCTACAGTTCCAGGGAGCTCTGGACAATCTGAAGATAATGCAACAGCGCTGGAAAATCAGGGCAACAATCCATCAGCTATCGTCGTTATTTCGTCGCCCGGACCTCCACCAAGTGGCGCAGATGAGGACGGCGACGACAAGGGCGCTAAAAATAATCAGGACAGCACTGCTGACAGGGCAGAGATCATTCAGCAGATGGAGGACCTCTCGTTTGAATCTATGCAGGAACAATTGCGACTCGCTATTCAGGAATCTCCAACGCTTTCGGAAATATCCGACCAATTGATTATGGAAATCACCGAAGACGGCATGAAAATTCAGCTGATCGACAAAGATCAGCGCGCCATGTTCCGAACCGGTTCCGACGAACTTTATAATTACGCACAAGAAATGATCCGCGAAATCGGACATTCGGTGCAAAATCTTCCAAACAGAGTTACCATTCAGGGGCATACAGATGGCGGCTCATTCAGTGGTCCGGACGGAACATCCAATTGGGAACTGAGTTCAGACCGGGCCAACTCGGCAAGGCGAGTTCTCGACGATTCGGGTGTAACAAATGATAGAATTTATGAAGTAGTTGGCAAAGCTGGTACCGATCCCCTGTACCCGGATCAACCTACCAAAACCGAAAATCGTCGCATTACAATTCTGGTTCTACGTGAAGCGCCCGTTGTACCGCCAAACCTAAGCGGCGGCTACTGATCCGGCCCGGTAACGACTTTCAAACAGATTGGTTTTCGCTTGTCGCAGCCTGATGCGAATTGTAACACTTGTGATGATAGGCTGATTTAGCAGCCTAAATTGGGATGAAGGGTTCAGTAGCACTTATGGAATTGGTCGAACCAACGCTTCAAATGTGGCTAACTTTTGTGATCGTTACGGGCGCGATTATTGCGTATGCTTACGACAAAATTCCACTTGAAATCACCAGCATCACCATTGTGGCTCTGCTGCTTTTTGTGTTCGAAATCGTGCCCCTTATTGGCCCGAACGGTACGCCTGTAATTTCGCCAAGGGATTTGCTTCTTGGCTTTGCAGACCCTGCCCTTATCACCATCATGGCGCTGCTCGTTGTGGGGCAAGGGCTGGTTCAAACCGGCGCGCTCAGCGGGCCCGCACACTTCATCGTAACACTAGGGCAGCAATCGCCCAAGATGGTGATTGTAGCCTGCCTAATTCTTGTCATGTTGATTTCCGCGATTATGAATAATACCCCAGTCGTCGTTATTTTTATTCCTATTTTGGCCGCTGTTGCAGAGAAATTAGGGAAACGCACAGCCGTTGTTATGATGCCCTTAAGCTTCGCCGCCATATTAGGTGGCAACATGACCAAAATCGGCTCCAGCACAAACCTGTTAGCCGTGGGAGCCTACGAAAAGGCAGGTGGCGGTAGCATTCACTTTTTTGATTTCACAATTCCTGGCGCCGTACTGGCTGCGATTGGATTGTTATATGTTGCTTTTATCGCGCCACGACTATTGATTGACCGTGGCGGTATGGCCGCCAAGCTCGCGAACAAAAGCGGCAAGCAGTTTCTTTTTCAAATGGAATTAACTGCCGACAATGTACTGGTTGGGCACGGCGCAATAGCAGGCATGTTTCCCGGGCTGAAAGACGTTACAGTACGCATGATCCAGCGCGGCAGCGAACGGCTTTTGCCTCCCTACGACGATATCAAGCTTGAAGTCGGTGATACGGTGATGGTGGCTGCGACACGGGGCGTGATGACCGACCTTTTAAACACCTCACTTGAAAGTGTTACTGGCGCAGAAGGCAACGAGGATGCCGTTGATGGTGGGCGAGAACGACGCATCATTGCAGAAGCGGTGATCGCACCAGCGTCACGTATGGATGGCCGTACGCTCGCGCAAACAGGGTTTAGGGCCGAAACAGGCTGTACCGTGCTGGGCATTCAACGTCGTAGCCGAATGATACGGGCTGCATTGTCTCAATTGCGTCTGGAGGCGGGCGATGTACTGTTGGTAATGGGCAGTCGAACCAATATTTTAGCCCTGCGCGATGACCGTGATGTCATGCTGATGGAATCGTCAGCTTCAGACGTGCCCATGCGCGAATATGCTGTCCGTGCATTAATGATATTTGCCGGTATCGTTTTCCTGGCTGCTTTCGAAATATTACCTATTGTGGTTGCTGCTCTGATGGGGGCAACCCTGATGATGGCATCGCGGTGCCTGAATGTTTATCAGGCAGGCCGCGCTATTGATCGCCGGGTATATACCATTGTCGGGGCAGCTCTTGCGTTGGGCACAGCAATGCAGGGAACAGGCGGTGCTGCCTGGCTGGCACACAGCGTGATCGATCTGTTATCAGGGGCTCCGGTATGGGTGATATTGTCAGGGTTCTTTCTGCTGATTGCATTGTTAACCAACGTTCTGTCAAATAATGCGACTGCTGTTTTATTTACGCCGATTGCCCTGTCGCTTGCTATTCAGTTGCAGGCTCCCCCAATGCCTTTCCTAATGGCTGTTATATTTGGGGCAAACTGTAGTTTTGCGACGCCGATGAGCTACCAGACCAATCTTTTGGTCATGGCGCCCGGGCACTATAGGTTCGTCGATTTTCTGCGGGTCGGCACACCGTTGATATTCATAATGTGGATTAGTTTTACGTTATTCATTCCATGGTATTATGGTCTAATCTAAGACATACAAGGATAGTGAATGACCGACCAAGGCCTCCAGTTTCCCAAATTTTATGTCACAGCTCCGTCGCCGTGCCCATACATTGAGGGCTATACTGAACGCAAGGTCTTTACCGAACTTCGTGGGCCAGATGCGCAAGCGTTGAATGAAGCCTTAGGGCGTGTTGGTTTCAGGCGCAGTCAATCAGTGGTTTACAGGCCTGCATGCGAAAATTGCTCGCAGTGCATCAGTGTTCGGGTGCGTGCCGCTGATTTTGCTATCTCGAAATCGCAGAAAAAAGTATTGAAAATAAACAATGATATCATTGCTGAGATTACCCCTGCTCTCGTCACTGACGAACAATATGAGCTATTGCAAACCTATCTGACTGCACGTCACGGCGATGGCTCGATGGCCGATATGACAAGAGACGAGTTTGTGGACATGGTCGAAAGCAGCCCAGTACCAACAGTCTTGGTTGAATATCGCCGCGCTATTGACCAGCAACTATTGGCCGTGGCCTTAACCGACGAACTAAGTGACGGGCTCTCTATGATTTATAGTTTTTTCGACACAGATGAAGGCTATCGAAGCCTTGGAACCTACATAATTCTTGATCATATTGCACGCACAAAACACGCCGCTCAAACGTATGTCTATCTAGGTTACTGGGTGGAAAGCAGCCGGAAAATGAATTATAAAAGTCGTTTCCAGCCGCTAGAAAAACTCGGGCCAAACGGCTGGTATTCTGCCTAAGTAAATTCATATCCACTGAAACTTACCGCATGCTCTATGTTCCAATTCTTCTATAAGTTACGCTTACCTGTAGACGGAAGACAGAAGGCTTGCCCTAAAGGGCCCGCGCTTATATCATCCGCAAACGAATCGCGGGGGCGAATCGAAACCAATCCAAAAGTTTACCAAGGGAGTTTCCCGTGAAAAAAACCGGCCCGACAATCGATGCCAAAGCTGCTGAAGTCCTTGAGATATCCGGTATTCAGCGCCGAAATCTATTGAAAGGTGCAGGTATTGTAGCTGCCGCTGCATTGGTTGCCGCATGCGATAGTGGCGCTGATACAAAAGTTGGCTCTGCACCGGCTATTCTTAGCAAAAAGCGAAGTCTCAAGATGGTAACAAGCTGGCCGAAGAACTTTCCAGGCACGGGTACCGGCGCCGAGCGTTTAGCGCGCCGCATTGAAGAGCTTTCGGACGGTTCCATCAAAATAAAAGTCTATGCCGCAGGCGAGCTGGTCGGCGCACTCGAAAGCTTTGACGCCGTGAGCCAAGGTAAGGCTGATATGTACCATGCCGCCGAATATTATTGGCAGGGCAAATCTCCGGCGTTCAATTTTTTTGCAGCTGTACCCATGGGGATGACCGCATCGGAAATAACAGCCTGGATCAGGTTTGGGGGCGGCCAGGAGTTATGGGACGAACTATCAGGCAAGTTCAACATTAAACCTTTGCTGGGCGGCAATACTGGCACGCAGATGGGCGGGTGGTTCAACAAAGATATGAATAGTGTTGAGGATTTTCAGGGGCTGCGCATTCGCATGCCGGGCCTGGGCGGTGAAGTTATGCGGCGCATAGGCGCGACACCCGTAACCAAACAAGTGGGCGAAATATTCCAGGCCCTAAGCCAGGGAAATATCGATGCCACGGAATGGATTGGCCCTTGGAATGACTTGGCTTTTGGTTTTCATACTATCGCCAAGAGATATTATTACCCTGGCATTCATGAGCCAGGAACGGCGCTGGGTTTTGGAACCAACAAGGATTTATGGGAAGACTTCAGCGCCCACGAGCGGATTATCTTTAAAAATGCTGCCATGGCAGAAAACGACTATATGTACTCAGAGTTTAACGCCAATAACGCCCGCGCCTTGAGCACATTAATTAATGAACACGGTGTAGAGTTGAAGCGTTTCGATGATTCCATATTATCGAAACTGGCCGAAATATCCGTCGACGTTGTCGCCGATGCCGCCAAAACAGATGAACTATCACAGCGTATTTATAATAGCTTCCTAGAGTCGCTTCAGGGCAGCATTCGCTGGGGCGAGATTTCTGAGCAAGCCTTCATGCATGCCCGCAGTCTTGCCAAAGGGTAAATTTGATGATTGAAGGCTTGACGGCAAAGGTCGAGGCCTTTCTCGAATCAACGGGGCAGGTTTTTGGCTGGTTGCCACTGTTCTTGGTATTGGTTCAATTTGCTGTGGTTTTGCTGGTCTATGTGTTTTCGTCTGGCAATATTCAGCTTCAGGAAAGTCTTCAATATATCAATGCCATGATGTTTCTGGGCGGTGCAGGCTATACTGCACTGCACGATGAACATGTCCGTGTAGATATATTTTATGGAAAACTCGGTAAAGCTGGCAAAGCGAGGATCAATTTTTTTGGTACGCTTTTTTTGCTCTTGCCTTTTCTCATCCTTTTCTGGATCACCGCAGTGCCTTATGTGGCGGCGAGTTGGGAAACGCTGGAAACTAGCGTAGAAACCGGGGGCCTGCCCTTTGTCTATATCCTAAAGGCGACACTGCTGTTGTTTGCCTTCACTCTTTCGCTGCATGCATTTGTTGCGTTAGTGCGTTCGTTCAAAACATGGCGAAGGATATAGCCAGTGGATATGTCCCTAATTTTGGTCCTGAGCATGTTTTTAGTGCTGGTTGGCTTTTTGCTAACCGGGTTTCCTGTGGCCTTCACCCTTGGTGGTACAGCCTTAATTTTTGGCTTGATTGGTGCCGCAACTGGCAATCTTGATATTAGCTTTCTCGAGCTTTTACCAAACCGCCTCTTCGGAAACGTACTGCGCAACGAACTTCTGTTTGCCGTGCCCTTGTTTGTGGCGATGGGGGTTATGTTAGAAAAATCGAAAGTCGCTGAAGACTTGCTTGAAAGCATGGGCAAGCTTTTTGGTTCGCTCCCGGGCGGGCTAGGTATCTCAGTGACCATTGTTGGCGCATTACTGGCGGCATCAACAGGCATTGTAGGCGCTACGGTGGTGACCATGGGCCTATTGTCTTTGCCAACCATGCTACGGCGTGGGTATGATCCGTCGTTGGCGACGGGCACAATCGCTGCCTCTGGCACCCTTGGACAAATCATCCCGCCGTCTATTGTTTTGATCCTGCTTGCCGACGTAATGTCATCAGCGTGGCAACAAGCGCAAATTCAAAGCGGTGTCTATAGCCCGTCCCCCATGAGCGCAGGCGAACTTTTTGCAGGCGCTTTACTTCCTGGTCTGGCCCTCGTTGCGCTGTACATCTTGTATCAAATTGCAATCGCGGTGATCTATCCTGAAAGAAGTCCCGCAATTCCCCGCGATCCCGGCCAATTTTTGGGCAAAGCTTTTTACATCAAGCTCTTTGCTGCTTTGCTGCCGCCATTATTGCTGATAGTCGCTGTATTGGGCTCGATCCTAACTGGCATTGCCACCCCCACAGAAGCGGCCTCTGTTGGCGCTATTGGCGCTATTTTTCTGGGGGCAGCCCGGCTAGGGGTTAAAACGCGTACGATTGTTACGGCCAGCTTAGTTGCGCTCATTGCTATATTGCTAATAGCAAGCTCTGCAGATTTACGCATGCACCGCGATATCGTGCCCGTTTCTGATCAGATCTTCTTTTGGCTTGCGGTGGCGCTTACGATATTATTCTGTGCCGGCCTTGGGCATGCGCTTTGGAAAACGCATGCCAGCGGCGTGCTGGGTGAAGCCATGCGTTCGACACTCCGCATATCAACCATGATCTTTGCAATCCTGATCGGCGCCTCATTATTCAGCCTTGTTTTCAGAGGCTTAGGCGGCGACCAAATCATTGAAGACTTGCTTCACGGCCTGCCAGGCGGACAATTTACCGCGATCCTTCTTGTTATGGTGCTGATGTTTGTGCTTGGGTTTTTCTTGGATTTCATAGAAATTACTTTTGTTGTTGTGCCTGTCGTTGCCCCTGCATTATTAGCTATGGAGGGCAGCATGGGGCCCATATGGCTTGGCGTTTTGATGGCAATGAACCTTCAAACCAGCTTCCTGACTCCGCCATTTGGCTTTGCTCTGTTCTATTTGCGCGGCGTCGCACCAAAATCCGTGCCCACAACCGCTATTTACAAAGGCGTTTTCCCGTTTGTGATCATTCAAATCACTGCTCTGGTCCTTATTGCTCTGTTCCCCCAAATAGTAACATGGTTGCCCGGAATAATATTTGGCAACTAATCTAATCGCCTATCACATTAGGTTCATTTGCCCAATTTAGCGAAGCCTGATAGGCCCATACTTATGAAAATATCCTTGACGAAAATATGGGCTTCAGTTGGCATTAGCGGTTTGATTATCGCTGCGTTATTCGGCCAGTTGATTTATATGAACCTGCGCTCTGCCGATCCAATTTTACCGGGATGGGAAGACTATAGCGAAGCCCGTTTTACAGAACTTATGGCTCGCAATGAGCCCGTCATGGTCGAAATTTATGCGCCCTGGTGCCCGACCTGCCTGCTGCAACACCGCGCACTAAATAGTTTGCAGGAACAGGGGCGAGGACCAAAAATACGGGCCCTGCGTGTTGATTTTGACCGCGATACTGCATTTATAGAAAAATACGGATTCAAACAAACCGGCATGATTATCATTTTTAAAAATGGCCAGCAATATGAGCGCGCGTCAGGATTAGTAACGGCTGATAAAATTGAGGCCTTCATGTTGCAGGTTCAAGCCGCTCATAAAGTATCCTAGTCCCGCTTCATAACTGTATTGCCAGTATACAATTTTTCACACTTCATGCTGACAGGTTTTGGCCTCATAGTGTATACTGTATGCATCATCAGACAAAATGAAACGGGGAGCGAATTCAATGATCGGATATACGACAGTTGGCACAGCAGATATCGAAAAAGCGGCTGCATTCTATGAAGCTATCTTCAGCGAAATGGGCGCAAAACGTGGCTGGGATGAGGATAGTTTTAAAGCTTGGGGCATGGGTGTAGGCCAGCCGGGCTTTGCAATTATTAAACCTTTTGATGGCAACGCGCCAACAGTCGGCAACGGCGTTATGATTGCTTTGGCGGCACCGTCACGCGAAGCTGTTGATCAATATTATGCAAAAGCAATGGAAATGGGCGCCACAGATGAAGGGGCTCCCGGTCTGCGCGGCGGCGATACAAGCACCTTTTATGCTGGATATTTCCGTGACCTAGACGGCAACAAGCTTAATTTCTTCCATATGTAGAATACTGGGCACCATAAGCCAATCTTCAAAGGCGCTTCATCGGCGCCTTTTGGGGTGTTGGGCCCGCTATTTTTGTTGCTGACTAAGCATGGCATGCATCAGTTCATGAACCTTATTCACAGCTTTCAGCGGGCGTAACATAACTTTGAATTCGCTGATTTTATCGTCAGAATTCCAGGTAATCATATCAATGCCATCGATGGCAATGCCATCAATCGTGGTATTGAATTCAATCACCACCCCATCTTCTGACAGATACTCTGCAACATATTTAAAACCCTCGCCGCCCAGCACTTTTTCTGCTGCCGATAGATACATATAGGTAAGGGCTTTGCCTTGTTGCGGCGTATGTACCACGGGCGAATGAAAGACAGCGTCATCGGCGATCATATCGCTTAGCACTTTGGTATCGTGGTTTTCGATAAAGTCGTACCAACGTTGCAGATTTTCTTTACTCATCATACCCTCATGCTGCTTCAAACCAAAATGGGCACCCGTAATTTAACAGGTGCCCACAGTTAACTGGTCCGCACTAGGCGAAGGTCAATCAATTCCTCGGAATTTGTTGTTTCTCGGGAAGCCCATCGGCGGTAGCCGACCTGCATTGCCGCGCTTCCCTATCCACGGAGTAAGCTCGGTTTCTGTGCGCCAACGCTCGCTCTTGCCGCCCATTGGCCATGTCAAGCCCTCACCCTGATGGAAAGTAATCACGTCGGATAAACCACAGCCTTTATAGCGTTGCAACGTCACGCCCTGCCCGCGGTTCATGGTCGGCAGTTCTTCAACTTCAAAAATCAAGAGTTTGCGGTTTTCACCAATGACAGCAACGCTGTCGCCTTCAACCACAAAACAATGTGTCGCCGCCGCATCGCCCGGCAAGTTAAGTATCTGCCTGCCACCCTTTGTCATAGCCACAGCATTGTCGGCTTCCACGACAAAACCTTTGCCATTTGATGATGCTACAAACAATTTACTGGCGGGTACATAGGGCAAAATGGTGATCACTTCGTCGTTTGCATCCATATCTACCATCAACCGTACAGGTTCCCCGTTTCCGCGCCCGCTTGGTAATTTATCACCGCCAAGAGTGAATAATTTGCCGTTCGATGCAAAAAGGAAAATTTTATCAGTAGTATAAGCGAAAAAACGGAATCTTTCTTCATCGCCTTCTCTGTATTTCAATGTTTCCTCGGGCTTTGTATGGCCGCGCAGCGCCCGTATCCAGCCGCGTCTTGAGCAGATAACCGTGATCGGTTCTTTTTCAATCATGGCTTCCATTGGCACATATTCAAGAGTTGGCGCTTCGCCCAGCCGGGTACGACGTTTCCCCAGCTCAGTGTCTTGGCCAAAGTTTTTCTTAATCTCAACAAGCTTATCGCCCACAGCAATCCACTGGAGGTCCGAGGATTTGAGCAAGGTCTTCAGTTTTGCCCGCGCGCCCTCAAGGGTGTTATGCTCGCCGCGAATTTCGCCCTCCTCGAGCTTCCTAAGCGCACGCAGTCGCATATTAAGAATGGCTTCGGCTTGCACCTCGGTAAGCTTGAAGGTATCCATCAGGCACGCTTTAACTTCGTCTTCTTCACGGATAATACGAATGATCTCGTCTAAATTTAGATAAGCAATCAGATAACCGGAAAGTATCTCAAGCCGACGCTCAATTTTATCAAGTTTAAAACGACTACGGCGAAGCAATACGTCGATTTGGTGATCAAGAAAGCTTTCAAGCACTTCTTTCAGGGATAAAACCCGAGGCCTTTGATCAGACGCAATGACATTCATGTTCAATGAAAAACGAACTTCAAGGTCTGTGAGCTTGAACAGCCCTTCCATTAATATTTTTTCGTCCACTGTGCGGTTTTTTGGCTCAAGAACGATGCGGATATCTTCAGCAGATTCGTCGCGAACATCGACAAGAAATGACAGTTTCTTTTCAGTGATAAGATCGGCTATTTTCTCAATAAGTCGCGATTTTTGCACCTGGTACGGTATCTCGGTGATCACAATATTATAAAGCCCGCGCGGTAATTCTTCTTTTTCCCACTTTGCTCGCACCCGGAATGATCCGCGTCCGGTTTCGTAGGATTCAATAATATTCTCGCGCGGTTCAACAATTTGCCCGCCGGTCGGAAAGTCAGGCCCTTGCACATGATTAAGTAAATCGCGAGTGGTAACGTCAAGCCCAGGGGTACGCCGCGCTTCAATCAGCATCTGCATGCCGTCAACCAGCTCGCCCACATTATGCGGTGGGATATTTGTTGCCATGCCCACGGCAATACCCGTTGAACCATTGGCTAGTAAATTGGGAAAAGCGCCAGGGAAAACCAGAGGCTCTTCTTCTTCACCGTCATATGTAGCCCGGAAATCAACAGCATCTTCGTCCAAACCATCCATCAAGGCGGCCGATACTTCGGTAAGTCGGGCCTCTGTATAACGCATCGCAGCCGCATTATCACCGTCGATATTGCCGAAATTTCCCTGTCCGTCCACTAGTGGGTAACGGACTGAAAATTCCTGTGCCAAACGGACAAGCGCATCATAAACCGATTGATCACCGTGCGGGTGATATTTACCAATCACGTCGCCGACCACACGTGCGCACTTCTTATATCCGGTTTTTGGGTCCAGCTTCAAAAGCCGCATGGCGTATAAAAGCCGCCTATGCACAGGCTTTAGCCCATCGCGCACATCAGGCAGCGAACGAGACATGATTGTAGACAGTGCGTAAGCCAAATAGCGTTCGCTAAGAGCAGCCCCAAAGGGCGCCTCGATGATGTTTTCATTAAACTCAGAATGCATAGACATGGCGCGACTATAACAAGCTAATCAAAGATGGCTACAAGATGTTGTGGTTTTCCACAGATTCTTTACCGTACCGTACTAAGCAAGGGTTTATGTCTTTCTAAGGAGCAATGCAAACAGCCGTTCCCGGGCGGCAGGCTGGCCTTTTCCACGTACAATCCAAACATTGCGATCAAGAAAGTATCCTGTAAGTTTCATGGCAGAAACCGCATCTTCCAGAGATGCATCTGGGGGGCCGTCAGGCAACAGAAATGGAGGCAAATCCAAAAGCCTACCCTTATAAGGTTTTCCGGCTTCCAGGCTAACAGCCCTTCCGGATTTAGGAGAAACATAAACCAGTCCTTGATCCGTGCCCGTTGACGCACAAACGCTTAAATCCAGCCCATAACCGAGCTCGGACAATATACCAAGTTCCAATTTTGCCAGCGCAGCCGCCCAACTGGAAACGGAGCCCCCTTCATTTTCCAAAAGCCTGATAACGGCATGAAAACCATCGTAAACACTTTCATGAGGTTCGCTTTCTGTCATCGTAGAGGCAACAACTGCGCTAGCGGCGGCAAGCGCTGACACCCGTGCGCCGTCACCCATCATTGCCCCTATGGGGCTATGAATTAATTCCACGGTGAACCGCCCGAGATTGGTTTCAATCCTCGAACGCCAAGTGACAGATAGAAAATTCCCCGCTTGCAGGTTGGCCTTATTGCGTCGCCCGAGGCCGCCTTTGATAAACCCCCGTGAGCGGCCATGATTTTTGGTCATGACGTCAAGCAGAGCATCGGCTTCTCCGTGCCGACTTGCAGAAAGAACTATGCCTTCATCCTGCCATTCCATAATAGGCCCTAACCTCGGAACGCGAGCAAATTAGTCAACAAAATCAAGGCCCATATCCTTGTAAACACTGCGGTCATCGGCCCAGCGCTCGGTCGTGCGCACATGCAGGAACAAGTGCACACGGTGCCCAAACTCAGCTTCCATTTCCTCGCGCGCCATCTGGCCGATTAACTTGAGCATGCTGCCGCCTTTACCGATCACTATGCCCTTTTGGGTTTCGCGCTGCACATGGATTACCTGCTCTATACGCACGGACCCATCGTCGCGGTCATCCCACTTTTCGGTTTCAACCGTTGTGTGGTAGGGAATTTCATCGTGAAGCCTTAAATAAACCTTTTCCCGAGTAATTTCAGACGCCAATAATCGCAAGGTTACATCAGCAATCTGCTCCTCCGGGTACATCCAGGGGCCCTCCGGTGCGAGCGAAGAAAGATAGGCTTTTAAATCCTGCACTCCATCGCCTGTAAGAGCCGAGATTAGGAATGTCTCGCTAAACTGACCGGTGTCATTCAGTTGTTTCATGAGCGCGAGCAACCCATCACGCCGCATGCCGTCGATCTTGTTCAAAATGAGCACAGCTTTGGTTTGGTGCTTCTTCAGGCCTTCGATGATCTTTTCGTCTTCATCGGTAACGCCCTTTTTTGCATCGATCAGCAGCAAGGTGGTTTCGGCGTCGTCAGAGCCTTTCCATGCGGCGCTAACCATCGCGCGGTCTAACCTGCGTTTGGGTTCAAAAATACCAGGTGTGTCAATGAATACCAGCTGCGTATTTTCATACATACCAATGCCGGTGATCCGGGTGCGCGTGGTTTGCACTTTGTGTGTGACGATCGCGACTTTGGCACCAACAAGCGCATTCAAAAGTGTTGATTTGCCGGCGTTCGGGGCACCAATCAGGGCCACAAAACCGCATTTTGTATTGATATCCAATGGTTTATTTTCTGGTTTTTCGGCCATTATTTGTCTCCTGACAAGGTCTCATAAAGCGCCTTGGCGGCGGCTTGTTCGGCCAATCGTTTAGCTGAGCCCTCTGCACATGCAGCGCCCTTGCCTTCTACTGTGGCTTGAATAGTGAACACCGGGCTGTGATCGAGGCCCGACTGAGCTACGACTTCATATTTTGGTAGCGTTAGTGCTCTGGCTTGGCACCATTCCTGAAGCAATGTTTTGCTATCCCGTACGGCAGCATGATCGTTGCCTACCAAGGGTATCCAGTTCTTACGAATGAAGGCATCTACCACGGTGAAGCCGCCGTCCAAATACATGGCGCCAATCACAGCTTCGCAGACATCGGCTTGCACAGATTCTTTCTCGCGTGTGCCTTCAGATTCGGCACCGGGCGTTAACTTAAGAGCCCCAATCATGCCAAGTTTACAGGACATTTCAGCCAGCGTCTCTTTGCGGACCAACGCAGTAAAGCGGCGGTTGAGCAGCCCTTCCGCCTCACCAGGATATAGCTCCAGCAACCAGGTCGCAACGGACAGTCCCAAAACCCTGTCCCCCAGAAACTCCAAGCGCTGAAAATTATAGGTGCCGGAAATCGATGGATGTGTCAAAGCCTCGTCGAGCAAACTCGATTTTTCAAAGCGATATCCAGCAATTTCATTTCGACCCGTCATACTTGTCCTTTTAGCCTATCCTAAGAATGAAACGAAGTTTCCATTATAACCGCGCTTCGTCCATCAAACGGCGCATATCTTTGATCGATGCTTCCAGCCCATGAAAAATGGCCTCCCCAATCAGGAAGTGGCCAATATTCAGTTCCATTATTTCCGGTATTGCGGCAACAGCACCCACCGTATCAAAACTAAGCCCGTGCCCCGCGTGCATTTCCAGCCCATTGGCATGACCGTAAGCCACGGCAGTCCTAATGCGCTCTAACTCTTCTTCTTGCGCTGCCCCGGAGAGTTCACAGTATTTCCCTGTATGTATTTCTGCGACCGGCGCACCAAGCGATATAGCTGCATCTATCTGATTCAGGTCAGGATCAATGAAAAGGCTCACACGTATGCCCGCATCTCTTAGTTCTGCGACAAAATATTTAAGCCTATTATGTTGGCCTGCAGCATCAAGCCCGCCTTCAGTGGTCAATTCCTGCCGCTTTTCCGGGACCAAACAACAAGCATGGGGTTTGTGCCGCAATGCGATTTCAAGCATTTCATCAGTTGCTGCCATTTCAAAATTCAGTGGCACTGGCAAAACATCTGAAAGCGCGGCTATGTCTTCGTCCGAGATATGGCGTCTATCCTCGCGCAAATGTGCGGTTATGCCGTCGGCGCCCGCGCGCACAGCCAATCCCGCAGCCCGCACAGGATCAGGATGACGAATGCCTCGCGCATTCCGTATGGTAGCAACATGGTCAATATTGACGCCGAGCCGAAGTTTACCGTTTTTCACTCAGTATCCTTTCCTTGGCCAATGACACGCTTTTCGCCACGATTTCGTCGGTCCCTATAACCAGATATCACGCCCCGAAAACCAAAGTAAAATAGGAACCAAACAAGAATGGCAACGGGGATGCCGCCGATTAGCAAAGGAAAAAAGATAGGCAGGAAGGAGGCCAAATAAATCGCAGGATCCTGCCAAAGCGTTGTCCAGCTTAGCACCGGCAGATCAGCAGTAACATCATGCCCCAAAAGAAAGGCCCCAACTTCACTGGTGAGGGCAAAAATAAACGGAAAAGTCCAGGGGTTGCCAACGGCTGTACCAATGGCTGCTGCAAGAAAATTACCACGGACAACCCAAGCCAAAACAAAGGCCAACAAAAAGTGCAACCCTAAAAAGGGCGTAAAAGAAATTGCTGCCCCGCAGGCAATACCAGCCGCTATACTGTGGGTAGACCCTGGCAATCGTCCTATTCTGTGAAATATATAAGTCCAAGCGCGCCTTATGCCTGATCGAGGCCAAAGCCAGCCTGCGGCTCTTTTCCACAATGGAAGTGTATGTCGTCGCCTAAAAAGCATAATTTATGGCAATATCTTTCATATTCACAAACTACGACTGCCGGGCTTGATTGCCGGTATAGCCTTTAGTGACAGCGGCAGTGTACTGGCCTTATAGGTCGGTGCGTCAATAGTTGCCAGCGAGACAATCGGTGCCCCAACTTCTGCTTCGCCGCCGGACCGGTTGATAAGGCAACCCGCAATCTTCACATCGCCCCCCCAGGCCTCAATAGTTGTAATGCATTCGCGCGACGAAAGTCCTGTAGTGATTATATCTTCCATCATCAAAATTTTGGCACCATGCGGTATTTCAAAGCCCCGCCGCAACGCGAATTTTCCGTCCACACGTTCTGTGAAGATACTTGGTACGCCGAGCTGACGAGCCACTTCATAGCCAACAATCACCCCCCCCATGGCAGGGCTAACGACCAAATCAATTTGCACTCCTGCAGCTTTTATTTTTTCAACAAAGGCGGCACAAAGCCTCGCTGAGCGCATAGGATCCATCAACACTTTCGCACATTGCAAATAAACAGAACTATGCAATCCGGATGACAATAAAAAATGTCCTTCCAGCAGGGCCCCAGCCTCGCGAAATTCGTTTAATACAGTTTCCTGATCCATAGCTAACTCCAAAAGTGCCCCATCAGGACAGTTGTTCTTCATGCGCGGATACTTGGCCTAACGATGCTCGTCAAGTGAAATACAGCGGTTTGCGACGCTTTGTCTGAAAACAGTATAGAATTACCCCAACACCCGGTCAGCGCGTCCAATCACGCGGCTAACGCGGAGCGCCCTTGTCACGTCATTGAGATGCTTCACATCACGCACTTCCACATCGATTTGCATGACATAGAATTCGGGATCGCGTTCAGAAATTTCAAGATTAGAAATATTGCCTCCGCTTTTTGAAACTGTGGCCGCAATAGCCGCCAATGCACCACGTTCGTTAATGACCTCAAGCCGTAGTCGCCCCGTGTAAAAGGCATCGTCATCGTCATTCTGCCATTTCAGGTCAATCCAAAGTTCGGGGCTGTCATCAAAATCTGACAGTTTCGAGCAATCAATCGTGTGAATTTCCGCTCCGCGCTCCGGCACGAGAATACCAACTATTCTATCCGCACGTACCGGGTGGCAACATTCTGCAAAATGCACTGCATACCCACGTTTTAATCCTGATATAGGAATGGCCCTGTCGGATGTATCTTCCCAATCCTGATGAACAACCGGTAATCCTTCACTTCTTGCATCCTCTTTAAAGCCTGGAAAGGCAGCCCGCAAAATTTCTTCTTCCCTGAGCGACCCTTGCCCCACCAGCACATATAGCATTTCGGTATCTGCTAGATTCAGGACCGCGCTGGCCTCTTCCATAGCCAGTGCTGAAAAATCAAGGCCGTTCCTGCGGCAGGCTTTTTCGATGAGTGTTTGGCCGAGGCTGCTATATTCAGAATATTGTTTGTGTTTAACATGACGTCGAATTGCAGAACGTGCTTTTGCTGTTACTGCAAAATTTTCCCAGCGCAGTGAAGGCGCTTGGCCTTTTGAAGTCAGAATTTGCACCTGATCGCCGTTTACCAATTGATGGCGAAGCGGAACCATGCGCCCATTCACCTTGGCACCCACACAGTGATCCCCAACCTCGGTATGCACGCCGTAAGCAAAATCAATTGCCGTGGAACCCCGCGGCAAAGCCACCAATTCTCCTTTTGGCGTGAAGCAAAACACTTTGTCCTGAAACATCGCCATTTTGGTATGTTCAAGAAACTCTTCCGGGTCTTGGCTATGCTCTAAAATCTCCAGCAATTCACGCACCCACAAATACTGCGAACCTTCGGCATTCGCCGCCTTTTGTTTATATTGCCAGTGGGCTGCCACACCGATTTCAGCTTCCTCGTGCATATCAAGCGTACGGATTTGTATCTCCAGACGATTATTATTCGGCCCGATCACTGACGTATGGATTGAACGATAGAAATTTGGCTTTGGCGTGGAAATATAATCCTTGAACCGCCCCGGGATCATGGAGTGATTTTGGTGCACTATGCCGAGCGCGCGGTAACATGTCGCGACATCCTTCACCTTGATGCGAAACGCCATCACATCAGAAAGCTGTTCAAAGGGAATGTTTTGGCGCTCCATTTTTCGCCAGATCGAATAAGGCCGCTTGATTCGCCCGCTAACTTTGGCTTCAACGTCATTGTCTGACATTAATTTTTGCAGAGCTGATACCATTTCCTTTTCAAGGTCCGGGCTCTCCGCGACCAAAAAGTCCATGCGTGCCTTGATCGAATCCATGGCTTCGCTATCCAGATGGATAAACGCCAGATGCTCAAGCTCGTCCTTGAGTTCATGCATACCAATGCGTTCAGCGAGGGGCGCATATATATCCAGCGTTTCCAAGGCAATGCGGCGCCTTTTTTCGACTTTACCAATATGGCCAAGCGTACGCATATTGTGGCAACGATCCGCGAGCTTCACTAGCAGCACCCGAATATCGTTCGACATCGCCAACAGGAACTTTCTAAAATTCTCTGCCTGACGAACACTTTCCGTTTGAAGTTCGATTTTTGAAAGTTTGGTCACGCCGTCGACAAGTTCGGCGATCTTATCGCCAAAAAGTTCTCTGATCTCTGAGATTGTGGCGACCGTATCCTCTACAACGTCATGCAACAGCGCCGTTACAATCGTATCACCGTCTAATTTCATGCCCGTTAAGATGGCTGCCACTTCCAAAGGATGGGAAAAATACGGATCACCGGACGCCCGTTTTTGCGATCCGTGCGCCTTCATGGCAAAAACATAGGCACGGTTCAGCCGGGCCTCATCGACATTTGGGTCGTATGCTTTTACTTTTTCCACAAGTTCAAACTGACGGATCACTTAGCATCCTTTTACTCATCAAATTCTCAGTTGGGACAGAGATAGCCTTTCCTTAAGCGAATTTCAGCCCATTTTTTAATTATAGTAGGCTTTGATGCCGGGGCCTATGATGAAATAAAGTTTACTCACATATATTCAGAACAAAAAAGAGGCAAAAAAATGAACGACTCCCCTAATTTGAATGGTTTTCTCAGAGGTCAGGTTGCCTTCATCACCGGCGGTGGCAGCGGCATTAATCTCGGCATTGCCAAACAAATGGCAGCGGCCGGCGCCAAAGTCGCCATTTGCGGTCGCACCTTTAGCAAATTGGAAGCTGCTGCGGAGGAAATCCGTTCGTTTGGGCAGGATGTATTCCCTTTTGCGGCTGACGTGCGGGATTTGGGCGCGATGGAACAGGCGCTTAGTGAAACCAAACAAACTCTTGGCAGTGTCACAACCGTGGTTGCCGGTGCGGCTGGTAACTTTATGAGCAAAGCGGCTGATCTAAGCTACAATGGCTTTAAATCCGTTATCGACATCGATCTTATTGGATCATTCAATACTGCCAAAGCAGCATATAACCAGCTCAAAGCCACTAAGGGCTGTATTACATTCATATCGGCAGGACAGTCATTGGATGCCTATTCGCACCAAGCGCATGTATGCGCTGCCAAAGCCGGCGTCGATCAACTAATGAAAACGCTGGCAATCGAATGGGGCCCTAAGGGCATCCGTTCCAATAGTATTATTCCCGGCCCCATTGAAGGCACCGAAGGCATGAAGCGGCTTTCCACACCAGAGACACTGCCTATGCTGTTGCAGACAGTGCCGATGCGCCGCCTTGGCTCTGTTGATGATATTGGCCAGCTTGCAGTCTTTTTGGCGTCTCCCTTTGCCAGCTATATATCTGGTGCCGTTATGCCGTGTGACGGTGGTCAAACCTTAGGCGGTTCAGGAATGTTTAATTTTGCCACCGAACAATTTAGTGGCCAGAAAAATCGCTCGTGACACCTATTTGGGCTAATGAAGGAGGTAATGCCGTGTGATGAAAGCTCTCGTGATAAACCGGTATGGGCGCGGCACCTTGGAGCTGATTGAGCGAGAATTGCCTGAACTGGCGGCTGACCAAGTCTTGGTTAAGGTTAGCGCAGCAGCAATTAATCCGCGTGACTGGTTGCTGATGCGCGGTCTTTATCCCTTCAAGAAACTGGCGGGGCCCTTCCCTATCACCTTAGGCAGTGATTTGTCCGGCACAGTCGAAGCCATAGGCCCAAATGTTAGCCACATAAAAGTCGGTGACGAGGTTTTTGGCATGCAGCCTATCAGCGGAAAGTTTGGTGCTTTTGCCGAATATGCAGCGATTAAAGCAAGTGCCGTCGCTATAAAACCTGCCTCAATAGGCCATTCTGAGGCTGCGGCATTGGGATGTGCGGGTATGACAAGTTTCCAAACAATCCATGATCTTGCAAAGTTACAGAGCGGCGAAACGATCCTCATCAACGGGGCTTCTGGCGGCGTCGGGTCTTATGCGGTTCAAATGGCTAAAGCTGTTGGCGCATATGTAGTCGCCGTCTGCGGCCCTGATAATGCTGATCTTTGCCGTCAACTGGGTGCTGATAAAGTGATTAATTATAAAGCCGAAAACTTTGAAACACACAGCAATGAATATGATGTAGTTTACGATGTGATTGGCAAATCTAGCCTAAAAAAATGTCAGCGTGCTCTTAAGAAAGGCGGACAGTATATTTCCACGATTCCGTCACTGGCTACTGGCATAAGCGCGCTTTTCAGCAAGCTTAGCGCCCTAAATCCATTCGGGAAAAAGCTCACCGCGCATCTTATTTTGGTAAAGCCAAATAGCGCAGACCTAGCCGCAATGGCAGACTTGATTGTCAACGGCAAGATGGTCAGCTTGATAGACAGTGAATTCCCGCTGAATGAAGCCGATACCGCATTTGATAAAAGCCAAAGCTGGCGTGCAAAAGGCAAAATCATCCTGACACTATCAGATTGATACACTCAATAAAAAACCCGGTGTTAAAGCCGGGTTTTAAAAATGATTAATTTTGCTGGCTATCAGTCGGCTGAGCTTGAAGTTTGCGTATCCATGCCTGCCATTAAAATATCCATATCGACTTCTTCAGCTTCATCAGATTCCATGACTTTGCGCAAACCGCCAATAATAGATTCAACAAGGTCCGCAGGGATCGCCTTCTCCTCTGCGATTTCACGCAGAGAGACAACCGCATTCTTATCATTGTCGCGTTCAATCTCAAGCGGCGCTCCAGCTGAAATCTGGCGGGATCGCTGTGCCGCAACAAGAACAAGCTCGAAGCGGTTGGTTACTTTATCAACGCAGTCTTCAACGGTGACGCGAGCCATGCATATTCTCCAAAATCTTTTCGTGGCAAATTTATAGCTTTTGAATGTAAGCCCATTTGCCGTACAAGCGCCCGCTTATACAAGCGCTCTTGGCAGGTGTAAAGCAGGGATTTGCTATAGTTTGCCAGAAATTCGACAAACAGATGGAATTTGATCCCTGATGTCGGGAAAATCAGCCAATTCCTCGACAGTTTTCTCTAAAACCGGGTGGCACCATGTTGGCGCTATGTCCATTAAAGGCAGCAAAACAAATGCGCGTTTATGCATGCGGGGATGCGGCACCACCGGCTGGTCTAAAGTTGCTGCCGGATCCGGGTTATTGGCAAGTCCATGCCACGTGTCTAGATCAGGCAACACCTGTTGACCGTATGCAAGCAGATCAATATCAAGCGTGCGTGCGCTCCAGCGCTCCCCGGGGCTGCGGCCAAAAGACTTTTCTGTGGCTTGAAACAAAGCCAGCAGCAAGGCAGGCGAAAGTTGGGTTTTTGCTTGTACAGCAATATTGATAAAATCTGGCTGGTCTGAGGCTGGAACAGGTGTCGTTTGATATATGGCAGAAAATCGAATATTGGTCAGCCCGCCCTCTTCAAGTGCGCCAACAGCACTGCAGAGAGTTTGCCTCGGTGCGCCACATGCCGATGGCAAATTTCCACCCATGCTAACCAATATGACCTGATTCATACCCATCGTTTATCGTTATCCAGAAATTACCGCAATTAAATCAATGGCCAGTGTAAATTTACCAATAATTAACGCAAATCATCAAAATATAGGGGTATATTCCTATATTAATTTGTGATTACCCAAAAGACCCTTCCTCAATTCCTCAAAAATCGGAATTAATAATGCATATTTATCCTAACGAGCGCGTTGCGTTGTTTATCGACGGCGCAAACCTGTATTCCACCGCGCGTGCGCTGGATATGGAAATTGATTATAAAGCCATGCGCACATATTTTGTGAAAAAGGCGCGCTTGATCCGTGCCTATTATTATACCGCAATCTTTGAAGACCAAGACTATTCGCCGCTGCGTCCACTGGTGGATTGGCTTGATTATAATGGCTTCACTATGGTGACAAAACCGGTGAAGGAATTCACAGACGACAACGGCCACCGTAAGCTTAAAGGCAACATGGATATAGAAATTGCGGTTAATATGCTCAAAATGTCAAAATCAATAGACCATGCAATTTTATTTTCGGGGGACGGCGATTTTCGCAGTTTGGTAGAGGAAGTCCAGCGGGACGGAACCCGTGTCACTGTTATCAGCTCAAATTCGACCCGCCCATCGATGATTGCCGATGAACTACGTCGACAAGCCGACCAATTTATTGACTTGAAACAGCTGATGGGCACGTTTGGCAAGCCAGCAAAACGCGGCACTAATGATGATGCGAAAGAAGGCCATGTTGCGGAAAATTTGGATATCTGACCATAGTCGCTTGACCTCGCCGACCATGACAGCCAATTTATCCACCTAATTTGGCAGGATATCCCATGGACCTATGCAATCACCCGAGTGAGCCGCTAGCTGACTGCGACCTGTGTCCGCGACTTGTAGAGTTTCGAGCTGCCAACAAAGCAAGCTTCCCCGATTATTATAACGGGGCTGTTACCAGTTTGGGGCCAAAAAATGCGCCCTTTTTGGTCATTGGTTTGGCGCCGGGCTTAAAGGGTGCTAACCGAACAGGCAGGCCTTTCACGGGCGATTTTTCTGGTGAACTTCTTTTTAAGTCCCTCGACCAAATGGGATGGACAAACAACAAAAATGAAAACCGGGCTGATGATGGCTTTGAACTGATTGGCTGTCGCATAACCAATGCCGTCTGCTGTGTTCCACCAAAAAACAAACCCATCGCCGCAGAAATTGCCAATTGTAGGCCGTTTTTGATCGCCCGAATTATGGGCATGCCAAATCTAAAGGTTTTGATGGCACTTGGCAGAATTGCACACGATACAACGTTGCGCACGTTTGACCTTCGATTGAACGACTATAAATTTTCTCATGCAGCTGTTCACCGATTGCCCAATGGGCTGACACTGATCGATAGTTATCATGTATCCCGCTACAATGTGAATACGGGCGTGCTTACCGAGGCAATGTTTATGCAGGCACTGGAGTTGGTGGCTGCAGAGACCAAAGCGTGATTACGGAAATTGCTATACCCGGTGTGAAAGCGGGAGAAACCGAAGCGTTCGAAGCCGCGATGCAAGAGGCCAAACAGATCATAGCCACGGCACCAGATTTTATGGGATTATCGGTCTCCCCTTGTATTGAACATACGCATCAATATCTGCTTCAAGTCCAGTGGCGGACGCTTGCAGACCATACTGATGGCTTCAGGAACTCGACAAATATGGCCGCTGGAAGATACTTCTCCACCATTTCTATGATCCAGCGCCCATTGTGCAACACTATGCAAAGGCTATCATAACAGCTTGATCTAGTTCATAAAAACTTGCGTATTCGGAGCAAAGAAACGCGGCAGGAATCTAAATTCCCACCGCGCATGGATACTCGGAACATCAGGAGATCTTTCGGCACTAACATTTAAGGTTGGCGGGACAACCAACCATTTAAATGGGATAGTTCATCTTTGCCTGTCAATTTTGCAGCAGCAGCGGGGCCAGCCACGGCCTTATAAAAACCGTGAGCAGCCGGCGCATCGCCGCTAGCGACGGCGCCGCGAAGAGCCTGTATCAAACCAGGACGCATTGCAGACATTGCATCAGCGAAGTTTTTGGGCAGAACTTGCTTTTGCAAGCCTTGGTTCAATATACGGCGATTTTGATCAGTCATGGGAACAAAACTCCTTTAATCTAGCCGGTCATTCAATAAGACCATAAATTCCCTAATATTTCCCTAAAAACGCTATATATTGTGTTTTACATTTTTATGACCACACTTTTGGGCACAGCAAATGAGCAAAGCAAAAAAGTAATTTTACACCGCCAATTAATGCTTTCAGCTTGCTAAAACGCAGGCTTACCGGGCGTCTGGCATTGAGCAAGCCTTTTTCAAACAATGTGGCTGTGATCGCCAAACAAGAGGCCGCTCCCCTCGCGCTAAAAAGTCGGCGCAGGCAGAAAACCGGACATCCACCGATTCGCTCCGTCGCTGTAGCCGCCACCTTTGCTGTTATCCAAGTATGAATTTGGAGCATATTTCAGCTGTGGAACAGTGCCCAAAACGCTGCCATTAAAATCAACAGATAAGCCATAGTAATTCCAAATATAAATTCCCCGTCAGAGCAAACAGACATTTGATCAAACAATTGGGCCACCTCAAAACAATCAAGACACCGCAGTGTGTTTTCTTCATAGCGCGTCAAAATTAGTATTCGTGATTGATATTTGCCAATCATAGCCAACACCATTAAGTTGGTTCTATTGGTCAGGAGACATTTATGGAAAAAGGTGCTGAAAATCTCGGTGAGCATGTCTGTTTCGCTGAAGGTGATACAATCTACGCACAAGATTCTGAAAGCCGCGGGGTCTATATGATTTTAGACGGCCAAGTCGATATATGGCACTATGACGACGATAACGCCCATCATATTGCCTCAATTGGCGGTGGCGAATTGCTCGGTGAAGTGAGTGCGATTGAACGCCGGCGTCACTCTGTCACGGCCAAAGCCTCCAAACTTACGACAGCGCTCTTTATCGAAGCCGAAACCTTTCGCAAAAGTTTTTCCAACCCCTTAGTCCGCCATGTTGTCAATACTCTTGCCGCGCGGCTACGCAGCAGCTATGCCGCTGGTGACTTAAATGATGATGGCAGCACACAGGCCACCACTCATAACAAAAGCAAGCTACCAACAATTGAAGGGGCCAGCGCTGTTGTTGCTGACAAGTTTTTGACTTTACTGGAAATACAGGAATTTCCTTTTGTAGTTGGCAACATCGCGACGACAGAAAAACACTGTTTAGCAACACCCAAAAGCCTGCGGGTTCCGCTCAGCAAAATTAGTGATCTTTGCGAAAATCATTTTGAAATATTAAAGCGCGGCGGACGCCTTTGCGTCCGTGACCTAGGTGGTCCGCACGGCACTATTGTAAATGGCGAAACTCTCAGAAAATATGGCCTGCTTGCTACAGCCAATCTGAGAATTGGGAAAAATGGAATCATCGCAGGCGGCGTAGAAAGCCCGGTTCGTTTCACAGTCACCGTGCCGCCTGAATATCAAAATAGCTAACTGTGCAAATCAACCAGCTTGGTTTGCCCCATTTTTCCAACGATGCCGAATTCACAATTTAACAGTGCGCTTTGTTTAACTGTGATCTTTCATCACGCGCGCTTTTTGCAAGTTCCAATCCCGTTTTTTCTCGGTCTCGCGTTTATCATGGAGTTGCTTGCCCTTGCCAAGGCCAATCATCACCTTGGCCCTGCCACGCTCGGTGAAATATACTTTAAGCGGCACCAAAGTCATGCCCCCGCGTTGAACCTTGCCTGCAAGACGATTTATCTCTTTCCGGTGCATCAACAGTTTTCGCGGTCGTCTCGGCGAATGATTATAACGGTTCCCATGTGAAAACTCGGGAATATAGGCATTCACCAGCCACATTTCGCCGTTCTTCTCTTCAGCATAACTTTCCCGGATATTCGCTTGGCCGCCGCGCAAGGATTTGATTTCCGTCCCCGTCAGAGCAATTCCAGCCTCTACTTCTTCTTCAATGAAATAGAGATGCCGGGCTTTACGATTATCCGCTGCCGTGCGCGAAGGGTTCAGATCTTTCTTTTTCTTGGCCATTGATTAGTCTAATTCAGCGGGGCCGAGGCCGAGGTCATAAATCACAGAAGCGAGCACGGCCTGGGCAGTTTCACTAACGGGCAAAATCGGCAAACGAACTGTATTGCTGCAAATTCCGAGTAGCGATCCAGCGTATTTTGCTGGCGCAGGGCTAGCTTCCAAGAACATAGCGCGGTGCAAAGGCAGCAATCTGTCCTGCAAAACAAGGGCGGTTTTATAATCATGCGCGAGCATGGCATTCTGAAATTGGCTACATAACTTTGGTGCTATATTGGCAGAGACACTGATGCAGCCAACACCCCCCATAGCGTTATAGCCAAGTGCGGTGCCATCTTCCCCTGAAAGCTGAATAAAGTCCGGGCCCATCGCGGCACGCTGGCTGGCACATCGATCCAGATCACCTGTGGCATCCTTTAAGCCTGCAATTCTGGGCAATTCAAAAAGCGCAGTCATCGTTTCCACACTCATATCAACAACAGACCGACCCGGTATATTATAAATAAAAATTGGCAGATCAGAAGCGTCATGTATTGCTTTATAATGCGCATATAGGCCGGCTTGGCTCGGTTTGTTATAATAAGGTGTAACCACTAGCGCTGCATCCGCGCCCACGGTCTGTGCATGCTGGATCAGCTCAATCGCTTCCGCTGTATTGTTTGATCCTGCACCTGCCATAACCGGCACACGCCCACCCGACGCTTCCACGCATAACTTTACCACCAACTTATGCTCGTTGTGGCTCAAGGTCGGGCTTTCACCTGTAGTGCCTACCGGGACAAGCCCGTGCGAGCCTTCTTTGATCTGCCAATTGACAAATTTTTGGAAACCGTCTGCGTCAACCGCGCCGGCTTCCGTAAACGGCGTGATTAAAGCTGGTATGGAACCCTTAAACATAAAGTAAGCCTCGGTTGAGCAAAATATTGGCGCACCCTAGCGCCCACCCTCAAAAAGGGCAAGGGCCGGGTACACCATATAACACTGAAATTGAGGCATTTTTTGGAATAGAGCGCGACTAGTCCCTATGATGCTTATTTTTTCTTTGCCGTTCGCCCCTGCCGTGAGTCCGCGACAGCTCAGCTTCCTGCAAAGTTACACCACCATCGCCGTTAACATCACGCTCCTTAAAATGCCGAATGGCCTTGATAGAAAATTCTTCAAACGAAACACGTTCGTCTTCATCTCTGTCAAATTTGGCAATGAATTTAATACGCGTCGGCTTACCACCATGGTTCATTCGACCCGCAAACCCCGCAGGTATTTCTCGGCCATGCTCTTCCATTTTCTCTTTCATTTTTGAAAATTGACGTTCCTTTCGTTCCCTTCTGTGGGGTGGTTCAGGCATGATAAGGGGAAGTTCACTCAATTCGATATAGCCGTCATGGTTTTGATCATGCTCGTTGAATTTTTCTTGAACTTGCGCTGTCATCTCAGTGTAGCTAACAACGCCGTTACCGTCTGTGTCGTGTTTCTTGAAGCGGTCTTCGTGGTCCTCTTTAGCGTTTGCAGTCGTCGCCAATGCCAGCAGGGTTAACATTGTTACTGTTGATATCGCTGTTGATTTTCTCATGCTTCTATCCTCTTTTATATTTTCGTTCGTATACAAATAGATACGCAAGAGATGCGAAACCCCTCCGGTTTTTAATAAATTTATCATTTTCTGGTATCCTCATCTGTAAATCCAGGCGTCTTGGCGGTGCCGAAGAACCGGAATTTAGTTGACAAACCCGTGTCGCTCCGGTCCATTTCAGCTTGGATGCGGCAATAGGGTCAAACATTGAAAGTTAGTAAATCAATCTTTTTTGAGCTCTCCTTGTTAGCCTCAGGGTTTGTCTTTCTTGCCTTTCTTCCCTTGGCGTTTGCGCCCAAGATCCTGTTCATTGCTGGATTTTTGTTTTTACATGTATTTGTCCGCAGAGACCGCGCGGAGCCTTCAAATGAAGGCGACTGGAAACTGGATTCAAATTGTCTGCCTGAAGCCATTTTGCTAACTGACATGAATGGCAAACTAATTTCTGCAAACAATGTGGCTAGATCACTCTTCCCTGACTGTGAAACAGCTGAAACAATCAATAAACTTTTTGATGTGTGGCATAACGAGCTCAATGACCGCGGGCCAGCTGACGATGTCATCGCGGCGGCGCTGGCTGCCCCCGACTTCCAATTTTCTGAAACATTGCACCTAAATGACGGCCGCACATTTGAACGCTACACGCGCATCGAGCCTTCACAGTCGCGCCGGGTTTGGATATTGCGCGACATAAGTCACCAACAGCATGCGCACCGCGACAGCGAAATGCATACAACCATGGTAGAAGCCGATGCCGCGCGTACAGCCGAACTGGCAGAACAATTATACCACGCGAAAGCCGAGCTTGAAGCGAAGCAGGCCGAACTAACACGTTTGGCAAACACGGATTCGTTGACCGGCTTATTGATCCGGCGGCGTTTTACAGCCTTGGGCGAACAAGCGATCCGGGAGACCAAGACAAAAAACATATGCGTCATTATGATGGACATTGATCACTTCAAACGCATCAACGACACATATGGTCATGCAGCCGGTGATGTCGCTATCCGCAATTTTTCAAATATTGCAGAAAATGAGGTCGGCGAGCATGGTTTCATTGGCCGCATGGGCGGTGAAGAATTCGCCGTAATATTGGCTGACTTCGAAATGAGCCACGCAATAAAAATTGCTGAATCCATCCGCAAAGCCACGTCTTTGCACACAACCCTGCACGATACTGAAAAATTTCGTTTTACGGTCAGCATTGGTGTTGCCCAGTGGATTCCCGGGGAAATAACAATTGAGGCCGCATTGGATAGATCCGACCGGGCCCTCTACAGTGCCAAGACATACGGCAGAAACCGCGTTGTGGGTTATGAAACCGATTAGATGAAAGTGATGCCTACGGGCAAACAGTCGCTATTTTACCCATCGACTGGTTCCTGTAGCAATCACATTTCGGCGTATTAACGATCTCCACTTGCCTGCTGCTTTTAGGCTGGTTAGTGTCGACACAAATATATGCAATCAATGGATCCAATATGGTTTTCTTTATAAAATTTGTCGCTGCCATGGTCTTGGTCCTTCATTTTTCTTCGGCCTTATACGCGGTCCAAGAACAGCCGCCAGAAGGGCAAGACCCGCAAGAACAGAAGCTGCTTCAGATTGCGCGGCAAGCTGCCCGTGTCGCAGGCGGAGCTCGGTATTGCAAATTGCAAAACGACGATATCGAAGAATTCATTGGAAAAGCCGAGGCGCGTATTGCGTTAGTTGCCCGTGATGATTATCAAAAAATTCTGGGCCGCTTAGAATTCAAAAACATACTCGCCGCCGCCGCCGCAAAGGAGCCAGAAGGAGGCTGCGATAAATTTGCAGTGCAGTTTGATAGCATCCTTCGCAACAGCCGTTAGCTTTTGATTCGGGCCTTTTTGTTTCAATGAGACGAACCGGTTCTTCGCTGCGACCAATTGTTTGTGTCTGTGTTGACTATTGAGCGCCACGTATAAACACTCTTCTAGCCGCTGAAAAAAGGCATTCAACCCTTACCCTCTGATTTGGGTGACGCGGTTCCAAACCAGGGAGAACAATGTGCCAAATCTAGATTTTCTTTTTCGCCAACTATTAGCAGGTCTCGCAATCACCGCTTTAACCGTTTTTGCCATTACCGTGCATGCCGATGAAACCAAGCCCGACAAGCCTACAGTCGAGAAAAAACAAGAAGCCAAAGAAGTCCCAGAGGAAAGTGAGGAAAAAACAGATAAGCAGGACGATGCATCAGACGAAAAAGACGATGAAAAAAAGAAAGATAAATTCATCGAAGAAATCGTTAAAGACCAAGTTGCGATTGATGGCCTTTTTAAACTTTATCAAGACCCCAAAACAGGGGCGCTTTCGATGGAGATTAACGAGGATCAGGTTGGCAAAGAATTTATTTATTTTTCCCAGATATCTGATGGCGTTGTAGAGGGTGGGCATTTTCGCGGCCAATACCGCGGCCAAAAAATCATCAAGATAAATCGGCATTTTGAAAAAATAGAAATCACTGAAGAAAATTCAAACTTCTACTTTGACCCGAAAAATAATCTTGCCCGCGCCAAAGACGCTAACATTAGCAATGCTGTATTGTTTGTGCAGAAAATCAAAGCCAAGTCTGAGGATGGAACCCGGTATCTTATCCCGGTTGATGGACTGTTCAAATCCGAATCATTGAATCAAGTCAAACCAACAGGTAACCCACAACAGAAACCATGGGAAGCCTTTCGCCTTGGAAAGCTCTCTGGCGCTAAAACGCGCATATCAAAGATCAAAAATTATCCCGCAAATACTGACATTACAGTAGACTATGTTTTTGCCAACGCCTCGCCGCTAAACCGCGGTAACGGCTTCGAGATAACCGACGCTCGCAATGTAAAAGTTCGGGTTCAACACACGCTCTTGGCAGTGCCTGTCAACGACTTTAAGCCACGTATGGACGACGCACGCGTTGGCTATTTCCTGAATTATGTTAACGACATGACAGACCCTGGCGCTACGCCCTGGCGCGACATGATCAATCGCTGGAATTTGGTAAAAAAAGATCCTTCTGCCGCAATTTCAGAGCCCGTTACCCCTATTGTATGGTGGATCGAAAATACCACGCCAGAAGAACTTCGCCCGACAATAAAAAAGGCGGTAGAATCATGGAATATTGCATTTGAGCAAGCTGGGTTCAAAAACGCCATACAAGTTAAAACCCAGCCAAATGATGCCGACTGGGACGCAGGCGATATACGTTATAATGTGTTACGCTGGACCTCAAGTCCACAACCACCTTTTGGCGGCTATGGCCCTAGCTTTACAAATCCGCGCACGGGTGAAATTCTCGGCGCAGATATCATGTTTGAATTTTCGTTCCTCACCAACCGCATAAACCAGCGCAATGTTTTTGAAACTGCGGCGCTAGGACTGAACCAGCAAAAAGAGACTGAGGTATTTTTGGCCAATTTAGAGCGTCATCAACAACAATGCGCGATGGCAAATTACCTGCAAATGAGCAATATGCTCGGTAAAACACTTGCCAGCACGCTCGAAAAAGGAACAGATGTTAGCAATAAACTTGTAGAAGAATCGCTGTATTACCTAATGCTCCACGAAGTTGGTCATACGTTAGGTTTAAACCATAATATGAAAGCCACACAGGCCCGCACATATGCTACTGCGCACGATATTAGCGCGCAAGACAATGGCCTTACGGGTTCTGTTATGGACTACCCTTCCATAAACTTTGCGCCTCCCGGCAAAACACAAGCTCATTATTATACAGTCCGCCCCGGGGATTATGACATGTGGGCAATTCGGTTTGGCTATGATCCCGCCATGGATGATCCCGCCGTCCGAGAAGCGCACTTGGCACGGTCAAATGAAAAGGGGCTGGCTTTTGGCAACGACGCCGATGATATGCGAGCGCCAGGTCGCGGCATTGATCCGCGTGTCAATATTTATGACATGACAGACGATGCCGTTCAATTCGCCGAGGACCGCCTCAATTTGGCAAAAAAAGCATTAAGAAAACTCAACGCTAAATTCACTACGGACGGGCAAGGCTACCAAGAGCTTAGAAACGCTTATTTGATTCTAACCGGAGATATGGCCTGGCAGGGCCGTGTGGCGTCCCGTTATATTGGCGGCGTCTATGTCGACAGATCAATCGCAGGCCAAGAAGGGGCAACCGCCCCCTACCGCCCAGTTGAAGTAGAAAAACAAAAACAAGCGATGAAATTATTGAGAAACTTTATTTTCTCGCCAAATGCATTCGCTGTTGATGCTGATCTGATACAGCATCTAGCTATCCAGCGACGCGGGTTTTTCCACGGAAACAACACTGAAGACCCTAAGCTCCACCAACGGGCGATTGCAATTCAGGCAGACATCTTAAACCAGCTCTTGCACCCTCGCACTTTGATGCGGATCACGGACTCGGCTTTGTACGGCAATAATTACGGTGTTACTGCGGTGATGGACGATCTCACCGATGCCATCTTTGAAGATGACAGCCGAGGTGCGGTAAACAGTTTCCGGCAAGAGCTTCAAACTCACTATGTACGCCAACTGATCACCATCCTTGGTGCAAATACTTATGATCATATCGCCAGATCAAACGCCTATGGCAACCTAATCCAAATCAGCAAAGATATGTCACGCTGGCGCGGAGACGCGGCAACACGCGCACACCGTGGACATATTGCTTTCCTGATTGACAAAGCGCTGGAAGTCTACAAGGGCTAAAGGCAACTCAATTGGCAAAAGGTGGCAGTCTTGGGATCTGCCTCCTTTTTTTAAAGGCTCTTGAAGATAGAGATCACTCAAAATAGAGTGGAAGCAACATACATCCCCAACTGGAACGCACAAAAACCGCCTCAGTGCCTCAACACGCACCAAAGCGCGCCTCTATCCCCGGCTAATATCGTTGTAGGCTAGTGTGTAACCAACCATTGGCGGGCCAAACGCTGCGCATGTGCCATACTAACCGCGTCCAGTTCTGATGCAACTTCACACCTGTCTACAGACGCACGGTTTATACCCTTTACCGAAGCCAAGTTGAACCATTTGTGGGCTTGCACATAGTCCTGCTTTACACCCTGCCCTGTTGAATACAGAAGGCCAAGATCATACAAAGCCTCCGCGCGCCCGGCTTCCGCTTGGGCGAGCCTGTCTACGACATAGGGATATAGGTTGTGATCTTTCTGCCCCATCATTACCCTCCACAAAGCTTATCGTTAAGCTTTTAGATTATTTCCACTGTTGGCGCCGCAAAAACAACACAGCAAAACCAGCAACTGTTCGCTAACGCGGAACAGAAAAAATCATTCAGAGCATGGGCGGACGACACCTTGCGGGAGCAACTTTTGGGCAATTCACTCCACAGAAATGATCATAGCAAAAAATAGAACTGATTTCTCCATTTTTTTTGCCTTGCCGGTTGCCCACCAAAACCGCGCCCATTTTTAAGGATAATACCCACCTCAAGGACAGTTTTCCTCTTGCGCGCAAAAATTCCGTAGTCAGCACTTAACGCGATACCCGACCATTAAGAATACGATAGGTGACAACTATCATAATAATGTGCAAAGTATATTCTAACGTAAATTCAATTTATGGGCGCAAAAATAATATCTTAGGATGCTATCATAACCATTTCGATGGAGGCACTTGTGAAACCTGGACCTCATTTTAGTCGTATATTAATTGTAGAAGACTCCAAGTTCTATGCTGATGCTATTAGCAAAATGCTGCGGACCATCCCTGGTCTAACGGTTGACTGTGCAGATTCGATGGATTCAGCCACCCAATATTTAGCCGGAAACAAGGACAAATATGATTTGGCCTTGCTTGACCTGGTATTGCCGGATGCGCCCAGCGGAGAAATTGTAGACCGCGTACGCAAGCACGGCATTCCGATTATCGTTTTCACTGGGCTATATGACCCTTCTCTAAAGAGCAGCTTATTTTCAAAAGGTATTGTGGATTATGTTGTCAAGGATAGCCCGGTTGCGCTTGAATATTTGATGGAACTTGTCAATTATTTGCTGTTCCAATCCGGTCAAAAGGTTTTGGTGGCTTGTAGTGATCCAAAGCTGCGGAGCAAACAAGTTGAACGGCTAAGCAACATAAAATTATCTGTCTGGGCGTGTGAAAGCGCAGTTGAGGCCAAAAAAATTCTCGCAAAACATGATGATTTTTCCATGGTGATCGTTAGTGATCAACTATCTGACGGTACCGGTATCGAATTGGTAAGCGATCTTCGCCGTATATATAATACGTCTCAATTGTCAATTTTAGCCATCCCTTCAACCACTGGGGGCTTTGCCTCGCAGTATCTGCGCTATGGTGCAAATGATTTTTTAAGACAGCCATATTCGTCTGAAGAATTTCTTTGCCGCGTTCACGGGGCCCTGAAGTCCAAATCACTTCTTCAGTCCCTGGAAAAAGCCGCCACCCGCGATTTCCTTACAGGACTTTTGAATCGCCGGGCGTTTTTTGAGGCAGCAGAGCCTTCCATTGCCCAGTGCCGCCGCGCAGACCAACCCGTGGTTCTAGCCATGGCTGATATTGATCATTTCAAGACAATAAATGATAGCCACGGGCATGATGTTGGCGATTTGGCGTTGCAAGCCGTTGCCACCGCTCTGAAAACAGAAGCACGAGACGCAGATATTGTATGCCGTTTTGGCGGCGAGGAGTTTTGCATTTTGCTGCCTAACCTGCAGAGTGCCAATATTTCCGCTCTTTTTAAGCGATTTTCCAAAACTATTAAAGCGATCAAGGTGCCAGCACCCGGCGGGCTAACCAATATTTCCATGAGCTTTGGAATAGTCTTTGATCCAGACGGAAAAGACATTGAACAAATGATCAAGGAAGCCGACATAGCTCTATATGAGGCCAAAAATTCAGGCCGCGACAAAATTGTTGTTGTTTAGATTAAATATTCATCCTGCATTCAGAACGCCAAAACCATAATATCAAAGAATGATGGCGTTGTTTCAGCCTTGATGCCGCCATTTTTGAATCGCAAGTTATACGGCGCAATGCAGGATAGGAATTTGCTATGAAAACACACAGACTCAAATTGGCGCTGGCCTTACCGCTTACCATGTTTGCTGCAGCCTGTTCACCTAACCTTTCGTCGAACAGCTATGAAGCCCAATCTGTGGGGGAAGCCCGGCGCATTGAACGCGGTACAATTGAAAGTTATCGCTGGGTCGAAATCACCGGGAAAACAGGTGTAGGGACTGCCGTAGGTGCTGGTATTGGTGCCGCTGCAGGATCAACTGTTGGCAGTGGACGTGGGCGCGGCGCAGAAAATATTATCGGTGCCATCGGCGGCGCATTATTGGGCGGCCTTATTGGCTCAAGTATTGAAAAATCGGCTTCCAAACAAAGTGGCTTTGAATATGTAATCCGTACCGAGAGCGGCGCATTGGTGAGCATCGTGCAAGCTGATACCCAGCCTCTGCCAGAAGGGGCGCCTGTTCTCATTCATTTCAGCGGAACACGCAGCCGGGTTGTTTTTGATCATAACGCCATGCGCCCCGACAGGAATACCCACGACGATGTACCCCCGGATTATTACGAAGGCAATTAAAACAGCACTCATTCCCAAAAAAGGCGGCCACTTTATGGGCCGCCTTTTTCTATAACTTCTGCACAGTCTATTGTTAGCCGTCCTCGTCGTAATCATTATCGTCATAAATATATTCTATCGACCATTTGGTACAAATATAGCTACCATGCACGCTTTCATAGCGCATGCATGTCCGAATTTCGCTCGGCGGCACATAGGTCTCAACTTCATTACGGTGACGGCCAGTCGCGTCAAAGTTATCAACGCCATAATCCCGGTTGCTGGCACTATTATAATAACGACTGTTCGAGCTGTTCGAGCTGCTCGCATTTGCGCCAATCGTGGCCCCGATAACCGATCCAATCACGGTACCGGCTGTGCGGTCATGTCCACCGTCTATTTCTGCGCCAATAATACCGCCGACTATACCACCCAACAATAGGCCCGCGATATTGTCCCCGCCGGTCGGCTCATAATAACCATACGAGCTATCATAGGTGCCGTGAGCACTTGGGCAATAGTCGCCGTAATGATAATGGTGATGACGGTGGTTCCATCCCCAGCTTGACCGCGCAGTATAATAGCCGCCTGCATATGGCCAATGCCCAAACAGATCATAATTCGGCCCCCAAAGATAACCTCTACGGTAGCCATAGCCGTAACCGGCATAATCGTACCCCCTATAATGGGGTGACGAATAACTAAGACCATAATTCCAACCGCCATAACCTGGGCCAAAGCCAAAATAAAAGCCAAAATCAGGCGAATAATTATAATGGCCACGTCTGCCGTGGCTGCCGTGCCTGTCATGGCCACGTCGGTCATCGTTGTGCCGACGGCTGTTATGGTTTTGATCGCGGTAATTGCCTCGGTAATTACCACTGTGATTGCGGCGATTACCCGACCAATTGTTTGTATCTCGGTCCCGGTGACGATCACCCTGTTCCCCACGACGACCTTCGCTCCGGCGCGCATCTCTGCCGCCCATCTCTGTATTTCGCCGACGGTTTGTAGTGTTTTGATTTGGGTGCCCGCTTTGGCCCCTTAAACGTTCAGGAATGCCTTGCGACTGATTCAATATCCGGTCACGCTGGCGGCCACGCTCGCCGTTCCGGTCAGCAGCCTCTCGGCGATTGCCAATTTGACGGCGCTGCGCTTGTTGCAATTGCTCGGTTGACGCCCGCCTGCCGTCGCGCTGGCCGCGCGGCGGTGCGGCTGTGGGCCTGCGCTCAGTTGCACGCGTATCACGCTGGCTGCGTGTATCACTCTGATGGCGCCTGTCAACCTGTTGTCGGGTTTCAATCTGCCTGGCCCGTGCACTTTCCTGTTGCCGCGAGCGTTCCCGAACCAAGGGGCGGCCTTCCGCTCTGCGGCGGCTGGGAACCACGTTAGACGAAACATTATCATTGCGGTTTACACGCAGGTCTCGCTTTTGCTGTATCGCTTGTTGGCGGCGTTCATGGTTTCTCTCGCTACGAATTTCACGTGATTTTTCATGGGATTTTTCACGTGGCTGTTTTTTGGACTGTTTTTTGGGCTTTTCACGAGATTTTTCACGGGTGGGCACCTGTGCCACTTCTGCCTTTTTTACCTCGGACCGACGATTGCTATCGCTACGTCTGCGGCTCTGGCTTGCTCGCTCTCTTGACGGACGTGCGGCTTGCCGTTGTCTGGGCGCCCGCTTTTCGACCCGCTCTTTATGCGTTTTTACACGTTTCTTGCTGTCATCACCCGCAAAAGAAGCGGTCGCAGGCAACAAAAAGGCGGCTGCGATTGCTGTCGATGTCAAAAGCGTCACGGATCTATGAAACATAAGGGCCTCCGGTTATTATGAAACCGACAATAGAACAAGCAAGCTGAACGAAACATGAACTGCACTAAAGGTGCCTGTATATTCTTACTTCTCGGTGCCACGGCGCGCCGGGCCAGCATGCATCCAATGCGCCTCAAGCGGCAATCTGTTCGCAGGATTATAAAATGTATCGTCGCCCCGCTGCCATGCCGCCCCATAAGCAGTTGCATCTTTTTCCCATCTGTCGCGGTCAATATAGTCATGCCCTAAAAAAACGCCAAACACACCTAGCGCCACCGCCCCCGGTGCGCCGCCAATATCTTCGCCAATTAGGGCCCCTGAAAGCCCGCCAAGCGCCGCGCCCCATTTCCTGCGGGCAGAGGTATCATCAAATCGCGTGGACCGATTTAGGGTAGGCAAATAGGCGTCACAACCATCGCCGGAACATACGGGCCCCTGCGGCATAAGCAGAAAGTTCGGCGCAGGTTCAAATTGTGGCCCCACTGTTGGGTCCGAGACCAACTCTTGTGCAGTAACCGGTGCGGCTGATAACAAAATCACAAATAAAAGCAAACGCATATCATTTCTCCCAGCCTCAACATTACCCCCGCCTCATGGCCGAAATGTGGCGATTTGGATTTCGTTTAGGGCAAAAAAAAGCCACTGATTCCTCAGTGGCTTCTCCGAAATATTGTAAGCTGCATTTTAGCCGTCCAGTTTGGGCTTCAGCAGTTCATTCACCACGCCGGGGTTGGCTTTTCCGCCGGTGGCTTTCATGACTTGGCCGACAAAAAAGCCGATCAATTTATCCTTGCCGCTGCGGTACTGGGCAAGCTGGCCGGGGTTGGCGGCGATGACTTCATTGATGATGGCTTCAATCGCGCCGGTATCGGATACCTGCTTCAGGCCTTTTTCTTCAACAATCGCATTCGCACCTTTGCCGGTATCGAACATGATTTCAAACACGTCTTTGGCAATGCGACCCGAAATGGTGCCATCTTCTATCAAAGCCAACAATTCAGCACCTTCAACAGCACTCACCGGGCTCTCGTTAATGGTTTTTCCCGCTTTATTCAGTGCACCAAACAAATCGCCGGTTAGCCAGTTGGAAGCCTTGGGCGCAACAGCGGCTGCATCCTTTTTTGTCTTGGCAACCAGCGCAGTCAGAAGGCCCTCGAAAAAGTCTGCCTGATCCTTTTCGGCCACCAATACACCCGCCGTATAATCATTCATGCCCAAGTCCTGAATAAAACGAGCACGCTTAACATCTGGCAGTTCCGGCAGGGTTGCACGCGCAGCCTCAATGAAAGCGTCGTCAAATTCAATCGGCAACAGGTCCGGGTCTGGGAAATAGCGGTAATCATGCGCTTCTTCCTTCGACCGCATCGAGCGTGTTTCGGCCTTCACCGGATCAAACAACCGGGTTTCCTGATCAATGGTACCGCCGTCCTCGATAATATCAACCTGACGCTGGGCTTCCACTTCGATGGCCTGGCGAACAAAGCGCAGCGAGTTGACGTTTTTAATTTCGCAGCGCGTGCCAAGGCCTTCGCCCGGCTTGCGCACAGAGACATTCACATCGGCGCGCATGCTGCCTTGTTCCATGTTACCATCACACGAACCAATATACCGCAGGATCGAGCGAATTTTCGCCACATAGGCGCTGGCTTCTTCGGGACTGCGCATATCCGGGTCAGAAACGATTTCCATCAAAGCAACGCCCGAGCGGTTTAGGTCCACATAGGTTAACTGCGGGTGCTGATCATGCATGGATTTGCCCGCATCTTGCTCAAGATGGATACGCTCAACACCGACCTTTTTGGTTTTGCCTTCGCCCATATCCAGTGTCACTACACCGCGCCCAACAATAGGATGTTTGAACTGGGAAATCTGGTAGCCTTGTGGCAAATCTGCATAAAAATAATTCTTGCGGTCAAATACCGAGAATTTGTTAATTTGAGCCCCGATCGCCAGCCCCGTGCGTACGCCTTGGCGAATACACTCGGCATTTATTGTGGGCAACATGCCCGGCATCGCGGCATCAACAAGTGAAACCTGCGTATTGGGGTCAGCACCAAATTCTGCAGAGGCGCCCGAAAACAATTTCGCTTTTGAACTGATCTGCGCGTGGATTTCCAAGCCGATTACGACTTCAAAATCTCCTGTAGCGCCCTGAATTAAATATGCCATTGCGCTATCTCCACCACAGATCAGGTTTGGCCGTAATATTGGCCGCTTCTTCCAGCACCGCTGAAACTTTAAACACTGTTACCTCGTCCCAAGGTTTACCCAGCACTTGTAGACCAAGCGGCAGGCCGTTTGCGTCGAGGCCCGCAGGCACGCTGGAGCCCGGAAGCCCAGCCAGCGACGCCGGCACCGTGAAGACATCGTTCAAATACATGGCCAGCGGATCATCGCTTTTTTCACCAAAGGCAAAAGCCGCAGACGGCGCGGTTGGTGTTAGGATCACGTCAACATCTTCAAAAGCGCGTTTAAAATCATCGGCGATCAACCGGCGCACGCGCTGGGCTTTCAAATAGTAAGCGTCATAATAGCCCGCAGACAGCACATAAGTGCCAATCATAATGCGGCGCTTCACTTCTTCGCCGAAACCGGCTGCGCGCGTCGCATCATACATATCATCAAGCCCGCCGCCGTTCCCGGTATCCCGCAGGCCGAAGCGCACACCGTCGTACCGCGAAAGGTTAGACGATGCCTCAGCGGGCGCGACAATATAATAGGTTGGCAGCGCATATTTTGTATGGGGCAAGTTAATGTCCACAATCACGGCACCTGCGGCTTTCAGCCATTCCATGCCCTGATGCCACAGCGCCTCAATTTCGGCAGGCATATCCGCCAGATGATATTCTTGTGGAATACCAACCCGGAGCCCACGAATATCACCCGTAAGTGCCGCTTCAAAATTAGGCACGGCCATATCTACGCTGGTGCTGTCTTTTGGGTCAAAACCCGCGATGCTTTCCATCATAATGGCGCCGTCGCGCACGCTGCGTGTGACCGTACCCGCCTGATCAAGTGAGCTGGCAAACGCCACCATACCGTACCGGCTGCAACGACCATACGTTGGCTTAAATCCAACAGTGCCTGTGAAAGACGCTGGCTGGCGAATGGAACCGCCCGTATCAGAAGCCGTCGCGCCCATCGCCATATAACCCGATACCGAGGTCACCGAGCCCCCAGACGAACCACCGGGCACATAATCAGCATTGCTGCCTTTAGCCCGCCACGGGTTTTTCACGGGGCCGTAATAACTGGTCTCGTTCGACGAGCCCATGGCGAATTCGTCCATATTCAATTTGCCGAGCATAACCGCGCCGTCATCCCACAGATTTTGGGTAACCGTGCTTTCATACTCGGGCTTAAAGCCATCAAGAATGTGCGAGCAAGCCTGTGTATGGATGCCCTTGGTGGCAAACAGGTCTTTGATGCCGACCGGGATACCCGTCATGCCTTTTGCATCGCCCGCTTTGATGCGTTCGTCCGCAGCGTCGGCTTGCCTCAGTGCAACTTCCGGCGTTTTCACGACAAAGGCATTCAGCCCGTCAGCGGCCTCAACCGCAGCGATGTGCGCCTCGGCCAGTTCCCGCGCACTAATATCACCGTTGGTCAGCATATCGCGGGCTTCGGAAATTTTGAGTGTGGTAAGATCTGTCATGTCCCCGGCCCTACTCGATTACTTTTGGCACAGCAAAAAAGCCATACTCGCTATTGGGTGCGTTTTTCAAAACCGATTCTGCTTTGTTGCCATCAGTTACCTCGTCCGCGCGCCAGCGAAGCTTGGCATCCACCACGCTGGACATTGGCTCGATGTTATCGGTATTGACCTCATTCAGCTGTTCCACCCAACCAAGGATATTGTTGAGCTCACCCGCGAGCAGGTCCAATTTATCGTCTTCAATCCTGATACGCGAAAGCCGCGCAATTTTGGCAACGGTGGCTTTGTCAATGTTTGACATGAGAAGTCCCTACAGATCATCAAGTACAGCGGTTAAAATCAGCGCGGAACTTAACGCCTGAACGCGCGGGGAGCAAGCGCCAATGCGCCCATTGACACAGTTTTTAAGTGAGTTCCGCATATGGATACACTGGCAAACAACTGTGTCGCATCTTGTCAGAATGAAAAAAAGATCGTAGCACCCAAAAAGTCGGTTGAACTTTAAAGCCATATTCACCGCGCAAACGGAAGCTCCTCAAGGCGCATATAGCCAAAAAAGTGGCTTATGGTCTCGCCGTCCTTGGCCATTGGAATATACATAATCTTCACACGCACCTGAGGCGGCGTAATTTGATGTTCCTCACTGGTTCCAATCACAGCGCCGCCTATATCAACCGCATATTGCATAGCCAACAGAACCCTATCTCTAATAAGCGGCGGATGCACGGCCGTTATTGTCCCGCCAGTGCAGTCTTTGTAGGCCCCGCATGCGTCTGAACCTTGAAGTGTTACAAGGGCGTCCATAATTTTGCCATTTGCGTCAAAATGAGGCACAAATAGAGAAATCCAAGGCAAATATGGCTTTAAGTCTACGGGAGAAACATCAGTCTTGCGGTTATAACGGGCGTCACCGCGCTTCCGGGTAAAACAGGCAATGATTTCCGCGAAATCGCTGCCAAATTTCGCCCCATCGCCTGCAGGGCAGATGCTAAAGTCGCCCAAGCCATAGCCTTCCTTGGCGCCAATTTGATCGATAATTTTATCAAACGAGGAAATTGCATCTCTCCCAAATCACAACCCCAAAACCTGGCCTCTATATCCATGTTTCAATTAAAGAGCAAGGAACCGCCTGTTACATTTTTATGTATTAAACACAAACAAACAGGCCTAATTGAGCAGTCTCTTTCAAAATGTGGACAGTATTCCCGGGCTCGGATAGATAGATATCATGCAAAACCCAAAGCGCATGCATAAGCAAACTGTTGAGATACGCGAAGCGCAGACTGCTGACGCACGCGCGCTTAATCGTTATATGCAAACCGTATTTGCAACCGCGCACCATCTGATCACTCGGCCAACGGAATATCGACGAGGCTTTTTTAAACAGCGCTTGTGGATATCAAAAAAGCGAGTCAACCCCGTAGAAATATGCCTGATCGCCGTTTCAAACGGTGAGATCATTGGCATGCTCGACAGCTGGACCGATCGCCGTCGGCGCATATCGCATGTTACTGCGTTCGGCATGTCTGTAGCCGAGAGCCATCAAAATCAGGGGGTGGGCAGGGCATTGCTGGCACATTTTATTGACTGGGTGAAAGCCCACAGCAGTTTAACGCGTATCGAACTTCATGTGCACGGCGACAATTTAGCCGCGATTGGGCTTTATAAAGCCAGCGGTTTTGAGCTAGAAGGTATTCGCAAATCTGCGGTGCACTATGAAGATGGCCGCAAAGTGGATGACCATATCATGGCACTTTGGCCTTGATTAGCCGCTAAAACAGGATGCAGACATTGGCAAACCAGCAAAAGACCAAGCAAAGAATAAAACCCGCAGCAATATTTTTGCTGGTTGTTACAGCCTTGGTCTTTGTGGCCATAGCGCTGGGCATTTGGATTAGCTATAATCCAGCGCGAGCGCTTCGCATCGCATTTACCCCAAGCATTCGCTTTGAAGAAGACACCCCCGAAGCACAGCGCGACTATAGTTTAGACAGCAGTTGGGCAGCTCTCCCCTCAGTGCATTCACATGCATCAGACAAACCTCGAGGTATCATCGACATCGCTATGATCCCCCGGGCCGATGTCTTTTTTATCCATCCAACAACTTACCTCGACCGAAGTCACTGGAACGCCCCCGCTGCATTTGCTGACGCCAATGATCGCATCGCCAACCGCGTGCTAAAAGTTCAGGCGAGCGCATTTAATGCAGCCGGTCAGATATTTGCCCCACACTATCGCCAAGCCACATTTGGCGCATTTTTTGATACTGAAGGTAGCGGTAAAAAGGCCATCGGCCTGGCCTACACCGATGTTCTCGCGGCTTTTGACAATTTCATTGCCATGCGCAGCCACGATCGGCCCTTCATCTTGGCTGGTCACAGCCAAGGATCGTTGCATCTGCTGAACTTACTGAAGGACCGCATCGCAGGAACAGCCCTCCAGCACCGTATGATCGCAGCCTATATTATTGGCTGGCCTATTAGCATTGAGGCGGATTTGGGCTTTTTTCCAGATATTGGTGCCTGCGCGGACGCTGGCGAAACCGGCTGCGTGATTTCCTATCAAACATTTGGCCAAGACGGTGACCCGGCGTTTCCAAAAACCTACATGGCTACCAGTACAGGCCTAACAGGCGCGCCGCGAAACGGAACGCAAATGCTGTGTACAAATCCGCAGAACTGGTTGATCGGCGGCGAAAAAACTCGTGCGGACCACATAGGTGCGATGCAATTGCCTGCTGACCCAGCAGCACCGCTCGGAGCACCAATCCTTGAACTTACGGGCAGCCGCTGTGGTCCTGACGGCATCCTTTACGTCAGCGACCCGCTCGGCGACTATTGGCAAGGCTATAAGATGGCTGGCGAAAACTATCATGTTTATGATTATCACATGTTTTACATGCACATCCGCCAGAATGCCGCTTTGCGGGCGCAAAATTGGCTAAAAGCCCATGCAGGCAACATCGATGAAGCCAACACAACGAGCACTGCGCCGTGATCGGTATTCTGCCCTTGCGCGATTTCAAACAGGCTTTAGTGCCGCATCAACGTTTGATCGGCATCGACCCCGGCACAAAAACCATTGGTCTCGCGCTTTCTGACATCACGCTAACCATTGCAACACCGCTTGAAACGATCAACCGCACCAAATTCGCAAAAGACGTCGCCCGCATCAGAGAAATCGTCGAAAAACATAACGTTGGTGGTTTTATCATTGGTTGGCCGGTCAATATGGATGGATCCGAGGGACCGCGCTGCCAATCAACGATGGCCTTCGCCGCGAACCTCGCTGCAGCCATTGACCTACCGCAAACCTTATGGGACGAACGGCTTTCCACTTCGGCCGTAGAACGCGTGCTTCTGGAAGCTGACACCAGCAGGGCAAAGCGCAAATTGGTAATCGATAAAATGGCCGCTGCTTACATTCTGCAAGGCGCACTCCACGCACTTTGATAGCCAACCAGGACAGACAGTTTAACGCTGAATGCATGGCCGCATAGAAATACATTTAGAACCGCAGCTCCGAATTCAAATGAACTAGGGTCAGGCCTCATTAATGTGGTTTAGCTCAGTCAGGCAGCAAGGGGAATTGGGAAGGAGGACGCTGAAATCAAGGGTGGTTCCCTTGGTGAGGGCTTCGGACGCTGCCAATTCGCCTTGCTGCCTGACCCAGAGGGCAAGGACCTTTGCACCGTGGCGTGCGTCGACAACATTTGAAATAGCCCCGCTATTTCTGCATGTTATCTCCTGCGCCACGATAAAACTCTCTCTTGCTGAGCAAACCACATTAATGAGGCCTGACCCTAGGCGGCTAAGCTGGCCAATTCCAGTGCCGCCCGGCTTTTACCATAATTAATATCTACATTACAGGACGCGCAAGGCATGAGACGTTTAGGGTAAGAAGACGCTTGCCCGATGCAATAATACCGCTTATAAGGCCGCTTTAATGAGCACACAAACGGTCAGACCTGATCCCTACCCTCGCGCGGACGTTGATCCGCCCTCGGGCTCGCTTTTTCCTCACAAACATCTGCTTGGTATTTGGAACCTTGATCCAACCACGATAAAATTTCTGTTAGATACAGCAGATCAATATGTGGCGCAAAACCGCCAAGCCAAGAAGAACTCTTCAATTTGTGCCGGTCTTACCCAGATAAATCTATTTTTTGAAAACTCTACACGTACGCTGATGAGCTTTGAGATCGCAGGAAAACGGCTTGGCATGGACACAGTCTCCATGGCCACAAGCACGTCTTCGATTAAAAAAGGCGAAACCCTTCTGGATACGGCGGCTACCTTAAATGCCATGCATCCTGATGTGCTGGTGATGCGCCATGCCGATAGCGGCGCGGTTAAGCTTTTATCTGAAAAAATGGAATGTGCGGTTATAAATGCTGGCGACGGCCGCGCTGAACATCCGACCCAAGCCCTATTGGACGCGCTCACCATCCGCCGCCGCAAGGGCAATATCCATGGCCAAACCATCGTGATCTCGGGCGACATCGCCCACAGCAGGGTGGCCCGGTCAAACATATATCTGTTGAATGCAATGGGTGCCCGCGTACGGCTGGTTGCGCCGCCTACACTTTTGCCAAAGGATATTGAACGGTTAGGCGTTGAAGTTTTTCACCGCATGGACGAAGGCCTTGAAGGCGCTGATGTTGTGATGATGCTGCGCTTGCAACAAGAACGCATGAGGGGAGCATTCTTGCCTTCGTTGCGGGAATATTACCAGAACTGGGGGCTGACCCGTGAAAAGCTGGCGTGGGCCAAAGAAGATGTGCTGGTAATGCATCCCGGCCCGATGAACCGCGGTGTTGAGATTGCTTCCGACATTGCTGATGATATTGACCGCTCTGCAATTGAACAGCAGGTAGAGATGGGTGTTGCTGTACGCATGGCCTGCCTTGATGTTTTAACGCGTGACCTGCGCGGAGACAGTGTGCAATGACAAGTCTTTTTTATACCAACGCCCGGATTATCGACCCGGCAAGCGGCTTTGATACCAAAAGTTCACTGCTTGTATCTTCGAGTAAAATAGCTGCCTATGGGACAGATATCGAAAAACCGAGCGACGCAACTTTAATTGATTGCGGTGGCCGGATACTTTGCCCCGGCTTCATTGATATGCGCGCACATGCAGTAGACCCGGTGGCGGCCCCTGCGGGCGGAATCACCACGGTCATATTGCAGCCAGACCAAAATACGATGATTGATACCGACGCGGTTGTTGAGCGCATCCGCAGGCGCGCTGAGGACGGTGGCTCAAGCCGCGTATATCCAATGGGCACAGCGACCCAGCGCATGGAGGGCGTACAGCTTGCCGAGATTGGGCAGATGCAGCAATCCGGCGCAGTTGCTTTTACCGATTGCCGCAAATCGGTTGCCAATCCGCTGGTGATGCGACGTTTGTTGGAATATTCCGGCTATTTCGATGCGCTGATAGTTCAATATCCTGAAGACGCTAGCCTGGCTGCAGCCGGTGTGGCCCATGAAGGCGAGACCGCAACTCGGCTGGGGCTAGCGGGCATTCCTTCCGCTGCCGAAGCCATACAGATAGAGCGCGATATTCGGCTGGCAGAAATGACCAATACCCGCATCCATTTCTCGCTCATTTCGGCGCGCGACTCTGTGGATATCATTCGTACCGCCAAAAAACGCGGCGCCAAGGTTACCTGTTCCACAGCCCCACACTATTTAATGCTGAATGACAATGCACTTGAAGGCTATCGTACTTTTGCCAAGGTTATGCCGCCACTACGCGAAGAAAATGACAGGCTTGCCTTGATCTCGGGATTAGCGGACGGCACCATCGATACACTGGTCAGCGATCATGACCCCAAAAGCGCCGACGTAAAACGCCTGCCGTTTGCACAGGCTGCCCACGGGATTGTGGGCTTTGAAACATTATTACCCCTGGCCTTGGCCCCCGTTCATGCTGAAAAACTGGACCTTATAACCATGCTGGCCTGCCTGACATCAACACCAGCACGGATTTTGGGCCTGAGTACCGGCATATTGAAAATTGGGGCGCCTGCTGACATCGTGATTTTCGATCCAGATAAACCACGCCGAATCTGCGCCGATGACCTGCTTTCCAGCGCCAAAAACACACCATTTGACTCGCTCCCGGTTCAGGGGCAAGTTTGGCAAACCATCGTTGGTGGCAAGACAGTTTTCGAAGGAACTAAGGCGTGACATCACTGGAATTTATGCTGGTTGCAGGCTTAAGTTATTTGCTTGGCTCAGTGCCTTTTGGACTGGTTATTACCAAATTAGCTGGGCTGGGTGATATCCGGGAGATCGGTTCAGGCAATATCGGAGCGACAAATGTGCTGCGCACTGGCCGCAAGGATTTAGCGCTTGCCACTTTGCTTTTGGACGCTGGTAAAGGCGCGGTCGCTGTACTGGTAACCCGGTATTTTGTTTCTGCTGATCTGGCAGCCATTGCGGGAACAGCGGCTTTTATTGGCCATTGTTTCCCGGTTTACCTGCGTTTTAACGGCGGGAAAGGTGTGGCAACATTCTTGGGAACGATTGTCGCGGTGGACCCCGTATTAGGCATTACGGCACTGGGCGCATGGGTTATTGCCGCGCTACTGTTTCGCATATCTTCGCTTGCGGCCCTTATCGCCTCGGCGGCGGCACCTTTGTTCGCTTATTATTTCATAAGCGGCGACAGCTGGATGGCTATGGCCTTTATGACGGCGGTGATATTCTTCCGGCACAAGGACAATATCGGACGCATTGCAGCCGGCACTGAACCCCGCATCGGCAAAAAAGCCTAGGGGCAGGCCTCATTAATGTGGTTTGCTCAGCAAGAGAGGGTTTTATCGACGCAGGCCACGGTACAAAGGTCCTTGCCCCCATTTTTTACTCCAGAAACCTTGGCGCCTGACTGAGTTAAACCACATTAATGAGGCCTGCCCCTAACTCAAGGCTGCTCTGTCGCATCCTGAATGTTGACAGCCGAGCCTTGCCCGCGCAACTTGCATAAATGAGTTTTACACCCGAACAGATATTCGCTGATCCAAATTTGTTTGATTGCCTGCGACTGGCGCGCACAGACGGCATCGGCCCTGTTTCCTATATGCGCCTAATGACAAAACACGGCTCGGCCAGAGAAATACTGTTAATGCTGGCGGCCGCAGTGAAAAAGGGAAGCTCCAAAACCAAAATTATCCCAGCGGCCTTGGTTGAGGCCGAACTTCAACAAGCAGCCGAGGGCGGGATCGAATATCTGTTGATTGGAGAAGCTGGTTATCCCGAGCAATTGGTCGCCATCAGCGATGCCCCGCCCGTATTGACAGTTATTGGTGACACAGGTTTATTGGAAAAGCGTAGTATCGCCGTTGTCGGCGCGCGAAATTGCAGCGCTGGTGGGCTGAAATTCACTCATTCTGTCTGCCGCGACCTTTCCGTCAATGGTTTTGCTATCGTGTCCGGGATGGCACGCGGTATTGATACCGCAGCGCACCAAGCATCACTTGAGGAGGGAACAGTCGCCTGCCTTGCCGGCGGCATTGATGTAATTTATCCACCAGAGAATGCCTCCCTATATGATGCCATCGCCAAGAAGGGTCTGCTTATCAGCGAGATGCCCCCTGGCACCAAACCACTAGCCCGCCATTTCCCCCGGAGGAACAGGATTGTCTCCGGCCTTGCCATTGGCTTACTGGTTGTTGAAGCGGCGCGAAAATCCGGGTCTTTGATCAGTGCCCGATATGCAGCCGAACAAGGCCGCGAAGTTTTTGCCGTTCCCGGTTCACCGCTTGATCCTCGCGCCCAAGGGAGCAATCAACTGATTAAGGACGGCGCAGCCCTGATACAATGTGCAGACGATATCATCGCCGAATTGAACGCAATGCCGCTGCTTCGCCAAGACACACGTCAGATTACAGCTTGCCCCGATAGGCCCGATGAAAGTGTGCAAATGCACATGCACACCGAATCCTGGGGTAAATCGCTTCCACGCACTGCCGAAAAAGCAGTTAAATCCCCAGGAACAAGCCAAAAAAATCTGTCCCAAGCGCTGGAATTTCTCAGTCCTGTGCCTGCACACATTGACGACATAGTGCGCATGTCTGGCATTCCCGCAGAAAAGCTACTGATTGAGTTCACGGAACTTGAACTAACCGGCGATATTTTTCGGCACGCAGGCGGCAAATACAGCCGCATTCCAATGAAAAATGAATAATCTCATTGCATTAAACCATTCTTCCAACTAGGTGAGAACAAGGTTTTAGCGTGGTATCGGCTCACCCGGCCATCAGATGAGGACAGACAGGCATATGAATGTTGTTATTGTGGAATCGCCCTCCAAGGCAAAGACAATCAACAAGTATCTTGGTAAAGATTACATAGTCTTAGCCAGTTACGGCCATGTCCGTGACCTACCCGCTAAAGATGGATCGGTGAAACCCGATGAAGACTTTAATATGGACTGGGTTGTTGATAAAGACTCTACCAAACGACTCGCTGAAATTGCCAACGCCGTCAAAGGCTCCAAAAAGCTTTATCTCGCGACCGACCCCGACCGTGAAGGAGAAGCCATCAGCTGGCATGTGCTTGAAGTCCTTGCCAAAAAGAAGGTTTTGAAAGACGTCGATGTCAAGCGCGTTGTCTTTAACGAGATCACCAAATCTGCGATTTTGAAAGCCGTTGCTGAGCCCCGCGATCTGGATCAGGAACTTGTAAATGCCTATCTTGCCCGCCGGGCGCTGGATTATCTGGTTGGCTTCACTTTATCTCCGGTATTGTGGCGCAAATTACCAGGTGCTCGTTCTGCCGGACGTGTGCAATCTGTCGCGCTGAGGCTTGTCTGCGAGCGCGAAAACGAGATCGAAAGATTTACTGCGCAGGAATATTGGACTGTCGAATCAGAGCTGAAAAGTGCCAGTAAGCTGCCATTTAGCGCACGTCTTTTTGCGTTTAAAGGTGAAAAACTCACTAAATATTCGCTCGCAAATGAAGCGGATGCGACTTCCGCTGCCGCCATAACCGAACAAGGGCCCCATACAGTTCAGCGGGTCGAACGCAAACCCGCACAGCGCCACCCGCAACCGCCTTTCACAACGTCTACATTGCAACAGGAAGCCTCGCGGAAACTCGGCTTTAATGCCCAGAAAACCATGCGTACCGCCCAAGCCCTTTATGAGGGAAAGCCACTGGCCGGCGAAGTTACGGGCCTTATTACTTATATGCGAACAGACGGTGTAACCATCGCACAGGAAGCCTTGCATGCCACCCGCAGCATGATCGAAAACCGGTACGGAAAAAATTACGTGCCCGACAGCCCCCGCATCTATAAGACCAAAGCGAAAAACGCGCAGGAAGCCCACGAAGCGGTTCGGCCTACCGACCCGATGCGTCGTCCTTCTGATGTGGCCCATGTTCTTGATGCAGATGAGAAAAAACTCTATGAACTGATCTGGCGTCGCACCACCGCAAGCCAAATGGAGAGCGCCCGCATGGAGCGCACTACCGTCACAATCCATAACGCTGATAAAAATGCGGAGCTGCGTGCAACGGGTACTGTTGTTTTGTTTGATGGTTTTCTTTCTGTTTACCAGGAAGGCCGCGACGATGAAAAAGATGATGCAGAAACGCTGTTACCTGCAATGACAGAGGGCGAAGTTGTTTCGCTGGAAACCGTATCACCGCGCCAACATTTCACCGATCCACCGCCACGCTTTACGGAAGCCAGCCTTGTTAAACGTATGGAAGAACTAGGCATTGGACGGCCATCAACATATGCATCCGTTCTCACAGTTCTGCGCGACCGGACCTATGTCCATATGGATAAAAACCGCTTCATACCGGAAGACAAAGGTCGGCTGGTTACGGCGTTTCTTGAGAAATTTTTCCCGCGTTATGTCGAATATGACTTCACCGCTGACCTTGAGACTCGGCTTGACCATGTTTCTGCGGGCGAAGAAGATTGGAAAAAAGTGCTGTCTGACTTCTGGACAGATTTTAAGCCAAAAACCGAAGAAATCCTCGGCGTTAGAAATGCCGAAGTTATTGATGCGCTCGACGACTACCTCGGGCCTATGTTGTTCGAGAATAACGACGAGGCGCGCAAATGTCCTTCGTGTGCTGACGGCCGCCTAGGCCTGAAAACCAGCAGATTTGGTGCCTTTGTAGGTTGTTCCAACTATCCCGAATGCGGCTATACACGTCAGTTTGGTTCAAAAGGCAATGATGACGAAAACGGCGGCGAAGCGGCCGGACCCATCGGCGTTGATCCCGATACCGGCTTGGATATCCACATGAAAACCGGGCGTTTTGGCGCCTACATTCAAGTAGGGGACACAGTTAAGGGCGAAAAACCCAAGCGCGCGAGCATCCCAAAAGATATTGATGTTGGACTATTGGACTTGGCCAAAGCACTGCAGCTTTTATCACTGCCTCGTGAAGTTGGGCTGCACCCGGAAACCGGCAAAGCCATCACCAGCGCGATCGGCAGATACGGCCCATATGTGGCGCACGATGGAACTTATGCAAAATTAGCGTCAAGCGAAGAGGTCTTCAACGTAGGCCTCAACCGTGCCATTGCCCTAATCGCTGATCAGGCGGCCAAAAAAGGCGGCGCCAAGACCGTATTGAAGGAGCTTGGCAACCATCCCGACGACGGCGAAGTTATCCGGGTCCTGGATGGCCGTTACGGTCCTTATGTCAACCACCTGCGCACCAATGCGACCCTGCCTAAAGGCACTGAGCCTGAAGCTGTAACCTTGGAACAAGCCTTGGAATGGATCGCTGCCAAGGCATCAAAAAAAGCGCCTGCAAAAAAGGCTGCCGCAAAAAAGACCACCAAGAAAGCCGTCAAAAAACCTGCGGCAAAAAAGGCGGCTGCACCCAAAAAAGCAGCAAAATGACGCTAACCAAAGGCATCTCCATTGGCCCCTAAAGAACGACTGTCACATTTTCCTTCAAAAGACGATATTCTTGACTTCATAAAAGGCTATGAAGGCAGAGTTAACAAGCGTGAGATCTCTCGCTCTTTTGGCATTAAAGGACAAGAAAAAGTTCTGCTAAAACAAATGCTTCGTGAAATGACCGAAGATGGTTTGATCTCCAGGGACCAATCGCGAGCGCTGCGCCCGGCTAATCGCTTGCCAAATGTGCAAGTGATTGAATTTTCTGGCACCGACAAAAACGGCGATCCACTTGCGCGGCCTGTCAATTGGGAGGGCAAAGATGCGCCCCCTATCATCTATATTTCAGAGAAAAAAGGTCGCCGCGGCCCCCCTATGGGGAAAGGCGACCGCGCACTTGCCAAGTTAACGCAGATTAGTGACGAGCCACCACAATACCGGGCTGACATTATCAAAGCCTTGCGTGCTGCCCCCAGCCAAATACTGGGTGTCTTTAATGGTTCGGATCAAGGTGGTCGTATTTTACCAACCGACAAGAAAAACCGCGACGAATATTGGGTGGACCGCACCGATGTTTGTGGTGCCTTAAGCGGCGAACTGGTTTTGGCAGAGCCCGCAAGCAACAGCAAACGCAGTGGCGGCCCCAAGCGTGCGCGGATCACCGAACGACTGGGTGACGTAACATCAGCAAAATCCATCAGCCTGATTGCCATCCATGCCCACGATATCCCGCATGTGTTTCCTCAACATGTTTTGCAAGCCGCTGAAAAAGCAACGCCAGTCGCGCTGGGAAAAAGAGCTGATCTGCGCGACATATGCCTGATAACAATTGATCCCGTTGACGCGCGCGACCATGACGATGCTATTTGGGCAGAAGCTGATAGCAGTGCCGATAACAAAGGTGGCTGGCATGCGATTGTAGCGATCGCTGATGTCGCTCACTATGTGCGTCCAGACAGTAGCCTGGATAAAGAAGCACTAAAGCGCGGCAACAGCTGTTATTTCCCCGACAGGGTCGTCCCAATGCTGCCGGAAACATTGTCCGCTGGTCTTTGCAGTCTGCGCCCTGGTGAAGACCGCGCCTGCCTCGCCGTCCATATGTGGTTCGACAAGGATGGCCATAAATTAAAGCACAAATTTGTGCGCGCACTGATGAACAGCCACGCTAATGTAAGTTACCAGCAAGTACAACAAGCCCTGGACGGCGATCCCGACGAGTTAACGGCTCCGTTACGTGAAAAGGTGTTGTCGCCGCTGTACAGCGCTTTTAAGGCCTTGATGCTCGCGCGGGGGAAACGTGAGCCGTTGGAGCTGGATTTGCCTGAGCGAAAAATTGAGCTTGATGACGAAGGTTACGTGAAAGACGTTATTCTGCGCGATCGGCTTGATGCGCACCGGATCGTTGAAGAGTTCATGATTTCTGCGAACGTCTGCGCCGCAGAGGAGTTGGAAAAACACCGCGTAACCGCCATGTACCGGGTCCATGAAACACCCCCCGCAGAAAAGCTTGAAAGCCTGCGCGAATTTCTTGCAACGCTTGAACTTAGTTTGGCGAAAGGCAATGTCATGATGCCACGGCTATTTAACGGCATTTTGCAACGCGTTAAGGATACGCCGCACGAGCATATGGTCAATGAAGTTGTGCTCAGAAGCCAAACCCAAGCCTATTATTCACCAGAAAACCAAGGACACTTTGGCTTGGCACTCACGCGCTATGCCCATTTCACGTCACCAATTCGGCGCTACTCAGATCTGCTGGTCCACCGAGGCCTGATCCGCGCACTCAAACTTGGTGACGACGGACTTACTGACAGGGAACTCGGCGAACTTGATACAATTGCCGAACAGATATCAAATACCGAGCGGCGCGCAATGGCGGCGGAGCGCGATTCGACAGATCGCTATATGGCTTCATTCCTTGCTGATCAGTTGGGGGCGGACTTTGTTGGACGCATTTCTGGCGTCACTCGTTTTGGGCTATTTGTCTCGCTGGAACCATCAGGTGGAGACGGGCTAATCCCAATTTCCGAAATCGGTGACGACTATTATGTCCTTGATAGCGAGCGCCATCGACTGGTGGGAGAACGCCGTGGACAGGAATTCAAATTGGGCGATAAAATTGATGTCCGCCTTAAGGAAGCAAACCGATTAACCGGCGGTCTGAAACTGGAACTGGTTGGCGAAGGCAATAGAGAGGGGCCGAACAAACGATCCAAACGTGCAGGCACTGACCGGCTCAAGCAAATTAGGCGGCGCCATGGCAGAAGTCGGAGTCCCCGGTCAAAAAATTAGCAGCCTACTGGCCAAACTTACAATATTCCGAGCTCCACAAAAACATCAGCGACATCATCCGCGAAATTTGATCCCTTTCGCAACACTGGCACACTGCTAGGCAGATCCTTGACATCGTCTCTCGTCGAGGCAGCTATCAACGCCACGGGTATGTCACGCGTCGTTGGCATTGCTTTCAGCGCACAGGCCAAATCTACGCCAGACAATTCAGGCATTATTCTGGAAACAATCACGGCATCGGGCTTCATTGAAGGAATAAGCTGAAACGCATCCATTGTAGAGGCGACATTGATCATCCGGTAACCACATTCCAGCAATTCACGGGTAACAATTTTGGTCGCGATGCCGGGTTCCATCACCAGCATCACTTCAATTTCGGAAACGCTAATATCGCCAACATCAAAGCCACCTTTGTTGGGCAGTTGGCGCATCAGTTTTGAAACGTCAATCTCCTGGTTATTCAGGAAGGCTTCCAGTCCTTGCGCCATACGATCCACAAAAAACAAAATATCCGGGCAGTGTGCGGTTTTTAATTCTGAGACATTGAAAAAATAATCTTCAAAACGGTGACAAATAGCCTTGAGCGCTTTCATATCAAAGCTAGCCGCGACTGCTTTAATGCTGTGTGCTTCAAGGCGTACTGTCGCCAAAACATGACTGCCCTCAATGAGGCCATCTTGAAATTCCCGAATCACTTCTTGCAAATTTGTTAAACGGTCTTCGACTGTGTCTGTCGCTTCTGTACGAAGCTCTTCAATAAGGTCGCTATCGATCGTGCTCATAATTTACCCTCAGTATTATTGCTACCACCCTTTTGACACAAAACTGATTACCTGTGTGTTAGCTTTTTTCAAATAAATTACTTTCTTCAAAAAAAATGACCCTAGGTTCAATCAAGTCTTGACTTATGGGTGGCTGCGGCTATTTTGCGCCCTCACAGAGGCTGCGCAGTGCGGTCGGTATTTATTTTGCGGAGTTAACAAGGTGGCTAAGCCAGCAAACATTAAAATCAAACTCGTTAGCACTGCGGACACTGGTTATTATTATGTAACCAAGAAAAACCCGCGGACACTGACGGAGAAAATGGTCAAGCGCAAGTATGACCCAGTTGTTCGTAAGCACGTAGAGTTTAAGGAATCAAAGATCAAATAATCTTGATTTCCGCTAACTAAACAAAAAAACGCTGTACCCACTGGGTGCAGCGTTTTTTGTTTAGTACTCATTCGTACAGGCGCCTGCGATAGCAACGCAGTAATCCTCAGCAAGAGCTAGGCGTCGCTGCCTGCAATAACGACACGGTTACGCCCTGCGGCCTTTGCACTGTATAGCGCTTTATCAGCCTCTTCGATAAGTTGTCCCGGGCTTTGGCCCTGAACGCTCGTCGCAACACCAATTGAAACCGAAATATCGATGGGGCCGCTTTTCAGGCCAACTTCAAACTTGTTTTCACAGACTTCCTCACGCAATCGGTCCCCGATCATATAGGCCCAATCCGTCGGCGTTTCCGGCATCATCACCACAAACTCCTCGCCGCCATAGCGCGCAGCCAAATCAACGCCGCGAATATTCTTGGCAACCCTGTTGGCGAACTCCTTAAGCACCAGATCACCTACAGCATGGCCGTAAGTATCATTCACAGCTTTGAATAAATCAATATCCATCATTAATACAGAAAGCGGTTTCCCGCTGCTCTGCGCCGCATGAAGGCGTGTTTCCATGTGACTGGTCAGATAATGCCTATTATATAGCCCCGTTACCGCATCCGTGGTGGCAAGTTGCATGGAAAGATGGAAGTTTTCCCAAAGTTTATCTGCATATCTTTTGCGTTTTAACTGGGTTTTTACGCGGGCGAGAAACTCTAAGCGATCAACGGGGCGCACAACATAATCATTCACTCCCATTTCAAGTGCTCGTACCAACAATTTAGTATTGCCGTCATCCACCATCACCAAAATGGGCACATGGCGGGTTTCCTCAAATGACCTTAACTTGGAACATACACGCAGGCCATCCGTATTGCGCATGGTAAGCGATACGATGATCAGATCAAAATTCTTTTCGCGCGCGCGCTCTGCTGCATCATCGCCACCTGCGATAAAGGTTAAGTCGCCAACACCATCAAGAGCACGGGCAATTCGCTCCATCACCCTTTCCTGCTCGTCGACGATCAAAATAGCACCGTCAGTAGGGTAGCCCATTTCCGCCGGACCAACCGCATCGTTTTCCCAGCCCAGATTGGCGCCTGTTGCCTCACGGTTACGAAGCTCGTCCATCATGACCTTCAGCCTGACAAGCGAGCGAACACGAGCAAACAGCGCCAGATCCTGCACTGGTTTTGTCAAAAAATCATCAGCACCAGCTTCAAGGCCCGCAACTCTGTCTGACGGTTGATCGAGGGCCGTCACCATAACAACTGGTATATAAGCCGTAGCCGGATCAGCTTTAATCCGGCGGCACACTTCAAATCCATCCATACCCGGCATCATCACATCAAGAAGAATAATATCGGGATGTTCACGGCCAATCACATCCAACGCTTCAGGGCCGCTAAAAGCAGTTAAAACATCAAAATATTCACTTGTAAGCTTCGCTTCAAGAAGCTTCACGTTCGGTGGAACATCGTCGACCACCAATACTCGAGCTGTCATGGCCTGCTACCCTGCAAACTGTTTCACTGTCTCAAGGAAATGACCAACTGATATCGGTTTTGCAATATAGGCCTCACAGCCGCCTTCGCGGATTTTTTCCTCATCACCTTTCATGGCAAAAGCCGTTACGGCCACAACGGGAATTTTTCTGAGCTCTTCATCCTCTTTCAGCCATTTCGTGACCTCAAGACCCGACACTTCCGGTAACTGGATATCCATCAAAATCAAATCAGGCCGATGCTCTCGCGCCAGGTCAAGGGCGGCCATCCCATCACGTGTTTGAATAGTCTCGTAATCGTGAGCCTCTAACAGATCACAAAATAGCTTCATGTTCAGTTCGTTATCTTCGACAATCAGGATTTTCTTACCCATGTGATTGCTGCCCCTTTGTAGACTTCCAAACGAAGTCACTTGGTGAAATAATAGGCGTGCTTTATAAGAAAACACAAGCCCGACAAGGGAGTTAATTCATATTTTTTATTAATTTCCTTCTTAGTGATACCAATGGTTGGTTTAACGACCTATTAATATTATCAAAGATTCACTATAAATTAGCGAGGGCCAGAGTTCAGTATGCAGCAAGAAACCGCATTCTCTCACGCTTTGGGAGCCATCGCATTCATAATCGCTGACGATGAACTGAAAGATCGGTTTCTGGCATTGACGGGCCTTTCACCCGATGACTTTAAGCAGAACATTGACAAAGATGCTTTTTTGGCAAGCGTGCTTGAATTTCTGATTGCTCATGAGCCTGACCTTATTGCATATGCAGAGGCACAGAAAACACCCCCGGATGACATTGTTCGGGCATGGCGGGTTCTGGGCGGAGGCGTAGGACAGGAGTGGTAAATTTGGAAACAGTCCCAAAAATCCTGAGTACGATTGATAGCAATCGACCTGTTCTTCTGGTGGATGCCGATGAAGTTTTACTGCGGTTTGTCGAAAGCTTAGAGTTTTATTTCCCGACTCAAGGATTTGAACTGCGCCTGACCAGCTTCCAGTTAACTGGCAATATTTATCATGTGAAAACCGGATTAATTGCCAAACCCCATCTGACCCGCACATTGATTGCAGATTTTTTTGAGGCATGCGTAGATAAAGTGCCCGCAGTTGACGGTGCGGCAGAAGCTCTGGCGGCATTGTCCCAGTATTTTCAGATCATAATATTGAGCAATGTACCCTCGAATTGCCGCTTACGCAGAGCCAAAAGCCTCGCATCGATGGGCATGGACTATCCCATTATCGCCAATAAAGGAGATAAGGGGCCGGTCGCAAAAACATTCGCTGAAGCAACCTCCGCAATCACTGTTTTTATCGATGACCTTCCGCCCCAGCATACGTCTGTTCGCCTAAATTGCCCCGCGAGCCACCGTGTCCACTTTGTTGCCGACCCGCGCTTAGCCAAAATGATAGCCAAAGCACCGGATGCCAATGTGCGCTATGATAACTGGCATGAGCTTACCCCCTATCTTATTAATTTAATTGGACCCCAAGCTGGGTCCAGTTTTATATAGAGAAATTATCCCTCTGCCGAAAGGCCAGCGCGCCAACGATACGAACCAATATAATGATAAAAATACCGCCAGACGACCTGCACATGGACCAAGGAAGATCAAATGGCGGAATCCCCTCGCTTTGTCGCAGCTGTTTTCACATATTCGAAGGCAAAACTAGCTGTCCCTTGTGTGGCCGCTCTCGCATTGTGTTTCATCCTGAACTGTTTGACTTATCCATTGCACATATGGACTGCGACGCTTTTTATGCCGCTGTCGAAAAGCGTGATCACCCGGAATATGCTGCCCGCCCCGTGATTATTGGAGGGCAAAACCGAGGCGTTGTCTCAACGGCTTGTTATATTGCGCGCATGTCTGGTGTTCGGTCTGCAATGCCTATGTATAAGGCGAAAAAACTGTGCCCTGATGCAGTAATTCTGCCGCCAAATATGAAACGATACCGAGAAGTTGGGCGCGCAATAAAAGAAAAAATGCGCGCCTTAACCCCGCTAGTTGAACCTCTTTCAATTGATGAGGCTTTCATGGACCTTTCAGGCACAGAGGGGCTTCACGGGGCACCACCGGCAAAATCGCTCGCGCGCTTGGCAGCCGAAATAGAGCAAGAAATTGGCATTAGCGTTTCCATCGGCTTGGCCCCCAACAAATTCTTGGCAAAACTGGGTTCTGACATGGATAAACCGAGAGGTTTTACCGTCATTGGCACATCGGACGCTCGGGCTTTGCTTGCCACCATGCCGATAAGCAGGCTTTATGGAATTGGCGCCAAATCAGTACAAGCACTTGCCAAAGACGGGCTTAGCCAAATCAGCCAACTTCAAGAAATGGATCTGGCCTCCTTGATGCGCCGGTACGGCGAAACCGGCCAACGACTATACAGGCTGGCCCGGGGCATTGATCATAGGAAAGTCGACCCAAGGTCAATCGTTAAAAGCGTTTCCTCTGAGCGTACTTTAGAGCGTGACTTGGCTGACTATGGCTCATTAGAAACAAAACTATGGTCGCTATGCGAGACAGTATCCAAGGACCTCAAGAGCAAAGAACTTGCAGGCCTTACTGTGACCTTGAAAATGAAAAATAGTTTACATCGCCTCATCACTCGTTCTCGTACGCTGGACGCGCCAACGCAGTTATCCTATACTTTATTTGAAGTGGGGTCGGCGCTGCTGAGACCGCTGATCGACGGCACGCCCTACCGCTTGATCGGCATTGGCGTTAGTCAATTTCGCCCCCTTCTTGAGGCCGACCAGCCTGACCTTATTGAACCAGCCCGAACAAAGCGAGCGAACATAGAACGCACCATGGATACGCTTAAGGATAGATTTGGGGACAAGGCAATAGGCAAAGGCCGCAGCTTCAAAGCGGAAAAAACTGCCGACAGCAACAAAAATGAAACATAATTACCATTAATTTTCAAAGATTTAACTAATTTTCTTAATGGCACACGACTTGCTTCTCTGCAAAGAATCTTAATATTGCAGGAGATAGGCATGATTGAGCAGCGCGTAAACAGGTTAGAGGCAAAAGCAGAAATAAATCCTTACGTCAGTCGCCTCGCAGGCAAGCTGATGAAAACAGCCGCAAATGCAGAAATGAAATTTGACAGTAATGGATGGCAGCTCATCACTGAAGTCTTGAGTTATGCGGCAGCCGCCGAACAGCGGATGGCCGAACAGGAAGACAGAATTTCTTTTCTAGAGCAGCTATCTGCCACAGACGAACTTACCGGCATTCCTAACCGACGTGGACTGCGGTCTTCGCTTGGGCGCGCACTCGCCTCGTCCGCCAGGCACCGAGAACCAGGCGTGCTCGGTTTTCTTGATATGGATAACTTCAAAGTAATCAATGACGAGCATGGGCACATGGCAGGCGATGCTGTATTGCGGCATGTGGCTAAATGCCTTAAAAACCATGTGCGGCCTGAGGATACAGTCGCCCGTATAGCTGGGGACGAATTTGCCATGATCTTGAGCCGCTGTGACGCCGCCCAAGGACGCTCCAGAATAAGAGCCTTACAGCGCGAAATTAATAACAGCAGTGTGGAATATGGCGGAAAATCCATTAAAGTAGGTTGCTCTATCGGTATACAGCATTTTGACGGCGCTACGGACCCCAACGAGCTGATTGAAGCCGCTGACACATCCATGTACAAGGACAAAGAAACCCGCAGAGGGCTGCATATTAATCTCGTTTGAGCCAAATATTACATCAGACAAAATAATTCGAGGGCAATAATAGCCCTCTTTTTTTTATCACACCCAAAATCGCTATCAAATTTCGAAAAGTTTGTTAGGCTGACGCCAATCATAAAGAACTCGAATTTCATTAGGGGGCGTAATATGGACATTGAAAAAAATCTCATGGCTCTGGGAATAATAATTCCCACACCAGCCTCGCCTGTAGCCAACTATGTTCCTTTTGTAAAAACAGGAAATTTGGTCAGCATCTCAGGGCAAGTCCCTGTCAAAGACGGTGCCCTGCTTATTGCGGGCAAGGTCGGAGATACAGTGACTATCGAACAAGCCTGCGAAGCCTCCAGAGTTTGCGGCCTGAATATCATTGCTCAGCTAAAAGCAGCGTGCGACGGTGATCTTAACCGTGTGCGACGGATCGTTAAGCTTGGTGGGTTTGTCAACTGCGTAGACGGATTTACCGGCCAACCGCAGATCATCAATAGTGCCAGTGACCTTATGGTTGCGGTATTCGGGGATTCCGGGCGCCATAGTCGCTCGGCAGTAGGCACCAATGCCCTGCCCCTAAATGCACCCGTTGAAATCGACGCTCTAGTGGAGATTGAATAGAGACGATGGCTAAATCATCAGAACGAAAATTCCCTTGGATAACAGAATATAATATCGCACATCGTGGGTTATTTGAGCCTGGAACACCTGTAGAAGAAAACACCCTTGCAGCCGTTACTGCAGCAGTGAACGCTGGCTATGCGGTTGAAGTTGATGCCAGAACATCTGCGGATGATATCGTCATGGTATACCACGACGATACGCTAGATCGTCTCACAGACGACACTGGTTCAGTATCAAAGTGGGGCTTCAAGCAGCTGCAAAAAATGGAGGTCGGCAATAGCGGACGCGGTGTTCCTGCTTTAGCCGAAGTCCTTGATGTCGTTGATGGGAAAGTACCGATTTTTATCGAACTTAAATCCCCACCGCATGACGATATTCAAAAATTATGTGCGGGTGTACGCCACTGCTTCGAAGGCTACCGAGGCCAAGTCGCCGTCATGAGCTTTGACCCCCGGATTATTGTCTGGTTCCGCCAGTATATGCCTAAATATGCGCGGGGTGTAATCCTGGGCCGCGAAGCCATGCTAAACCTGCGTTACAGGCTAGCGTTCGTATATTGGCTTAGGAAAACCAAGCCTGACTTTCTCGCCTGCGATATCAATCTATTACCAAATGGCTTTTGCACACGGTGGCGCAACAAAGGAAAGCCACTGCTGAGTTGGACTATCCGCGATGAAAAATTAAAAGCTATTGGCCGCCAACACGCAGATGTCCTTATTTTTGAGAAATCTGCAAATATTGAAATTTAGAAACTGCCCCAAAATACCGGATAAAATTTGCACAAGGAAATCTTTTGGCTGAAGGACTGGCTTATAGCGTAGAATTCGCCGACTCGATTTCAAAGGTTAGCGCCACAGCTTGGGATGCCTGCACAGAAGGCAACCCGTTTGTTCAGCACGCCTTCCTTAATGCCCTTGAACAATCAGGCTGTGCATCGGCTGAAACCGGCTGGCAGCCATATCATATTCTTTTGCGCGATCCACAAGGCGGCAGTTTCGTCGGTTTCATGCCGTGCTACGTCAAATCTCATTCTTTTGGCGAGTATGTTTTTGATCACGCTTGGGCCGGAGCATTTGAGCGCGCAGGTGGCAGTTATTACCCAAAGCTGCAATCTTCCATTCCTTTTACTCCCGTAACAACACCGCGTCTGTTAACAACGCCGACATTGGCTGATGCTGTAAAGCCTGCCCTCCTACAATCAATACAGAAATTAGTCGAGCAAGCGGGGCTGTCTTCCGTGCACCTTACATTCCTGCAATCGCACGAGGCCAAACTCGCAGAATCTTACGGATACCTAATTCGTGCTGACCAGCAATTTCACTGGCAAAATCACAAATATACTAATTTCAACGATTTTTTGGCGGCTCTGAGTTCACGCAAACGCAAACAAATCAAGAAAGAACGGCGAACAGCCTTAGAATCAGGTATTGAGATCGAACAATTGAGTGGCACAGATATTACTGAAAAACACTGGGATCATTTTTTTGATTTTTACCAAGACACGAGCGCAAGAAAATGGGGACAACCTTACCTGAACCGATCCTTTTTTTCACTGATCAGTGCATCCATGCCAGAAAATATCTTGCTTTTTATGTGCAAACGGAACGGAAAATATATTGGAGGCGCGCTCAATTTTATTGGCCTGGATACTTTATACGGACGCTATTGGGGTTGTCTGGAAGAGCACCCCTGCCTGCATTTCGAGACCTGCTATTATCAGGCAATCGATTATGCCATAGCCAATGACTTGTCTTTTGTTGAAGCTGGCGCGCAGGGGCCGCATAAATTGGCGCGCGGGTATTCGCCCGTAAAAACCTATAGCGCCCATTGGATCACCGATCCGGCCTTCCGCGATGCCATAGCGCGCTTTCTTTCAGCCGAGCGCCAAGAAATCGAAGCGGACGTGGCATATCTGGCGACGCAAACACCATTTAAGAAAAAGTAAAGCCTTCAGGCGCCAATGCCGCAAAGTCATGCAATCCGATTTAAGGGTCAGCTACTTCACTTTTTCCTTGGCTTTACTTGGCTTAGAGCTAGTGGGTGAACCCTCATCACTATCGGCAGTTTCAGGGCCCGTTGCATTCTTCTGGGTTGGCACAGGCGCATGCGCTGTTATCTCGAATGTCAGCTCACCGTCTTTCAGCTTCACAACAACTTCGCCGCCTTTTGCAAGTTTTCCGAACAGCAATTCGTCGGCCAGCGGTTTCTTGATGCTTTCCTGAATTAGTCGAGCCAATGGCCGAGCGCCGTACATGCGGTCATAGCCTCTTTCCGCGAGCCAGGCTTTGGCATCCTCATCAAGAGAAATTTCGACATTGCGATCGGCCAGCTGAAGTTCAAGCTGCAAAACAAATTTTTCGACAACCCGAGTGACCACTTCTGGCGGCAAAAAGCCAAATGGTATCACCGCATCAAGGCGGTTTCTGAACTCAGGGCTAAAGAGCTCTTTAATGGCATCATCACTGGCACCATCGTTGGTTTCACGGCCAAATCCGATCGCCGATTTGTTCAGTTCACGCGCGCCCGCATTTGTGGTCATGATGATAATGACATTGCGGAAATCAATCTTTTTGCCGTTATGGTCCGTAAGCTTGCCATTATCCATAACCTGCAGCAAAATATTAAACAGATCAGGATGCGCTTTTTCGATTTCATCGAGCAACAATACACAGTGCGGGTGCTGGTCGATGGCATCGGTCAACAATCCACCTTGATCAAAGCCCACATATCCGGGAGGCGCTCCGATCAGCCTGGATATTGAATGGCGTTCCATATATTCAGACATGTCAAAGCGGTGCAATTCAACACCGAGCAAGTGAGAAAGCTGGCGCGCTGCTTCAGTTTTACCAACACCCGTAGGGCCGCTAAACAAATAAGATCCTATAGGTTTATTGGGTTCCCGCAGCCCAGCGCGCGAAAGTTTTATCGCAGCAGAAAGCGCCTCAATAGCCACATCTTGGCCAAACACCACCCGTTTGAGGTCGGGCTCAAGTTTTTGCATCACACGGCTTTCGTCGCGGCTCACGGATTTAGGCGGGATGCGGGCGATCATGGCGATCACATTTTCGATATCTTTAACGCCGATAGTTTTTTTTCGTTTGGACGGTGGCAGTAACATCTGGGCTGCACCACTTTCATCCAGCACATCGATAGCCTTATCCGGCAGTTTTCGATCCGAAATATACCGGTCTGAAAGTTCAACTGCGGTTCTTATAGCCTCTGCTGTATAACGAACACCGTGGTGCTCTTCATAATATGGCTTCAAGCCTTTCAAGATTTTGATAGCATCGGCGACAGAAGGCTCATTAATATCTATTTTCTGGAACCGCCGCAAAAGCGCACGGTCTTTTTCAAAGTGACTGCGGAACTCTTTATATGTTGTCGAGCCCATACATCTGATGGTTCCACTGGCAAGCGCTGGCTTTAACAGGTTAGAGGCGTCCATCGCACCTCCTGATGTCGCACCTGCACCGATAACCGTATGAATTTCATCAATAAAAAGGATCGATCCTTCTGTGTTCTCAAGGTCTTTGACCACCGCCTTTAAGCGTTCTTCAAAATCGCCACGGTAGCGTGTACCCGCAAGGAGGGCGCCCATATCAAGCGAAAATATTATGGCATCCAGCAAGACTTCGGGCACATCCTTTTCGACAATTCGCCGCGCAAGGCCTTCCGCAATCGCGGTTTTCCCAACGCCAGGATCCCCTACCAATAGCGGGTTGTTTTTGGAACGTCTGCACAAAATTTGCACCGTACGTTCCAATTCGGCAGACCGGCCAATCAGCGGATCAATCTTCCCTTTGCGCGCCTTTTCATTCAAATCCACGCAGTATGCATCTAAGGCAGTATCCGCCTTTTTGCTGGTTTCATCTGATTTACCAGACTTCTCTGCGTCCCCTTCGGGACCAGCACCCTTGACTGGCCGTTCCTCGCTACGGTCGGGTACTTTTGCAATGCCGTGTGATATATAACTGACAGCGTCAAGACGCGTCATATCGTGGCTTTGTAGAAAATAAACTGCATGACTTTCACGTTCAGAGAACAGCGCAACCAGTAAGTTGGCTCCCGTCATTTCTTCACGCCCGGATGACTGCACATGCAATAAAGCCCGCTGTACCACGCGCTGAAAACCAGCTGTTGGCGTGGCTTCCAGCCCGGCAGTTTCAACTTTCAGGTTTTCCATAGCGTCATCAAGATACTCGACAACTTGCCGCCGCAATACGTCCACCTCAACATCACATGCACGCAGAACTGCCAGCGCTTCTGGATCATCCATAAGCGAAAGTAACAGATGCTCCAAGGTCGCATATTCGTGGCTACGCTCGTTCGCCTCTTTCAATGCGCGGTGCAATGTCTCTTCAAGGTGCGATGAAAAACTTGGCAATTAAATTTCCTTTTGATCGTCTGATTAAAATCGGCGTCCAGAGCTACTCTTTCTCAATTGTGCATTGCAGCGGATGCTCATTCGCTTTTGCAAATGACAAAACCTGGTTCACTTTTGTTTCTGCCACTTCAAAGGTAAAGATACCGCAAACACCAACGCCGCGCTGATGTACCTGCAGCATAACATCTGTGGCCTGATCCATCGTCATGCGAAAAAATCGCTGTAATATGTGAACAACAAACTCCATCGGAGTGAAATCATCATTCAGCAATATAACTTTATACATCGAAGGTTTTTTGGTTTTTGCCTCTGGACGGGATAAAACATCCGTGCCGGTGCCTTTTCCGCCGCCTTCTTTATCTGGATCTTTTTCTGACATAGGCCCTCCGCCCAAACTTCTTACTTAACTTATGCCTCAAACTTCATACTTACATATGTAATGTATTCATTATTGACTAAAAGGGTAAATATGGCGTGAAAATAATTTTTCCAAAATCAAATGCCAAATTATGCCTTGCATTATAGATCTTCAGGGGCCGCAACACCAGAAGTCTGCAAAGCCGCCGCCAAGGCACTTTTTAGGCGTGTCAGGCCTTCTTCGCTTGCAGATTCGCAGCGCGCAACCAGCACTGCCTGCGTATTTGAGGCCCGCAGCAACCACCAGCCGTCCTGAGTTTGCACTCTGACACCGTCAACCGTTGACATCTTAGCACCCGCCGCTTCAAGCCGCGCCTTAACTTCACGTACAACATCAAATTTCCGGCGTTCATCGCAGTCGAAGCGCAGTTCCGGGGTATTGATTGCTTTCGGCAGGGCATCCCTCAGCGCGGCGAGGTCGCCCCCTTGGCTGGAAATAGCATTCAAAAACCGAATGCCGGCGTAAGGCCCGTCATCATGGCCATAAAACTTGTGTTTGTAAAAAATATGACCAGACATTTCGCCCGCCAGTGGGGCGTTCAGCTCTACCATTTTGGCTTTGATCAGGGAGTGTCCGGTTTTCCACATAACCGGTTTGCCGCCAAGCTCTGCAATTCTATCAAACAGCACTTGGCTGGCCTTCACATCGGCAATGATCGGCGAACCCGGCAGTTCTTTTAAAAGCTCCCCGGCCATTATAGCCAGCATCTGATCACCCCAGACTACGCGCCCCAAGCTATCAATAGCACCAATGCGGTCACCGTCACCGTCAAACGCCAGCCCAATATCGCAGCCTTCATCACGGACAACCTGCTTTAACTGCTCAAGGTTAGCTTCAACGGTCGGGTCCGCGTGGTGATTGGGGAAAGTGCCGTCAACTTCGCCGTTAATTACAATATGCTCACCCGGAAGCCGCTTGACCAAGGCTTCGATAGCTGGCCCTGCTGAACCATTCGCTGGGTCCCAGGCTACTTTGAAGGCTTTGGTCTCTATATCGCGGGCCAAACGGTCAATATAGCGCTTAAATACATCCTCGTGGGTAATTGTGCCTTGCCCGGTTTCATAATCAGCGTCGGCTGCAGTTTTTCCCAGTGCCTGGATCGCTGCGCCAAAACATGGCTTTTTACCGATCATCATTTTGAAGCCATTATAGTTTGGCGGATTGTGGGAACCCGTCACCATAATGCCGCCGTCTGTATCCAATTCGAAAACCGAGAAATAGAGCATTGGCGTACCGCCCAAACCAATACAAATCACGTCTATACCTGTACTAGCAATGCCATCCATCAAAGCAGTAGACAGCTCGGGAGAGGAAATTCGACCGTCAAAACCAACACAAACAGACTTACCACCCGCCCGCTTTACATGGGTGCCGTAAGCTTTCCCTAAAGCTGTCGCGTCGCATGCGCCGATAGTATCGCCGACAATGCCGCGAATATCATATTCGCGCAGTACAGTTGGATCGAAAATATATGCGGTCATGTTTGCCTCTAAATTGTCTGGAATAACAACAAAGTGTCAGGGGTATCCAAAAAGGTCAATGGCTAACACTTGTTAAATTTGGGGTTTATTTATCGACTAAAATGCGTTTCGCTTCATTCAGCTGTGCCGCCATCCAATTGCTTCCACCTTTGTCTGGGTGACACTGGGCCATAAGGCGCTTGAATGCTGTCTTTATGTCGTCTTGCGTAGCGCCTTCACCGAGCCCAAAAATTTCAAGCGCTTCTTTACGGGTCATGCTGCCTGATCGTCGTTGACCCGTCCCCATGCGACCATCCCGCTTCGCCGAAATCCGTGCGGCATTGAACATTCTCCAGGCCACAAAAACCACCGGGGCAAATGCTGAAATTGGACCGGCTCGTCCAAAAAGTATAATCCCCAATACTAAGGCAACACCGATAACGGCCCCAAACAAACCGCGTTTTGCAGACTTAACCTCGGCTTTCGCCCACCAGTTCAATAATAGAAAAAGCAAGCCCGCCAACAAGATACCAAATGCAAGGAATGGCATAAACTTACATACCCTTTTTTCTGCGGAACGGTAGAGCGAGGCCATCCAATAATTTACGAACTTCCTGTCTAGCCGCCACATTCGACATGGAAAGCCCTTTACCGTTCAGTCCACCTGCTTCTTTAATATCCATCAAGGTAAGCCCTCGCAAGAAGAGTTCCCGGTATACAACGCGCTCGCCCAACCCTGATATATAGCGCATACCAATGCGCTGGGTGAGCTCGTTTAATACCGATTCTACCCGTTCCTTATTTTTAGCATGGAGAGTGCCCACGCGGTTCCGCAGAACGACCCAGTCTATTTTCCCGCCATCAGCCACGGCGCGGCGTTGCCGGGCCTTCCATACCATCTCTGCGTATAGACTGGGACCGTCGACGCGGTGTGTATCCGGGTTCACCCTGGCCAGCAAATCCAGGTCCACAAAACTGTCATTCACGGGCGTCACCAGCGTATCAGCGGCGGTGTGTGCTAACCGCGACAAATACGTATCGCTGCCTGGGCAGTCGATAACCATAACGTCCACGCACGGCGCCATATCCATATAAGCCGCTTCGAACCTTTCTTTTTCGTCGGCTTCGGCTTCATCTGAAGAAGTGCGCAGAGTGGATTTAGCAACCACCAGCGCAATCGGCATTGGTAGCTGAAGACCTTTGTCCACCGCATACGCCGCTCTATTTTCAACGTAGCGCGTCAAGCTTTTTTGCCGCGCGTCAAGATCAATTGTCCCAACGCGGTAGCCTTCACGCAACAAGGCAACAACAACATGCATGGCAGTTGTTGATTTCCCTGATCCGCCTTTTTCGTTGCCCAATACAATAAGATAGGGCCGGTCAGGTCGCTTTTCACTTGGTCCAGTGCCCGCTGCGGCAGGGACGGACTGGCGTTGGTTCGATTTTGCTGCACTGTCAGGCACAGATGGTTCTCCTATTACACAAAACATATTCGACTTATATGCCACACTTTGTCTGCGAAACACTGCCGCTAAATCAAAAAATCACACAGCGTCCATTTTTTCATTGCCAAATGTGAGCTAGGTATATCTGACTTTTGGATCAGGAGAAATGCTCAAGGTGCGGGATCGAATACGAAATTTGATGGTTTACCTAATCTTGGGTGCCCTTATTACCATCGTGCCCATAGGCATAGCTCGGCACATGTTAAGCGTATCACGATCTGACGCTTTTGTGCCTGACCGCGCCAACTACCTCGCGCATCAATATCCGCCGAAGGGCAATGCAGAGTTTTCCCGGAAATTAGCGGAATTACTTGACGTGGATATGCACCAGATAGGTGCAGTGCCTCGGAATTATCTGGCCCGCCTGCCGGAGACCCTACCTACACTTGTTGATGCCCGCGAAAAGAAGCGACTTTTTATGTCGGCGCTGCTGCCCATTATCCTACGGGCAAACGAGCTCATCATTGCAGATCGCGGCCGTTTGATCGAAATTCGCCGCAAGATAATATCCGGCGAAAAAATGAAAACGGTTGAGCGCAATTGGCTGCTACAAATTTCAAAACAATACCGTGTTCAAATAAAGAGCAATCCAACGGCAAAAAACATCGAAACATTACTGTATAAAATCGACATCGTGCCGACATCACTTGCGCTTGCACAGGCCGCTATGGAAACCGGCTGGGGCACCCATAGGTTTGCACAGAAGTGCAACGCCCTTTTCGGCGAATGGGTCTTTAAGAAGTCTGCTAAGGGCTGCATTCCAAAGCGGCGCGGTGAAGGAAAAGTCCATAAAATCAAAAGCTTCGATTACCTTCTTGAAAGTGTCCGCAGTTATATGACCAACCTAAATAGGCACAAATCTTACGAAGACCTGCGGCGGCGGCGTGCTGAATTGAGAAAACACTCTTTGGCGGTTACAGGAAGCGCGCTGGCTCCAGCCCTAATTGATTATTCGGAAAAAGGGGCGGCTTATGTGAACGACATATTGTCTATCATTAACTATAATGAACTAGGTGCTTTAGATTTTGCGCACTTGGCCCAATCAAAGACACTGCAATGAGCCATAACATAGCCTTAGTAAGAAGCATATCAGGCCTGCGACAGCAAGTCAGCGAATGGCGCAACCAAGGGCTACGAATTGGTTTGGTGCCAACCATGGGCGCCCTCCACAAAGGGCATCTTTCACTTGTGAAAGCAATCGCGCCCAAAGTAGATAAAATCATAGTCTCCATTTTTGTTAATCCATCCCAATTTGGTATAGGCGAAGACTTGGAAAACTATCCACGTACGGAGGCCGATGACTGTGCAAAGCTGTCAGCAACCCCAGCCAATCTGGTTTTTGCCCCCACAGTTGCGGAAATGTATCCAGGTGGCCATGCCACACGTATTATAGTCAGTGGCATTAGCGAAATTCTGGAAGGGGCGCAACGCCGAGGGCACTTTGACGGCGTGGCGACAATTGTCAGTAAATTATTGCACCAGTGCCAGCCTGATACCGCAATATTCGGTGAAAAAGACTATCAACAACTCGCTATCATTAAGCAATTTGTCCGCGATCTCGACATTCCTGTGGAAATCATCGGGGGGGCTTTGATCCGGGAGGCAGATGGTCTCGCATATTCTTCACGAAACGCCTATTTGAACAGCGCAGAGCGTGCAATCGCGGGTCAGTTCAATGTCATTTTAAATGACCTTGTCGCCAAAGCCCAATGCGGGGGCTCTTTAAGAAAAATCGAGGATAATGCCATAGCCGCGCTTCTGAGTGCGGGCTTTACACAGGTAGACTATGTTTCGATTGTAGACCCTAAAACCTTGTTGCCATTGGAGGCGCTGACCGCGACGGCGCGTGTGCTGGCCGTCGCCAGAGTTGGCGGTGTGCGCCTGCTCGACAATATGGAGATTACGGCGCCCTGAGACACCGCAAAACCGACCGTAACCCAGCTTCAACTCAGCAAGAGAGGGTTTTATCAGGTGCAGGAGATAACATGCAGAAATAGCGCCTAACAAACAAGGCTTTCATCAAACCAATCATACTGATTGAAAGTCTTCAAAGTTTCTACCCCAGCCAAAACAAACCGTGTGTCACACGCCCAATCCTCAAACCGCTTAAAAAGAGGTGCCATGTCTTTGGCCCATGGCACATCAAGCCGACGGACTACAGCATCAATATATTCAGGAAACCGCACATAATCACCAAAAGCCTCACTTTCCTGAATAATCAAGTTTGACACCCGGCCCATAAAACATATGCGCTCAACCAAACGTTCACCGTAATTCCTGGGCAACGGCGCCAATTCTGCCGTGATACCAGCAATAACAACCTGAACCAAGGTGCCACTCCCGGAAAGATGAAGTTCAACACCGCCAAAGCTATCACCCTTGGCAGTATTTGCCGCCTGCAGGGCCCGGCGCCGCAAATCAGTAGGAAGTTCAACAAAGCCGCTACTCATCCAAAAGGCTACGCGGTGCCTCAAATCAGCAGCAGAGCCACCTTTAATAATAAAATCATCGCCTCCGGCACGCAGTCCGCCACGCACAATATCAATATCATCATAGCCCGTCAGGTAAATTGCAGGCATTGTCTTAAGCCCGCTTTTTTCCAGACCTTCCAGAAAATCGAAACCACCTTCGCCTGGCATTTGGATATCGCTGATAATAAGGGATGGCCGGTGCGCCCGTACAAGTGAAGTGGCCTCTTCAGCGTTTTCTGCGATGATAGCCTCAAAACCAAAATGGCGAACAGCAGCGGCTTGCACTTGCAAAACCACAGGTTCGTCGTCAACCAATAGAACCGTGCCGCCCGTCATATTTTGCCTCTATAAAAGGAAAATTGTTGCCAAGCCCAGTAAAACAAAAAAGCCCACAGCATCTGTGATCGTCGTTACAAAAACCGAAGAGGCGATCGCTGGATCGACCTTGGCTTTTTGTAAGGCCATTGGCACCAAAAGGCCGCTCAGTCCGGCCACAAAAATATTAAACATCATCGCTGCCGCAAAAATGGCCCCTAATAAAGAGCTTCCGAACCAAATCCATACCACTGCACCCGCAACCGAAGCAAGCAACAGCCCATTTAAACCAGCCGCCATCAATTCCCGGTTCATTACCCTGATGGCGTTCGCGGAGCTTAACTCTTTTGTCGCAAGCGCACGAACCGCCACTGTCATCGTCTGTGTCCCGGCATTGCCACCCATAGACGCCACAATAGGCAACAGAACGGCCAGCGCAACCATTTGCTCTACCGAAGCCCCAAACTGATAGATAACACCTGAAGCTAAGACGGCCGTGGCCAAATTGACAAAAAGCCACAAAAATCGGCCCTTAACAATTTCTGCGAAGCTTTCATTCACACCAGAATCATCACTTACACCTACCAGCGCCAGAATGTCTTGTTCTGCTTCTGATTCAACAACATGAATGATATCATCAACGGTTATAACTCCAACCAATCGCTGTGCTGCGTCCACAACTGCCGCCGAGATCAGATGATACTTTGTAAATTGGTAAGCCACCTCTTCCTGATCAGCGCGAACGTCAACCAAGTAGGGGTCCTTATCCATTATATCGCTGATATGGATCAGGCGTTTTGTCCGCATTATGCGTGACAAAGGCACTGTTCCAACTGGCCGATGAGCTGGATCAACCACAAATACATCGTAAAAATCTTCAGGGATGCCCTCATTGTCGGACCGAAGAAAATCTATCGTTTGACCAATTGTCCAAAATTCTGGCACCGAAAACAGCTGGCGTTGCATCAGACGACCCGCTGAATCTTCCGGGTAACTTAGAATTTCTTCAATTGCGACCCTGTCATCTGCCGCCAGTTTCCCCATGACCTCTTCGCGGTCATTTTCGTCAAGTTCTTCGATTACATAAACCGCGTCGTCCGTCTCCATATCAGTAACGGCGTCAGCAATCTGCGCGTTTGGCATATGCTCGTATAGATCGTCCTGTGCTTCGCCCTCGATTTCACTCAGCACCTCAGGATCAAGTCGGTCCCCCAAAAGAGCAATCAGCTTCTTTCGTTTTCCTGACGATAAAACTTCCAGAATATCCGCGAGATCGGCAGCATGCACTTCTTCCAGAAGGGTCCAAACTACAGATTCGTCGCCGTGCTTTAGTGCCTTGCCCAGCTTATACAAAAACTCTTTGCTAAGATGAACGTCAGTTTGCGGAACATCGCGATGTCCTTGGGAATTCTCGGATATTGCATTCCGATTTGGCGTTTGGTGATCTTCAACCATGCTGCCCTCCAATGACCGGTGTAAAATCTGACTGTTCAAAGATGTGATAACGGAAAACAGCGCGACATTAAAGAACTTGGAGAAAAAAAACACCAACCTCACACAAACACACGAAAACCCACCGGATTTCCCTGTGGGTTTCATGGAGGACTTTATTTGGTGCGGACGAGAAGACTCGAACTTCCACGGGAAATTAATCCCACAGCGACCTCAACGCTGCGCGTCTACCAATTCCGCCACGTCCGCAAGATCGGCGCTTAACTATCAGCAAAGGTTAAGCCCTGCAAGCGGAAAGTGACGTTTGAATACAGCGAAAAAATTTCTCGGATGAAAACGTCGATTACACCTGCAACTGGCTCATCATCCGTGTGATGGAAACACCAATTTTTTCGCCGACAATCATAATTTCACCGCGCGCAATCAATTCACCGTTGGCATAAACCCAGCATTCGTCTTCATGTTTGGCGTCCAGGTCAATCACTGCCCCTCGTCCCATCTTAAGCAGTTGGCGAATGGGCATATTTGCGCGCCCTAACACGACAGTGATTTCAACAGAGACTCGATTGATGGCTTCAAAATTCATATTTACCTCTACCCCGCCAAAATCGCATACAAGCAGTTAGTAAACCCTTAACCCAAAAGGCTTCCACACTTCAAGCGACTTCATCAAATGCATTTGGCTTGGTTCTGTGCCCAATCGGCGCTATGTAGCGGCATCAAACCACGTTTTGTCTGGGAAAGAGCTGCACAAATGATAGATACAGCCTTGGAATGGCGCATCAGCGAGCACTTAATCGAGTATCCAGCCGCATTGGCCGAAATGGAAAAGCGCGTAGTGGCCATTCGCGCTGGCGAAGCGCCTGAGCTTGTTTGGTTGCTAGAACACCCTCCCCTTTACACCGCAGGCACCAGCGCCAACCCCGCTGACTTGGTAGACCCCACCCGTTTCCCGGTTTATGACGCTGGCCGAGGCGGCCAATACACCTACCATGGGCCCGGCCAGCGCGTGGCCTACTTCATGCTTGACCTTGATAAACGCGGCAAAGATGTACGCCAGTTTATTTATAGCCTGGAGGAAGTGATGATCCGAGCGCTGGCGGGATTTAGTGTAACGGCTGAACGCCGCACCGGGCGTATCGGGGTTTGGGTAGACCGCGGCAGCGGCGCCACCAAGCGCGAAGACAAGGTCGGCGCGATCGGCGTTCGGGTACGTCAGTGGGTTACCTATCACGGCATTGCCGTTAACGTCGAACCCGACCTTGACCACTTTACAGGCATTGTACCCTGCGGCATCACGGAACACGGGGTTACCAGCCTGCACGATCTGGGCTTGCAGACAAAAATGACCGAACTTGATGCGGCGCTGAAACAAACCTTCGATGACATTTTCGGCCTTGAGCCGCGCCGCATGACCCTAACAGCGCCCGCCACCGACACCCAAAAGCTCCCATTTGAGGCCATGCCCACCGAAAGCAGCACCCAGGACACCTCAAACCCTATCGAAAAAACCCATCCTGCGTTTCGGATTTGACCCGACAAAACCAAGCGTAATGTGCTTTCTCAAGCTCTCAATATTCACCAACCTTAGTAAACTCCGAGGGTAAAAACTAAGTAAATTATAGACTACTGGAAAAAGCCAGTTAATCTGCCTGAGATTGCAATGCATCAGGGGGTCAATATGCATATTCTTATTATTATATTTTCAGTGTTTTTCGGTGCAACAGCTATAACGAACAAAGCCATCTCACAAGACTCGTTGGGGGCATTGTTTGGTAAAAGCAATCAATCAACAGAAGCTTCAGACATTCGAGATCATTTCTTTCAACTATACAATGATGAGGATTTTCAAAATATTTATTCAAATTTATTACCTACGCAAATTCAAGCATCCAAAAACGAAGCCATATTCCTAGCGAAAACATCAAAATCAAAACAGAAAACTGGTAATTTTTTGTCGGCTCAACAAACTGGCATGGCCGCAGGATTCAAACAAATTCTGTCATCTGACGGCGGTACTTTACTCGAAAAACCATTAAGCCTGTCAACTGTTACTCGCAAGTGGCGCGGCCAATTCCATAATGGTCAATTTTATATTTCAATCGTGTTTTTTAAAGAAGATAATGTTCTTCATATTTATGAAATTACTATTTCAGATGATCAACTGAATCCCACATTTAAGTCGACAATGTAGGCGAAAGTAGAACTCATCATCTTAAACAGTTGGTTTAATTTCAACACTTCCAGTTCGGAACCTCCAGAAGACCCGCAGCGCAAGCTGCGTCGCTATCCTTTGTCACTCGCAAAATGTTTCTACGAAACGTACGATAAAACGGTCACGCGCCGTTAATTGGCTTAGCTCAAAAAATCATTGGGTTTGTCTGACTTTGCTATATCGTCGGGCCCGCAAACAACGGCAGTGACATCGATGCTCTGAAAATGCCTCGGCTTCTTAACACCGCTGGAGGCTTTCGCTAAACATCAAGGTGTTGCACTTGAAATTTGAATCCAGCCAGCAGTCAATATACAATAAGCCTGATTGAAGATACTCATCCGGCATTCCAAATATAGGCTATCTTAATATTGGCAAGCCTATTCAGATTTTCATGACAGCTCTGCACCTTCACTTACAAATCTGTCGCATCGAGGCAGACCCACAAGGGGCGATGGTCAGAGAAATGAAATTTGATATAGCTATTAAATTTGGAGCGGGCCTTTTTCGGACTCAGGCTGGCATCCAACTGCTGCCACAGGTCCTGCAGAAGTGAATTGTCAAAATCAAACACGTTAAAATCTTTCACTCGCTCGCGGATTTGGCCCGGCGCAAATGACATCTGATCATAGGTTTTATCATTGCCCAAATTGCTGCCGCCGGTTTTGGTACCCCATTCCAGCGGCTGATAGCCAAACCTCTTGAGCGCCTTGTATGTGCTTTCATCTGCCTCCATCGACGGCACGTTCATGTCGCCGAGCAAGATAATATCCTTGTCGTAAGTACTGTCTTTCTTCGACCGCCGCCCTGCCCATCGGGCGAGCGCAAAAACCTCTAGCACCCGGCGCGCATAGCGTTCCCGCTCCTTGCGTTTTCTAGAGTTCTGAAACTTGCCAAAATACAGATGCGTATTGACAATCGTAATACTCAGTTCGCCGCACTGAAAACTGCCGATAAAAGGGTTTCGGTCGAACGGCACAAATCTATGGTCCACAAATGTATCCACTTTGTCCTCCCCGCCCTTGCGGTAACGAACATCAACCGTATGTTTGGGGTATTCCCGTGGCCGTAGCGCAAGTTCACCAAACAATTGCCGCCGCCGCACTTTTGCGCTGTCATAAATATAGGCAAGTCGCTCGTTATTCCCGGCTGTATCGCTCATGACAAAGTTATAATGTGCCCCCATCAGCGCCACGATACGGGCCAAATGACTATATTTTTCATTCACTTCTTGCACGGCGATCAAATCAAACTTGCTGAGGCCCGCAGCCAATACTTTGAGCGCATCGTCTGAACGTTTCTGCGCACCCAAGTTGGCAATATTCCAACTGCACAGCAGTAGTGTATCGGCGGTTTTCGTTGGTACCTGCCGCACCAAAAAATGAGCTTCAAGCGCCGTAATTTCGTTCGCAGCAGAAAAAACAAAGTTTTTATCAGGATTTCTGAATGGAATAGCCATGACATACCCCTCCTGCAATCAGGAGGGATATTAACACAACTTTTAGGAAAACTCTAGTCCTCGCGCCACCCGCTGCCGTCGTTAAACCACAAACCTACATTGGATTAAACTGTTGGTTTCACTTCAAACCGCTTAGGCGCAATGCCTTTTGCCGGTCCAGTCTCCACCTGTTCAACCGTCGCTGCGCTAGGGCCTTCTCGGCAAAGCAAAAGCATGGCATCTACACCCGCACTTTCACCAATGAACAGAGCCTCAACTGTACCATCCTTCCGGTTTCTAACCCATCCAAACAGGCCTAGCTTTTTGGCCTCGCACTCCGTCCAGCCGCGAAACCACACTCCTTGCACCTGCCCCGAAATTTTAGCGCGAACAGCGACAGTGCCCTTACGCTCGCTCACTCGCTCAGAGCCTCACCAAGACGCACCATCAATTGGCCGCATGCGGCAAGCTGCCTGTTTTCTATAAATTCATTTGGCTTATGAGCGTTTGCTATGTCGCCTGGGCCGCAGACAACGGCGGGGAAATCGATACTCTGGAAATGGCCGCCTTCGGTACCAAACGCGACCACACTGGTTTGGTTCTTCGCCGCTAGTGCCAGCGCCAACACTTCTGCATCTGAGCCCGGATTGGCATTAAGAGGCGGCAAAAACGCCCATACTTCGCTCACAGCAACGCACTCAGGATGCAGGGCCTTCAGGCGCGGGTTGATCACGCTGTCCAAATGGGCTTGGTACTCGGCAAGGATGCTTTCGGGCCTATCCCCCGGCACAGCGCGGAATTCCCAATCAAATTCGCATGTATTTGGAATGATATTGAAGGCACTGCCGCCTTTGATAGGCCCCATATTAAAGCTGGTATAAGGCGGATCAAACAAATCATCGCGCGGCCCCGTATCGCGCGCCCTATCGCGCATGCTACCAATAAATGTTATTAATTCTGCTGCCACCTCCACCGCATTTACCCCGTCTTCCGGACGACTGGAATGGGCTTCGCGGCCTGTAATGCGCGTATGCGATACATGTTGGCCCTTATGCGCATTGGCAACCTGCATTGAGGTGGGTTCCCCCACCACCACAAGGCGCGGCGGCGCGATGTACTTTTTTAAATCAGGTAACATTGCCTGAATGCCCAGACAGCCCACCTCTTCGTCGTAAGAGAACGCCAGATGAACCGGGCGCTTTAAATCAGCCGCGACAAAACCCGGTACGGCCGCCAAGGCGCAAGCGATGAAGCCTTTCATATCGGCAGAACCCCGCCCATATAACTTGCCGTCCCGCTCGGTGAGTACAAATGGGTCTGTTGCCCAGTCTTGGCCGTCAACAGGTACAACATCGGTATGCCCCGACAATACCACGCCGCCTGCTATGTTGGGGCCAATGGTCGCAAACAGATTGGCCTTGGAACCTTCATCATTGAATAGCAGGGTGGCTTCAACACCAAAACCAGCAAGATAATCCCGAATAAAATGGATCAACTCCAAATTCGAGTTACGGCTGGTGGTATCAAACGCCACCAACTGGCGCAGCAAGTCTACCGTAGGGTTTTGCTCGGCCACGGCGCTAGTCGAACTCAATAATAACAGCGTCCACCGCTAAACTATCGCCAGCCCCCGCTTTCACGGTTTTTACGGTGGAATCCCTTTCCGCACGCAGAATATTCTCCATCTTCATGGCTTCTACCACTGCCAAAACCTGTCCGGCTTTCACAGTGTCGCCTTCGGACACCGCAACTGATACGATAAGCCCCGGCATAGGGCACAGCAAAAATTTCGAAGTATCCGGCACCAGTTTCTCCGGCATCAAGGCATAAAGCGCAGCGGCTTCTTCGGTCAAGACCAATACATCCTCGGATACACCGTCACATGTGAGACGCCACCCCAACGGCAAGTAATCAATCTCCATCGCAAATGGGGCATCATTGATTTTGGCATGGAGAACCGGATCACCAGGCACCCATTCACTTGATATTTTTAACGTTTTTGCCCCGATGGCAACACGGGCATGATCATTGTGAGGATAAATGTTCGTATGTGCGCTCTCGCCGTTCAGAAGCACAGTCCACACAGTATCTTGCGGCCCCCTGACTTCGGTGGTTTTGCCAGAGATCTGACTGGCACGCGATCCCTCCACCGCATTAATGAAGGTTGCCACAACCAACATCGCTTCTTTAACTTCGGGGCTTAAAATTCCACCTTCAAATCCACCGGGATATTCTTCTGCAATAAAGTTTGTGCTCATATCGCCCGCTTGAAAACGGGGATGCGCCATCAAGGCTGCGAGGAACGGAATATTATGACCGATGCCACGAATGTAATATTCGTCAAGCGCAGTACGCTGGGCAGAAATAGCTTCGTCCCGGGTTTCGCCAGTTGTCACCAATTTGGCAATCATCGGGTCGTAAAACATAGAAATTTCAGCACCTTCGTAAACACCTGTATCGACCCGCACATTGGCATCTTCAATAGGTGGGCGGTAATGAGTTAAACGGCCAATTGACGGCAGAAAACCGCGGAAAGGGTCTTCTGCATAAATGCGCGTTTCCATCGACCAGCCGTTGGTTTTAACATCGTCTTGCGCCAAGCTCAGTTTTTCACCCGATGCAACGCGCAACATTTGCTCAACCAGATCAATACCCGTGACCTGCTCTGTGACCGGATGTTCTACTTGCAGGCGGGTATTCATTTCCAGAAAGTAGAAATTGCGGTTTTTATCGACGATAAATTCGACGGTACCAACACTGGAATAATCGACAGCCTTTGAAAGTGCGACCGATTGCTCGCCCATGGCTTTGCGGGTGGCTTCATCAAGGAACGGCGACGGTGCTTCTTCCACCACTTTCTGGTGGCGGCGCTGGATCGAGCATTCCCGCTCGCCCAGATAAATAACATTTCCGTGTTTGTCGCCCAATACCTGAATTTCAATATGGCGAGGTTCTTCAATAAATTTTTCGATAAAAATCCGGTCATCAGCGAAACTGGTGCGAGCTTCATTTTGGGCCGAGATATAACCCTCGCGCGCTTCCGCGTCGTTCCATGCAATGCGCATGCCCTTGCCGCCGCCGCCAGCGGACGCTTTCAGCATCACAGGATATCCAACATCAGCAGCGATTTTTGCAGCTTCTTCTGCGTCCTTAATGATGCCCATATGACCGGGAACGGTGGAAACGCCGGCTTCTGCCGCCAATTTTTTGGACATGATTTTATCGCCCATTGCGTTGATAGCTTTTGGGTCTGGCCCAATGAAAGCAATCCCCACAGCCTGCACAGCTTCAACAAAGCTCGCGCGCTCAGACAAAAACCCATACCCCGGATGAATAGCTTCGGCTCCGGTATCCTTCGCCGCTTGCAGAATTTTATCTGCAATCAAATAACTTTCCGCCGCTGCAGACGGGCCAATATGAACGGCTTCATCTGCCATTTCCACATGCAACGCGTCAGCGTCAGCATCGGAATAAACGGCGACCGTTTTAATGCCCATCGCCCGCGCCGTTTTAATAACCCGGCAGGCGATTTCGCCCCGATTTGCGATCAAAATCTTTTTAAACATTTTACTGGGGGCCCCTATCTAATTCACTTTTGCCTTACGGCGCTTCGACGCTAAAAACCACATTACGGCCACCACACCTGCACCGAGTGCAAAAAATAAACCGCCGCCGATAGCACCAAAAAAAGCAGCGCCCAAGCCAAACCCAAAAGCCGTTCCCAGCCCAAAACCAAGGGCCCATACCGAACGGACTTCAGCTTTTTTCGCGGTGCCTGCTATGCGGTTCTCTAAATCTTTCGGTAATGGTCTAGCCATCAGGTTTGACCCTCGTCGTCTTTCTGCGTGCTGCGCTGGGCCGGATGTGCTTCAATGTTTTTCTGGAAAAGCGACATGGCTGCACCGAACAGCAAGAGGCTTGCGCCACCCGCAAACGAGATGGGGTTTGAAATTCCGTGCGTGATCAGCGTACCAACAATCCCGAGCAAACCAAGAATAAAACAGCCCCAAATGCCAAATGCCTGTGCGGTCATCAAAATTTCCTTCTAAAGCGGAATATTGTCGTGCTTTTTCCAAGGGTTCTCGAGCTTTTTGTTTGCAAGCTTCTTAAGGCCATTTATTACCCGCTTGCGCGTATTGTGCGGCATGATCACATCGTCGATATATCCACGCTGAGCTGCCACAAACGGATTGGCAAACAGGTCTTCATATTCTTTGGTGTGCGCCGCGATTTTCTCGGGATCACCACGGTCACCACGGTACAATATTTCCACCGCACCCTTCGCGCCCATCACAGCAATCTCAGCCTTTGGCCAAGCATAATTCAAATCACCGCGCAAATGTTTTGATGCCATCACATCATATGCACCGCCGTACGCTTTGCGGGTGATGATGGTAATTTTGGGCACTGTGGCTTCGCCGTAAGCGAATAGCAATTTCGCACCGTGTTTGATAATGCCGCCGTATTCCTGCACAGTGCCAGGGAGAAAACCTGGCACATCCACAAACGTGATGATTGGGATGCTGAAGCAGTCGCAAAAACGTACAAATCGGGCCGCCTTTTTACTGCTATCAATATCAAGACAACCCGCCAATACCATCGGTTGATTAGCAACAATACCCACTGTTTGACCGTCCAAACGCGCCATGCCAATAAGGATATTGCCCGCATGGTTTGGCTGCAGTTCGAAAAAATCACCCTCATCTACGATTTTGCCGATAACTTCGTGCATATCATATGGTTTGTTGGGGTTTGACGGGATCACACTATCCAGCGAATTTTCGACCCGCTCCACCCGATCAAATGTTGGCCGGACAGGCGGTTTTTCACGGTTATTGAGCGGTAGAAAATCAAAGAAACGCCTTAACTGCGCCAGCGCGTCAACATCGTTGGAGAAGGCCTTGTCCGCCACGCCGGATTTTGTTGTATGGGTCAGGGCACCGCCAAGTTCTTCCTGAGTAATCACTTCATTTGTAACGGTTTTCACCACATCGGGGCCGGTTACAAACATATAACTGGTATTTTCGACCATAAAGATAAAGTCGGTCATTGCAGGGCTGTAAACCGCGCCGCCAGCGCACGGGCCCATGATCATCGAAATTTGCGGAATAACGCCAGACGCCAAAACATTCTGCTGGAATACCTCGGCATATCCACCCAGCGCCGCGACGCCTTCCTGAATACGGGCGCCGCCACTATCATTAATGCCTATAACAGGGGCACCAACCTTCATTGCCATATCCATGACTTTAAGAATTTTTTCAGCGTGGGTTTCAGAAAGCGAACCTCCAAAAACGGTGAAATCCTGGCTATAAACAAAAATCAGACGGCCATTGATCATGCCGGACCCCGTAACAACACCGTCACCAGCGAACGTCATGTCTTCCAAACCAAAATCCGCACAGCGATGCTCGACGAACATGTCATATTCTTCGAAACTACCAGTATCTAACAGCAGATCGATGCGTTCACGCGCTGTAAGTTTTCCTCGAGCGTGCTGGGCGTCAATACGTTTTTGCCCACCACCGAGCCGCGCTTCACCGCGTTTCACTTCAAGTCTCTCTAGAATCTCTTTCATCTGGTGGTCTCGCCCCTTATCCCGTTGGCTTTTCTACCTAACCATCGGTTCGCCCATGTAAAAATTGATTTTGATAGTTCTTATCTGGTCTTAAGCCTGCTTGCCAGTAATTTTACTTGGCAGGCATTTGAGAAAAAGCTGCGCAGCTGCCAAATCTTTCAGTAAAACAGCCCTTTTTTCAATGGCTTCATAGTCCTCTCCCCATTTATCTTCTTGATACATTTGATCAAGAATACTGGCCTGCCATAAAGCTTCAAAAACAGCGAAACCATCGAAATAGGCTAGCGCCAGAACCAAGGATCCAAAAGCATTCGTAAATTCGTGCAAGGCCGTTAGTTCAAACGGCGTACAGGCATTTACTTCAGCCGCTAACGCATCTAACGAGGCCGAATTTTGTACAATTGGCATTATTCCTACTGTCGTATTAAGCGGTGCGGAAAACCTCTCTGCCACCCACCTTAAGTAGGGATCCCATGTGTTTTTCTGCTCAGCGGCTAGATCCGGCGGATCACCGGCGCGGTAACACAGCAAATCGGTCGCCGCAAATCCGGCAACTTCACTCGCGACCAATTCAAATCGCGGTATTACACGGTCAATCGTCGTATTCGCCAGCTGGGTAATCGGCATCGATTTGGTGTCAATTGTATCGCCCTGTGCCTGCCACTCTGCCGCAACTTCACAAGCAAGTGCGACTGTTGGCATTATTAGCGGGCTTTTGCCCGGCGTTTTTAAGGTATGGGCGTCTAATGCTACGGTGAAACCGGCAGGCGTTTCGACTGTGCTGGTATCCTTGTAAAAACGTCTCATAACTACAAAACTTTATGTTTTTGGCCCGGCATCATTTGATACTGGCTGATCTTTTTGCATTGCGCGAGTGGTCTGCGCCAATTTCTTGCGGGAATAGCGGGCTTCTTTACGGCGCGTATTTCTACGCTTGGTTTCCAAGCCTGTTTCCGCCCGAAAACCACCAGAATATTGAATGTCCGTTTTATCTCCATTATTTGGCTTGGTGATAACAACATCATAGCCAAGCAAACGGTTACCTATCTGCGGTGAACGATAACAAAAAACCAGCAACATCGCTGCCAATACAAGAAAAATAAGTAAAAATGCAAATGTCAATTGGCCGCCGTCTTCGTTCGCAACGATATTATCTTCAAACATATAGGCTAGCAGAGCAAGAAAAATGGCAAAGGCGGCAGCGACAAGAAAACCACGCCTTGGCCTTAAGGCTTCTGCCCTCAGCTCATCATCAATATCGCCCATCTCAAGCCTTTCCAATCCAACTTTCTACAAGCCTTGGGATATCCCCGTAGCGTTCAACCACACACCGCGCACCCGCAGCCAAAAGTTCCTCATCACTATGATAGCCCCAGTTTACACCAAGCGCATGGCTACCAGCGTGCGCTGACATTGTCATATCATAGCTTGTATCACCGATCATAACTGTATTGGCCACATCAGTACCGGCATCTGCAATTGCGCTGTAGATCATTGAAGGGTGGGGCTTGGATGGGTGCCCATCCGCCGTTTGCATTGTCATAAATAGCCCTTCCAACCCGTGCTCTTCGATTACCCGGTCCAACCCGCGCTTGGAATTTCCTGTCGCTACGCCGAGAAGGTATCCAGCAGAATCAAGGGCTCGCAGCGCCTCCAGTGTTCCATCATACAGAGGGTCGGGGCCTGCCTTGTTTTCCACGCGCAACTGGTAAAAAGTGCGTTTGAACTTTTCTTCCAGCTCCCTGTGCAGGGCAGCTTCAGCGTCCGGCAACAAATCTGCCATAGTCTCGAACGGGCTGAGCCCAACTACCGAGCGCACCCGCGCATCACTGGCGGGCATCAGTCCCGCATCTGTAAAGGTTAGCCGCATGGCATCAATGATTATGCGTTGGCTATCTACCAGCGTGCCGTCGCAATCAAAGATAACGAGCTTATTGGCTGACATGCCTAGACATCCTCACCAAGCAAATCTTCATACTCACGCAGGTCAAAACCAAGCATATCAAAGCTGGCCTCCATATGCGGAGGCAACGGCGCTGTCACTTTTACTGTGCCGCCAGCAGGATGAGGAAAGCTGATAAAATAGCTGTGCAGGTGAAGTTTCTTGGAAATAGACCCAGACAGAAAAGCATCTGCGCCGCCGTATTTACCATCCCCAATAATCGGGTGGCCCATTTCAGAGCAGTGCAGCCGCAGCTGGTGCGTGCGGCCGGTAAGTGGCTTCAGCGCAAGCCAAGCTGCCGCGGGCAGTGCTCGCTCGACAACCATATAGTCAGTGACCGACTTTTTACCGTTGGCAGAAACCACCATGCGCTCATTGCCTTTGATCGGTGCCTTTTCCATATTTAATTGGATACGACCCTCGGCTGGATTGGGCACGCCTTTAACCAAGGCAAAATAGCGCTTGTCGGTTTGGCGGCTTTTGAAACCTTCTGCCAATGCGGCTGCCGCATTTGGTGAGCGCCCCAAAAGCAACGCACCGGATGTATCTTTATCCAAACGGTGCACCAGCCGCGGCCTGTATTTGCTTTCGAATTTCAGCATATCCAGCATGCCGTCGAGATGCTTGGTCTGGCCGGTGCCGCCCTGTGTTGGCAGTCCGGCGGGTTTATTGATCACCAAAACATCGTCGTCTTTGTACAGTACCCAGCTTTGCAGATCAGCAAGTTCGGCCGCACTTAGACGCATGGTCTGAGGCTTTTTTACAGCGTCAATTATTGGCCGGACGCCCAGCGGCGGCACCCGAATAATCTGCCCAACCTCCAGGCGCTCGTTGCCTTTAACGCGCTTGCCATTAAGCCGGACGTCGCCCTTGCGCATGATTTTTTGCAACTGAGCAAAGCCAAATTCGGGGAAGTGTCGCTTGAACCAACGATCGATACGAATTCCGTCATCGTCGCTCTGAACTTCAAGGTTTTGTACGCCGCTCATAATATTATTTTACCCAGCCACATGCCCGCTAACAAACCAGTCATGCCTAAAATTAAAGATCCAAATACATAATAAAGCGCCGCTTGCCAATCCCCACGCTGCATCAGCAACACGGCCTCCATCGAGAAAGTAGAAAACGTTGTAAAACTACCAAGCAACCCAACAGTTAGAAATCCGCGAAGTTCTTGCGAGCTTTCAAACTTCATGGCAAACGCCGTTATCAGAAGGCCCATCAGCAAACTGCCAAGGATATTGACCGCAAATGTGCCATAAGGAAAACCGCCAAGACCCATTGCTTTTGCGATCGCTCCGGCAACATAATGGCGCGTTACCGCCCCAACTGCGCCGCCCGCGGCAATAGCAAATACAAGCTGCATAGCCATTTTCCTTCAAAGTATGCCAAAAACCCAACCTTCAGTGCGGCGCACCATAGTCGATAGCTGAGGCGGATGCCAGTATTTGCGCATGCCCGAGATATGCCTGAGCGCCGCTGACGTTATAAGGGCATCGCAAGCATGATCGCTGGGGAATTTCACAAAGGATTCCCCGAGAGATTCGTTACGGAAACGAATCGTTTTGCTATCCAATTTTTCAAGCACCGAAGACAGCGTAACGGCGTCGCGGATTTTGCCTCGGTGCCCGCCCATGGCCGCGAACGCTGCCGCATATATTTCAACCAAGGTAACCGCCGCGCCTTTGCTAACATCATACGGCCAAACGGCTATTTCCAACGCTTGCCCACTTTGCACACTTGTGTGCAGAAACTGTGCATTTTGGGCCTTAAAGTGCGCAAGCATCCGCATGCTAGAAAGTCCGGCCAAACCCACTTGTGATGGCCCAATTAAATGAAATACACTTTCGCAGGGCCCTGCCCCACTTTCCACGGCTCGGGTTTCGGTAATCCGCATGCGGCGGCTGAAATTTTCACCCCTGTCGCCGGGGCGGTGATAATGTTGCTGATGCCGATCTACAAAGGCTCCGGCAAACAAATCCTCGCCCGTAGCACAGCATTTTTCAACAGCCTGCCAAAGGGCCATAACTGTATCGGCGGCAAAATCCGCCCCCAAATACCCACCCTGATCAATAAAAGGCATGGAGAAAGCCGAATCCAGCCCCACAAGGGCCCGCTCGCCTGCCCGTAGCCCACATCCGCCAGCAATCCAGCGAGCACATACCTCGCGGCTCCATAGTCGCTTGCCGTCTGGCGGCGCAACAAGGCTGGGCGCGCCCTCGCCTTCGGCGCATATAGCAACAGCAATGCCGCCATGCCGCCTGCCCTTTGCGCCCGACCAGTCGATGCCAACAAAATGGCTAAATGGTTCAGTCATTATCCGCCCCGGATTTGGCATATACTCGGTAGCTGGTTATATACTCAGCAATTCGGTTCATTCGCGCCCCCTCGGTGATGGTTCAGGCAAGCCGCCTTCCGGCAAACAGTCGGCGGGCCACCCTCTTGCCTCTTTTCGCTTAGCCTATACCCAATGAACAGCAAAATAATCCACTTTTGTGGTCGGCCCAAAATCCTGCAAATTGTCGCTAACTCAGTAAATCCACAAAATTCACATTGGGACTCCCAATATGGAAATTTAGTTGCCAAGTTACGTCAAAGACGGTGTTTTCATGAAAGTAGCCGGCATTTGAGTTGCATCATTGATCTTCCAATTCATCCACTGACCATGTGGTGCTGTTTCAGCGACCAGTTGACCGTTACACCGCAACTCAAAAGAGCCTTGCGGCACCGGTGGTTCAAATAGGCTGCGGGAGGGTTTAATTACGCCAACCGCTTCATTTGAAATCCAGATGCACCGAGTTGCTGCAAGCCGTTCGGCAAACTGTGCTCGTGTGCGCCTATCAACATAAGCCAAAACCGCACTATGAAAAATAATCAACGTGGCATTACGCGGTGCTGTTTCTATCACAGAGCTAAAATCATCCTCTAACCGAAACCTATGAATTTCTGGCCGTATATTGCGACTAATTTCAATTGCTCGGCGCAAATTCTCACGGCGCACCTTATGCTCAGGCCAAACAAGAGCCTCTAACCATTCTCGCGACCCAGCGTTTTCTATGTCGACTGGTTCTATATCTATCCCAGCACGCCAAACGATCTCGGGCATAGCAGTTGGTATCACACCATCGGGAGTTACATCACACTGAAAAACTGGCGTATTTACTGAAGAATTTTTTCCTCTTAACGTTACCTTACCGTACTTATAATCATAAAAATCCGGGATCAAGCAAAGCCCTGCAGAAGCCCCAACCTCCAGTAAAGCAAGCGGTTGTGGTAACTTGGCGAGAAGAGGCAGCAAGGTTGCACACCTGCCTGGTTCATTTGTTTGGGTGCTGCGATGCATGATTTCGTCAGACACCTCGTCCCAGCGCGACAAAGCTATATCCAGTTTCGCTTCGGCGCTTTCCATATCACCGATCATCATTTGCAGCACCCCAAACAAAAGGTTTGGCTGAACTTTTTCCGGCGGCAAGAGTGCCAGTTTTTTTAGAAGTTCCGAATTGCGTGAGGCCGAAAGAGCCAGGGCTTCATAACGAGCAGATACGCCTGCTGCTTCATTGCTAGAAAACCGGCAATATTGCTGCGCGATAACCTCTTCTTTTGATGTAATTTTTGCCAAATGCAACTCCATTCAAAACAATGCCACGGAATAGCCTAAACCTGATTTGAGATTTTCAGCGACAATCCTATCATAGAAGCCCAAGAACAGGAATTTACAGGGAAGAAACATCCAATCCCAGAACTAGCGTGCGTTTAGTCATTGTCCGTTTCGGGGTTGGATATCTGGGGACAGTATATAATTAACTACCCTTTCAATCTGTGAAGCCACCCCATACTGTCACCCCGGCGAAAGCCGGGGTCCATTTGTGACGTGGAGCACTGTGGTTAGGCATGGACCCCGGCCTTCGCCGGGGTGACAGCTAAAAAATGCGGGGGTGACGGTTGAAGCGTCGGCGGGGTGACGATTTAAGGCTGACGGCGCGACCATTTTTGAAAAGCCATCGTCTTTCCTTTTGGAAAATAAGATGCTAATTCACGGTATGCACAAAGCCCATTTACGAATAATATTGGAAGCAACCAGTGAGCCAGCCGCTAAACGGGTGCTGACGCGGTTAGGTGCGCTGGTTGATATGCAGGTCAACACTTTAAGCAAATATCACAAAGGCGGATTTGAGGGTAATGCCAATATTCTCCTTACCAGCACACCGTGGAACGAGGCTGTTTTTCACCTTCTTCATACGGCGCAGCAACTGGGCCGAGGCTGGGTGATAACGGGTGACATATTAGAGCAGATAGACCTGAGCTGCGACGATTTTGTTGTCGCCGGAATAGAGTTCGCAAGCATTACCCTGGACCGCACCAGTTCGTAACCCCCATGGCAGCAGCATCACATCACACGCACCGCCACTTTGGCGCAGCTAGTATCTGGGCTAGTATATAGTTTACGCCTTCCTCAGCCTTCCGAGAGAACGCAAAACCACATAGTCACTCACCCATATGGGTGATTAAATATCTTTTATGATAGGGTAACAAGTATCTTTGAGTATCACTAATACACAGGAGCATACTATGGAATTAGGCAATTTCTCAATTAGCCTTGCTGTCAAAGACATCGAAAAATCAAGGATATTTTATGAAAAATTAGGTTTCACTATTTTTGGAGGTGACCAAACTCAAAACTGGCTTATTTTAAAGAATAGGGACCATTGCATTGGCCTATTTCAGGGCATGTTCGAAGATAATATTTTGACCTTTAATCCTGGATGGAATAGCGATGCAAAAGAACTTGGATCCTTCACTGATATTCGAGATATTCATAAAGTGCTTAAAGCCGAAGGTATTAAAACCGAAAACGAATCATTTACTGCAGATTCTGGACCAGCCAGCTTCACGCTTACTGACCCAGACGGTAATGCCATCATGCTTGATCAACATATCTAGATACCCCCTTATAGCCATAAAATTTTACAAGTGTCTTGAAAGTTAGATACAGGTATAAATTCGAAAGAGACAGGCAAAGGTCCAATAAACTAGGCCGTCCTAGATTCACACCGTCACCCCACAAATTTCGTCTGTGGCCGGGGTCCATATGTGGCGTAGAGCGTTATGCTTGGAAATGGATACCGGGATCAAGTCACGGGGTGACAATAAATTGGCGCCGGTATGACGTACGTTTGTGGTCTGGGATGTCCGCTAGGTCGTCAGATACCATCAACTATCAGGGAACAAGGCCTCGGGGTTCTTCATTGTCTTGATCTCCAGAATGTTGTTATTTGGGTCAGCAATAAAGAAGGTTTCTTGCTCGTATTTATCGCCTTGGAAGCGACGGTACGGATTGTCGATATAGTCAAGCCCCGCTGCTGCAATACGGTCTTTCAGAGCATCAAAATCCACTTGGGTCAGGTGAACGCCAAAGTGAGGCACGAGTACTGCGCCCATATCAACATCATGACGGACCGCAGGCAGTTGCTCTTTGCTTTGATGCAGGGTCAGCTCATTGCCCCAAAAATTAACATCAACCCAGCGCCCCTTTTCGCTGTTGCCGAGCGTACAACCAAAAATATTGGTATAGAATTTTACAGTCGCTTCAAGGTCGCCAGCTGGAATGGCGAGATGTACAATAGCAGACATAGATATCCCCGTTTCGTTTTGTTTCGTTTGTAACCGTATAGCGGAAACCAAAGAAATAAGTAAGAGTGTATCTGGGGTCCATGCCAGCCACAAAGCTCAATGGTACAGATGGACCCCGCCCAAAGACAGCTTTTGGGTGCGGGGTGACGGCTGAGGGTCTGCTGCTTTCTGTTACTCGCTACTTGATAGGCGAGCTTAGGGGGCTTCGACTTAGGGCTGGGTTGGCCGGTCAAGCCGTCGAATGACGATGAAAAGTACAAGCCGTCGAATGACAGGTGCTAGTGGCTTGAATCATAACATTCAAAAAACGCGCTAACAGATTCTAATCATTATCCGCGTCTGGCTTGGCATTTGCCGCATAGTCGGTGCGGGCGCGTTCGAAAAAGACTAGGCGCTTTTGCATATCGCGTTCAAACCCGCGCGCGACCGGCTGGTAATAAGATTGCCTTGTCATGCCATCAGGGAAATAATTCTGGCCAGATACCCCATTTTCAGAATCATGGTCGTAGGCATAATCCTTGCCATAGCCGAGTTTTTTCATCAAATCGGTAGGCGCGTTCAGGATATGTGCTGGCGGCATCAAACTGCCCGATTTCCTGGCAGAGGACTTGGCCGTTTTTTCAGCTACATAGGCTGCGTTGGATTTGGGCGCTGCGGCTAGATATATCACCGCCTGCATAATCTGAAGCTCGCCCTCAGGACTACCCAAAAATTCAAATGTGTTTTTGGCAGCCAAGGCCTGATGAATGGCCTCGGGGTCCGCAATGCCAATATCTTCAGCCGCAAACCGCACCAAACGCCGGATCAGATACATGGGGTCTTCCCCTGCCGTCAGCATGCGTGCCGCCCAATAAAGCGCCGCATCCACATCAGAGCCGCGCAGGGATTTATGCAGCGCAGATATCAGATTATAGTGGCCGTCGCGGTCTTTATCGTATGACGGCGCTCGCTTTTGCAGCAATTGCGCAATATCTACTGTGCTGAGTATCTGACCGTTCGCCACATCATAAAGTGTTTCAACGCAGTTCAGCAGGAACCGTCCATCCCCGTCGGCCATGGATTTCAAACTTACCCGCGCCGTTTCGTCCACTGGCAGCGTTGCGCCCATCTCGGCCTCAGCGCGCACCAACAATTCCTCGAGCGACGTATCATCATGACGGTTCAAAACCAAAACCTGCATGCGAGACAACAACGCGCCGTTAATTTCAAACGACGGATTTTCGGTTGTTGCCCCAATCAATGTCACGGTGCCATCTTCGACGAATGGCAGAAAGCCATCCTGCTGTGACCGGTTAAATCGGTGGATTTCATCAACGAATAACAGGGTGCCCCGGCCGTTTCCTCGTCGAATTTTAGCCGCTTCAAATATCTTTTTCAGGTCTGCAACACCGGAGAATATTGCAGAAATCTGTACAAAAGCCAGATCTGCATGGTCAGCAAGCAGCCGGGCAATCGTGGTTTTTCCCGTGCCGGGTGGGCCCCACAGGATCAAAGAGCCGATCTTGCCGAGTGTCACCATGCGCCCCAAGGCCCCGCTGGGGCCCAGCAAATGATCCTGGCCGACAACTTCGCCTATGGTCTGTGGCCGCAGCCTGTCCGCCAGTGGTCGGCCTGTGCTGGCATCCCCCTTAGCCTTTTCGCCAAAAAGATCGCTCACCGGATATTCCTAGCCGATATCACTGCACCGGAATGATCTGTTCGGCACAATGGTGCACTCACGCGTGCGGCCCCGACGGCGGAACTGATAGACATAACTTTCTGCATTTTCATCAAGGACGGCTTCCAAATCTTCAACCAAATTTATCTGATTGCCATTAATCCCTAACACAATATCGCCCGGCAGCAAAAACTGATACCGCGCAACCGGTGTACGCTCTTCGATCTTCAGAACAACAACGCCCTTCATAAAGGTATTCACTTGCAATTCTTCATTGAAGCGCGGCGACAGATTGGCAATAGTGATGCCCTGAAAAGGATGCCGACCGTCAATTTTAGTCACATTGCGCTTAGGGTTTTCCGGTGGCAAAGCAAGGGTAAGGCTGCGCTCTTGAATGAAACCTTCGGATAATACAGCCAGCGCCGTTGTTTCGCCGGTTTCCATGGTTGCAACGCGGAAATTCAATCCTTGCTCGTCGATAACTTCTTTACCGTCAACGGCCATAATAACATCACCTGCCACGATGCCTGCTTCCGCCGCCGGGCCGCCAACAAATACATCGTCCACAAGCACGCCGCCCGCCCGGTCCAAGCCCAGGCTCGACGCCAAGCTACTGGTAACAGACTGCCCGCGCACACCCAGCCAGGGCCGCGTCAATTGGCCTTCGTTCAGGGCTGCCCGCAGAACCGAGCTTACCATATTGGCGGGAACCGCAAAGCCAATACCATTTGAAGCCCCGGTGCGGCTGTATATTGCCGTATTGATGCCCAACAAATCACCGCGCATGCCCACTAGCGCGCCGCCGGAGTTTCCGGGATTTACTGCGGCATCCGTTTGAATGAAAAAGCCAAAATCAGAAATGCCCTGTTGGCTTCTTGCTGTCGCGGAAACGATGCCGCTTGTCACGGTTTGGCCGACGCCAAAAGGATTGCCGATCGCCAACACAATATCGCCCACAAGCACATTGTCGGAATCAGCCAGCCGCAGGATTGGTAACATTTCATCACCGACAGGAATGCTGAGGATCGCCACATCGGTTCTGGGGTCATCCAGAATGACTTTCGCAACAAATTCACGGCGGTCCGCAAGCACCACTTTAATCTCGTCGGCGCCTTCAATCACATGATGATTGGTAACAATCACGCCGTTGGGGCGCACAATCACTCCAGAACCCAGCGAGCCCTGCACACGTGCCTTGGGGCTGCCAAAGCTGAATTTATCACCAAAAAACCGTTTAAAAAGCGGGTCATCAAACATGGCAGAGCGCTGCTGGCGCACGGTCTTGGATGTAAAAATATTCACCACTGCTGGCGCAGACTGCTTGACTAAAGGTGCGTATGACAGCTGAACCTGTTTCAGTCCCTCCGGGACTTGTCTTTCAGTTTCAATTTGCGCCGAAGCCGTATGAAAAGTGGCTGCGGTGCCAAGCACCATGATAAAACTCAAAAATCCGGCAAACCGTCTCATCAATCCCAAACTCCTTCATACAAAATACAGCCTGTTTATGGCTGACCTAAGATAATAGGGCAAGCCCAGACACGATGCAGCGTAGCGATGGTACAGTAAGCTGCAAAGGACCATATACAGACAATCTGGGCAATACCATGACCTGCCAAAGGCTTATTATGCCGCTATGTGGGTTTGACGGCCAACAATTTCAACACTAACCCGGCTTACTGGGCCGAAAGAACATACTCTTGCTGCGACACTTCGTCATCTTGGACAAAGCGGCACACTTCCATAGGGTCCCGTCACTAGGGAAGTGTGTATTTTGGAGCTAAATATGCCAGCCGCTTACCTGGGTTTTCCCCCTTTTTCCCCCACACTGATTGCTGGTTTTCTTGCCAGACCCCTGCCTTTGGCTCCGCTAAACCTGCTGCTCGGCAATGCGGTAAGGCATATGCACAGCCAGCATCCGGATGTATTTGACCGTATGCGCATTATCGAAAATCCGACTTTTCTCATTGTACCAACCGATTTGCCTTTTTTATTTTTCCTGAATGTTGACAGTGAAAATCCTGTGTTGAAGGCCGTTCGGCCCGACGTTTATGCAAACAGGGCCGCAAATGAAAAAGCGGCGGCAACAATTTGTGGCCCCTTGAGTGTGCTGATCTCGCTGATGGAAGGCAAGATTGATGGGGATGCACTTTTTTTCACCCGTGCCCTGACTTTTAAAGGCGATACCGAAGCAGTTTTGGCGCTTAGAAACGCCGTCGACGGTGCAGAAATAGACCTTCGCCATGACACTGAAAAAATTGCAGGACCTTTTCTTGCCCGGCTTGCTTCCCCGCTTACCGGCCTGTTTGCGCGGGCATGGCAGCGCGGCAATAACGACCTTGGGCTTGTTGCCAGAGCCCTAACCGGTGACCATGAAAAACGGCTGACAACACAGGAAAATGCTATTGAAACTCTGCAACAACAGGTGAAAACCCTTGTCAAAAGCCGGGCTCGAAAGCAAGCCTAATCACAATCAGGAAAATCAATGATCGAAAGAACCATCACGAGGAAAACGCTGGAACTGGTATGTCCAGCAGGCACCCCTGCCGCGTTTCGCGCCGCCGTAGATGCCGGGGCAGATACCGTCTATTGTGGCCTGCGCGACGATACCAATGCTCGCAACTTTCCCGGCTTGAACTTTAGCCGGGAAGAACTTGCCGAAGCGACCGCCTATGCTCATGCACACGGTGTTAAATTGCTGCTGGCGCTCAACACCTATAAACGGGCAGGCAACCCCGAGGCGTGGCACCGCGCCGTAAACGACGCCGCACAAATCGGTGTCGACGCCATGATTATGGCCGATATCGGACTGCTGGACTATGCCGCCACCCATGCGCCCAAGGTCCGCCGCCACCTGTCGGTTCAGGCTGCTGCCAGCACCCCCGAGGCCGTGCGCTGGTATGTAAACAGATTTGACGTGCGCCGGGTGGTTCTGCCCCGTGTTTTGACCGTGCCCGAGATTGCCCTTCTTAATCAGGAAATAGATATAGAAACCGAGGTTTTTGGTTTTGGCGGGCTGTGCGTCATGACCGAAGGCCGTTGTTCACTGTCCTCTTACGTGACCGGCAAATCACCCAACATGAACGGTGTATGCTCGCCTGCCAGCCATGTGCGTTATGAGGACCGCGGTAGCAAGCTGGTTTCAAAATTGGGTGACTTTACAATTAATAGCTTTGATGAGGGTGAAAAAGCGGGGTACCCGACGCTTTGCAAGGGCCGATTTGAAGCCAATGGCAAGGTATCGTACCTGTTTGAAGACCCAACCAGCCTAAATGTTGTTTCCGTTTTGCCAGACCTTATTGCCGCCGGCGTGACAGCGTTGAAACTGGAAGGACGCCAGCGAGGGCGCGCCTACACCAGCAAGGTCGTTGCCGCCTTCAGGCTGGCCATCGACACCGCAGCAGCAGGGGCGGTTCCTGCTATGCCGGACCTGTCTGAATTTATGGAAGGTGGCAAGGATACAACTGGCGCTTACCAAAAGTCATGGCAATAGGAGCCCACGATGACCAAGCAAACAAAAGATATGACCCTTACACTCGGCCCTGTTCTTTTCAATTGGCCGCTGGAGAAATGGCGCGATTTCTATTTCCGTATCGCCGACGAAGCCCCCGTTGACCATGTAATAGTCGGCGAAATTGTATGCTCGAAACGCGAGCCTTTTTTTACGCCGCATCTGCCCGACATTATTGAGCGCCTCGAAGCAGCGGGGAAAACCGTGATCCTCGCTTCGCCGATTTTGGTCATGAACAAACGTGAGCGTACCGCCGTAAGCAGCCTGTTCGAGGCAGGTTACACTGTCGAAACAAATGACACCACCGCCCTGCAAATGCTGGGAAACAAAGCTTTTACCGTTGGCCCTTTTATCAATGTCTATAATGAAGCCAGCCGCGCCTATTTTGAACGGTTGGGCGCAGAGCGCATTTCACTGCCCGGCGAATTGCCGATCACTTCAATCAAGGCAATCGCAGAAAACGCCCGGGTTCCTATCGAAGTTTTCGCTTTCGGCCGCATGCCGTTGGCGATCTCGGCGCGCTGCTACCACGCGCGGGCGGAAGGTTTATCCAAAGATAGCTGCCGTTATGTTTGTGCGCAAGACCCCGACGGCATGGAGGTGGCAACACTGGATGGACAACCGTTCCTGGCCGTGAACGGTGTGCAAACACTATCGCATGCCTGTTACAACGCGATCACTGATCTGGGCGCATTGGCAGCTGCAGGGGTATCTGCACTCCGGCTATCGCCCCACGACAGGGACATGGTGGAAGTAACAAGCTTGTTTCGCAGCGTATTGGACGGCCAAGTGGATAGCAGCACAGCCGCGCGCACGCTCGCAGAACAGGAAGACGCCTTCCCGCTCTGCAACGGATTTTTACACGGCAAAGAAGGATTTACAGCAGCAGAAAGACTGGCGGAAGCAGAAAGACTGGCGGAGTTCGCCTGACAGGCAAAACTAAAAGGACCAGTGAAAAGGGTGCATAATGAAAAAGGGTGGCACACGGCCACCCTTGATCAAATTTAGAATGTTTGAAACGCGGGCTTTAGGCTGCGTCTTCTTCACCGTCAACGTCTTGGCTTGGGCCGCTATCTTGGCCTTTTGCGTCTTCGTTGCGGTCAACAAGCTCAATCACAGCCATTGCTGCATTATCCCCGTGGCGGTAACCGGCTTTCAGAACACGGGTGTATCCACCAGCACGCTCTTTGTAACGGACGGCAAGCTCGTCAAACATCTTTTTGACAAGCGTTTCATCCTGCAAACGCGAAACAGCCAAGCGGTGATTAGCAAGGCCGCCTTTTTTCGCCAGCGAGATCAGTTTTTCAACGATCGGCGCCAGTTCTTTAGCCTTTGGCAAAGTTGTTACAATCTGCTCATGCTTCAACAGCGCTTGAGACATGTTCATGAACATAGCTTTACGGTGGCTAGAGGTTCTATTTAGTTTGCGGCCAGCCATACGATGACGCATAATTTTAGCTCCTGTTTGCCTGTCCGGCCTTGCGCCCTGCATTTTTGTGCAGGGCATAGTACCAGCAGGTGTCCCTTATGTACCCCTTGGTACGGCGGGAGGTTTTTAAAAGTCGTTTTCGAGTTTCTTGGCCAATTCTTCGATATTCTCAGGCGGCCAAGCAGGCAGTTCCATACCAAGGCGCAAGCCCATAGTGGAAAGAACTTCCTTAATTTCGTTCAGTGACTTGCGGCCAAAGTTTGGCGTGCGCAGCATTTCTGCCTCTGTTTTTTGAACAAGATCGCCGATATAAACGATATTGTCATTTTTCAAACAGTTAGCGGAACGAACCGAAAGTTCAAGCTCATCAACTTTCCGAAGAAGCTGACGGTTGAAGGCAGGCTCATCGTCTTCCTGCGGTTTCACGACTTCTTCAGGCTCAGCAAAGTTCACAAACACATTCAACTGGTCTTGCAGAATCCGTGCTGCAAAAGCAACAGCATCTTCAGGCGTTACTGTGCCGTCAGTTTCGATTTCCATTGTCAGCTTATCATAGTCAAGAACCTGGCCCTCACGGGTGGCCTCAACTTTGTAGCTTACTTTTTTAACCGGGCTGTAGAGCGCATCAATCGGGATCAAGCCGATCGGCGCATCTTCTGGACGGTTCAGGACAGCAGCTACATAGCCTTTGCCTGATGACACTGTCAGTTCCATGTTCAATGTTGCACCCTCATCGAGGTGACAAATCACAAGGTCTTTATCCAAAATATCAACATCAGCAACTTCATTGATGGAACCCGACCGCACTTCACCCGGACCGGATGCAGTAAGCGTCAGCCGCCTGGTGCCTTCGCATGTAACCCGCAGCGGCAGCCGTTTAATATTTAGAACGATGTCAGTCACATCTTCAAGCACACCAGGTACACTTGAAAATTCGTGCAAAACACCTTCAATACGTAGACTTGTTACGGCCCCGCCTTGCAAAGACGAAAGCAGCACACGCCGCAGGCCATTGCCAAGCGTCATGCCATAACCGCGCTCAAGCGGTTCAATAACAAATTTTGCCTTACGAAGCGGGTCTGCACCCGGCTCGATTGTGAGGCCATTTGGTTTAATCAGTTCTTGCCAGTTCTTCTGGATCACGTTGTAACCCTCTTCTTCATGGACGCTAAAATCAAATTCAGCGCCGTAAGACTACGCGCCAATACGCTATAAACTACAACCAACCATCGCTGCGTTATACGCGGCGACGCTTCGGTGCACGACAACCATTGTGTGGAATAGGTGTGACATCACGGATCGAAGAGATCGTGAGGCCAATTGCTTGAAGCGCGCGCAATGCACTTTCGCGGCCCGCGCCTGGACCTTTTACTTCCACTTCAAGAGCTTTCATGCCGTGGTCTTGTGCTTTTTTACCTGCATCTTCTGCGGCAACCTGTGCTGCATAGGGTGTAGATTTACGAGAGCCCTTAAAGCCCATAGTCCCAGCTGATGACCAGGAAATAGCATTTCCCTGCAAATCAGTTATCGTAATCATTGTATTGTTGAACGTGGAATTCACGTGCGCAACACCATTCGTGATGTTCTTGCGCTCGCTACGCTTTATGCGACCAGTTTCTTTTGCCATCTCTATCAAGCCCTAGTTATTGGGGGAGCCCTAAACAGCCAAACCCTAAATTATTTCTTCTTACCTGCAATCGCGACTGCTTTACCCTTGCGTGTACGAGCATTTGTGCTGGTACGCTGACCACGGGTAGGTAATTTTGCACGGTGACGAAGACCCCGATAAGTTCTGAGATCCATCAACCGTTTAATATTCATTGATACTTCACGGCGAAGGTCACCCTCTACCATGAAATCAGTATCAATTGTTTCACGAATCTGAATAACTTCAGCATCCGTAAGTTCCGAAACCCGACGTTCACGGGGGAAATTTAGTTTTTCGCAAATTCCCGAAGCCGCAGTGCGGCCAATACCATGAATATATGTCAAAGCGATTTCTACTCGCTTATTGGTCGGAATGTTAACGCCAGCAATACGCGCCACAACCGTTTCTCCTGATCAAATTAAGTCACATCTTACGACAATAAACCGCAAGACGCGTTGAAGCGGGGGATTATATGAATAAACCCCCAAACGTCAACAGCCTTGCAGCAGTTTTTTTACACAGCCATCACAACTGCTATTTGTGCAGCGACTTCATCGATGGACGCCATGCCATCAACTTGCTGCAAAATTCCTTTTTCCGCATAGTAAGGCAATACCGGTGCCGTCTGTGCGTAATATTCTTTCAAACGCTTGGCCACTGTTTCCGCATTATCATCGGGGCGGCGCTTAAAGTCGGTGCTACCACACTGGTCACATATACCCTCGACAGCAGGTTTCAGGTTCTTGTCATGATAGCCTTCGTTACAGTTTGCGCAGGTATAGCGTCCTGCGATTCTGTCAACCAGCGCATCATCATCGACCTTCATCTCAATCACCGCATCCAGATGCACGCCGCCTTCTTCAAGCATGGTATCAAGCGCAGCCGCCTGCTCTACTGTCCGAGGAAAGCCATCAAGGATAAAGCCACTCTTGCAATCATCCAGTTTGATACGATCGGCAATAATACCGATCACAATATCGTCGGAAACCAACTTCCCGGCATCCATTTTTTCCTTGGCCCGCCGCCCGTAGTGTGTACCCTCAGCAACAGCAGCCCTCAACATATCCCCGGTAGAAAGCTGAACAAGCCCGTGTGCTTTTTCGATACGCTGGGCTTGCGTGCCCTTACCTGCCCCTGGAGGGCCAAACAAAATAATAATCAACGCCGCCCCCCTTTGCCTTTAAGGCGGGTCTTTTTAAGCAGGCTTTCATATTGCTGTGCCATCAGGTGGGATTGAATCTGTGTCACTGTGTCCATGGTCACGTTCACCACGATCAACAAACTCGTGCCACCAAGATAGAAAGGCACCGACGCCTGGCTCACCAAAAATTCCGGGATGGCACAAACAATAGAGAGATAACCTGACCCCACAACAGTCAGCCGGGTTAGCACATAATCAAAATATTCTGCTGTCCGTTTACCCGGACGGATACCTGGTACAAAACCGCCTTGTTTCTTAAGGTTTTCAGCAGTTTCTTCAGGATTGAACTGAATAGCCGTATAGAAAAAGCAAAAGAAAACAATGAGCGCAATATAAAAGGCGATGTAAACAGGCTTGCCGGGGCCAAGCACCGCAGTAACGGTGGAAAGCCACTCAGGACCACTAGCCTGATACAGGCGTGCAACAGTCAATGGCATCAACAACAGCGAACTTGCAAAAATCGGCGGAATAACACCTGCAACGTTCAACTTCAGTGGCAAATGGGATTTATCGCCCTGGAAAACGCGGTTACCTTGCTGACGCTTTGGGTATTGCACCACAACACGACGCTGGGCTCTTTCGCAGAAAACGATGAACCAAATCAAAGCAGCGACGCCCACCAACATTGCAATCAACAGTGTCAGAGTCAGGCTGCCAACGCGGTTCAATTGAAATGCCTGCGCCAGTTTGCTCGGAAGTTCGGCAACAATACCCGCAAAAATAATCAGCGAGATGCCGTTCCCAATACCGCGCTGGGTTATTTGTTCACCGAGCCACATCAGGAACATGGTTCCCCCAACCAGCGTAATAACAGTGGTGATCCTGAAAAACAGGCCGGGATCAACAACCACGCCGACTTGACCTTCAAGCCCGCCCGCCACTGCCCAGCCCTGAACAACTGTCAGAAGCACGGTACCGTAGCGGGTCATTTGATTGATCTTTTTGCGTCCCTGATCACCCTCTTTTTTCCACGCCGCTAGTGTAGAATTCATGGTCGTCAACAACTGCATAATAATCGAGGCCGAGATATAGGGCATAATCCCAAGCGTAATCAACGACATCCGCCGAAGAGCACCACCCGAGAAAGTGTTGATCATATCCAGAATGCCGCCGGATCCAAACTGATTGAACATATTGGCAAGCGCTTGCGCGTCAATACCCGGCAACGGCACATAACTGCACAAACGATATACAATCAACGCACCAAGCGCGAATAAGATTCGTTGCTTAAGTTCCGTGGCTTTGCCAAAGGAAGACAAGCTTATGTTCGACGCAAGTTGTTCAGCAGCGGATGCCATATATGCCAAAGCCCTTTGATTTCAGGTTAACCCCGAAAATATTTAATCCCGAAACCGGTTTCCCGGCCTACGATTTACCTTATTTAGGCGATCGAAACCTTACCACCAGCTTTTTCTACAGCTTCAATCGCACCTTTTGATGCTCCTGTGACTGTAATATCAACTTTTGCGGTAAATTCGCCCTTAGCCAACAGACGCACACCGTCAACAACCTTGCCGACAATGCCAGCCGCTGTCAGCATATCTACAGTGATAGGCTTCTTGGCATCCAGCTTCTTGGCATCAATCGCACTTTGCAGGCGACCCAAGTTCAGAATCTGGAAATCTTTTCTGTTCAGGCTTTTAAAGCCACGCTTAGGAAGACGGCGATAGATTGGCATCTGCCCGCCTTCAAATCCGTTAACGGCAACACCCGAACGGGCTTTTTGACCCTTGTGTCCAGAGCCAGCAGTTTTGCCTTTTCCAGACCCAATGCCGCGGCCAACCCGCATAGCGGGTTTGCGTGCACCGTCGTTGTCACTCAGTTCATTAATCTTCATTTTACTTCTCCAAAACGCCGCTTATTGATCAACAACGCGCACAAGGTGGCGCACTTTGTGGATCATCCCGCGAACGGCCGGTGTATCTTCCAGCTCACGCGTCTTGTTCATTTTGTTAAGGCCCAGGCCAACCAGCGTCTGACGCTGATCTTCATGGCGACGGATCGGGCTACCGATCTGCTGAACCGTTACGGTTTGTATTTTTTTAGCAGCCATTGTTCACTACTCCGCTTCTACAGCTTCAGGCGCACCGGCTTCGTCATTCGACCCTGCGACCTTAACGTCACCGCGGCGAGCTACGATATCAGCAACCTTTTTCCCGCGTTTGGACGCAACCTGGCGAGGTGAAGTCTGAAGCGAGAGTGCATCAAATGTTGCCCGAACCATGTTGTAAGGGTTCGATGACCCTTGCGACTTGGTAACAACATCCTGAACACCTAGCGATTCAAAAACCGCACGCATCGGACCACCAGCAATGATACCGGTACCGATTGAGGCTGTACGGATCAAGACCCGGCCAGCGCCGTGACGGCCCCTAATATCATGATGCAAAGTCCGACCCTCACGAAGCGGTACGCGGATCATGCTTTTCTTGGCAGCTTCTGTTGCCTTGCGGATGGCTTCGGGCACTTCACGTGCCTTGCCTTTTCCGAAACCAACCCGGCCGCGCTGATCACCAACAACCACCAGGGCTGCGAAACCAAAGCGACGACCACCTTTTACAACTTTGGCCACACGGTTAATGTGAACCAATTTTTCTATCAACTCGCTCTCTTCACGAGGTTGACGCTCTGAGCGTTTACGTTCTGGGTGTGCCATGGGACATCCTTTTCCTATTCAAACCTAGAAGTTCAAGCCGCCGACACGCGCTGCTTCAGCCAGTGCTTTAACCCGACCGTGATAGCGAAAGCCACCCCGATCGAACACGACTGTTTCAACGCCTGCTGCTTTTGCTCGCTCGGCAATCAAATTTCCAACTTTAGTTGCGGCATCTACATTAGAGCCCGCACCTTTCAAATCTTTGTCCAATGTCGAAGCCGCTGCCAAGGTTGCCCCTTTTGCATCGTCTATGATTTGAGCATAGATATGTTGGTTTGTACGATGTACTGAAAGACGGGGTCGCCCATTACTCTTTTTCTTAAGTTGAGTACGGTTACGCTGACTGCGCCGATCATATGTATTTGTGCTAGAAGCCATTTTTGCCAACCATTATTTCTTCTTACCTTCCTTGCGGAAGATATATTCACCAGAATATTTGATCCCTTTGCCTTTGTAGGGCTCAGGTTTGCGAAACTCGCGAATTTTGGCTGCTGTTTCACCGACTTGTTGTTTGTCGATACCGGAAATAACGACCGTTGTCTGATCAGGCGTTGCAATAGTAACACCTGCCGGGACTGGAAAGTCGATATCATGGCTAAAGCCCAACTGTAAATTCAGCGAACTGCCCTTTAATTGAGCGCGGTAACCAACACCGTTGATTTCCAACTTCTTGGTGAAGCCAGCGCTGACACCTTCAAGCATGTTAGCGACCAAAGTACGCTGCATACCCCACATGGAACGGGCACGCTTGGTATCACCAACTGGCGAAATAGCAATCGTGTTATCGTTCTGTGCAGCCGTAACTTCAGGTACAAAAGTCATAGCCAACTCGCCCTTTGGGCCTTTGACCGTCAACTCCGCGCCATTCAAGGAAGCGGTGACGCCTGCCGGTATATCGATTAGTTTTTTACCGATACGGGACATAATCTCTTCCCTTCCTTAGAATATGGTACAAAGAACTTCGCCGCCCACATTGTTCTCCCGAGCTTCCGCGTCGGAAAGAACACCTCTCGGTGTGGAAACGATCGAAATACCAAGACCATTGTGAACGCGCGGCAAGTCACTAACCGAACTATAAACCCGGCGACCCGGCTTAGACACACGAACAATCGTGCGAATAACAGGCTCACCTTCGTGATACTTCAGTTCAATTGACAGCTCAGCTTTGTTGCCGCTTCCCTCGGTACGAGAGTAGCCGCGGATGAAACCTTCACGCTCCAACACATCTAAAATACGCTGACGCGTTTTTGACGCAGGTGACGCAACAACGGACTTGCGGGCTTGCAAGCCATTGCGGATACGGGTCAGCATATCACTGATCGGATCAGTCATTGACATGATCTATCCCCTTACCAACTAGATTTTACAATGCCAGGTATCTTGCCGTCGGAGCCAAGCTCTCGAAGCGCAATACGCGACATTTTGAATTTACGGTAATAACCGCGTGGACGACCCGTTACTTCGCAGCGATTGCGAAGGCGTGTCTTGGCACCGTTGCGTGGCAAAGCAGCAAGCTGTAGCCCAGCCAACCAACGCTCGTCCTCAGTAAGGCCTTTGTCGTAAGCCTTAGCTTTTAGAACTGCGCGCTTGTTAGCAAATTTTGCTACCAGCTTTTCCCGCCGCGCGTTCTTGTTAATGGCGCTTTTTTTAGCCATATCAAAACTCTCCTTGGCGAACTGTTAAGCGATAAACGGCATATCAAAACCGCGAAGAAGCTCTCGAGCTTCGTCATCGGTTGATGCCGTCGTGCAAATGATGATGTCCATACCGCGGATTACATCGATTTCATCGTAATTGATCTCTGGAAAAACAATTTGTTCTTTCAGACCCATTGCATAGTTACCCCGTCCATCAAAAGACTTGGGGTTCACGCCGCGAAAATCACGGATACGAGGCATGGCAATGGTCACCAGACGATCAAGAAACTCATACATACGCGCACCGCGAAGGGTAACTTTGGTGCCGACAGGCATCCCTTCACGAAGCTTAAAGACCGCAATCGACTTACGCGCTAGCGTAATAACAGGCTTCTGGCCCGCTATCGCTGCAAGCTCGACCGCTGCTTTTGCAACCTTTTTCTTATCCTGGACGCCTTCACCAACACCCATGTTGATAACGATCTTATCCAGTTTAGGAACCTGCATATGGTTCTTGTATCCGAACTTCTCGGTTAGAGCGGCGCAGATTACGTCGTCGTACCGAGTACGGAAACGTGGCTGAGTTGATTTAACCATCAATCATCTCCCCGGACTTTTTCGCAAAGCGTGCTCTGCGGGTTTTGTCACCGTCCGTAACAAGTTTGAAACCAACACGGGTAGGAGAACCATCCTTGGGATCTTCGATCATAAGGTTAGACAGCTGAATCGCAGCTTCTTTGGTCTCAATACCGCCCGCACTGGCTTGCGTGGGTCGGTTATGCTTCTTCACAAGGTTTACACCCTGTACAATTGCACGACCTTCTACAGGTCGAACGGCTGTAATTTCGCCGCGCTTGCCTTTGTCTTTTCCGGCAATCACAACGACCTTGTCGCCTTTTTTCAGTTTCGCGCCCATTATAACACCTCCGGTGCAAGTGAGATGATCTTCATATGCTTCTTTGCACGAAGTTCACGAACAACTGGGCCAAAAATACGCGTGCCAATTGGCTCGTGGTTTTTGTTAACGAGAACTGCAGCATTATTGTCGAAACGAATGGTTGTGCCATCGTTGCGACGAACTTCTTTAGCAGTACGAACGATAACAGCGCGGTGCACGTCACCCTTCTTAACACGACCCCGTGGGATCGCCTCTTTGACTGAGACAACAATAATGTCGCCTACTCCGGCAGTCTTACGCTTAGATCCACCAAGGACCTTAATGCACTGCACCCTCTTGGCCCCAGAGTTATCGGCCACGTCGAGGTTGGTTTGCATCTGAATCATGGGTTACACCCTTTTCAGTTAATTTACCGACAAAGAAACCAAACGAAGAGGCTTATGCCTCACCGCTGATAACTTGCCAGGACTTAAGTTTCGAGAGGGGACGGCATTCTTCAATACGAACACTGTCTCCGACTTGAATATTATTGCTCTCGTTGTGAGCGTGGTACTTCTTAGAGCGCTTAATAATTTTGTCAAGCAAAGGATGCTTGATCCGGCGTTCTACTTTAACAACAACGGTTTTGTCGCCCTTGTCGCTTACTACAGTCCCTTGCAGGATACGCTTTGGCATGGGTTTACTCCTTACGCCTCAGCCTGCTGGGTTAAAATCGTTTGAATACGTGCAACATCGCGACGAATCTCCCGAACCCGAGCAGTATTTTCTAATTGACCAGACGCTGCTTGAAAACGCAGATTAAACTGCTCTTTTTTCAAACCGACGAGCTCTTCACGGAGCTCGTCTTGCGACTTGGCGCGAAGATCTGATGCCTTCATAGTCATTCTCCGATCGCTCTAATGCATCCGCTCAACGATGCGGGTAGAAACAGACAGCTTTGCAGCCGCACGTTCAAACGCACCACGAGCGAGTTCGTCAGAGACACCATCTATCTCGAACATGATCCGGCCAGGCTTGACCTTACATACCCAACGATCGACAGAGCCTTTACCTTTACCCATCCGAACTTCGGTAGGCTTTTTCGTTACAGGTACATCTGGAAAAATCCTGATCCATACCCGACCCGACCGCTTCATGTGGCGGTTAATAGCACGACGCGCCGCCTCAATTTGACGAGCCGAGATACGGCCAGGTTGGGTCGCTTTCAGACCAAACTGACCAAAATTCAGTGCAGTTCCACCAGGCGCATTGCCATGGATGCGGCCCTTGTGGGCCTTTCGGAACTTAGTACGCTTCGGTTGCAACATGGTATGCCGCTCCTATAACAAGCGCCCCGGCCTAACGGCGAGACGGACCACCCTGGCTTTGAACTTCGTTTGCACGACGCTCATGAGCCATTGGATCATGTTCCATAATTTCACCCTTGAAGACCCAAACCTTCATACCGCAAATGCCGTATGCTGTTAGAGCTTCTGATGTCCCGTAATCGATATCAGCACGCAGGGTATGCAATGGCACGCGCCCTTCGCGGTACCATTCAGTACGCGCGATTTCGGCACCGCCAAGACGGCCAGCACAGTTGATGCGAATACCACCAACACCCAGGCGCATGGCGCTTTGTACCGACCGTTTCATGGCCCGGCGGAATGCCACGCGGCGCTCCAGCTGTTGTGCGATATTATCAGCAATCAATTTCGCATCGATTTCCGGCTTACGGACTTCAACGATATTGAGTGTCACGTCAGACGCAGTGAAACTCATTACCTTGCGGCGAAGTTTCTCAATATCAGCGCCTTTTTTACCGATAATCACACCCGGACGAGCCGAATAGATTGTCACGCGACATTTTTTGGCAGGGCGCTCAATAACAACTTTTGAAATACCCGCTTGCTCAAGTTCTTTAAAAACGAATTCACGAATCTTCAGGTCTTGATGCAATAGTTTGCCATATTCTTCACCATCTGCGTACCAACGCGAATCCCAAGTACGATTAATACCCAGGCGCAGACCAACGGGGCTTATCTTTTGACCCATTATGCTGTCTCCTCTACTTCGCGCACAATAATACGCAGACGACTGAACGGTTTAACAATTTTCGAAGCACGGCCCCGGGCACGCGCCCGAAATCTCTTCATGGTCAGCGCTTTACCAACCGTTGCTTCCGCAACAATAAGGCTGTCCACATCCAAATTGTGGTTATTTTCGGCGTTTGCGATTGCAGACTCCAGAACCTTTTTGACTTCAATCGATACACGGCGACGGTTAAAAGCCAAAGAATTCAGAGCCTTCTCTACCTTCATGCCTCGAATTGTTGCCGCAACCAGATTAAGCTTCTGGGGCGAACCACGAAGCATCGCAGCGGTAGCCACGGCTTCATTATCCGCCAAACGGCGTTTTGCAGATTGCTTACCCACCGACTATTTCCTCTTCGCTTTTTTGTCCGCAGCGTGACCATAAAAGGTCCGCGTTGGAGCGAATTCGCCCAACTTGTGACCAACCATATCGTCGCTCACATAGACCGGAATGAACTTGCGTCCGTTGTAGACATTAAAAGTAAGGCCAACGAAATTCGGCAGGATTGTTGACCGGCGAGACCAGGTCTGGATCACTGCAGAAGTTTTTCCGCTTTCCATTGCAACTTCTACCTTCTTGAGAAGGTGCATGTCGACAAAAGGACCTTTCCATACTGAACGTGCCATAATGGAAACTCCCTAACGTTTCTTGCGCTCGTGGCGCGAACGGATGATAAGTTTATCGGTCTCACTATTAGACCGGGTTTTCTTGCCTTTAGTCGGCTTGCCCCAAGGTGTAACGGGGTGACGACCACCAGAAGTGCGTCCTTCACCACCACCATGTGGGTGATCAACCGGGTTCATGGCAACACCACGAACACTCGGACGACGTCCCAGCCAGCGGTTACGACCCGCCTTTGCAAGTTTGGTGTTCTTATTGTCCGGGTTGGATACGGCGCCAACAGTGGCAACACACTCAACACGAACAACACGAACTTCACCGCTGCTCAGCCGAAGCTGGGCATAACCACGGTCACGACCAATAAGCTGCGCATAAGCACCCGCTGACCGCGCCATCTGACCACCCTTGCCGGCTTTCATTTCCACATTGTGGATAATCGTTCCGATAGGCATGCCAGAAAGCGGCATAACGTTTCCAGGCTTCACATCAACTTTCTCGCCTGCGATAACCGAATCGCCCGGAGCCAGTCGCTGTGGTGCTAGAATGTAAGCCAGTTCGCCGTCTTCATACTTGATAAGCGCAATGAAGGCTGTCCGGTTTGGATCATACTCAAGCCGCTCCACTGTCGCAGCCATGTTCCATTTCGCCCGCTTAAAATCAACGATCCGATATGTACGCTTGTGACCACCACCACGACGACGTGACGTAATGCGGCCCATGTTGTTACGTCCACCAGACTTGGTAAGACCTTCAGTCAACGCTTTAACTGGCTTACCCTTATGCAGACCTTCACGGTCAACAAGAACAAGCCCACGCTGGGCTGGGGTGGCCGGTTTATATTGTTTTAATGCCATCGGTTAAACCCCCGTCGTCACGTCAATAGTATGACCATCAGCAAGCGTTACCATGGCTTTTTTGTATTCGGCGCGTTGGCCTTTTACACCACGGAAACGTTTAATCTTGCCAGCTTGGCGCAACGTATTAACTTTTTTGACTTTCACTTCAAACAGCGCCTCGATTGCCGCCTTAATCGCAGGCTTGTCGGCATCGATCGCTACTTTGAATGTGACTTGATTGTTTTCAGAGCCGAGCGTTGCTTTCTCAGTAATCACTGGGCTCTTGATGACATCATAATGCTTTGCACTGATCATTTGAGCCTCTCCTCGAGATTGGCAACCGCTGCTTTGGTCAGAACAAGCGTATGGCGACGAAGAATGTCATATACGTTTGCGCCCTGGCTGGGCAGCACATCGATATTCGGGATGTTTTGAACCGCACGATTAAAGTTAGCATCAACCTCATGGCCACCGACAAACAGAGCATTGGCAAGGCCAAGTTTCTCTAGTTTTGCGATCAGCTCTTTGGTTTTGCCTTCTTTCAATTCAGCAACATCAACGACAATCAGCTTGCCGTCTGCTTGCTTGGAAGAGAGTGCAGCTTTCAAACCGAGTTTGCGTATTTTCTTTGGCAGATCAAAGCCGTGATCCCGTGGAATCGGGCCAAAAGCACGACCACCACCAACAAAAATATTGGAACTACGGGGACCGTGACGGGCACCACCGCCTTTTTGCTTGCCAAAGCGGGCACCCGTGCGTGAAACATCACTACGGAATTGCACCGCATGTGTACCTGCACGGCGCTTCGCGAGCTGCCAATTTACAACACGGTGCAGGATATCTACACGTGGAGTGATGCCAAAGATAGCTTCATCAAGATCGATGTTACCAGCTTCTACGGCGTCTAAGGTAAGGACATTCGTCTTCATGACGCTTATTCCTCGCTAACTTCAGGGGCGTTCGCCGCTTCAGCAGGAGCTTCTGCGGCAGCCGCAATCTCCCCAGCTTTCGCAGGCATACGGAACGCTGCCGGCATTGGCAGCCCTTCCGGCAAAGCTTTTTTCACAGCATCAGAAATCATCACCCAGCCTTGCTTAGAGCCAGGGAGACCACCTTTGACGAGGATCAAACCTTCTTCAACGCGTGTTTCAACAATTTCGAGGCACTGAACAGTCGTCCGGTGATCACCCATGTGACCAGCCATCTTCTTGCCCTTGAATACACGGCCAGGATCTTGACATTGACCTGTAGAACCATGTGAACGGTGCGAGACAGATACGCCGTGCGACGCACGAAGGCCACCGAAGTTATGACGTTTCATCGCCCCGGCAAAACCTTTACCCTTGGAAATGCCCGTTACGTCTACACGTTGGCCTACAAGGAAATGGTCAGCAGTAAGCTGTGCTCCAACTTCAACCAAACCCTCAACAGGAACGCGGAACTCAGCGACCTTGGCTTTTGGTTCTACCTCAGCTCTGGCAAAGTGGCCACGCTGTGCTTTGGACACATTTTTTACTTTACGGCTACCAACACCAAGTTGCAGTGCAGTGTAACCATCTCTTTCAATTGTACGCTGAGCAACAACCTGGCAGTTATCAAGCTGCAATACTGTTACTGGTACATGGTGACCGGCATCATTAAAGACGCGAGTCATACCCAATTTTTTTGCAATCAAACCTGTGCGCATGGGTCTTATCCTTGCAATTTGATTTCGACGTCAACACCAGCAGCCAAGTCGAGCTTCATTAGCGCGTCTACGGTTTGGGGTGTTGGGTCAACAATATCAAGTAGGCGTTTGTGCGTACGAATCTCAAATTGTTCACGAGATTTCTTATCCACGTGGGGACCACGCAATACTGTGAACTTTTCGGTTCTGGTCGGGATTGGAATTGGACCCCGAACCAGTGCGCCCGTACGCTTGGCTGTGCTGGCAATTTCACCGGTTGCCTGATCAAGCACACGGTGGTCAAAAGCCTTTAGCCTGATGCGAATATTTTGCGCTTCCATTGAACTAATACCTTAAAGAGCGGCATCGGACATTATGCCGACGCCTAAATTCACTATTCGATAACTTTAGCGACAACACCGGCGCCAACAGTGCGGCCACCTTCGCGGATCGCAAAACGAAGACCTTCGTCCATAGCGATCGGTGCGATCAGCTCAACTGTCAGGTTCACATTGTCACCAGGCATAACCATCTCGGTGCCCTCAGGCAGCGCAACGTTACCCGTCACATCCGTGGTCCGGAAATAGAACTGCGGACGATAGTTGCCAAAGAACGGTGTATGACGACCGCCCTCTTCTTTGGTCAGAATGTAAGTCTCGGCTGTGAACTTGGTGTGCGGCGTCGTGGTACCAACATGGCAAAGTACCTGCCCACGCTCGATGTCTTCGCGCCCAACACCGCGCAACAATGCGCCAATGTTATCACCAGCCTGGCCCTGATCAAGAAGCTTCCGGAACATTTCAACGCCCGTAACAACCGTCTTCTGCGTATCTTTCAGGCCAACAATCGCAATCTCTTCGCCAACCTTGACAACACCGCGTTCAACACGGCCCGTAGCAACAGTACCCCGGCCAGAGATAGAGAATACATCCTCAACAGGCATCAGGAACGCGCCGTCAATAGCTCGCTCCGGCTGTGGAATATAGTCGTCAACAGCCTGCATCAGCTCGATGATCTTGTCTTTGCCGATATTGTCGTCACGGCCCTCAAGCGCAGCAAGCGCCGAACCGGCGATCACTGGAATATCGTCTCCAGGGAAATCATACTCGCTCAGAAGCTCGCGGATTTCCATCTCAACAAGCTCAAGCAGCTCTTCGTCGTCGACCTGGTCAACCTTGTTCATGAATACAACAAGCGCTGGTACACCAACCTGACGAGCAAGCAAAATATGCTCACGCGTCTGTGGCATCGGACCGTCTGCTGCGTTCACAACCAAAATGCCGCCGTCCATCTGCGCAGCTCCCGTGATCATGTTCTTCACATAATCAGCGTGGCCCGGGCAATCAACGTGTGCATAGTGACGTGCGTCTGTTTCATACTCAACGTGCGCCGTCGAAATCGTAATGCCGCGCTCGCGCTCCTCTGGAGCCTTGTCAATATTCGCAAAATCAACGGCTTCACCCTTGCCGCTGGCTTCTGCCAATACTTTGGTGATCGCAGCTGTCAATGTAGTCTTACCATGGTCAACGTGACCAATCGTGCCAACATTACAGTGCGGCTTGTTACGTTCAAACTTTTCTTTAGCCATCTTCTTATTACCTTTCTATCGGCCCTTGATTTACCAAGAGATCCATAGCTTTCGTTATTTTTCTTCTTATTTAACCGGCAAGTTTTGCTTTTATTTCGTCAGCAACTGCTTGCGGAACTCCATTGTAATGGTCAAATTGCATAGAGAACTGTGCACGGCCCTGCGAGAAAGAGCGAAGCTCGTTCACGTAACCAAACATGTTCGCCAATGGAACCATTGCGTTAATGACCGTGTTCGGACCACGGGTCTCTGACCCCTGAATCTGACCACGGCGTTTATTCAGGTCACCAATACAGTCACCCATATACTCGTCTGGTGTCACCACCTCGACCTTCATAATTGGCTCAAGAAGCTTGATACCCGCTTGCGCAGCAGCTTCTCTCAAAGCACCGCGACCCGCGATCTCAAACGCCAATACACTCGAATCGACATCGTGATACGCGCCGTCCGTTACTTCAACCGAGAAATCGATGATCGGGAACCCGATAAGCACACCCGCCGTTGCGATATCGTTGATGCCCTTTTCAATACCCGGGATATATTCTTTAGGAATATTACCGCCCTTGATGCTGTCACTAAAGATAACACCTGATCCACGCTCACCTGGCGTTACCGTCATTTTCACGCGGCCAAACTGCCCCGATCCACCAGACTGTTTCTTATGAGTGTAATCAACATTAACCGAACGCGCAAAGCTTTCGCGGTAAGCAACCTGAGGCGCACCAACATTACATTCAACCTTGAACTCTCGCTTCATGCGATCAACAAGAATATCCAGATGCAACTCACCCATACCTGCAATTACGGTTTGCCCGCTTTCTTCGTCAGATTTCACACGGAAAGACGGATCCTCGGCAGCAAGACGCGCTAGAGCGAGGCCCATTTTTTCCTGATCGACCTTGGTTTTTGGCTCAACCGCAACCTCAATAACAGGATCTGGAAAATCCATGCGCTCCAGCACAACCTGGCTGTTAATCGCGCAAAGAGTATCGCCTGTGGTTGTCGACTTCAGACCAGCCAATGCAATAATATCACCCGCACGCGCCTCTTTAACATCTTCACGACTGTTGGCGTGCATTTCGAGCATGCGTCCAACTTTTTCCTTACGCTGCTTCACAGAGTTCATCACCTGCGTACCAGCCTCAAGAATACCGGAATAAATACGTGCGAATGTTAGCGTGCCAACAAAAGGGTCATTCATGATCTTAAAAGCAAGCGCCGCAAACGGCTCATCATCGGAAGACTTACGTTCGATCTCGTTTTCGTCTTTGCTTGTATCCACACCTTTGATCGCCGCAACATCAGTTGGCGCAGGCATGAAATTAACAACGGCATCCAAAAGTGGCTGAACACCCTTGTTCTTAAACGCAGTTCCATTCAGGACAGGAACAAAATCACCAGCGATCGTACCCTTACGAATAACAGCGATCAATTCAGCCTCGGAAATTTCCCCTCCATCGAGGTATTTTTCCATCAGAGCTTCATCGGATTCCACTGCAGTTTCAATCATCTCAAGGCGTGCAGTCTCGGCTGCCTCCTGAAGCTCCGGACGAATGGCAACATAATCGTATGACGCCCCCAGGTCTTCACCTCGCCAAAGAACTTCTTGGTTCTTTATCAGATCGACCAAGCCCTCATAACCACCTTCAGCACCGACAGGCAACTGAACCAGAAGCGCCTTGGAACCAAGGCGATCACGAATCATCTCAACGCAACGCTCAAAGTTTGCGCCCGTGCGGTCCATTTTATTAATGAAACACATACGAGGAACATTGTATTTGTCTGCTTGACGCCAAACAGTTTCGGACTGAGGCTCAACACCGGCAACCGAATCAAATACAGCAACCGCACCATCAAGCACCCGCAAGCTACGCTCGACTTCAATCGTGAAGTCCACGTGACCCGGTGTATCAATGATATTGATACGGTGATCATCCCAAAAGCAAGTCGTTGCGGCAGACGTAATGGTAATGCCCCGCTCTTGCTCTTGCTCCATCCAATCCATCGTCGCGCCGCCATCGTGCACTTCGCCGATTTTGTGGCTGCGACCCGTATAATAAAGAATACGTTCAGTAGTTGTCGTTTTACCTGCATCAATGTGAGCCATGATGCCAATATTACGATAATCACTAAGTGGCGTTGTACGTGCCATGAAACTGGTCCTTAACTAACTTACTTACCAACGGTAATGTGAGAATGCTTTGTTGGCGTCAGCCATCTTGTGGGTATCTTCACGCTTTTTAACAGCGCCACCGCGACCATTAGCAGCATCCATCAATTCACCAGACAGACGATCAACCATAGTGGTTTCGTTGCGCTTGCGCGCCGCACTAATAAGCCAACGAATTGCCAGCGCCTGAGAACGCTCAGAGCGCACTTCAACAGGAACCTGATATGTCGCTCCACCAACCCGGCGCGAACGCACTTCAATGGCCGGCTTCACTTTATCAAGAGCTTCGTGAAAAACAGGTAGAGCATCTGATTTAGCCCGCTCCTGAATTTTATCGAAAGCACCATAAACAATACGCTCTGCGACGGATTTTTTTCCATCAAACATCAGGCTGTTCATAAATTTAGTCAGCACTACGTCACCGAACTTCGGATCGGGTAGGACTTCACGTTTTTCTGCGCTATGACGACGAGACATGCGTTATTCCTCTCAATCTTACTTAGGACGCTTCGCGCCGTATTTCGAACGGCTCTGGCGACGGTCTGGAACACCTTGGGTATCAAGCACACCACGAACAGTGTGGTAGCGAACACCAGGCAAATCTTTTACGCGGCCACCACGGATCAGGATCACGGAGTGTTCCTGCAGGTTATGGCCCTCACCACCAATGTAAGATGTTACCTCGTGGCCGTTTGAAAGGCGTACACGGGCAACTTTACGCAGCGCTGAGTTAGGTTTCTTTGGGGTAGTTGTATAAACACGAGTACATACGCCGCGCTTTTGCGGGCATGCTTCAAGCGCAGGCACTTTATTGTGCACTGGCTTCGCTTTGCGCGGTTTCCGCACTAGCTGGTTAATGGTAGGCATATTGGTTCCTTGCCGTTTTTCTCTGTCACCATCGCCCGAAAACCCTGCGTCACGTGCAGCAAAAGCGCCTGCATCAAAACCACTTCTGGTCTTAATGGGCCCTCGGGAAAATAAATTTCATCTCACTTAGCCAGAAAACCGCAGCGTCTAGCCTGTTTGGGCTACCACCAACGCTCTGACGAGGTGCGCTATCTATACCGAATTCGTAACTTGGTCAATGAAAAAAGAGGGTTGTCGAAAAATAGCTGTTTTTTGGCGCCTTCGCTTATTTTATTGTGTCAAATTAGCCTTCAATTGCTGACCTACCCTGTTATCGCATCAATAGAGGCAGCAAAGATAGATTTTTGAACATAAAGAGGATTGAAAATCGCGCTGCAAATCCGACTCCGAAAGTTCAAAAAAATAAGGCCCGCCGAAGCGAGCCTTACCCAAATAATTTTCAGCAAACAATCGAGGCTGAACGGCAGAGTTATTCCGCGTTTGATGTCGCGGCAGCAAACTCTGCTTCGGCCTGAGATTTCGGCGTCTCGTTTTTAGTCTTAACTTGCGCCGCTGTTGCAATGGCATCGCGTCCCATGGCCTCATGCCGTAAAGAGTTCATAACAGCACCCGTTCCCGCAGGGATCAAACGGCCTACAATCACATTCTCTTTCAAGCCTACGAGCCTGTCGCGTTTGCCTGCCACTGAAGCCTCAGTCAGAACACGCGTTGTTTCCTGGAAGGAAGCTGCAGAAATAAAGCTACGCGTTTGCAGGCTTGCTTTGGTGATACCGAGAAGGATTGGAAAACCAGAGGCAGGCAGTTTGCCCTCAAGCTCAAGTTTGGCATTATAAATTTCAAACTCTTCACGTTCAACTTGTTCCCCAGGCAGGTATGTAGTGTCACCAGACGCAGTCACTTCAACCTTCTGCAACATCTGACGCACGATCACTTCAATATGCTTATCGTTGATCTTCACGCCTTGCAGACGGTATACGTCCTGCACTTCTTTCACCAAATATTTGGCCAGCGCTTCAACACCCAATACTTGAAGAATATCATGCGGAGCGGGGTTGCCGTCCACCAAATATTCACCCTTTTGGATGAACTCGCCTTCCTGAATGGTAATATGCTTGCCTTTAGGAACCAGATATTCCACTGGCTCTACGCCTTCACCTTCCTCGCGCGGACGAATAGTGATACGGCGCTTGTTTTTATAGTCCCGGCCAAACTCAACAAGACCATCAATATCAGCAATGACCGCGCAGTCTTTAGGTCGGCGCGCTTCAAACAGCTCTGCCACACGGGGTAGCCCCCCGGTAATATCCTTGGTTTTTGCCGCCTCGCGAGGAATACGTGCAATCACATCACCCGCCTGAACATGGCGACCATCGTCGACCGAAAGAATAGCGTCAACAGAAAGGAAGTACCGCGCTTCGGTACCGTTGGCGAGTTCAACCACTTCGTCATTTTCATCACGCAAGGTAATGCGGGGGCGAAGGTCAGCCCCTTTTGGAGCGGATCGCCAATCAGTAACAACTTTCGACGCAATGCCTGTACCTTCGTCGACGACTTCTCTAACTGAAATGCCCTCAACCAGATCGACCAATCGAACGGTACCCGTTTGCTCGGTAATGATTGGAATAGTATAGGCGTCCCACTCAGCCAGCTTTTCACCCTTAACAACCATATCACCATCGTCTTTAAACAGGTGTGTACCATAAGCCAGACGGTGCTTGGCGCGTTCAACGCCTTTCGTGTCCAATACAACAACTTCCATGTTGCGGCTCATAACGACCTTGCGGCCTTTGCTGTCTTCAATAACATTACGGTTGTCGACGCGTACAACACCGTCAGCTGACGATTCGATCGCTGATTCAGCGTTCACTGTCGCCGCACCGCCAATGTGGAACGTCCGCATTGTCAACTGAGTACCAGGCTCACCGATCGACTGAGCGGCAATAACGCCGACAGCTTCACCCATGTTCACTTTTGTACCGCGCGCGAGGTCTCGGCCATAACATTTACCGCAGGCACCGCCTTTGGTTTCACATGTCAGTACAGACCGAATTTTCACTTCTGCAATGCCAGCTGTTTCGATGGCATCTGACTTCACTTCGTCAAGAAGTTCACCAGCGGGGAATAGGAGTTCGGCAGTTACCGGATGTTTAACATCAACCGACAAACAGCGGCCAAGAATACGCTCACTTAGAGGCACAAGCACATCGCCGCCATCGGAAACCTCAGTGATTGTAATCCCGTTCTCGGTGCCACAATCCTCGGTAATGATAACACAGTCTTGCGATACATCGACCAAACGCCGGGTCAAATAACCCGAGTTCGCTGTTTTCAGCGCTGTATCAGCCAGACCTTTACGTGCACCGTGCGATGAATTGAAATACTCAAGAACGCTCAAGCCTTCTTTAAAGTTCGAAATAATGGGCGTTTCAATGATCTCGCCAGAAGGTTTCGCCATCAAACCACGCATACCAGCAAGCTGCTTCATCTGAGCCGCAGAACCCCGCGCGCCAGAATGTGCCATCATGAAGACCGAGTTCACATCGCTCTGACGACCATTTTCGTCAATAACAGTGCGTTCCATTTCTTTCATCATCGCATCAGCAACTTTGTCGCCGCACTGCGCCCAGGCATCAACGACCTTGTTGTATTTTTCGCCCTGCGTAATCAGACCATCCTGATATTGCTCTTCGAATTCTTTAACTGTCGCTTTGGTCGCTGCAACCATTGGCTCTTTTTCAGCAGGAATGATCATATCATTCTTGCCGAACGAGATGCCGGCAGCACAAGCGCGGCGGAAGCCTTCGCCCATAATCGCATCAGCAAACAATACAGTCTCTTTTTGACCGCAGTGGCGGTAAACCACGTCGATTACTTCTGAAACTTCTTTCTTGGTCAGCTGACGGTTGATCAAGCTAAACGGCACGTTTCTATGCAGCGGCAAATGGCGGGCAAGCAGCATACGGCCCGGGGTTGTCTCAACCCGGAAATAATTAATATTTCCCTCTTCATCGACCGCCTTAATCCGTGCAGTGATTTTCGTTTGCAGCGTAATAATGCCGTCATCCAGTGCAAACTGGATTTCGTCAAAATCAGCGTAGGCTTTCCCTTCACCCACATCGCCCTGGCGCATGCTTGTCATGTAATAAAGACCAAGCACAATATCCTGAGATGGCACAATGATAGGTTTGCCGTTAGCCGGCGAGAGAATGTTATTGGTCGACATCATCAAGACACGAGCTTCCAACTGCGCTTCCATAGAAAGCGGCACGTGGACAGCCATTTGGTCACCGTCAAAGTCAGCGTTAAACGCGGCACAAACCAAAGGATGAAGCTGGATCGCTTTTCCTTCAATCAGCACAGGCTCAAAAGCCTGGATGCCAAGGCGGTGAAGTGTCGGCGCCCGGTTCAACATCACAGGATGCTCGCGGATCACCTCATCGAGGATGTCCCAAACTTCACGGCGCTCTTTTTCAACCAGTTTCTTCGCGGCTTTAATGGTTGTCGCGATGCCCTGACGGTCAAGGCGTGAATAGATAAAGGGCTTAAATAGCTCAAGTGCCATTTTCTTCGGCAAACCACATTGATGCAATTTCAGCTCAGGGCCCACAACAATTACCGAGCGACCTGAATAATCAACACGTTTACCAAGCAAGTTCTGCCTGAAACGACCCTGCTTACCTTTCAGCATATCGCTGAGAGATTTTAGAGGACGCTTATTTGCACCAGTGATTGTGCGGCCGCGGCGACCGTTGTCAAACAGTGCATCGACGCTTTCCTGAAGCATGCGCTTCTCGTTGCGGATGATAATGTCTGGCGCGCGCAGTTCGATAAGACGCTTCAAGCGGTTGTTCCGGTTGATGACGCGGCGATACAGATCGTTCAAATCAGATGTTGCAAAACGGCCACCATCAAGCGGCACAAGTGGGCGCAATTCTGGCGGAATCACAGGAACAACTTCAAGGATCATCCATTCAGGCCGGTTACCAGATTCGATAAAGCTCTCAACGACTTTAAGACGCTTAATAATCTTTTTCGGCTTGAGTTCAGATTTGGTTTCAGCCAATTCCTTGAGCAGTTTTTCGCGCTCAGGCTCAAGATCAAGCGTTTCCAAAAGTTTGCGGATCGCTTCCGCACCAATGCCTGCGGTGAAACTATCATCACCGTATTCTTCCTGTGCCCTGAAAAAATCATCCTCAGAAAGCAATTGAAACTGCTTCAAGGGTGTTAGACCCGGCTCGATCACCACATAATATTCGAAATAAAGCACACGCTCAAGATCCTTGAGCATCATGTCTAACAGCAAGCCGATACGGCTAGGCAGCGATTTCAGGAACCAAATGTGGGCGACCGGTGCAGCAAGATCAATATGCCCCATGCGCTCACGGCGCACTTTAGAAAGTGTAACTTCAACACCGCATTTTTCACAGATAATACCGCGGTATTTCATGCGTTTATATTTGCCACACAGACATTCATAATCTTTTACAGGGCCAAAAATACGGGCACAAAAAAGGCCGTCTTTTTCAGGCTTAAATGTCCGGTAATTAATGGTTTCCGGTTTTTTAATCTCACCAAAAGACCACGAGCGAATGCGCTCTGGCGACGCGATCGATATTTTGATCTGATCAAACGTCTCAGGTTTTTGCGTAGGGTTGAAGTACTTCATCACTTCTTGGTTCATGTCCGGCTTCTCTTAGTTGCTGTGGTGGCTCTTTAGAAAAAGGGGCCACAATCGCCTTCCAAAATCATCACCACTTAAATGCCTGAGCACCGAGTGGCGGGTCGAGAGCAAGCCCCCGACCATACTTATTGACTTACGTTCAGTCGTTGCCCGTTATCAGCTCAACATTGAGGCAAAGTGACCGCATTTCCTTGATAAGAACATTGAAAGATTCGGGAATACCCGCATCAAAGCTATCATCGCCGCGTACAATCGCCTCATAGACTTTCGTCCGGCCTTGTACGTCATCGGATTTTACAGTCAGCATTTCCTGTAGTGTATAAGCAGCGCCGTATGCCTGCAGCGCCCACACTTCCATCTCACCAAAGCGTTGGCCGCCAAATTGGGCTTTACCACCAAGCGGCTGTTGAGTCACAAGACTGTATGGCCCAATAGAACGGGCGTGAATCTTGTCATCAACAAGGTGGTGAAGCTTCAGCATGTAAATGTAACCAACAGTCACTTTACGGTCGAACTTTTCACCTGAACGGCCATCAAAAAGCTGAACCTGACCCGACGTATCAAGCCCGGCCTTTTCCAGCATGTCGCAAATATCTTTTTCAACGGCGCCGTCAAACACTGGTGTTCCCATTGGAACACCGTTCGTTAGGTTGCCCGCAAGTTCAAGAACTTGCTTGTCCTCAAGCTCGGCAATGTCTTCATTATATTGCTTTTCGCCGTAGACATCCTTGAACTTGGTACGGAAATCATCAACAGCGCCCGTACCATGTCTGTAAGCCTCCAGCATGCCATCAATTTGGCGGCCAATACCACGTGAAGCCCAGCCTAGGTGGGTTTCAAGAATCTGCCCCACGTTCATGCGCGAGGGCACACCGAGAGGGTTCAACACCACATCAACGGGGGTACCATCATCAAGGTGCGGCATGTCTTCAATAGGTAGAATACGCGAAATCACGCCCTTGTTACCATGACGTCCCGCCATTTTGTCGCCAGGCTGAAGCTTACGCTTCACGGCAACAAAAACTTTAACCATCTTCAGAACACCAGGTGCCAAATCATCACCGCGTTGCAATTTGCCGATTTTCTCGTCAAAACGGCTTTGCAGCACAACCCGGCTTTCATCAAATTGGCGACGAAGCGCTTCGATATCAGCCATCACAGCATCATCTTCAACCGCGAGATCCCACCATTGAATACGGCGAAGCTCAGCGAGATTTTCTTCACTGATGGTGGAGCCTTTTTTCAGCTCTCTTGTGCCTGCAGCAACTTTCTTTCCAATCAAAAGTGGGCTTAACCGACCATAGATATTGCCTTCGAAAATTGCCCGCTCGTCTTCACGGTCTTTTGTGAGCCGATCGATCTCATCACGCTCAATCGTCAAGGCACGCTCGTCTTTATCAACACCGTGACGGTTAAAGACACGCACTTCAACAACTGTACCCGCTACACCCGGCGGCAAGCGCATAGATGTATCACGAACATCAGAAGCCTTTTCCCCAAAAATCGCACGCAAAAGTTTCTCTTCCGGCGTCATTGGGCTCTCGCCTTTTGGCGTAATCTTGCCGCAAAGAATGTCACCCGGATGAACTTCGGCACCCACATAGACGATCCCGGCTTCATCAAGGCTTTTCAAGCCTTCTTCGCCAACATTGGGAATATCGCGGGTAATTTCTTCAGGCCCAAGCTTGGTATCGCGCGCCATCACTTCAAATTCATCAATATGGATCGATGTGAAGACATCCTCTTTCACGATACGCTCAGAAATGAGGATTGAATCCTCAAAATTATACCCATTCCAAGGCATGAAAGCCACCAGAGCATTCCGCCCAAGCGCCAGCTCGCCAAGTTCAGTGGATGGACCATCACAGATGATATCGCCTTTACTAATCTGATCCGCCACTTTTACCAATGGGCGCTGATTAATACAGGTGTTTTGGTTCGAACGCTGGAATTTCTTAAGCGAATAGATATCAACACCCGATTCGCCCGGTGCAACATCCTCAGTTGCACGAATAACAATACGCCGCGCATCCACTTGCTCAACAATACCTGTCCGGCGAGCGGCGATAGCCGCACCACTATCAGACGCCACGATTTTTTCCATGCCAGTACCAACAAACGGTGCTTCGGCGCGCACAAGTGGCACGGCCTGACGTTGCATGTTGGAGCCCATCAATGCTCGGTTACAATCGTCATTTTCCAGGAACGGGATCAATGACGCCGCAACAGATACTAGCTGCTTGGGCGAGACATCCATCAAGTCGATCGTATTGGCAGTTGACATCAAATATTCGCCCGCTTGGCGACAAGATACCAAATCATCAGCAAATACATTGTCTGCGGTTAGCGTTGCTGTGGCCTGAGCGACTTTGAAGCGGCCCTCTTCCATCGCAGAAAGATAGACAACCTCATCGCTTACTTTCCCGTCCGCTACTTTGCGGTACGGGCTTTCGATAAAGCCGTATTTATTAACCCGCGCATACGTGGCGAGCGAGTTAATCAGACCAATATTTGGTCCCTCAGGCGTTTCAATCGGGCAGATACGACCATAGTGTGTTGGGTGCACGTCGCGCACTTCGAAACCAGCACGCTCACGCGTTAAGCCACCAGGGCCAAGCGCAGACATGCGGCGCTTGTGCGTAATCTCAGACAACGGGTTGGTCTGATCCATAAACTGAGACAGCTGCGACGAACCAAAGAACTCGCGCACGCTGGCAACAACTGGTTTTGCATTGATAAGATCATGCGGCATCACAGTATCAATATCCACCGACGACATGCGTTCGCGGATTGCACGTTCCATCCGCAGCAGCCCGATGCGATACTGATTTTCCATCAATTCGCCAACCGACCGCACACGGCGGTTACCAAGGTGATCGATGTCATCAATCTCGCCGCGACCGTCTTTAAGCTCAACCAACGTACGCATTGTCGCAAGAATATCCTCACGGCGCAGCGTGCCAACAGTATCTTCGCAATCCAAGTCAAGGCGCATGTTCATTTTTACACGCCCAACATCTGAAAGATCATACCGCTCGGCATCAAAGAATAAGCCATAAAACAAAGCTTCGGCTGTTTCTTTGGTAGGCGGCTCACCAGGGCGCATCACTTTATAAATTTCAGCAAGTGCGCCATCCAGTGTTTCAACTTTGTCCGCATGAATTGTATTGCGGATATATGACCCGACTGTCACTTCATCGATATCAAGAACTTCAATTTCTTTAATGTCGGCAGCAGAAAGTACTTCGATATTTTCTTCAGTAAGCTCGTCACCAGCTTCAACATAGATTGCGCCGGTTTTTTCGTTGATCATATCCTTGGATACATATTTGCCGAGGATCATCTCGTCCGGAACCAAAATTGCTTCAACACCATTTTTCTCAAGCTTGGCAGCTAGGCGCGGTGTAACTTTCTTGCCTTCTTCGGCTACAACTTCACCAGAATCTGCATTAATAAGATCAAAAAGTGGCTTTTTGCCGCGCCAGTTATCGGCTTTGTAAGGCATACGCCAACCATCTTTGGTCCGAATAAGGCTATTGGTATTGTAAAAATAATCGAGAATATCCTCAGGCGTAAGGCCAAGCGCATACAAAAGCGTCGTTGCCGGTAATTTGCGGCGACGGTCGATGCGAACATTGACGATATCCTTGGCATCAAATTCCAGATCCAGCCAAGAACCACGGTAAGGAATAACACGAGCGGCAAAAAGAAATTTGCCGGAGCTATGGGTTTTGCCTCGGTCATGATCAAAGAATACGCCCGGCGAACGGTGCATCTGAGACACAATAACGCGCTCAGTACCATTCACAACAAACGTTCCATTGTCCGTCATCAAAGGAAGGTCGCCCATATAGACATCTTGCTCTTTGATATCGAGTACTGATCTTGCCTCGGTTTCCGGGTCAACCTCAAAAACAATCAAACGAAGGGTTGCTCTGAGCGGCGCGGCATAAGTGATGTTGCGCTGCTGGCATTCCTCTACGTCGAATTTTGGAGCCTCAAGCTCATATTTCACATATTCAAGCGACGCCGTATTGGCAAAATCCTGAATTGGAAATACCGATTTGAGAACACGTTCCAGTCCTGATGCTAACCGTTCTTCCTCGTTGCAACCTGCACGGAAGAATTTGTCATAGGACCGCCGTTGAACCTCAATGAGGTTTGGCATTTGCGTAACTTCGGAGATGCTGCCAAAGTCTTTGCGCACACGCTTACGGCTGGTGAATGAAGTCGCCATGCTTCGCCCTCGTCCTTTAATTTTGCCTTAAACTAACCCACCAAGGGGTAAGATCAGGCTGCCAAAACAGAGCCCAGAGCAACAACCTACCCTAAACTCCTGAAAATCCAAGTCTTATAGGGTCAAGCCAAGCTCGCCCCCACTTCTCAATGCCTTATTTTTAGTCCCGCACTTAAGGACGCCGAAAGGCCGGTGGCGAAAACCGCCACCGACCTTTTAGTCGTTTTTCGGTCGAGCTTACTTAAGCTCAACTTTAGCGCCAACAGCTTCAAGCTTGGCTTTAAGCTCTTCAGCTTCGCTTTTCGAAACACCTTCTTTAACAGTAGCCGGTGCGCTTTCAACCAGATATTTAGCTTCTTTGAGACCCAAACCAGTGATCCCACGAACTTCTTTGATCACATTGATTTTCTTAGCACCCATGTCCGCGAGAACTACGTCAAATTCTGTCTGCTCTTCAGCAGCTTCAGCAGCAGCACCAGGTGCAGCAGCAGCAGCGACAGGAGCAGCAGCAGACACGCCCCATTTTTCTTCTAACATTTTTGAAAGCTCTGCAGCCTCAATAACAGTAAGACCAGAAAGTTCATCAACAATCTTTGCAAGGTCAGCCATTTTAATCACTCCAATATCTAGGTCCCAACCACAGGAACCGCATGTCTAGGCATAAATTATTGAGCCGCCAAAACCGTTTGGCCGCTCGGGGTACATTTTCTAAGTCTAAGCTACGTCTTTGTCGCCGTAAGCTCCGAATACGCGTGCGAGTTGCCCCGCAGGTGCTTGCGTAATACCAACGAGCTTCTGGGCAGGGGCTTGTAGAATACCCACAAGTTTGCCGCGAAGTTCATCAAGCGACGGCAGATCAGCCAATGCTTTAACGCCGACGGTATCCAACACCGTTGACCCCATGCCGCCGCCAAGTATCCGAAGTTTTTCGTTTGCTTTGGCGAATTTGGCAAGGGCCTTTGGTGCTGCTATAACGTCGTCAGCAAAACCGATAGCCGTTGGACCCGTAAACAGGTCCGCAAGTCCTTCATATTCAGTGTCTTTAAGCGCAAGACGAGTTAGCCGGTTTTTAGTTATCCTAAAAGTAGCACCCAATTCCCGCATGCCCGCACGTAGTGCAGTTGTCTCAGCAACGTTCAGCCCGTCATAGTGAACTACAACAACTGATGCCGCCGCAGAGAAAACGTCATGCAAGGATGCAACCATATCCTGCTTTTCGGCTCTTTCCACTTTTCGTCTCCGACTTTGAAAGCCCGGCCATATTTAAAGACCAAATTAGGCTTTCATCATTTGAGCCATGTATCAACTCACCAACCGGGCGAACGATACGCTACCCTGTCCAAGGCCGCAGAATGGGTTACACCCAATCCTGTAGGAACCGCGAAATGACACCAATAACTCTTGGCGACAAATTCCAAACCCCATCTCATGCAGGCCGCATTTTCGCGACAAATGTTTCTTTTAAATTTCGGTGGTCAACAACAAAACACACACACCAAAACACCTGCAATCTCGGACAGTTACTATCATTCAGGCAAAACAACCGCCTGAATGTCTGTGCCAAACCAAAGCTCAGCACAAATTTCTTTAATTTACGCCCGCAAAGTAGACGTGTCTATTTTAAGGCCCGGCCCCATGCTCGACGAGAGCGCAGCACGCTTAACATAGGTGCCTTTTGCGCCCACCGGCTTGGATTTAATGACGGCTGACAAGAAACAATTCGCATTTTCTATAATCGCAGCCTCTTCAAAGCTCACCTTGCCAACACCGGCATGAATAATACCCGCTTTTTCAACGCGAAACTCAACCTGACCAGCCTTTACCGCCTCAACGGCGCCCTTGACATCCATGGTTACTGTGCCCAACTTTGGGTTAGGCATCAGGCCCTTAGGTCCAAGAACTTTACCCAGACGACCAACAACTGCCATCATGTCAGGCGTCGCGATCACACGGTCAAAATTCATATTCCCTTTTTGAATATCTTCCATCAAATCTTCTGCGCCGACAATATCAGCACCGGCCGCCTTGGCTTCATCAGCCTTTGGGCCGCGCGCAAAAACCGCTACCCGCATTGTTTTCCCTGTCCCATGAGGCAGAGAGACAACACCGCGGACCATTTGGTCAGCGTGGCGGGGATCAACACCAAGGTTCATCGAAACTTCGATAGTTTCGTCAAATTTCACAGTTGAACATGCCTTCAACGCGGAAACAGCTTCTGCAACAGTATAAAGCTTTTCGCGGTCCAAACCGTCCCATAATTTTGTCATACGTTTCGTAGTTTTTGCCATCGGTCTAGCCCTCTACCTCGAAGCCCATAGACCGTGCAGAACCTTCGATAATCAACATTGCTGCATCAATATCATTGGCACTTAGGTCTACCATCTTCGCTTCCGCAATTTCCTTGATCTGCGCTTTGGTGACAGTTGCTGCCACTTCGCGGCCTGGTGTTGCGCCACCAGATTTCAGACCCGCTGCTTTCTTAAGAAGATAAGAAGCAGGCGCGGTTTTGGTTACAAATGTAAAGGAACGATCCGCATAAATCGTCATGATCGTCGGGATTGGCATCCCGGCTTCCATACTCTGTGTCGCAGCATTAAATGCCTTACAGAATTCCATAATATTAACACCCCGTTGACCGAGCGCCGGCCCGATCGGAGGGGACGGGTTTGCTTTACCCGCGGGTACCTGTAACTTCAGGTAACCAGTAATCTTCTTCGCCATTCGACATCCCTTTCATATAACAAACGAAACAAGCCGTGCTTGTCCCAGTTAGGGTGCGCGGTGCGGCAAATGGCTAGCCTCCCGCGCGTATTCCCGGGGCGATATACCCCAAGATAGTTAAACTATTTTCGCTACCTGCGCATATTCCAGCTCTACAGGCGTTGCACGACCAAAGATCGAAACAGATACCTTCAAGCGCGCTCTATCCTCGTCCACATCTTCTACCGCCCCGTTAAAGCTTGCAAACGGGCCGTCAGTTACGCGGACCTCTTCGCCAATCTCGAAAGTAATATTCGGACGTGGGCGATCGACACCTTCTTCAACCTGGTTAAGAATGCGCGCTGCTTCGGCGTCCGAAATTGGGCTTGGACGACCTTGCGGTCCCAAAAATCCCGTAACTTTCGCGTGGGCATTGACCAAATGATAGGTATCGTCCGTCAGGATCATGTGAATCAGCACATAACCTGGGAAAAACTTCTTGTCAGAAGAAACCTTTTTGCCCTTGCGGACTTCAATCACTTCCTCGGTAGGCACGATCACATCTTCGACCAGCGCCTCAAGCCCTTGAATCACAGCCTGCGCTTTAATCGCCTCTGCAACTTTAGCTTCATACCCCGAATAGGCGTGGATAATATACCAACGTGGCTCGCTCACATTATGCTCCAAGACCAAGTATCCACTGAACACCAGAGTTCAGGAAAAAATCAACACCAAGGAAAAACACTGCCATAATCATGACCATGATAAATACCATGACAGAGGTGATTCCCGCTTCTTTAGGCGTAGGCCAAGTTACCTTGGATGCCTCACGCTTAACTTGGCGGAAAAATTCACTTGGCGAAGTTTTTGCCATTGTGCTTCCTTATTTTTGCCGAACAAGCCAGCGTCTTATCTCTAAAACAACAGGCTAAACAATACCTTACTCGCAGAACCCACACAGAGCTCCCATTTAAAACCGACTGGCAGGGGCGGAGAGACTCGAACTCACGACACCCGGTTTTGGAGACCGGTGCTCTACCAACTGAGCTACGCCCCTACGCCGATCCTATATTCTTCACGAGGGGTGCGTCTTAACGTCCGCAGCCGCCCCTTGCAAGTTCTTTTTTTGTCATATGGAAAATTGATGTAACTAGCCTCACCAACAACGCTTTTTATTCATCCTTCAGAAAAAGGCTTCTATAGCTAGCGCCATCACTGCCAGCTCGAATTTACCCTGACTTTTCTCGCAAACCGGATCTGACATATGTAAGCGTCGGAGACATTTCAGTTGATGGCCGTACGAAAAAAAACGGTACAACAATGGCTTTCTTCAGGACCATGGCTAATCGCAACTCAAAGGCGCCTCTCCCATAACATAAGAAGCCATATCACTCAGCAGCCGAACATCCAGCAAGACAACTGTACCTCGGCCACTTCTCAAAAGACCGTCCGCAGCGAATTGAGCCATATGACGGCCAACCACCTCTCGTGTAGTGCCAATACGGTCGGCAATTTCCTGCTGGGTGTTGTGTACTGAATGGTCTGCCCTGGCGTTCAAAAGCAGGAAGCTGGCAATGCGCTGCTCCACGGTCCGCACCGTTCGTTCTTCCAAAGAAGTCATTAGCCCGAAAACAGCAGCCGACAACGCGCGGACAGTAAGGTCCTGAAGAACCGTCTCCGTTGCGAATAACGTTCGATAGGCATCGCCGGGCAGCACACCAATCACAGTGTCGGCTTCTGCTTTTACCCACGCCGGGTACAGCAGATCGTTAAACAAAGCATTCAGAGCCAATACGCAGGTTTCTCCTGCGTTGATACAATACAGGGTTGCTTCCCTGCCGTTGGAGCCCAGCGTGAACACGCGAAGCGTACCCTTGAGGACAAAATATGCTCCAGAAACCACGTCACCCTTTTCAATCAAGCTTTGATGCCGCTGCACATTTTTACGGACAAGGCGTTCTTTGAAAAACGATCGCCCACTTGCGCTTAATCCGTTCAAAAACTCTTCGCCTGGCGTTTCCATCTTGCTCTCACTTTCTGGACCCTAATTCCAAAGGGTATCAAAAGCGAAAAAACCTGACGCTGCAACATTTTGTCACAGCGCCAAATTTGCTCAATAGAAATCCTGGAAAGTTTTTGCTACTTATCTGAGTGCTTTCACAACGCCCTCTGTTGTCATCACACCCGATGCGATCATGCCATAATTAACCAGAGCGGCACTATAGGCCTCTTCACTAGGGGCTGCGACTGCATCTTTCACTACATACACCTTAAAACCGTTTTCCATGAGGGTACGCATATGCGAGTCAACGCACAAATTGGCAACCAGACCACCAAGGATAACTGTGTCAATACCCCGTGAACGAAGCTGATAGATCAGGTCATTGCTCTCTGGACCATACATTTTATGCGGAGCCACACGAATGGTCTCGTCGTCATAGATATATTTCTTGAACGGAGCGTAAAAATCAGCCCCGCTACCTTCCAGATCGGCCATATCCATTGTATTGGCATAGAGAGCCTTCATGTCCAGCAGTTGACGCTGTAGAGCGCCTGCATTCGCCCATGTCAGGTCAATCTTTGTGTAAACCAGTGGATCAACAGCCAAGCTCACTGATTCTTCTTTCGAGAGTTTCATTAAGGTTTCAATGTTACGAATCGTATCCAATCGATCCATGTTGGGTTTAACAAGACCATAAAGCTTGCCGTTTTCCGACAGAAAATCATTTTGAGGGTCGGTTATAACAATTGCTGTGTGGGCTTTTTCAAAGGTTGGCAATGTATCCGCGGTAGCGGCGAATGACGTAAATGCGGCAAGCGCGATGCCGATGCCGCTAAAAATTGAAAGAATGGTTTTTTTCATCTTTTGCTCCTGTTTCAGAAATATGATGCAGGAAAGATAGGAAGATTTGGAATGATGATATGTAACCTGAGTTACTAACAGAAGATCTTTTTCGAAATTTTAGACGTATTCATCAGCGACAAGCACATCTACAGCGCCGTCAAAAAAGGGCTGGCGTAACCGCCAACCCTTTTGAGTCTCTCTAGTTCCCCACCGCACTCGGCGGCGGACACAATCTACCTATATTATTCGATAACTTTAGCGACAACACCGGCGCCAACAGTGCGGCCACCTTCGCGGATCGCAAAACGAAGACCTTCGTCCATAGCGATCGGTGCGATCAGCTCAACTGTCAGGTTCACATTGTCACCAGGCATAACCATCTCGGTGCCCTCAGGCAGCGCAACGTTACCCGTCACATCCGTGGTCCGGAAATAGAACTGCGGACGATAGTTGCCAAAGAACGGTGTATGACGACCGCCCTCTTCTTTGGTCAGAATGTAAGTCTCGGCTGTGAACTTGGTGTGCGGCGTCGTGGTACCAACATGGCAAAGTACCTGCCCACGCTCGATGTCTTCGCGCCCAACACCGCGCAACAATGCGCCAATGTTATCACCAGCCTGGCCCTGATCAAGAAGCTTCCGGAACATTTCAACGCCCGTAACAACCGTCTTCTGCGTATCTTTCAGGCCAACAATCGCAATCTCTTCGCCAACCTTGACAACACCGCGTTCAACACGGCCCGTAGCAACAGTACCCCGGCCAGAGATAGAGAATACATCCTCAACAGGCATCAGGAACGCGCCGTCAATAGCTCGCTCCGGCTGTGGAATATAGTCGTCAACAGCCTGCATCAGCTCGATGATCTTGTCTTTGCCGATATTGTCGTCACGGCCCTCAAGCGCAGCAAGCGCCGAACCGGCGATCACTGGAATATCGTCTCCAGGGAAATCATACTCGCTCAGAAGCTCGCGGATTTCCATCTCAACAAGCTCAAGCAGCTCTTCGTCGTCGACCTGGTCAACCTTGTTCATGAATACAACAAGCGCTGGTACACCAACCTGACGAGCAAGCAAAATATGCTCACGCGTCTGTGGCATCGGACCGTCTGCTGCGTTCACAACCAAAATGCCGCCGTCCATCTGCGCAGCTCCCGTGATCATGTTCTTCACATAATCAGCGTGGCCCGGGCAATCAACGTGTGCATAGTGACGTGCGTCTGTTTCATACTCAACGTGCGCCGTCGAAATCGTAATGCCGCGCTCGCGCTCCTCTGGAGCCTTGTCAATATTCGCAAAATCAACGGCTTCACCCTTGCCGCTGGCTTCTGCCAATACTTTGGTGATCGCAGCTGTCAATGTAGTCTTACCATGGTCAACGTGACCAATCGTGCCAACATTACAGTGCGGCTTGTTACGTTCAAACTTTTCTTTAGCCATGCTCGTCAATCCTTGAAAGCAAACACGCCCAGCAGATTTTTGCTATGATGGGCGACCTATTCATTCCGCGCAGCACTCCCTTATCGGCAAAATGCTACATTCATGTGTTGGCCCGAGAGACCTAATTTGGAGCGGGTGAAGGGAATCGAACCCTCGTCGTAAGCTTGGAAGGCTTCTGCTCTACCATTGAGCTACACCCGCACACGAATTACCAGCCCTGATATCATCACAGGGCCACAAGGCCCCTCTCGAACACGGTAAAACCTTCCATACAGAACATCCGTAGGGAAAGTGGTGGAGGGAGCAGGATTCGAACCTGCGTACTCAATGAGAACGGATTTACAGTCCGTCGCCTTTAACCACTCGGCCATCCCTCCGTATATACCCGCGATTTCATAGAAAACCCGATCTCACGGTGAGCGCGCAATATGCCTATATATAACCCCATGTCAACACCAACTTATTTGCAAAAAGCATTTTTTTAGTGGCTGTTTGCTTATGATGCTATTAAAGCCCATACCGGTAATCAAAATGCTTAGGACATGAGAATGGCACGAACCCGCAAATCCCCACGAAATCAGCGCCCCGCCACCTCGCTTGAACGCACAGCTAATGGCCCACAGGCGGAGGGCCGTCGACCGCAAAAGACAACCACCAAAACGGTGCGGCCAACTGAGCAGGGTCGGCAGCATGAGGCTGGCGCAGCTGGGAACGGCAAATCAAGCAATAGTGTAAAATTGAAACCAAGCTACGCTGGTGCCTATTTTCTCTTTGGACGTAATTCTGTCGAAGCTGCACTCAACAATCCGCAAAGGGAATGTTTGAAACTTATCGGAACAGTCAAGGCTCTTTCCGACAAATCAATTGCTGGCATCCGCCCAAGCATCAAAACATTGCATGTTGAAAATATTGACGACATCGCCGCCGCCGTGCCTGAAGGTGCCCCCCATCAGGGCCTTTTGCTAGAAGTTCGCTTCTTGGGCGGACTGCACCTTGAGGACCTGAAGCCTAACGCCGGGTCAAAAAATATCATTGTTATGCTCGACCAGGTAACCGACCCGCAAAATGTCGGCGCCTGCATACGGTCAGCGGCTGCATTTGGTGCCCGAGCCCTCATCACCCAGGACCGGAACAGCCCTATAGAAAGCGGCACCTTAGCAAGGGCGGCTTCAGGTGGCATAGAGACATTGCCATGGCTTCGCGTGCCCAACCTTTCTCATGCTTTGGAAAAGCTGCGCGATCTCGGCTATTGGCACGTAGGTCTTGATGGCAATACGCAAATGTCGATCAAGGATGTCTCGCTGGGCGACAATATTGTTATTGTCATGGGGTCGGAAGGCAGTGGCCTGCGCCCCTTGGTTAAAAAGAACTGCGACGTGATCGCCAAAATCCCAATGACCGGTGCAGTAGAAAGCCTCAATGTTTCCAACGCTGCCGCCATCGCACTATACGAGCTTGCTGCGCAATGATGAAAGGCGAGCCAACTATCGGATACGCCCAATTCATGCTGTTTCTCTAAGAACAGTTTACTGGACCGTTATTTCATCTAACAGGCCTGTTGGATCATAAATCTCGGCACGCTGGGTGCAGAGCGAATAATAGGAAAGATCGCCGTCGTCCTTTAGCAGCTTCTTAAAAGTCGGTGTTTCGCAGTTAACCCTTAGCCGCCGGTGGGTAGCGGTTTCCGCAAGGTCAACAGCATCTGACATCGGCTGACCTGCGCTGACCTTAAGCGCATGCGTCAACATCTCGCTGAACAGCGGCATCGTGGAACCTTCGTTAAAGTTGGCAAACTGGTCAGCCTTTGCGCTCAAAACAATAGCCGTACGGGCCGCACTGGCTTTTTGTGCGTGTGGATCATCCTTGAAATCGTTAAACGACGCGCCCGAATGGCAGCTGTCTACGATCAACACAATATTTTTCACCTTCACGCTGTCCATCAGATCGCGGAAGGTGCGTACAAGCATGAAAACCTTGTCATCAGTGGCTGTGCCAAGGTTGGGTTCCTTGACGGACCAAAGGGCAATGCCCTGATCGGTGACGGGATAGCCTTTATAGCGACCTCCCAGTTTGCCGCCGTGCGCCAGAAGATGTATGAACAACGTATCATCAGCGCCGGTATTTGCATTGAGCCAAGTAAATTTAGCCTCGACATCCGCGTATGTTGCGTCCGTGTCCAACAGGCGGTAGCTGTTGCTCGCGGCAACGTTCATGTCATTTTGAAAACTGGCCTCAACGGCCTCCACAGTTGTTTTGCATGCGCCAGCCATATCCGCTGTCTGCTTGGCGTCCTCACCTTTTTTCCACGGCGGGCACACGGCAATGGTCATTAAGTGGTTTGTGCCAGCAGCGAACGCACCTGAGAAAGGGGCAACCGCAACCAGCAACGCTGCAATAAGAATATGTTTCATGAAATTCGCTCTCATCATGTGACTGCAAGATGCACGCAACATGCAAATGCACGTTACCTGCCGCTATTTACTCAGTATCTGCCGCCGCTACTTGGCGACTGTGCCGCCTGCGGCCTCGCATTCGTCAACCGATTTGGCCAGCAAACCCGTTTCCTTGATCATACAGTGCACCGGGCCGGTTGGCTTTGGCCGCGCAGGCATTTTCATATAACCGATGATCTTGGTGGCATCGTTGGCATCATACACGGGCAAGCCTTTGCCTCCGCTCGGCATATCTAACAAAAACGGGTCAAAAATACTCCAAGGGTTATAGGGACCCCCGATACCCCACTGCCCAGGCAGAGGCCCAAGGCCCCAGTGTGCAGGCGAAGCTGGGCCACAGGCTCCTGGGAGGAGGCCACAATGAGTGGTATTGGGAGGTACATCACAGGCACCTGGGAGGAGGTCACAATGACTGTCACCAGAAGCAGTCGCGCTATCTTCTTGAGGATCAGCGAATGCCGCTGTAGTGAGCGCAAGTGCGCCTACTGTTACGATTATTTTTTTTAAAAATGTCATTTGTATTCCCTCCCGTTTATTTGTTATTTGGCAACCGAGCCGCCAGCGGCCTCGCAATCATCAACCGATTTAGCGAGCAAGCCGGTTTCCTTGATCATACAGTGCACCGGGCCAGTTGGTTTTGGCCGTGCAGGCATTTTCACATAACCGATGATCTTGGTGGCGTCGTTGGCATCATAAACCGGCATACCTTTGCCATCACCACCCGGTATATCCAGAAGATACGGGTCAAAAATACTCCAAGGGTTATAGGGACCCCCGATACCCCACGGCATTATTACGCCAGAAGGAACAAGCCCCCAGTGTGCAGGCGGCGCTGCTGCACCCGCGTTCATTTTATCTTTTTTATCGCCTGCGTGATGGTCAGCGATCGCTGTGGTACTCATAAAAGCCACCGCTGCTAGCGCAGCTATCTTTGATACTTTTCTCATGGTAGGTTCCCTCCCTAATATTCCAAAATAAAGCTTAAACAGAAAAACACTCTAAAATCAAAGACACATTGAGCCCGCGATAATGAACGCGGCCTGAATTATAGAATGAACAAGCATTCATATTGTTGAGATACCGCAAATGGCAGAGGCACATGACACCAAACGATATTATCGCAGCGCTTGATCTGGAACCCCATGTAGAGGGGGGCCATTACCGGCGCACTTACCGGCATAAGGACGGCCCCGAAGGGCGCGGGTACGCCTCGGCGATATATTATTTGGTGGAAGGACCAGACCCTGACCGCTGGCACCAGATGGATGCAGATGAAATCTGGCACTGGTATGCGGGCAGCGCATTATGTCTGGAGATTTCAGCGGCCCGTGACGGAGCGCCCACGGAGCATATTTTAGGAAATAAGGTCACGTTAGGCGAACGCCCACAAATACTGGTGCCTGCAAACCATTGGCAGCGCGCGACCAGCCTTGGCGGCTGGACGCTTGTTGGCTGCACGGTCAGCCCTGGATTCAGCTTCGACGGGCATATATTGGATTAAAACAAGAAGCCCCGTCGGTTAAACCGCCATGTCTTCAATGTGCAGTTTAAGCTGCCGTTGTATCCGTAAAGCCTTCAAGCTTTGCTTCACCGAGCACTTGTGGGGCTAATTCGTCTGCTTCACCGATGGTATGGAAAAGTTCCCATTTCACACCGGCCGGGTCCTCCGACCAAGCTTTTTTGGATTTGGCGTAGCAACAGGTAACTTCGCCGTCGACGCGTATAGGTGCTCCGATAGCACCAAGCCGCATGCCAAGCCGCGCCAGTTCGTCATCTTCTTCAATTTCAACGCCCAAATGGCCAACGCCGCCTTCACCGCATGTGCTGGATATGGCAAAATTCACCGCCAAGTCTTCAGGCGCCCATTTGGCATAATCATCTTTTTGTTTCACAGGTTCAGCGCCAAACATCGCCGTGTAATAGCGAATAGCTTCAGCGATATTTTCAACACCTACATGCACGTGTAATCTTTTCATTTAAATCTCTCCTTTATTTTGTAAATCAATGGCTGGTTCGCAGCTGGCCCCGAAAAAGCGCGTATCTCCTGCGCAGCAATCTTCCAACAGAAAAGTAAACAGGCTCCGCACTGCAGCAAAGTCGACCCGATATATAATTTGGCGAACTTTCCGTTCGGAATATATCAGTCCCGCGGCTTCCATCACCGCCAGATGCCGGGACAATGTAGTGGCATTCACATTCAGGTCTTCCGCTATTTTCCCAGCGGGCAGCCCTGCTTCGCCCATGCGCACCAAAAGCCGAAAAGCCCTAAGCCGGGTTTCTTGCGCCAATGCCGATAAATTATCTATGGTCTGTTTTAATTTCATATTTGTACATATATGCAATTAAAGGGCATATACAAGAACTTTTCTACATGCCATGCAATCTGTTTCAGCCTGCGATGAAATTTCTGGGCTGCCATAAAACAACAAAACCTGGCCTCGGTAGAGACCCGTTGCCCGTTTTAGCTAATGATTTCCGAGATGCCTACTTGGCTTTCATCACCATTTATCCAGATAAGCAGGTGCAAAAACCGCAAACCACGGGTGGCTTTATTACTCTTGGCATAAAAATATTCATCACTATTAACAGCATGTAGAAATTCATCTCGTTGCAATAGGCCCCAGCAGGCATGGCTGTGCGGCAGGTCAACCGCCAATTCCCGCATATACGAACGGTTTTGCCACAGATATTTAGCGTGATTCCCAAAGCCTTCAGGCCCATCGTAATCTGCCCACTGATCAATAGAACCTGCTGACAGGATTTTGGCAGGGTCGACAACCGGCATGGTGTTATGATCAACCGCAGACAGACTTTTTGGGTCACGCCCTAAACGCGCAGCAAGATGCGCACGCGGTTTTGTTTGCAGCGACTTGGCCGCAAAAGGAATTTCCAATAAACGCCGCCCTGCCATTCTCTCGATCAAATCAAAGACCAATTTGCCGCTAGCACGGTCATGCCAGTCAAGGGCTTGCGCTGCGGCCAACAGGTAAGGATCATAAAGCGGCTCAAAAGCACCAAGCGAAAAGTTCATAGCACGTGTCAGATAAGCAAAATGCCTTCGTGTTCTGTCTTTGAAATATAGGTCCATACCCATGCTGTCGTTTGTTTCTGCATGATGGGCCAGGTCTTTTTGCAGTGACTGAACTGCATATTGTTTGAATTCCCGCGTATAGAGCGATTGCTGGCTGCGAATGCTGTTCGAAAATTTAAACGCCCAGCGTGCGGCTGACCGCTGTTGTTCATTAAATATTCCCCGCCAATAGCCCGTCAGCGCCTGCCGGTAAAACGGATCATTCTTGCCAAGTTGCCGAAGGAATTTCACTGGAGCATCACCAAACAAACTCCCTGTACTCATAGGATCAAGATGCGAACGGGCTATTTCGCCTGCACCGCCGCGTACGCGGCACACGCCCGGCAAGCGTGCTGTCCCCAACGAATAATGATATAAATTCGAATGGCCCTGTTGGCGGAACGTCGCGCGCCGTGCCATTTCACGGCCATCAATCGAGCTTTCCACATAATTGTCAGGGAAGTTTCCCTCTTTTGCACCAAAAGCCTTCGCGATCAAACGAGCGACATACATATCATCGTCGCCCTCATCACCGCCTACAAAAAAGTTTAAGTCCTTCACACCTGCGCCAACAGCAGCCGCAAAACAAAGCCGCGAATCTTGCCCGCCTGTGAGGTCAAACAACAGGCCGTCTGCCCCAGTCACACCGTCAAGAGCCGCGACATACCCTGTCAAACGTTCTGCAGACTTCTCCAATAACTGATTATAATCCAGCCCATCGGGCACGGCTTTAAGGTTTGACGGGGCAATAGCATGCTCATGTCCTCGGCCTGTTATCATGTGGCCAAAGTCCAGAACACTAACTTCCGCAAAACCTGTACGCGTGCCGCCGCCTATTGAAGCCGCGACCTCAAAACACCCGGCCTCAATGCTTCTGGTTAGCCTGTTGCCAAGAACGTTCGCTACGGCTTCGATTAAATAGATATTATTGCTGGCAACGAATATTGAGCCGCGCTGGTAAACAAAAACGGAATATTGGCTCAAAGGATCCAGTGTAACTGAAAACACCCCTGACTGCGCGTCAAAGGCCAAAATACTGTAGGTGCCCCGCATATCGTTGACAACTAAGCCATCAAGTGAAGACCGCACATAGTGATCCAGCATATGGGGTTTTGGTGCCCAATGGGTGCCAGATGAAAAGGCTGTATTTTCGCAGACACCGTGGCCATCCCAAAAATAGGTTTGGCTGCTATTTCGCAACGGCCGTGCACCGGCGACAAATACGCCAGGCGCTGTTAAATAATGGTAAGGCCCATCCACCGATGCTAGCCGGGGAGCCGTCTCGCAAGCCGCCTGCAATGCATGATCTTGCGCTGAAACTCCCGCACCAGAAACAATGATAAATTCCACACCGGCCCCCAATAAATCCTTATAGTCCTTTGTAGCTTCTGTATTGAGACCTGTAAATATGAGAGTGTCATTCTGGGCTGCGGTAGAAAACCATGAAATTTCACCAAAACCCCCTGCCCGGTCCTGAGTAAAAAGCATAGCTCAAAAAAGACGGGCGGCAGCAAAAAAATCTACAAATACCAAGACCCAAGGAACGGACCTTTGAAAAATTCAGTTTAGGGCGAATAACCTTGGGTGCTTGGGCAGATTGTTTCACACGGCAGTTGGGCTGTCTCGCAGCATCAATGCTCCTAACCAGATGAACCAGACAATCTGGCCAAGGCCGAACATTGCGCCTCCTATTTCACCAAATGCAGGTATTATTGAAAGGACGCCAGCCACACCTACAATTACACCAATCGCATTCAGTACAGCGTGGAACACGCCTGCTTTAAAAGCCGCCCAGCTGACAAGCAGAAGCCATATACCACCGACAATTTCCGTGCCTCCGCCCAGGCCGTTGTGCACTGTGTAAACAGCGCTCCAAACCGAGGCGGCAAAAGTGGGGTCTTTTTCGTAAAGGCCAATAACGGTTTCCATGCCGACATTTAAAACCATCCCTGCTGCCAGAACCACCGTGACCCATATCAGGCCTAGTGCTGTTGCAATCTGCATCACCGAAACTGAGAAAGTTTTCAGACGCTCATGAAGAGCAAGGACAAGAACAAGCAAAAATAAGCTGGCTGCCACATAAATCAACAAATTGCCGATATGTTGAATGGTCTGGGTTTCAATAAGAAAAGCTACCTGTTGAACTGGCCCTGTGTAACCGGAGGCATCCAATAAGCTGAAATAAAGCCAAAATCCAACCAAATAAGACGCAGCCATTAGCATTGAGGCAATGCCGCCCGCTTTTTGCAAATTCATTGTTCTTCTCCCGTCGTTTTCATTTTTTTGTTTTATGTCTGAAGTGCTGGACAGCAACCGTTCGGGGTTAAAAACAAGAGCTCGTGCTACGCGCTGGTTCCCCCAAATTCGTGGTCCGTTCTATATGACCTGAGCAAACAACAGTTTTTAAAAGAAAGGCCCGCATGCTTTTGCAAACCTAATTTAAAGAACAGGCAACCACATGCCGACAGTCGCCACAAAAATCCCGATCCCTGTCACAGCGGTGCACACAAATATTACCCCAGCAACACTGAATTTCATGCCTGCCCCTGCCCGGTCCTGAGCCCAAAGATACAGCTCTAGCATAGCGAGAGGCAGCAGATAATCCGCAAAAGCCAAGAACGTAAGAAACGGGCCCGTAAAGGTTTCTGTATTGATGCCAACGCCGCCGGTTAGCGCAAACCAGGCCATCAACCCTATCCGGAAAAACCAGACAGCATTTACCACCATAAACAAGCGCAGTGCCCAGCGCCTATGGACGGCTATTTTGCCCGCTACAGCATAGCGCAGCGCCAAGCCAGCAAACACAATAATCAGGATAGCATCCAGCGATAAGCCTAAATGCTGGGACAAATCGCCTGCGGTTTCCCGTGTCCAAACCAGGATCAGGCCAGCAATCGAAGTGATGACCGCGGTGGTAATATAAATTCGGCCGTTCCAACGGTGAAACCGGGGGAATCGTGACCTGAGTTGAGGCATCAGTTGCAGCGTGCCGCCGCCAATGATGATGGTGGCAATGAAAAGATGAAAAACGGTGGAAATATTACCGACGGTATCGCCTTCTATAAACCCACCAGTTGGCAGTCGGGATGCTTGCAAGCCCCGTAATCCGCCTTCTGCGATAAACCCGCCGTAATAAACGGCGACATAAAACACGAAAATCCACATGCCAATCGTTGCAACCGAAAACCAAAGCTGCGCTGCAAGGTTAAGCGTTTTTTTTGCCGCCTTTGACGATTCTGGTCGAGATACTTCCACTAGAAGATCGGTCATATCAACTCCTCAACAGTGTGGGCCACCTTGGGGGAAGGCAGCCCACAATTTCTATCCGTGCCTTGGGAGCGCAGGATAAAACTAGATCGCGCGTTTCCGCATTTCGATGGTGGCATAAACCAACCCACCGGCAATGATAAGCCCCACCCACATGCCTGGGCTGGAGGCTGTTATGGATGTCAATTCACCCAAGGAGCCATTGATAACCACATCAAATACGTCACGTGGTCCGTGAATATTATCAAAGCGGCTATCATCCATCGCTTTACGCCAACCGCCGAGATGCATCAAAATCCAGTTCGCAATACCGTGCGTCTTGAAAAAAATGCCTTCAATCGCAATCAGGATAAAGGGTGGCAAGGCCGCCCACAGGAAAGGCATACGGCTGGCGTACGAGGATACAAGAAGTAACCAGGCCAACAAGGGCAGCGTCCAAAGCGCGCTGATCATATAGTGGCCAAGAAGTGTAAACCAACTGACAAACATTAGGCCAAGAGGCAACATTTCGAGCGCTGGCCCACCTTGGAACAAAACAATCAACGCCATAAATATGGCGATCACCAGTTGGGCCGCAACAGTAACACCCATGAAGATCAGCGGTGCAATAACAACAGGCACAAACAATTTTGCCAGAACCTCCTGCCAATCGGCAACCGGCATGGATTTCCAGAACATGATTGAGCGATCACGTCGTTCTTCATACAGTGTACCAAGCAGTGAAAAGAAGATCACAAATGGGAATGCGATCCATGGCAATATCGCCGACCCCCAATAAAACATGGTCACTGCAGATGCCAGTTCCTCAGGCTTTTTTTCCTGAAACATAGCAATGCCTTCGCCGATATTTTTAACCTTCTCTCGCTCCATGCCTTCGATTTCAACAGTGCCAAGAAAAATCGTGGAAAGAATAAGAATCGCCACCGTCAATCCGGCCAAAATGATTGGTGTCCTGATATAATAACTTTTGCCGTCGAGCATTTCTCGCATTACCAGGGCTTTAAATATGTTCATTGCCCGTCTCCTGTCATGGTCGCCACGAAGATATCAGCAAGCCCAAGGCGGCGCGTTTCGCCCAATTTGGCCAGTGTCTCGCGGTCAATGTTTTTATAGACGCACGTTGATTTTCCAAACGATGAGCCATGTCGTAGCGGCTTTAAGGCCATCGCTTCGGCTTCTTTGCCTTTCTCCACCATCACTTCGATAAACTGCTGGGTTAGTTCGTCCATGTTGGCTTCCAGCACAATTTCACCGTCCCGCAGAAACATCACATCGGTTAGGATATGTTCTACCTCTTCCACTTGGTGGGTGGTGATAATAACCGTACGGTCCTCATCAAAATATTCTTCCAGCAAGCTTTGGTAAAACTGCTTGCGAAACAGGATATCAAGACCAAGCGTGGGTTCATCAAGTACCAATAGTTTGGCGTCGATCGACATAACCACCGCCAAGTGAACTTGCACGATCATGCCTTTTGATAAAGCCCGCACCTTGCGGTCCACAGGCACCTTCGTACGTGACAGAAAATCCATTGCTTTGGCACGATTAAATTTAGGATGTACTGCCTCGACATAATCAAGCACTTCAACAACCTTCATCCATTTGGGAAGTGTTGCAACATCGGCGATGAAACAAACATCTTTCATCAAGGCGTCACGTTCGGTGGCAGGATCACGCCCCAGAACGGTTAGCTTTCCTTCGTAGGAAGAAAGGCCAAGAATGGCGTTCAACATTGTAGTTTTGCCAGCGCCGTTGGGTGCAATCACGCCAACTATTCGTCCGAGAGGCAAATTGAAATCAATATTATTTATGGCGCGAAAATCGCCGTATGATTTGGTGAGCCCACGGGCTTCAACAACATATTCGGTCATTGCCCAGCTCCCTAATTCGCGAGGCCGCTTTGCAGCAGCTCTTTTGTGTTAAAGCCAAGCCGACGGATGGTATCCAATACCCGCGGCCACTCATCGTTAATAAACTTGGCGCGCTCGACTTCCATAAGCTTACCGCGCGCACCCTCAATCACAAACATACCCAGTCCGCGACGTTTTTCAACTAATCCATCCATAACCAGCTCCTGATAGGCTTTTGATGCAGTGATTGGATTTATCTGTAAATCCACGGCGACATTTCGAACTGATGGAAGCGCTTCACCTTCGGCGAGCGCCCCATCCATGATGGCCGTTACTACCTTGTCCTTCAGTTGCCGGTATATTGGCTGATTGTCATTCCAATCCGGCGTCATGATGTCTCCTTCCCTTTACGCAGCATGCGAAAAAAGGATAGTGTTAGTGGCTAAACGGGCAACAAGTTGCTGATCCGTTAGCCGTGCCAATCGGCGGCTGCGCCGAATTGAGCGTTTTGAGTTTTGGTATGTGTGGGTGATCATTTTACTTACTCCTCGCTGTCCCTGTTAGGGGCTCCCGTTTTCCGGGATGTTATGGTTGCTGTCGGTGTCGTTATTATTTTTGTTATTTATAGTGACTTTAATTGTTTCGTTTCGGCGGGAGGGAAACCGGTTTCCCGGCTTCCCTGTTTCCCTGGTGGTCCTCGCTGTATTTGGCCCACTTACGGGCTCTTTTATTCTATCTTGCTCTTGTTAGCTGTCGAGCCCCGGGCCGATATTTTTACCGTTTCCCGTATCCTGCACTTTTCCTCGCTATAGCTCTGGACCTTATGGCCTCTTTTGCTTTGCCCACTTTGATTTCCCTCTTGATGGGGCTTATCTGTTTAGGCGCTTTATCGTGCCGGTGTATTAGTTATGTAGTACACCACACCTGACTTGGCAAGAGGAAAAATATTTATTTCGCGAATATTCTTATAACTTATTGTTATATTTGAATTTAACCGGATGGTGATTCATATATTTTTCAGGAGAGACGTGACCAATGTCGCGCGCACAGACAAAATTCAAGCTTAACCAGAAGAATCATCAAGCAAAAAAGGGCTCCACATGTACCGCTTACTGTCGGGCGTCACTGCTGGGTTGCTTACAAATCCGGCCAATGCGGTAGAGTGGGATGAACTGTCGGGCTTCACTAAAAACTCCCTTTTGCGTCATTAGACTCATTTATTGCCCAACCACGCAACATTCGGAAAACTGCAAACGAACACTTACTCAAAACCGTGAAATAATATTACGCAGCTTTCTTAGCATTCAATCCACTTAGTTAGAATAGCATATTGAGGTCTTTTTTGCGCGAGCCTACAATAACAACACGCCATGACATCACGTCATTTATGCCGCCCAATAGGAGGCAACTGATATCATTGCAACATGATATCCATACTCAGTAATTTTGGGAAGTTATTCCCGCCCCTAACATATCCTATCTATCGCTCTATTTTACAGCGTTCATCTTTAGCCTCAGGTTCGTGGACCAGACCTTCAGCGCTTCGATATCCAAGAAGACTTCCAATGGCTCCGGTGGATCAGAATCCCTACCGCGCGATGCGTCATGCGCTTCCACAAAGTCACAGCACTTCTTAAATCCTCGATCAAAAGTTTCCACATCGCTTTTCTCAAATGCAGTAACTCGCCCCAGTCTCTTTGTATTGATGTAGTCACGGTGTCGCAAAATGACACCTTGGAACACGATATCTTCAAGCGCTCGTTCCCAAGCAGCCCTCAACCGATCATAAATTCCATGCACCTCACTACGGTACGCCTCATCATCATGGGCATCGTACAACTTTGCTGCGGCGCGCGCTTCTTTCTCCAGCTTATCGATGCGGTCTTGCACACGCGATGCCCGCCACGGCATACCGTCGTTAACAATACCCACTCCGACGCTCCCGCGAGACAAATGCGCAAGACCAAACGAGATCGATTGGTCCTGTGCCATCTGATACATATCATTCACGAGAATAAGGTCATGTGTGAACACGATGATCTGCCTCGAGTGTGCCTCTTTCACGAGCCGCTGAGCAACTTTGTTACGCCATTTATGATCCAAAGATGTTACCGGATCATCAAATACCAACGCGGATTGATGGGTCGCGTTTGCCAGTTCTGTCAAATAGGCCGCCAGCGCCACGCAAGTCTGCTCCCCCTCACTCAGTACGCTATGCACTTTGGCCTTGGGATTGGCATAAAGACGAACCTCGTACTGAGGCGAACCAAATTTACCGCCAGACCGCACAATTTCCACACGGACCCGGCTGCCTGCCAATGCCACAATTTCCTCTGTAAATCTATCGCGCATCCGCGGCGTTATCAGATCATCAGCGATCTTGTTACCTAGCCGTGTAATTGCAGTTGTCGCGGTGTCAGCGATACAGGCATCCAACCGTTTGACCTCTGCCAAACGACCAACTTCGGTCTCCGCGATTTTGATCAAGCTATCTGCTTGCGCCAGATCTTCGAGCTCCGCGCGCTCATCCAACAGTCGCTCGTGTCCTTCGCCGCCAACGATGCCAGCCAACGATGCGGCATAACTACGTGTCGACCGCTCAACAACCTCTACGGCTCCAATCGGCGAGGCAGGCAGTGTTGTTAATTCAGTCTCATGGCCTTCAGTAATCCGTGCCAGCGCTTGACACTGTCGCAACCGCGCCCTCGCTATAAAACTCAAAACATTCCGTGAGATCATCCGTTCGTCTGTTTTTAGAAACTCCCATGCCTGAGAAATCTTTTTCACATGAATTTCAACCGCAACCAGCACTTTCACAGCCCGCTCTAGCGCTTCCTCAGCCGTAACGACCGACGCTTCCGTATCGTCTTTAATAAAGGCCTCAAAGCCTTTCATACGGACCGCGCTCTCTGCCTCAATCGTCTGGTGGCAAACGACGCATGCATCCCCTTCCTCTGGCGGAAAACCAACGCCTTTCTCGCCAACTGTCGCCGAGTATCGACGTGCAGAATCCCACAGTACCTTCCATGTGCCCTCGCCAACCCCCTCAAGCGCCAGTCCTGAAAACGCCTTTGTCGCCGCCGTATCTGCAGCTTTCCGCGCTGCAAGCGCCACGCTTTTCAAATCAAACAAACTTTCAAGTGCGCTATCTGAACAAGCCGTTTCGATTTGACCTAAATATGTCACCAACTGGCTCAATCGTGTGGCATGTTGTTGTTGTGCCGTAGCGGCAACTGTACCGTCCTGGACCAGATCAGCGCGCAACTTAGCTAGGCGCGATTCATCTTCTTCTGAAAAAGCTCTCTCTGGCACCAGAGGCTTCAAGTCTGTATCAATCGTGAGCGCGGATAAGGTTTTTCCGATCGATGACCGCTTTGACCATGTGGGGTTCCCGAAAACCGGATCGCGCAGCCTCTCCAACGCCTCCTTCTCTTTCGTCAGCTTTTCTTTCAAGTGCTGGCACACACCGGCAAGATCATCTGGAATATCGAGCCCGAACGGCCGAAACCACACTTCATTTTTTTTCTGCACATGCACCGATGCAGAATCCCGGTCAAACACTGTAATCGCCGACAATGCTGCAGGCGGACTGCCATCATCTTCCCAATTTACTAATATCGGCGCACCCCCGGCACGAACGACACTTAAATCGGCTGAAGCCTTCCCATTCGCAGACGGGCTAAAGGCATCTGGCATAATCTCGCCAGCGTGTCGCGCGCGGCAAGCCTTTTTCAAAACTCTCGAATATCCGGATTTCCCGGATCCGTTTGGTCCATAAATAATGGTCAGGCCTGACACGTTAAATTTTAGGGTTTGGTTTGGCGCCAGTTGGTTGACACCGACAACTTTCTGTATCGATGAAATATTGACGGTTTCGCCGTCTCCGGGCGCAACGGGCAGGTGTATTTTCGCTAGCGGTTCCGGATCAGTAGCGATCGTATCGTCACCATGTTCCTTTTTACACAAATCCATCAGCTTACCGAGCCCATCTTCTCCAGGCATGCCTTCCGCGACAATATGGCGCAGCGCATCGCGCTGCCATTCCGGCCGACTTTCTGACCATATCAAGATAGTTTCTAATACAGTCGCTGGTCGATCTCCCACAATCATATCACCCTTCAAATTTTCCAAATACCGGACAGTTTTACCGTTTAGAATGTCTGCATCGGGCAACACCCAGTTCAGACCTGTCATACTGTTTTTAGAAACACGCTATCGCGCACTAGTATCGATGACTTTCGACACTCAACTATATATAGTTAATATTCGCCCCTGATGACTAACTTTTTTCTGTAAATTCGCGGCGGTGACCACTAGGGCGTCAGCCATCTCCGCGAGACCGTCAATATGAGACGATAATGACGCAATAGTTGAGCGGGACGACTAACGTGCATGCTGGCCTCGACCACCGGGCAACTTGTTCTGGTTTCTCCCTTTTTGGCTCGCTCAAGTTTATGATCGATAACTATCACTTATCGATCATAAATGTGGTATATGACAGGATGGCCAACCAACAAAAATCGCCAAAATCGGCAAAAAAGTCATCCAAATCCGATAAGCCTTTGGAGACCCTCAAAAACGCTCCGTTCGGCCCGGCAGAAGAAGAAGCCGCCTTGCTCATGGGTTGGTTGCCCGTGCAAGTCGCGCTCAAAGCTGATCTCGATGCGATCTATAAACGCGCCCAACAGCTGACCCGAATGGCACGTTCGGAAAATACCCGCAGGTCCTACCGCACCGCCTGGCAACAATATGAAAATTGGTGCCACGGTGTCGGATTCGAACCGCTCTCGGGCGACCCAGGCATGATTTCCCTCTTCCTTTCGATGTTATCTTTGAAAGTGGTCCCGTCGACCCTCAAGGCACGGCTTGCAGCGATTTCGGTCGCCCATAGGCTTGCGGGTATACCGCTCGATACCAATCATGCGGCAATCCGCCTGGTCATGCGCGGCGCGGCTAAAGAGAAGGGCCTTGCTCCGACGCGGCAGGCACGTCCCTTGCTCTATGAGACCCTGCCAGTCTTTGTCGATACGTTCGATGACAGCCCCTTAGATGTGCGGAATAAAGCAATCCTGCTATTAGGCTTCGGCGGCGCGCTGCGCCGCAGCGAAATAGCAGCGCTACAACTATCGGATATTGTTTTCAAACAGGACCGCCTGATCATCGTCCTTCCCCGTTCCAAAGGGGACAGGTACGGCCGCAGCGAGACAATTGTGGTCGCAAAGCACCCAACCCGCATGCTATGCCCGTCGGCGTCCCCCAAAGATTGGCTCACGCTGCGCGGCAGAGAGACGGGACCCCTCTTCCTGCGCGCCAATAGAAACCAAACTTTTCGGCAGACTGGTATCAGTGATCAGACGATTAACCGCTTGATCAAAACGGCAGCGCAGAAAGCTCAACTGACCGGCGGCGCATACAGCGGCCACAGTTTGCGTGCTGGTTTCGCAACGTCGGCATCCGATGCTGGATGTGACTTAAAAACAATTATGGGGCAGACAAGGCTTCGAGCCGCGCGTCAAGCTTTGCAATATATTCGACGTCCTCAAGATCATCTTGAACATAATGCGAGCGCATTATTATTTCAGCAAACCCGCTCATAGTATTGATGTAGGCAGGCCAGCGCTCCTTCAGCTTCAGTTCTGCCCGATAGGCATCATCGCCCAGGATACTGTATAAATCGCCTTCATTTCGTTTATAAATTGTGAGCAGATCGAGCGCGCCATAGAGTAATTGTCGCCGATACCCCACAGACGGAACACTAATCAGATGCAACTGCGCAACATGCTCCGGTATTTTTTCATCGTCCCGAGCAAGCGGGTTCCCGAACATCATCTGCCACGACAAAGCTCCGCGCGCCTCAAATTGATAGAGTTTGATACGGTATCCACGCGATTTCTCGTAGTCCCAAAGACCAAATCTATTGTGAAGCAAAGTTATCAAGAAACCGAATAACCCTAAAAAAGTCTCAGCCGGCTGTCCGGAAAATCGCTTAGCTACACTCATTTCAAGGTCAATCAGTGCATCCACAACGCACGACGACGTCGTCGATGGGTAATACCCCCGCTAATTAACGGTACTCATGAGTAGAATTTTCTCGTAACAGGAACGCAGGAGATTTTATATGAAGAAGTCACGTTATTCGGACAGCCAGATCATCAGTATTTTAAAGCAGGCAGA